>BNJU01003964.1_pt1 | contig 116359 bp, 99 predicted proteins | sample 8539281 | NCBI WGS metagenome assembly BNJU01 (sample SAMD00202456, study PRJDB9452) | human saliva metagenome | isolation source: human saliva | place: Japan
TGGAAGGCATCAGAGCAGGAGTGCTGCTGCCGCAACAATTTATATTGCGCGGTGTTCATTGCGTACGCCTGAACGTCACTGTCAGCCTCAGCGAGCGCGAGCCGCGAGAGTCACACAGACCGCTGGGAACGGTTCACAACAGCTGCGCCGCCCGAAAGGAAAGCCCGCCGGTCGGAACACCATGAGCCCATCAGGAAAGCGTCGCGCTGGCGCCCGCAGTCACACGATCCGCCACCAGGCCCAACTTTAGCGTATGAATACCTGCCGATCGCCCTTCACCAGGCCAGCGATGGTGCGAGAAACGTTTGCCAGCGACAGGGGCGAGCGATTGCCACCGGCTCATTTATCGATGAGCAGCAGATCGTCGGCATGAGCCGCGCATTGAGGACGCGCCGCCCGACCGTGAGGCATGGCGCAGTCCGTCAATCAGCCGCCGACAGGCGCCCCAGCAACGCCGCCTGCCCGCGCAGCCAGGCAACGCATGACGCCCGAGACACCGTGTCTGGCTGGTCGGCCTGTTGTTCATCATTCTTTCACGATAACGGAGGAGGACGACAGGTGCCTGATCTGCGCGACCAGCCATCAGTTCGCATGACGTGTTCGAGTGTCGGCAGGTGGAGAAATGAACATCAATCATAATCTTCATCGTGGTAATCGCGAAGAGCGGTCCAGAGGAAGAGCCCAGGCAGAGTCGATCGATTCAATGAAAGTTCGTAAAACAGACATCAGGCAGAGCAGTTGTTGGCAGGACGGAGGCCACGCAGGAGAAACCGTTAGTATCGGCGGAATCACAGAAGACCTGCAGCGAAGGACCGCGCCCCGTCAGCACGAGCGTGGTGAAGATGTAAACATGATACGAGCATGCATGAGTTCCTTCGTCAGTCCAGCAAATACCCGACAGCGTTTTCCGCCCGGTTCAGTATTCAGCACCGCAGCCCAACAGTTGCCCCGTGACAATGGCTCGATCTCTTTGTCCACCAGCAGGCGATCATACCAGCGGAAATCAATCATCGCACCCAGCAGCACATTTCACCCAGCCCGGTCGTCGTCTGTCTCAGGATTGGCGCATCACAAAGACTGCCCTGCTCACGAGCACGACGGTCTGTCTTCAACAGTAATAGTTTATTCTTTCCTGCTGGCATCTTTAAACATGGCTTCTGCCTTCAGAATGCAGACACCCACCTGCCTGAGCCATGAAGCCGACAGTCAAGTTTACCGTACGCAAAGCTGAGCTGCGTCAGGTGTTGCGTATCCAGATGATCGGCCTGAAGTCGCATCGGCATGTGCCTGAAGACAGCATGGAGCCTGGCAACGCTGAGTTCAAACCAACACAGTGCAGGAAATTGTCCCGCGAAGCCGCGAACAGAGAACTTCGTCAGGGCAGCAGTTCAGCGCGGTAGTCGGTAAGCCGCAGTCAGGTACAACGCCCTGTCGTCGGCAACATTCGTCCAGCCAGCATCAACGAACGCCAGCACCGGTGAAACCGCGCGACCTGGTCGGCACAGCGCCAGCAACCTCACCAGTTCGACATCAGCACGAATGGTTTTCGCCCGCATTGTCACATGCGCCCAAACCACGGTCGTCACGGACAGCTGCCGGCCTCACCCGCAGGCGCAACGAGTGCCCGTCGTCCGACAGTGCCAGCTCACCGAAAGCTCGTCCCGCCTGAGCATGCAACGTCTCGCCAGGCGCCACCGCAGCCCACACGCCCCACCTTGGGATTAGCTGGTTTGGCAGAACGTCGAGAACGTCCGGCCGAGTTCGGCACGGTACCAGATCGTCAGCCCAGGTGTCCTGTTCACATCAGCCCCCTCGGCGGTATCAGCAGCTTATAAGCTCATTCAAACCAGACGCATCGTCGTAATTAAATCAGTGAAGGCGAAGGATGTTGCGCCACGGTAAACGCCTGTTGAAACAGAACCGCGAATGGGTTCCACAAAATGCTCGTTATGGCAGTTCGGCAGCACGGCGCTGGTTCCGCGCTAACGCGCGTTATCGCATCGGTACGTGCTGGAGAGACCACCGATAAACGGCACCACAGCAGACGGCGCACAGCAGCCGAATGCCCACGTCATCTGACCGCCACCAGCCGAGCCAGCCGCCGCGTGATATCTGGGAGATGTCCATCTTCAGACGTCGCGACCGCCGATGGAAGCCGAACGTCTGTTCCTTTCCGTTACATATGCCGTCCCATTCATGTTGCGTCACCGCTCGCTCGGCGACGCCATGTCGGTTATTGCTCTTCGTCATTATTCGTCCAGCGAAAGTCACCCGAAACGTCGATAGTTCATAAACCAGGTTCAAACGCTACCAGCTCGTTAAACCGTTAACGATACTGTCAGACACCAGAATAGTTCCGTCCCTCCAGAGTTATTGGGCCTGCAGTCAATCAGTAGATGACGCCTTCATTCTTCAGCCTTACGTCAGCCAGCCGAGTTGTTGTCGGTACCGATATTCGTGTCCTATCTACGTAAAGCGTATCGCCTTCGCGTTCGGTCCATGCCTGTGGTTCGTGCCCCACATGGCCCGCGTCAACGTGGAATCGACAGCAAGGCCTGCACGCAGCCCCGAAACCACACAGCAGGCGAAGCCATCGCAGTTCGCGCGCGCATATATTCGCGAGTCATATTCGCAACCAGGGAATAAAGTCGAGCGTCGGTCCTGCATTGAACAACCAGTCAGCAACGATTAAACTGTAAAGAAGAAATCAACGGTTGCCGATTTGAAGACCAGAAGTTTCAGGTTGGTCGCAACTCATCGAACAGTCCACGAAACGTCGATTTCGCTTCTTCAACATCATCGACGGAGCAGGTGCCACAAGATACCGTAACAAAAATCTGTTCACTTTGTCGATCATCTGTTTTAATGGCCGCAACATGAGAAATCAACCACAGCCAACCCGCCCATTAGAAAACCCCGTCATGACCACAGCGTCGACATCTGCCCGCGCTGCACGCCTGACGGACTGCAAATTGAGTGCTCTTCCTGATTGCCTGTTTTATATCGTTCGCGGTTTATATCCGCCGTTTTCGGTCGAAGATAAGCCGTAGTGAGCTTTCAAACCGCGATAGTAGGCACGACAGTTCTGATTACGCTATTTATCGCGCGACGACAAAGACCACCGCATTACGCATGGAGCCAGCCCAAAGCACTCACGGCCTTGCTGTCCGTAGCCCTTTGTAAAGCTGCTGCGATATTTAATGCCACAATGAATACGTCAGCCACATTCGGCTGAACATTCAAACAGCTCATCCACAGCGAATCCTTCCTTCCATCAGCCCGCCACCAGCAGTGAGCAGATGCAAACAGACCGACAGATGAGACCGACAGCATTTTTCGAGCCTGCTGGCTCACATAACGATCACCACCGCCTGATTATTTCTCGCCCGCTCAGGAACATGACCGATCAGGAAGACCACCTTCAGCAGCGGTCGCCGACGGTTCGCGTCACGTGCCCAAATCACGCGAACGGGACCAGCAACATTCGTGACCCGCCAACCATCAGCCCAGACCATGTCCAGGCATCCACAGCCACGGCTATTCGGGAATAACTGACAGAACATCAACGTCTCCAGTTCCATCACTGCAGCACAAGCTCAAACATAACACTGTTAACCAGCCGAATGAAATATTTTCCGCAGGCTGCCGCAGCATATAAGTTGGCATTTTTCACCACAGCGATCAGACAGCCCCAACAGCTCCTGAACGCATAATCTGCAATGAGCTGTCGCGGTGAGTTCGGTTCACGTTCTCGCACCCTTAACCCGCCAAATAAACCGCCGCGTTAAAGCGTTCATCATAATACCACCGGCGGTTAGCCGTCATACCGGATCGAACCACCGTGCCATTGGTCGCCCATTGGCAATGCACCAGCCTGCCACGGTCGGCCCGCACCGCGCAGCACCAGCCAGCATTTGCATCATCCGCAGCAAGCCTGGTGTTGTTCCCGTTCTTTTCTTTCTCAAAATCAGATAACACCACGCGCAGCCGCCTGACACGCTGGTTACGCACCGATCATAGCCTGAACGTCGAAGCTGTCGAACGTCAGGTTGCCCACGCTGGCTGAACGTGATCTGCGCATTGCACCCTCGCATGCAATCTGTTCTTGAAATCAGCACAAGCCTGACGTCGAACTTGAACCAACTGTCACACCATAGTTTTGTCCGGCCTTCATCAATGATGTTCATAATGGTTCGACCGCAGCCATTGGTTGCAACAACAGAGTAACATCGAACAGCCCGATGATCGCCTCTTCCAGCCAGAGCAATCAGTGTGCCCGCTTTTGCTGTGTTTTCACGTGTCACCAGTCAGAAATATCAACACGCCGCACCGAAAACAGCCCACCTCACACCGCTTGCCTCAACGGCTTTGCGAAATTACTTAACAACCGCGCCATATTGTTATCTGCGTTTGTTAAACAAATTACAAGAGACCACCACCAGCAGCCAACACAGCGCAGCAATCGCACGCCTGCGCTCGATACAGCGTCTCACCGTCAAAACCGAACTGGCGAAAACTTCAGGCGGTCACGCCGAGGCCAGCATGCCGCATCAGGCAGCTTAACGGCGCCAGAGCAGCGTTCGACGTTCCGTTCCCCGACGCAGTCGACGGTTCCCGCCGAACACGACAAATCTCAGCCCGAGCCAGCCAGCGTTTGCAGACATCGCCATTCGGAAAGCTGCCCGCAGGCCCCACCAGTTGCGCCGCAGCGATCGAAACATCACGGGCATGCACAGTGCAGCATCTCATTCATCAGCCATTTGAGTTTTACCGAAGATTGTCGTCCTGACCACTTCAAATATGCGTTGCAACACAGGTCAGTTACGTCGTTGAACCATCTGCGCCGGGCCGCCTTTCGACACATTCGTCATCGCTTACCAGCATCGCTCGCAGCTTCGGCACACGTTCAAAAATTCTACATCAATTGCGACATCCATCCGTATTACAGATGTTGCGTGAGCGCATGAATGTCGATCACCGCAGTCAGTGATCACGACTTCAGGCACCATAACCATCGAAATGCTGTCGACGAAAATTGACCATCGGCGAGCGTCGGTCGGAACCCGCCAGCTTCCAGCGGCAGTCGCAGTGTTGCGCGAACGAAGTTAACTGCGGGCCAGCGCCAGTTCGGCATTTACGCGGTTTCAGACGGACCGATCGTCACTTCTTCCACCATCAGAATCAGTTGGCTTTCCTTCAGAATTGCCGAATCTGGTTTGCAGCATCTGCAGTGCGGCGCCTGGTTTGATGCAGTTTTATCAATGAGCCCACCACAAAAGAGTCGCTTTCGCCGGTACCTTGTAACAACGTCGATTAACAGGTTAGCCAGAATCATTTGTAACAAACATTTTCTTCATTGTGCAAGCCGTCGAACTTATTATCTTCAGCAAGATTTCGTTTTGCGGTATTCATACTGTCATTTAGTCTATTTTCAGTCAGCTTGCTCATCTGCCGCAACGATGACATGGTGAACGACAAAGAGACCTGTTGTCGCGAGGACGTCTCGCATGAACGATCGAAAGAGACTTACGCTGGCAGTTAAGAAACAGCGTTAGGCCATGCGCTCAATTTACCACCAGCAGCCAGTCGTCATTTCGCAACAACATTGTCAATAACACCATAAAACCGCAAAACAAGATTAATAGCAAACGGCGTTGTTTCCTTTCTGTGCCCGCTTCGTCAGTCACATTGCACGACGGCGACGAACAGTCAATTACCGCGATTGCACAGCCTATACCCGCGGCCCGAAAACAGGGCAAAGCCGACGAGTGAATTAGCCGCGGCAGCGGCGCCGATCCGGCACGATCTGTTCAGGATTAATGACGTTTGCACGACGGAAAAGGTAAGTTAGCAGCCGTCAAAACCTGACCGAGTGGCCAGCGTACCATCAGTCCACTGGCTGGTGGTGCAAAATTAGCACGTGCAGTCAATGCTACGATGGACATCTGATGAACGATGAGTTGTAGAGCCCTGCAAGAAGCCGGCAACGAACGCTTGCTCACGAGCGAAGGTCGTCAGCCAGGCCAGCTGGCGGAGATAGGACGAAGCTCGAGCAAACAGCGAAGATGGTTAGACGCCGATGTTGTCTGCAGGGGGCAGCGAAACGCAATAAGTTGTTATCGCCGACGACCAGCGAACCGCCGTTTAATGTCATCAAAATCAGTATTGCGAAAGATTTCCCCACCCACCTTTGTTGCTTGGTACGTACATCATGATGAACGAATGCGCTACTATCGCGATGGCGGCACATGGCACAGCCGCCGTTGCCCGGTGCCGGCACGCGGCGAGCCGCATGGGCACGGGAGCAGCGCTCGCGATGCCGGTAATGGCAGTCGCTAACGGCGAATGTTGGTAACGCACAAGAAGATGTTAAGAACATGTGCGATCAGCAAATTATTGTGGTGGTTCTTCGGAAATGGGCGACAACAGACGATGATATTCGTCGCAAGTTCTCCAGCATGCCCGAGTATTTACGCCCAGCACGTCATTCGTTACAAATTGGAGAAATGACGTCATTTACGCGCAGGACAGAGCCTCATCGCTAAGGTTCTGCAGACTGTAACTATAAAGCGAATGGGCATGGCATTATCAAGACGTACGGATCCCAAAGGCGAACGATGAAAAAGCACAAACAACCACGGTCCTTCACCCGTACGATAAAGAAGACACGTGACCGCCAGCGCCGCAACAGACAACAGGCCGCCGATGCCGGGGCCGGCACGCAGCTGGCGGTCCGCGAAATCACTACCGGGAATGTCGGCCGCCAGCCACGCTGCAGCCCGCTGGGAGCGTCGCGAGCTGCGCACACAGATTGCCAGCCAGGCCCATTGTCAAGAGGTCGATGAACAGCAGCGCCGCGCGACTATCTCTGAACGGCAGTGAATATGGCGAGGTGAACAGCAGCCGAAGTCACACCTGTTCATCTCGAACTTCGCAACAACACAATTGCGCGTCCGCAACACACGCGACGAAGCCGTCAGCGATTGCGCCGTCGGCCTGTCAAGAACACATGTTCTTCGATACTTGAAGAGTCATACATATGATAGTCGACTTGCTGATCTCGAACACAGACGCCGCCGTCCAACGCCCATCGCCGCCACCCGCGCTACTTCCCCAGTTCTGCGCTTTACGCCAACCTGCGCAGTCCAGCAGCAACAACCCAAAACGCTGTTCACCTGCACCAAAGAGCCTAGACGAAGTTCCAGCCCACGTCCACGACCACCTGTTTAGTCGATCGACCGTTAGCCGCGACGATAATGTAGCCGTTATTCATTTGACGTAGACCATCAGCGTCGACAACCACAGGTCAGCCAGAATGCAAGAATTTCAATGCAGTTTGCGGTGAAGATGATACGTAACCGGCTCGTCACCGGTGCAGGCTAGCTCGCGTAAGCGTTCTTCGCCCTGCACACAAGACAGGCGGGCGCAGCAGCAGTGAACATAACAATAGCATCGTTAGCCAACGGAGTCGACGAATCGAGATTGCCTGGCTTGCGTTGTTGTGAGCGAGCCACCACCGTGGGCATAACCCCGCTTGCGAGTGCGGCTCATCAAGAAGAACAACCGATGTTCGTTCAACCCACGCCGAACAGCGGCGACTTCGCAAACATCAGCAAGACGCTTCATGCCCGTTGACAGCCGCTGAAATCATACGAAACGATAGCCCGCCACGCCGCCCCCGCACCCGTCGCATCATTAAGATTGTTCATCCTGGCTTGTTTGCGCCTGCACCTGGTCGATTAACGAATTTCCGACGAAACAAAATACCGACAGTTAACAAACAGTCTGCTCGACACAACAGAGGGATCACAGCGAAATTTCGGCAGCCTCGATGCCAGATGCAAATTATTACCTCTATCAGAAGCCGTCATCGTCAGAAAGACGGCGAGCTGTACCAGTCTACGGGTCTGGCAATTTCAGCCGAGCTGAGGCCAGCGCAACGGCACAGACCGCATTGCTCGGGGCGCGTCAGCTCGACGAACACACAGCCGATATGGTGAAAGACAGCTCAAGCTGAAGAAAGACAGAGTTATTCTGACAAGCGAGTTACGCCGCATCCATTACGAAGAGCTGCCGGCGAAAGAACAGGTCAGGTAAAGTCGATATTCCCGACAGGCCCGCACCGACACAGCCCGTCATTCAGCACCAATGCTTGTACACGATGCGCTGCGTACGAAAGATACAATTGCCGAAAGAAGACCGTTATCGTTCCCGATGATGAAGAACAGGGTCATTTCAGCATTCGCGACAAATATATGCTCCAAAACGATGGGAATATTCACGAATGGTCAACGTGAATAGCTTGCACCGGTCAGCCGAAGATTCAGGAAGATGGTGTCGAGAAAGAAGAGCGCCGCAGCAGTTCGCCGTCCAGATACTGCAGACACGGCCTTTCCGGTGTAACGACCAGCATCTAGACGGCATCAATCGAGACCAGGAATGAAAGGCGAACGGTTTCGACAGGTTGCGTCAACCGAATGTTTGCTGGCCTGGTGAGAAAGAGTTCGGAAAGAGCGAATTATTTGTAAACGCAATATGTTCGGTCACCTTCAGGGCGAATGGAATAGTTGTCGCAGCGTCGAAAATATAAAGGTGATGAGATGATAAACACCGTCGGCTATTCGCACGCGCCGCGATCGAACAACGCATTACCATTGTTTTGATGGAATACATTTTTCGCGTTCTCATACCGCAAAACGATACACCCACACAACAGCCGATCGCATGGAAAATCACGAGCTCGGGTTACAACAGAACAGTGTCTGCAAGACGCCATTAGCTCAAACAACTTCGGTTCGACCGTGATTGAAGACAACCTGGCTTTGGAGAAAATACCGAAAAGTTATACGACGTAGTGATATTTGACGGTCGAGTACATTTCGTGTTACAACAGCCAGACCTGCCTCACGCATATTTGAAGATTTGCCAGAAACCGGTCAGGCTTGCCGAGATATATATCGTTGCACGATTATGCAGGTAAACAGCCACAGGAAGTTGCTCGAACATTATTGACTTCTTTGTCAAAGTTGAAAACTGATACCGACGTTAATCTGGCGATGATGAAAGAGCCCGCAGTTTCTGAACAAACAAAGCATTGCCAGCAGAATTGCCGAAAGTGATTATCGCAGCCTGAACAATGGAATACCATAGTTCATCGCCCAGGGAGCAACCCCGAAAGATTTTGCCTTCGCGCAGCATCATCAGCAGCTGTGCTTCGCATTCCATCATCACCGTCAAAGAGTCGTCATTATCGAGGTCGCCGCGCCGTCGGCGCAGTCGTTATAGTAGCAAACGCGTGAATGACTGGTCGATGCGGGTGAAACGCGACATGTCGCAGGGCGCCGAATCACCACAAAACAGCATGGATTTGCACCGATCGTTTGCGCGGCGGCAAACCGATTGACCTTGTCACCGTACATTGAAACAACGAACGAGCCTGAATCATCGTCGACAACGAGCATTTATCGTAGCCGATGATCATTTACAGCTGCGTCGCCGGTACAGCGAGTTCATTTTTCCGTAGAACGGCAAAGCACAGTCGGGCGGTTCACTATATTTTATGTCCGCAGCCTGAAGCGGTCGAAGCGCCGAGCTCATCGGCTGAACTCAGATTTCGCGGCATCGCAAACCGCGTCGTCAATTGCGTTCAGATGATGGTTTCAAATAGCGAATTACAGAGACATAATCGGTTTCGACGAATACCCGATAACAGATTACGCGACACCTGTGTTCAGATTAACGCAGAGGAGCCGGTCGTTGTATCAGACGTTCATAGCGGTTAGCGTCTTTCAGTTCAGGCCGCGCGATTTGAGAAGAAAGCGCCAGTCTGCCGTCGAGCCAGCGCAGATGGCAGTTACAGACTTCGTTGCGAACTCACGAGTGATGTGCCTAGCCCAGATTGTCAACGAAGCTCTGCCCGCGATAAGTCCGCGCACGGGAGACCGTATTTCAGCGGCTGAACGGCACACCACTGCGTCACAAGAAATGGATTCCACGCACCATTTACTCACGAGGAACCATGAATAGCGGTCAGAAACCGATTTTCACCCGCACGGGTGACACAATCAGCGTTTCACCACTTACGGCGACATCGTCACGTAACGCCACGATAACCGTTTCATCCTCAGCCTGTCAGCCGAGACTACAACGGAACATGATGGTGTTGAAAACAGATTTGAGAAACGAGGCCAACAGAGCGCCTTAACCTGAGGCCGCAAGACATCTCTCAACCATAAAGGTTGACTGGCCCAACAGTTGCGCGACTATTCACCCAGCCAAAACATCTGTTGCCCGAGTCGACTGGCATCACAACAGGCCCATAGGCTTTGCGCCATTTCATTATTTACAGCCATCATATTCTCGATTAACGGCTTATCTAAATTGCCCGTGGTCATATCGATTATTATGCGATCTTCATCTGATGCTTTCCTGTTCACATAGCCAGGCTGCGGGTACCCCGAATGTCTTCATGTTGTTCGTCCGCCATCGCGTTCCCCGAGATGATTGCGTACGGTCGCCGGTTTAACCATTATTGTACGGCATCGGCACACGGCGAATCAGTCTCTTATCTTAATTCAAAGACAATGGCCGTTCGGCGCGTCGCCGCGTCGTAATGTCCAGCGCGATATCAGCAACGCGACAGGTTGTTGTAGACAATCGATAACCAGATCATTCGATGCAGTCAGCGTTCATGACGATAGCAGATTCAGTATCATTGGTATCATTCGACAGACCGACAGATCACGCGGCAGTGGGTCGAGCGATTGCCCAACACTGTTCTTTCGCAACAGAACATTCACTTTCCGAACATGACCATTTCGAAAACGTTAGAGGTTCCACAAGTATCGTCACAACGCAGGCACCTTTCGCATCATACAGTGCTGCCCAGGCTACATCGATCAATGATTATCCATTTCGTTCACCTTTATTAACGTGACCACTGGGCTGCCTGGATGAGTCAGGCACCATCATAAAATGATTTTTATTATTTTGAAAGCTAGACGAATGGCGAGACGATGCAGGAGGGCTCGAGTCACGCATTTATTCGCGGCAGATATTTAGGCGTAGCACAAATAGAACAGGTAACCGTCGCATACTTCCGATTAAATCAGCGACGGAGGTTATCCCGAAGATTCAATGTTCGACATCAGCCCAACGTGATCACCATACCATTAACGGCAGCCTGCGCGCGCCGCTGGCAACCGTCATCAGGAATTGCCTGTCTTCACCATTACGCTTTTAGTACGCAGACCTTTTCATGAATGTTGATTGAGCTGACGATATCTCTGTTCAGAAAAACTCCCCTGTCCTCGTTGAACACAGCCGCAGTTCAAAAGAGTCGAGAATTGAACTTTGCTTGTGGTCTCGCCATTGCTTTTGCCCGTCGATAAAGGCTCACAAAGCGAGATGCAAATGGCGATTGCAACAGGATGAAGAACCACAACGGTTGTCATCTTTCTGAACAAAAAACAAAGTAAACATAGTTATCGCTCAATCAAAGAAGAGGTCAGGCGAGCGCATGATCGATTGTCAAGAGATGATGTTCACGCGGACGCTTGCCGGTCGACATTTGCCCAGGTCTGATGCCCATACGTTAATTAGGATAACATTTACGGCAGAAGATTATGCGGCGATGTTGTAATATTAGCGATGACGATATTCAATTGGTCGTCACGAGTCGAGAAACCATCGAAGGGACGAACATAGTACGGTAAAGAAAGAGGCAGCGCGCCGCGCAAGGCGAGCAAAGACGATCAAGTCGCGGCGGCAGCGTTCAACAACAGGGTCATCGTTTCGCTGCGTAGACGGCAAAGACAGGATAACGCGCAAGAAATAACCCAACGAAAGAGTTCGTCAGCACGACTGCACACAAACAGAACAGATCGTAAACAGTTATTAGCAGTAACATGCCAATCAGGAACAAAACACGGAACGCGTCAATGCAAAGAAGCGCCGAACAGAGCGATACAAACAAGTTGCCATCGAAAAGAAAACGAACTCACCAGTTATTTAAATCACGCCAGTACGAAACAGCAATATTTACGATGCGATAAGAACACGTCTGCTCAATCGCCTTCTGCCACGAGGCGGCCCGCAATCGCCCCGTCGACGCTGAGATCATTGCCGCAGACGGTCTGCTCGTAGCGTCATTCAGCCGTCACGAAGAGTTACGTCGATGAACGCCCACGAACACGCGTTCAATTACCGACATCGCCGTTGTGTTAATCACGAGTATCGACGCCCATTGCGGGCAATTCCCCGACAGGCGCACGACCGAGTTAATGCGACATTAAAGATAATACTCAGGTAAAATTTCAGGTTGCCGGAACGTCGTTCGCGGTGTTTTTCACAGATTAGATCATGAAAACGTGAGCCAGCCAAATCCGATTCAACGTACATATTTAGTACGAATCACGAAAGCTCATCAGCGATATTTATCGACAGTCGTAAGAGCATCATAATGATGTTAAAATGTTCAGTCTGGTACCGGAAGCACAGTGCCCGAGGCAGGATCACCCGTCTGCGCGCCCGCCGCCTCAAACGCCATCCTTCAGGAAGCGGAGATTGGGCGAAGCGTCGATAACGGTGCTTGCCGAGTCAGCGTCGCCCAGTCAGAGTTCTGCAAACGTTTACAGTGCGGCCCCAGCGTTATGCCTTTCAGGACAGTCGTCTCAAAGGCGAGCGGACGTGAGCCCTGATGATCCAATCCAGCATCACCCCGACAACCGCGGCGGCAGCAGCACCAAGAGCGGCAGCAGAGCGCGGCATGAGTCACGCCAGCGAGCATCACGCCGGAGTCCAGCCAGCCACCCGCCGCCGCCCATCTATCTGGCTCGCCAGCGCACCTGGTAACCCTCGCAGGACACAAAGGATATGCACAGCCCAGTGGTTTACAGATGAGCAGGTGCCTGAAGATGAACCGCCTGAGCAGTTGTTTTCAGTAACAAAGACCGATGGCCCTTCCGCATTGAGTATCATGCCAGGTTACACCGACGGGACACTGATCATCTCATTTATGAAAATCCACAGACGAATCAACATAATGGTAGTGAAATGGCTCATCAGCAATTAAGCCAGATTAAATGAATGCGTGAATCGTTTGCGCGATCGCGCGATTTTCGGCGCACTGTGCCACCGACAGCAACCACCGCGTTTTCGATAGCGCATGTTGCTCAGGCAATTTGTTAGCAGCCCAGTGCCTCCGCAGTTGCCCGACAGTTTCGAGCGCTCGTCGCAGCCATCGTACGCCACAGCGTCGGTTCATCTTACACCAGTCTGAGCAGTGCTTACCTCCTCCCATATTACCTTGCTTTATGCTCCATCTGGCACCGATGGCATGCTACTGAGCATTATTTCCTCTCATTGCTTTTTGTCCTCATCAGTCACCAGTGAGCCATCTTTACGTAAAGTCGACGAGCAACCTTCCTGATAATCCTCACTGATTTTATATCAATTAATCTCAGTTTTACACCATAACTTTTATAGTTCTTTGGTTAGGGATTACGCAAGACAGAAGCCGTTATTTTCAACATCCGCACAGCCCAAAGAGTTTGTTACTTCACCACAGATGTTTGTCGTTAGCGAGGTTTCATCAGCACTTTCCCGAATACCAGGCCTGGATGATCAGACCACCGAAAGCCACGGTGGCCCGCCGTCGGCGTGAGCAATACGCATCATCAAATCACCGAGTAGCAGGTAAACGCACAGTTCAGCCGATCATCGTTATTTTACGAGTCCGCGTCAGATACAACAACAGAGTCATACCGCTTTCGGCACAGAACGTCATCATTGTTGCGCAGCCAGCAATACCGCTTCGTACGATACGCCGCTCGAGCTGACGGCATCGACAAGGTCAACCGTCACGCACCAGTCCAGCCCCGCACATCGACACGCCCACCATGGCTCAGCTTACGTCTCATCGGCGTTCGTCTTCACGGCACTGTCTCGTCAACCGCTGAAAGTAGTCCATTTAACAAGTTTCGTAAACGGTTTTCAGCTTGAGTCTGCCTGTTCGTTTACCAACGGCTCAACGATATTCGAGGTGTGCCAGTTCGTAGTCACGCCGCTCAGATCCGTCGGATGACGTCGGGCCTGTTCTCACGGCAGGGTTCATCTCGCCAATATCTAGTACGCCTCGATACGAATGACAGCTGTTTCGAACAAAGCATCTGACTTTCAATGAGCGTCTGTTAAATACTACCTGCGCGCATCGAGTACGAGTGTTCCACACACGTCCAATTCGTCGTCATTGTGAGGACATGGCAGTCAGCCGTCGACAGAAATATTGCCGTCGAGTCGGCGAATGTCGGCGAGCCCTTCATTACCTCGGGCCGAGGCGTTCAGGCTCGTTTCAGTCCTCTTCACTGAACGGTAGCCAGGAACGCGCAGCCAGCCTGGCTTCAGCAACACGAACAGCGTTCAAACCTCGACCATCACACAGTATGGCATGTCGCCAATCATTCCGATACCTGAAACGTGATTAAATACGCTGTTTGGCCTGAGACCTTTGCTCATCGAACAGCCCAACGTCGCCAACCACGTCAGACCCTGCCAAATACCACTGCGCAGCTTGCACGATACGAGTGCCCGTTCACTGTCTCACCGCAACCATCAACAAAATTGGCCAGCTCGTTGCGCCATCCCGCATATACCAGACAATCTGATATCTTCAACTTTATCAATGCGCTGTCAATCATCATACATCTCGTCACCTCGACTTGTAGATTATAATGAATAAAAATCAATCCTCATATTACCTGTTTCGAGCATCGACGTTACGATCAACAGTTTTCCGTCATTTCAGCAGTGAAAAACTCATCTCCAGCCAACCACGACCGACCAACGCAGAGCCAACGAACCGTCTGCGCAGCCTACGGGACGAACACAAGAAAACGGTCAGATCCGCAGAAAGGCGAAAATCGGCGCATCCATACGAACAAGGCAGCAAAGACGATATGACTGGTTCCGGTCGGGCCACACGAGCCTGTCCACGAAGAGTCAACGAGCTGCGCGTGCCTGGGACGGGCGGATCTGCCGCCGGGCAGACCGATCAACGCGCGGCCGCAGCAGCGGCGCACGCCCCGTCACCAGGGCCTTCGTAACTGGTTCACATCGGTGAGACGGCGATTACATCGCGATCACGCAGCAGCCAGACGGGAAACAGCCTGGCCGGGCCCACGGCGGAAGACCTTGAGCGCATCGCGCGCAACACCGTCATCGCCACGATCTGCGCCTCCACGGAAGGAGATCTCAAGAAATCTTCCAGACCATAAGATCAAAACACAGCATAATCATCTGCACCCATCACGATCGCTCGGAGCTCATGACCGTCTCAGACGACGTGATCCCGATGGGAACAGCTTCAGCTTCATAGTGTTTCATCAGCCAGATAAAGACACGAACTGCGCCTGCAGTACGTTCGCCGTGAAGCCGCAGAGCGTTTAATATTGAACATTTGCGCACCGTCAGAACACGGGAAGACAGCCAGAGAGCGTTTGAGACAGATACGCCGCCCGCATCCATGTACGTGACCAAAACACACTGCCGGGTTTACGATGCAGCTGCGCAATCACGCGACCGTGGTGATACTTGCGTTGCGGCAACGAAGCTGAGCGTGCGTTGCGATTCGCCCAGAACAAACATCATTAAACACCGGCAATACCGATAACGCCTCCTGGTCATTCGAGGCGTCAGCAGCATCGAAATCAAATATCCACTTTCACCATCAAAGCCTGGCCGACGCACACTGCCGTCGACCGACGCCCGCAGCAACACATTGAGCGTGAACGTCGAGTACCACGCGTGCCCACCGGGCGTCGAGCAGCCGCTTGCGCCCAGCAGCACCTCCTGAACTGCGTGCCCATACAGTTCAGCCTGAGTCCGTGCGAAAACACACAAGACAGAGCGAAACGACCGCATGATTAATCATGTGCCTGTCGAGGTCTCCAGTCAGCGTTTTCTATCTTTCAGAGCCACGTCATCCATCACGATCGCGGGAGGTCGCCTGCGTTCGTCCACGTGAACACAAAACAGACAGCGGCTCACACATGGGTCCATCTCACACTCAGGGCAGCCTTTGGAGAAGGCCGAGTCGGTGACAAGAACTCCAGACACGCCGCGTCAGCCCAGCCGCCTCACAGCGCAGAGCACAGCCGCAGGTCATCTCGCTCACCAGCCGCCCGAGCATCACACCACGCAGGTCCACGTTCACCCTCGACGCCGAGACCACACCGTGCCATCAGCACTGGCCTCACGTATGGGCAGCGTCTGCCTTCAGATGAAAGCCGATCACGACGATGGCACAGGAGCCCGCAGCGACCGTCACGTCAACCGCCAGCCCGATGCTGCGTCGCGCCACCCAGTCAGCATCTCTGACGACCATCAAAGAAAAGAGCTCATTATCGAAAGCCTGCCTGAACATTTTACGACCACCATCTTCGCCACCAACAGCAGAGTCCGATATATCGGTTGACCGTTGAATATCGCCACAACTTTACCGCGTCCACATAGTTGACGAAAATCAACGAGACAGTCGATTTTATTGATGTTAAGGTTACCGTTACCATCCACTTTTCAGAGATTATCACGTCAGCCAGAAAGCCGAATCGCCAGGTACTTGAACGATTCATAACAGCAGCGTTTGTAACGTCGACAGCATCGACTGCTGCCCTTTACCACACGAACGATATGCCCATTCGCAGACATTGTAACGTCATTTCAGCCCGTCGGTGGAAACCCCGAGTCAAGGCACAGGGTTAACCCATAAACCGATGTTCCATTGTTCATTCCCCACAAACCATCTCGTTATTTAAACCGAAAGACAGCAGCCGTCAATCAAACACGGTAGTTTTCGAGGTCTTAACGGCTCAACACGCATTTCGAACATTCGTAACTGAACGCACACGGCAATGAAATGAGCCATTCTGCCGATTAACGTTCATCAGATAATAGCAACGTCGATTTTCCGGTGGTGCGCGCAGCAGGAACGCCTCGGCGGTCTGCATCAGTCGTCAGAACACCCAGCCAGCACCGTCAGCGTCTGTTCCGTCCGTCGTCGTCACATCGATAATGTTTCGTCATCCGCGCGGCGTTCCCGTCTCGATCTCAACGTTCAACTTCAGATAGTATCAAATTGAACACGGCGTCCACCACGTTCATTCGTTGAAGTTACGATAGCCCAGAGCTGCGAGGTTCAGACATCGTCGAGGCTCAACGGCACCGCCGATCTGAACTGTACAGCACAGGATACTTCAGTCGGCTCCAGTTTCACCAGTCTGTGCCACCAGCATCCCGGAACAGCGAGCAGGCAACGGTAATTCGTTACGTCTCTTACGGTTTGTCGTCGTTTGAACTGCGCGTCAACCTTCAGCCAGCCAGATCGCGCATGAATGCGAGGTTGTTCAAAGCCAACCAGGAAGCACAATCGCCAGAGACCGACAGCAGAGTCACCGATGACGCCGCCCGCCATCACCGTGCCGCATCGGCAGCAGTTCGAAGCAGCCAATCTGAAACAAGTCGTAAACTTCTCGATCATATTTCGTCTTCATCTCGATCTGAACGCCCACGGCGCAGCAGTACAGCACCAGCCTGCCCAGCGAGTGATCGCACCATCCGCCCATTCCCGATCGCCTCCTCCACATTGGCTTCTGATTGCAGCCGCATCTCGCCCGTGCAGCCGGGCCTGTTTACGGTTCAGTCAATTCATGTTCATCATCAACGTGTTCGGCAACAGCGGACGATAACGAGCGGTAAGCAACCAACAGACCAACGAAACAGCAACGGATATTTAGAATGACCTGCCAGCCTGACGTGTCCCTCGTAGTTCTTAAACGGTTTCAGACCTCGCATCTTCAGCGAAATTCAGTTAGCATTGCCGAACTCCAGTCCCTTCGCCTGTCGGGTAACCGCCGAGCTGCCGAAGCACATCGGCCGCCCGCTGAACGCACCACGTCACGCCAAAGACACGGGCAGCACGGGGCCCGCAACGCCTCATCTGGCGAGCGCGATACGACCAGATGACTTCACCTCACACGGCGAACGGCGATAACCAGCTTCTGCGTTCAGCCGAACAGCGACAGCCAACCGTCGCCGCGATTAATCACCGAAACATCGCATCAGCGAGCCCAGTTAACGCCCGTTTCGTTCAACGAACAGTCATTTTCATCCGCATTTGCGCATAGTCCTTCATCGAAATAACGCCGAACAACGCCGCAGCATATTCCACCCAGTCTGCACCACATCGCCCACGGCTTTAACACAGCTATTTTCTCATTGCAGTCACCCAGCAGCAGCAGTCAGTAGGCGCAATCTCAGAAACGAACACTATACACCGTTTTCCAGAGCGCAAAGATTGATCTTTGCTTACCTAACCAACGACGCAGAACAGATATGGCCGCATATTCTGGTGATATCAAGAGTTAACGATAGCGTAATAGAACAGTTGAAGATAAACGCTTCGTCAGCAGCGATCATGAATACTAGTTACAACATACGAGGCGACGTTAAAGAGCCACGAAATAGCTGAAATGGAAGATGCCAGGTATTGCGATTGAACACGTCCCGATCAGCACTACCGATTATTTGAGGACCGACGCGAGCCCACCGCATCACGGCACGAAAGCATACCGCGCCGTTATTGGTCGAGGCCACGACTTCAGCCTGTCGCAGCGTAGAAGAAACCGCCAGCGCGCCTGCGGGCGACACATGGGATTGCCCGCAGCAGCCAGCCCGAGCATTGTGCCCCGTCGCCGCCGCCCACGAAAACACATCAAACGCAAGATTGGCGGCAAGATCAAAGACAGCGAAATAAAGAACAGCCCTCCATGCCGAGAACGTTCGACGATCGGATTCCCGTTTACTTGCCATTGAAAGCGGCCTGTCACGTCCGCCCGAGTCATATTCAATGGGAAGAATTATCTCACAATGAACAACAGAAACAAGACATAATCGCACATAACGCCAACACATCATCGCGTGTATTGCGCATGAATATAAGATGGAACTATCAATGGCGAGACAGTACAATCAGCTTGCGAGCCATAAAAGATAATTTACGGATAGCAAACGTTTCCCTTAAAATATCACAAGATACTTTCATTACCGTGCGTAATTTTACGAAAACAATATTTTCAAACACGGACACCGACCACAACATGAAAGAACTTATTTAGCCGCAAGTTGCAAAACGTTTTTAATCCTTCAAACGGAACGTAAAACAGCGTCGACACCGCAACCGAACATTAGCTCCCGCAGATATGAGCTTGCCCGATAAAATGACGCCACGCAGCAACGCGAGTTCGCTACCCGCCACCTGTTCGTGAACAACGATATCCTGACGAGTCGAGCAGCTCATGCGAACCGAACCGCGTAAAGAACCATGAAGACGCCGCCTCGAACCCACTGCACGAACGATATAGTTAAACCCGCTTCGTTCATACGGCATACGAGCTGCGTGGTAGTTATAGCACCCTTCGTTACCGCCTGACAGCATGCCGGTACACGACGAGCCAATCATACGGGCGAGGGCGCGTCACGAGTCGAGCTCGTCCTGTTTGTTCAATCAGTGCCTGCATGTCGCTCACTCCAGGGTACCGGCTGATTATGATGGTCCCGACCGTTTCATACGGAACAATCAGCACTGCACCCGGCAGAGGTGCGGTTGCCACGAGGCGGCAGGCGCGGGGTCTGCCCACACCGCGCCGACCTGTGGCACGATTAACGGCGTGGTTATACCACAGCGGCAGTGGCGCACACGACGGTTCGCGCCCAGCTGGCACGCTGGTCAGAGCTGCGCCCGCTGTTTAGAGATCGCCGTCATCCGCGCCACCCGGTTCTTCGCCGCACAACGGCAGAGATATGCTGGCACGACGATCAGCATACGACAGCGACGAACATCCGCACCTTTCTGCGAGTTGAAGAACGCGAAAGCGTCTGCCAGACGCCCGCGACGTGCAATCGACGGCAGCCGAAAGATCACGAGCGTCATCGACCCCTCGAATTATCGCGCACGCACGAACCCTCGTGCGAGACAACGTCATTTCGCAAGACGGCAGTAAGCATGTTGTTCCGCGCTTCAGGCCCGAGTGTGTCGAATATTGTCATCGACACAGCCAATTACAGCGATATCTGGCGCGAAACGAGTCAGCAGGGTTGTCTTTCACGTCTTCCCATCAACGAAATCGAGCCGCACACGTCATCGGAGTTAGATGGACGGACGGTAAACAGGTGGAAGAGCGTGCTGAACATATTCAATAAAAGGAACGACAACCCCAGTCATTTCATCGCCAGCAAAACAGTTCTGCGTTGCACGCTTCATCTTCGAAACAATACATTGAAAGACGATTTTTCTGCGAATTACAGCGCCATAATGCGAAGCGCGCGGACAGTGCACAACCCGCTTAAGGTGAACACGCCTGACGCTCACTACGTGCAACATTATCGGCCGGCAGTACGCGCCGCGCATCACGACAGTTAGCCAGCGACAAGAGTCGTTGTTCACGGCAGGCATGGCTTTCACAGGTAAGCATTGTTGCCCCGAACTGGAATCCACCAACACCTGTGCGCATCAGCACAGAGCTGGAGTAAGTGGACGCAAGACCTTCCTTGAGCGACTCACCTTGCGGGACACCCGGGGCACCCATATCACAGTGAACCAAGGTTCGTCGCTCCTCGATTTATTTCAGACAAAGTCATCGGTCCGCGCGTCATACTATTACAGGAAAGAGATTAAACATCGGAAGAGCCGTGGCCACATATCAATTGATTAAAGAGAACGCCCTGTTATCACGAAGATAGAGTTTTAGTTGTACAGTTTAGATACCACCTGTTCATATTTCGACGCTTTTGATGAGCATCGCGGTATCGATTACTATGTCGAAAAAACACTAGATGTAACACCAAAGAATATTATCGCTCAACCGATCATAGTTATCGGCACTTACAAAGTTATGTTTTCACGTCCAGCAACCACGGCAGCGATTGCACGCGAAAACAGCCGCTTTTAGCGTCAACCGAAAGGTTACCTTTTTAACAAAACCATTCAAAACGAGGAGATTTCAGCCAACATTTGTGTCCCATCAATCTTTGCCGCTTGTCGGTCTGAGTCCGGTAAGCCGTTCGCCGTCACGACCATTCGGCGCCGCCTCACGGTGAGTTTATTCAGCAGCACCGGCAAGAGTCTTTCCGTGCGTTTTACAGTTTCAGCGTGGGTACACCCACCGCAAGGGGTCTCCCCATAGCGGCGCAGCGGGCGTCAAACGAGCGCTTTCGGCAGCCAGAAAGAATAACGAGTTAACGATCAATCAACGGCGCGTGGTTAATGCGCCATAGTCTTCCATCTGCAAACACGACCACAGACCGGCCGCGTCGCGCGAAAGAGCTCAATATCCGGTTCATACTTTACCATTAGCGGTCAGAATCTTCACGCATTTGAGCAGCAAGGAATGGTGAGCGGGAGTTTGCGAGTCTACGAAACAGTCTGCCCAGCATGCCCGCCTCACGGCAGCGCCAGCAGGCTTCCTGCGCAGTCCTATCATCGGTCAAATATTGCCACGATTTTAGCTCAATGTTGTCTTCATCACAACGAAAAGCGAAGGCGACGCGTTTGTTACGAGTCGGTTTTGCAGCCCAGCCTGCAGACAGCGCCCCGCGCCAGTCGCCTGCTGTCGTTTCATGGCCTGCAACGGCCTTCCGCCGTGCCGATCCGCCATTCGTTGGTCGCCTGCAAACGGTCGAGTGCGCGCAGGAGGCAACACGCCGGTCCACGCCGACAGCCAGCGTCAGCGAGTTTCATGAGCGAGCCCACGTCCGGAAACCCGTGGTTCATTACGGTTACTGGCGTACAGGCTTCTCGAGCATCGATGGTCGACCAGTCTGCCGTCGGCAAATGCGCCCGAACATTTGAACGCCCACGTGAGGTTGCCGCCCATGCCGGTTGAATGAACGTAGCGAGCGAAATTTTCCGCGCCGTCGGTCGCCGTCGCCAAACGCATCCGTCAATCGTTACACCCACTTTCAGCTGTGGAGCACCGTTACTAAACCTCGAGCGTTGAAGTTATAGCTGGCTTCAGCCGTTGCCTGCCCGACCACGAACCAGTCGGCACGGAAGCGTGCAGAAACGCTTGCTTGCGGCATTACAAGCTTCAGTACGTCGCGCGCAACAGTATCCGATGCCGTAAACAGCTCGTTTTGAACATTGAAATTGTCGTGGCGGCGCGATGCAGCACACTTGCCCGAGTTCAAAGATGATGATAAAGCGTAGCTCATAGCTGTTCAGTTTACCTGAACAAACAGCAGAGCTCGCCTGTGCAAAGGTGCTAAATGCCTTCAATGCAGAATGTTTAGCGAGTTCTCGAATCGCCAGCAGCAGCCTGGCAGCAATACGCAAATACTGTTGCCGCCCTCATTAGCGTCAGTTGCCGATCAGCCTGTTCGCGCAGATAGTATTGCCAGCGCCTGTCGATCGATGTGGTACTGTTTTCTCATTACGTATTTATGACAGCAATGGCTTGCACGCCAGTCGCACGCATGATTGGCGTCTTTATGCTTATAGTGATTTCACGTTATTGATTGGTCAAAACAGAAAATCCGTTGAAAATCGCACAGCAGTGGCAGCTTTTTGCATCAGATGAAAACGAAATAAAGGGAAAACAACAAAGGAGCAGTAATACAGTGCGTTTATTGCCGATATCGGAAGTCAATGTTTGAAGAAATTTGCCCGCACAGAAGAAGTTGCGCCGATCTATACGTTATTATAGTAGAGTCGGACAGTATAACGCAGAGCTTTAGACAAAGCTTGCGTTATTCTGCCAGAAGACCGTCAGTGAAGATTTAATGGAACTGTCAGTAGACATTTGGCCCAGTCGCTTGAAGAGCGGGACACGACTTTACGCACAGTCGTCGCATGGATGGCGGCCGCTTATCCCGCGCTCCGCTTGGCCGCGCCCGGTTACAGATCCGGGAGGCTGCTTATATTACATCTCTGAACGGCAGTCTCGGCGGTAGCTGTTGTCGTAAAGATGGCATGACTTCAGTCATGGTTATTGGCGAGCCAGATATCCACACACAGGAGCCAGAAGACCTCGACAAACATCTTTCGAGCGTCAATCATTGAGCGACGTGAGAGTTCGACACCGAGTTTATTGCTGTCAGAGCGCACCACGTCATTCGGCAGATCACTGCAGCGGAGAGCAACAGCGAGTTGTAGCACACCCTTTGCATACACAGAGAGTTACCAGTAGGCCTGAGAGCAACCATCACCAGCCTTGCTACCGATGCACAGAATCCCGAGGAACACGCCCTCAAATATTCAATGGAGTGAGTCTTGAACATCAACAGAGGCGAAGCAGGTCTGTTCGCGGCGGAGCTGGCGACCGCGAGCGTTTCGCGCTCATAGTAAAGAGTTCGTTTAAACAGGTACACCAGCAGTTACGAAAACAGCATTACGCTGTTGGCGAAAACAGCCGCCGCCCGGCAGCCATCGAACACATGAGACACTCAATGGGTAACCAGCGGTATGGCGTGTTACGGTACCGCGATATCAGCAGCAACCTGCAGGTATTACTGTTCGTCGCGTTTTGCGTCATTACAGAGGAAGGGAGTTCGCTATTTGTTGTTACGAAACCGTCGGACCGCGATAAGTTCGTTTCATACGTCGTGGTTCGATAAACCGGATTTGATCATATAAAGCGCCACCTCGATACCGTCGAACGCGCGGGGAAGTCGGCACCCGCAACCATGCGCCTGGTTCCGGGAGCGGAGGCCGATGATGCCCAGTGACACGCTATATGTCAACCGTTTAGGTATAATGCCCCGACGAACACCAGATTGTTTATACTGTTGCCAGACGTCAACATCGCGCGTTTCAATACAGGCCCGGCCGATTTCATCTTTATCAGCAGCACGGGTTAGTGGGCAACCGATGATTGATATGGTTCGTTCGCCTGGTTATCTTCGACCGAAAGACGCATTACGCCCGAGGTTACGGTGAAATTGTCTGGTCGGCGTACAACGTTCGGCGATTGGCCCATTGCGACGGGTTCGATCTGCTTGCCGGTATCATCGCCCAAACCGTGGCTGGTGCCTGCTGATGGTACGATTTAACCACATCAATGTGGGAACCGGCCGCATCAGGAGGCAACCACTATGCCGCGAGACCCCGGAACCGGGTCAGCAACCATCTGCACCGAGCCTGACACAGCTTTATCGAATAACGACGGTGGCCATGACCATCACGGCCCACGGCCCCTTCATCAGACCAAGGCACAAGCCAGCAGTGCAAGCAACAGCTGCCGACAGCCAGCAGCACCATCGCGTTTAGCTGTTAACCAAGTCCGAAGCACATGCACAGAGAGAGTTCATTGGTTCAGAGTCTCCAGGAAGTTTGTTCTTCATCCAGACTCATCAATCGTACACCGCGAATATCGATACCAACATTTATTTTAGCCAGTCAATATGAAGCGCACAGAAGCGAACCTTCATTCATTTTCACGATGCTTAATGTTATTATTACGGGCATCAACATCGTAGTTCTGGCGCAGGAACAGCGCAGCCGGCGTTACCGGTTATCGCCTTTGACAGCACATAAGGGTCGCCAGAAGAGAATGTGTGTCAACACATTCTCCTCTTATTATGGTAGCCGGCGTCACCGCGAAAGAACATGAAGAGGCGCCTTGCTGGTGCCTGGTCGCGCCGCGATCAGCCCTTGCTTTCACTGGCGGACGAGTCGTTCGCCCACTTTGCGGTGAGCCATCAAGATATCGATACCGCATCACGCCGTGGCACGATCGCTCACGGCGTGCCGCTTCCTTCAGCGTCTCCACCAGATATAGTCGACGGTCAGCCGATCGCCAGATCGCCGACGAAGAAGATTGGTCTCGTCATCATCAGCAATCACCGCGACCGCAGCCTGTTATAGTTCGCCTCCCTGATGGCCTGCATTACTGAAGTTTTTCGGCAGCTGCCGGCGCCACACCGGCCCCGGCAGTGGCTCAGCCGCCTGCTGTCGCCCGAACAAGAGCGAGAAGCAGCACGTAAGTCGGTCGTAACCCCCGTCAGCTGTCTGCAGAACGAGGCATGAGTCCTGATACCCCTGACGGTAGCCTTGAGGGCCAGCTCACGAAAGAAGGTACCGGAAGCCGTCGCCATCAGATAGCCAGCCGTTCGTCGATCAGCCGATGCAGCCAGCCGTGAAACAGCCGGCGTTGCCTCGTGGCCCCACGGCTGCCGTAATGCGCAAGAGCCCCAGTCGTCAAGAATGCCGTTTCACAGAAACGGACCGTCGCGCCCGTAGAGTCGTCAGCCCCATCTGAGTAGCCGGATATTGTCGGTATCGCCGAACAGGCAGCACACCACCCATAACGCGCACAGCCTGCCCAGCCGGGACATCAGCCGCCGCACCGGCGCCCGCCGCGACTTCAGCTGTTCAAACATCGTCATCTGGTAACGGCATTGTCTTCGCAGCCGTTCCCCGTCCAGACGGCCTCGTGATTATGAATCGATCTCAAACGGCTGAACGAGCGGTCGAGTCATGTCAGCCCAGCACCACAGTGTCAACGGTGTCATATTGGTTGCTTTTGGTGCCGCCTGGCTCCAGTTCTTTCACCACATGCCTGGTGAGCCACCGGGCGATAGCCAGTCTGCCACATGTCCGAGAGGTTCGACCATGCCAGACGAGGCAGCGATGAAATATTGCGTTCGACGGGTACCGACAGGTTATTGTTCAGTACTGGTACGGTAGTGTGGTCCGCATCGCCAGGAGTTTATAACGGCGTAGTCAGTAACGTCGGTTGAAATTTTCGCCGTATCAGACGAGCTGTCGTCGATAATCGTTGCCGATGTACCGGGTCCACACTTTGAGCGTTACCGTCTTTTTACATCGCGCGATAGCGAACGAACAGCATTGCCACGCCGTATCGGGAAACCGGTTACCCAGTACCGGGCGCGGTGCCCGAAACAGAGCGTGGTCCCCGCTCATGCCTGACAGGCGGTCACCTTGACTGGTGCCTGTGTCAGCAGTGTTTCCCTCACTGTCTCGCTGTGTCACAGCATGGGTTGCGTACAGTAAAGGTTAAAATACAGCCATATTTACAAAATTTGTTACTGTTCCCCAGGTCGCTTGGTTGCCAGCGTTAGAGTTTTTGAGTATTCTGTGATAGTACGGTTATCGCCTACAGTTTACCTCTTTATTTTCGCCTTGGATCCCAAAATAAAGAGGTGAAACCATCTATTAAGGTTGTGCCATTATATCGCAGAATAAAACAAAAACCGTATTAAATAACGCTGTAACTAAGCGAATACGGAACATTAACTTAAATTTTTGGTAAATATGAGAAAACTATTATTTTAACCTTGCTAGCTGTACTGAGTATTGCAAGCTCATGCGCAAAACAAGAGTATTACAGCGAGACCCAGGTACAGTGGGAAACGCACAGTTGTCCACTTCATTACAAGGCACCAGTCAAGAAGATTGACCCTGCTGCCAATCAGGTATGGTGGGATAAGCTCTGACAGCGAACACCTGCGCCGGACTTGGAGGAGAAAAGCTGAGACCTTACGATGCAGCATTCTTCATTACCTCTGGCAATGTCGCTGTTGTGGAAAGACCATCAAAGCCATTCGCTTCTATCTATGGATAAGCAAAAGATCGAGCAACGTAAAAGTGTGGGATTTCAAAAGAACTGCTCGAAGACATCAGCAGCTAGACTATGTTCAGAACGTAGACCAATCGTCTCTGAATGTAGGTGATGAGAACTGGCAAGAAGAAGGAATTTCCAATGACGTTGCACCTGACTACAGCCCATACGTTAGTAGGCTCTGAAGGCGTTCCATGTGGGTTACACTGTCACCATTACCAGTGCTCGAACGAAGTAACACAGTATCCAGTCTCTACATGCGGAGACGACAAAACACCCAACAGCCTTCTTCCTCGTACCCCGGACATCTGTAGACAAGTGGTCAGGACTCTCGACGAAGGTCTGGCAGACTGGCTTCCAGATACTCGTAGAGGGTAATCACAAGAATTCGGTAGCCCCCAATACATTACCAGACGCTGTCATAGTGAAGAACAAGGCAGCCAAAGGCAAAGCTCACCGTAACCAATGGTGGAAGTGCGGCGTCAGCAGCATCGACTATACTATAGCTACCGATGGTACTGTGCAGAAACAGCATATTGACATCAACCCATCGTTCAATCACGTTTGGAGGTCGTGTACTATCGAACTCTCTTGCAGCCGATGCCAAGACGGGAACAACCACGAAGACATTCTCACCATTACCAAGGTAAACTGGAAAACCCAACGACAGGCAACAAGTCCGTACTGCAAGCTGACCACTGTCAGCAAGCGAAGTGAAGGAGGTCGTTGTAGAAGAAAATACAGGTACTGGCTGTAGGCTGGTGTCCACGCGGTTGCTAGGTATGAAGAAGCTGCGCGACAAGTTCGGCGAAAGTTTCGTGGGTATCATGCGTTCACCAACGATACCGACCCAATGTACAATTTCCGACTATGCAAAGATTAAATGGGCGCACCTACCGTGCAAAGAGAACGCGACGACGTTATTAGAGATCCTTCTGGCGGTGGGTGAAACAGCATCTAGACGACTTCGAGGAAGCTCGCACGCGTTGCAGCGGTAGGAGTATCGGTTACAGGCAAGCTGAATGACGATTGCACCGAAGTAACCGCCACGGCAACCATCGAGCCTTTGATAAACGGAACGTACGAAATTGCTCTATGCCCTTATTAGCGACGAACTTACCGAACAGCTTTCTTCATGGAAGCAAAGCTAAACAATTACGCTCAAGAACCGCCAGTCAATGGGGTATCAAGGACTCATACCTCATTCCGTTCTGCAAGGGAGGCAAGTATAGGCAATAGCAGGGTTACATTGACTTACGACGACGTACTGCTCACCAGCTCTTATGTTTTCAGGCAACAACAAAGCAAAAGCTCGAGCCACTGCAGGAAGGCAAAGTCGTAAACTCAACACCTGCATGCTTAAGCTACCGAAAAGGCTATTATTGCAGAAGCCATCAAGAGGCAGGCTTATAACAAGCTCGCAGTCATCGCAATGATTATACGCAATGATGGCAAGATTGAAAATGCTGCTAAATTCAACTTGTCTAACGATCCGCTGGCATCGAAGGTATATCTGAGAATCGAGGGCGAACTGAAGGAAGTAGCACGCTATACCATAGACGGTCGTAGAATCAGTGCCCACAACGTGGTCTGAATATCGTAAAATTATCTCGATGGCTTTCACCATAAGATATTGGTAAAATAGAACGAGACACGATGTTGTCCATACTAAAGTAAAGGAAAGCCCTAATCGCAACTCGCGATTAGGGCTTTTTAATGGCAGCATCTTCTCGTAATATTCTTTTCTATGATTGACGCCGATATACTCGATAGAAAAGAGGAGAATCGTATTGACACATTCTCCCCTTCTAATATATATAATGCACTATATTAAAGGCGATAACCCACCGTTAGCAGAAGCTGTCCTCTATTATTGTCTACCTTTGTTCCTGCTGCTTGGTTAGAATACGATGTTGTAGTGCCCGTTGCAGTGTCGCGTATAGCGAAGTTCATCGTAGAGAATGGATAGAAGGTTCCCTTCTGTGCGCTGTATTGATAAGCTAAATCGATGTTGAATTTATTTATCTGATAGCCTACACCGAGTGTAAATCTGTTGGTAGACTCCCAATTGACAAAGTCTGTTGATGAAGAATAGGCACTTCCTGGAGATACAATTGTAGGATCTCTCTGTGCATCTTTATCGTACTTCGGACTTACATAGTTGTAGCCAAACGCAGTGCTGTTGCTTGCTGAGCTTATATTCGGCACCAATCTTCAATGTACTTACACCTTTAGCGCTTGTTTGGTATGCTTTGTTCATTGCCTTGTCTGATGAAGAAGTCTCGCAATAAGAACCGTAATAGTCGCTATATTAACCATCCATCGTTTATTCGAGTGTCAAAGAGAATGGTCTTCATGATCTGATGTCAAACCGAGTGCAAGATAGTTGCCTACTGTATGCGCGAGAGAAGCCGAATTTCCAGGGTGTCCATAGCTTACAATCGCTGTTGAGGCACTTCACCCCAATCGTTCTTACTCTCCTGTGTTGGTAACTCTGTCGATACGAGTTACATTTGATGTGGTTAAACTCGTACCATGGTAGGTGTCTTGACATAGCACCAATACGGAAAGGAGTCGGCTGCAGGGCGAACGATGAGTACCAGCGGTAAGATCGAACCCCTGTACCAGTAATGCGTCAGGTGTCTCGAACCGTTACATTGCCTACACCATTAGACACTTCTCGTAGTATCTGCCTCCGAATCGTGTGCACATCTTTCAATCCGAATGTCAAAACCAAGGTAGACTCTGGTCGTGAAGGCTGCCACTAATATTGAAATCGTGAAGTTGCCTACATAACCCGTATTAGCCTTGTCGAATGTGAGAGTCAGCCAGATAACATCAAAACTTGCCTGCAGTGTTGGCATCTGGCAACAATGTGTTGAAGTGCAAATAGTCTAATTGATTCCCACGTCCAAGACACACTGCTACTTCGTGGGTTGGCAAAACCTATAAAGCATTATCCTTCTGACGTACATCGAAGCCTCCATAGCTTTTCAGAACCAAGCACGTGTTTCAAGTAAGACTGGTTGTTTTGAGAACCATTACCCAACTTCCCACTTGCATTCAGCAGAAATCGAAATTCTTGCTCTGCTATAATTAAATCCGAAGTTTATGTTTTGAACCACGAGGGCACGTGTTGTATAAACAAACCTATCTGGTCGAAGCTGGTGTTTGTCTTCTTTCCATCGCCAAACTCCTTACCTTACTCTGCATAAGTAGTCCACCACTCACAGAAAACTGACTGCGACGGAACAAGCCAATACCTGCAGGGTTGCTGCTGATGGTAGAAATATCCGCACTCCCAGAGTCTCCATGGCTCCACCCATACCTACATAACGTGCTGTTCCGTTAAGGTCGCTACTCGTTAAAATTGGCATTCTCGTATGTCTCTTGTGCTGCGCAATGAAAACAACGTTGCTGCCAGCAAATAATACTGTATTTTTCACAACTATCTTCTTGTTATTTACCCATTTAAACAAACTCTTTTTACTATAGAAGCAAAACTTATCTGTGTCCGCTAAAGCTTCCACCACCAGAACGGGAGCTACCAGCTACTACCACCGAAGGTGCCACCACCCGAACGTGAGTCTCCAAAGTTTCCTCCATTGAATGTATTTGAAGGGCGTGATTCATAAGTTCGCGGTCTATTGCGTTCTACGTTGAATGAATTGTCACGGTTGTGAGAATCTCGTCTGATGGTACTCTCAAACCTACTGTTCCGAGAAGAATTTCCAAAAATTGGCTCTCTGTTATACAAAAAGAATTGTCTCTTTCTATAACAACTCGACCATCCGACCTTCCAAACTGTCCGCTGCAGGCATTCATACTGCCGAATGAGCGTGTTGGACCTGCGCTACTCATCTGCCGTAATAAACCGAATTATTGCTCCCGAACCTGCCTCCACGTCCGCTCCAATGATTGGCTGTGCGGTATGTCCCGAAGGATAACTGTATCGAAACCCAGTCTTGCATAACCATAGTAATGTATGGATATCCCACCATACATAACCATATCCCCAGGGGTCGTACCATCTGCTACGATAGCCGTGAATACCACCAGGATCAGTACTAACCATAGTACAAGGATCATAATAGCTCATGTACCAAGGATCCCAATAACTGAACGAAGCACGGAAGCCAAAGCCTGAATATCCATAGTACCAAGGATCGTAACAACTATGAAATCATCGAAGCGACCACGCGACGACTGTACGTAAAGTCATTGTCCGCATCTTCAAAATAACGATCGAACTGATAAACGTGTCTACTTGACAAAGTTCCATTCTGGTCTTTTACCTGAACGATGTCATTCCTAATGAGTCTTTACCTATCTTCCTATAAACTTTATCTAAAGAAACTCTGCGGTTATACTCACTGTCCAGACTTGTTTATACCACTATATAAGCATCTCGTCGAGCAACTTTAGCTGCCTTATATTCATGAATAGACTCCTTCGACGGTGTGAAATATACGTCGTCTTGCGCCAACAAGATGGTTGGCAGAGCAAAAAGCACTAACTGAAAATAGAACCAACTTTTTCATATTATTACTCCCTTTTATTTGTTTTCCTTTATTTCATTTTTCATCTGATGCAAAATACCACATCTTAGTGTGCAAATATACGGATTTTCCCTAACTTAATATAGGTTTTTCCCTATTTTTTGAGCTAATCAATACTTCGTAAAGTCATACTATAAAGCATAAAAGAGATAATCATTGCATGCATTTCAAACATTTAAGTATATTTGCACAATCATAAAATACATAATGAAAAGAATAATTACCACATCGTTATTAGGCATTGCACTGGCAATACTATCTTTGCACAGACAAACAGTCAGCAACAGGAAAGCAACAATAGGGCAACAACCACCGAAAGTGTGCTCCAAAAGTATATTCCCACTGCCGAAAAACCTTGCTGCGCAAAACGGTTCGAAGGCTTCCGCCTCGGCATATTCCTGCATTGGGGCATTTACAGCACCTTTGCACAAGGCGAATGGTACTTGAACAACAAGATAAACAAAGACGAATATGCCAAGGCTGCATCGGCTTTTTATCCATCATACTTTGATGCCGACGCATGGATAAAGTGCCATCAGCCCCGGAGCAAAGTATATTACTTTCATCGCGCCACCACGACAGTTTCTCAATGTTCAAAACAGCGAAAGTAAACTACAACATCGTAGATGCAACACCCTTCCAAACGCGATGTACTGAAAGAGCTTGCCAATGCTCGCCACAAGCAAAACATAGACCTGCATCATATTATTCCATTCTCGACTGGATACGCGAGGACTATCCCATTGGTCGGACGGGGCTCATACTGGCAGAAAACTGAAGCCAAACTATGGCACTTTACCAACTTATGAAGGGGACAAGGAATTGCTCTACAACTACGGAAAAGTGAGTGCCATTTGGTTGGACGGTTATTGGGATCACGACAGCGACAGCATTCCGTTTCGACTGGCGCATGGAGGAGTTTTATCGCTACATTCACAGCATTCAGCCAGCTTGTCTAATAGGTAACCAACCATCACATTGCTCCGATTGATGGAGAAGATTTCAAATGTTCGAACGCGATTTGCCCGGCGAAAACAAGGCTGGACTGTCGGTCAGGCCATCAGTCGCCCTACCCTCGAAGCCTGCCAGACCATGAATGGCATGTGGGGATCAAGGTTTCGGACATTGAACTATGAAATCAACCTCCCAGCTCATAGAACTCCTGTGCGCTCGGCAGCTAGGGAAGCAACCTCTTGCTCAACATTGGACCACAGCCAAACGGCGAACTTCCTGCGCTTGCACTCGACCGTTTGCAGGCATTGCAAGTGGATGCAGCAGTATGGAGAAACCATTTACGAAACCACGCAGGCGATGTTGCAGAAGCCGACTGAGTGTGGGCACATCAAAAGGGCAAGAAAAACCTATCTGCACGTGTTGGAACAAGATGCTAAAACCATTTCGTGTGCATTGTCGGTAGTCTAAACGCGTCATAGATTTTCGCTTCCCGACAGCCACTTTCGTTCCATTATGACAAGAAGACAAAAACGCTTACCACCCACATTGGAAGCCATAGGAACGTCGTAGACTATATTATAGAAATAGAAAATAACGATTATGCCGATATTAGAAGTTTGCACAGGAAGCCTGCAAAGTGTCATAAACGCCGTAAAGGGCGGAGCACAACGCATAGAACTATGCTCTGCCCTATCGCTCGACGGACTGACACCATCGTTGGGACTCATAAAAACAGTACGCAAAATGTTTCAAAACTCACCATTCATACACTTATAAGAGTGCGTGAAGGAGATTTCTGTTATAATGAAGAAGATAAAAGTGAGAGACGGATATTAAAGAAATACTTTTCATATACTCGACGCAATAGTCTGTGGTGCATTAACTGCAGATGGAGATATAGACACGACCACGCGCCGACTGATTGACGCCTGCGACAGGAAAGCCCTTACTTTCCATCGTGCTTTCGATGTCTGCAGAAACCACCGAAAGCACTCGACGAACTTGCAGCACTACACTGCACGCGCGTACTTACATCGGGGCAAGCTCCACTGCCGAGACAGGCATACCCGCACTGAAAGAATATATAAAACACACAGAAGGACGTATGACCATCTTGCCCGGCGGTGGCGTAACCCCACTGAATGCAAAAATACTCGCAGAAACAGGAGCAGCCGAGATTCATGGGTCGGCATCGGGCGTAGTAGAAAGTGGCGAAAAGGAGACGCTTACCGAGATAGTTGCACAAATTCTTCAACAAATAAAGTAGCCCCAGCCAAAAGTTATTGAAAGTAATGGGATTCTTTTTAAATGTTGAAAAGCAAGCACAGAAAAATCTCCTCGTTTTTTGTGAAAGATAGTTTTGTTAAAAAGTGAACCTTTCGGTTTGGCAATACAAAAGCGGCTGTTTTGCGATGCGAAACAGTCGCTTTTGCCGAGTAAAAGAGGCACTTTTAAGACGTAAAAGAACCTCTTTTGTAAAGTGCTGATAACATGATGGTTAGACGATAGCTATTCTTTTTAAAGAATATTTACATCTAAATTGTTTTTCGACATAAAAAGATAAGTAATCGGTATTACTACTTACGGTCTCATAAAGTAATCAGGAAATATATAAAAGACTGGGTATAAATTTATCTAAATGCTAATCTAAAACTCCTATCTTGCTGTTGGATAACAAGATAGGAGTTTCTCTTTAATCAATTTAATTATGTAGCCACAGCTTATAGCTTCCCGATGACTTTCAAAATCTGCTCACCTATATTAATAGTATAGCCTTGCTGGACATACACAACCCGATTGAAGCTGTCGCAAATCAGGAAGATGGGGAGCGACGGGCTCTTTAGCTTTAGCTGTTCGCGTATTTCGTTCACAATCTTCTTGTCTACATCAGTGCCCCAGACAACATTGGAAGGCAGGTTGTCGAACTCCTTAAAGTTGAAACGGGACAGGTTATCGGCATCTTCAAAAAGGAAGATCATCTTGCGTCCCCACTTCTCAAACTCTGCCTTATAGGTGCTGATGTCGCGCAAGGTGTGGTTGGTTGGTTCTTGGTTCGGGGCAACAATGCCTACCATATAGTAGCCTCTGCCTGCCGTAGACAGCAAGCTCTTGTCGCTGTTGGTAGCCCTATCGTGGTAAATATCTTCTGCATTGAAGCTGCCTATTACCTGTACTGCATTGTCGTCTTCACGCATGGTAAACGTCAAACGTGTTTCCTTGCCTGCCTTTATCGTGAACAAATAGGTTTCAGCCAACACCTGTCCGCTTGCCATGCGCGTACCTGTTATAAGCATATAGGTACCCTCTTCCAGGTCTGTTCCTTTAGAAAAATCGTCTTTCCATGTAGCTGTTTCAGGATAAGTAAGAAGCTGTGCAACGCCGTTTTCTATTTTACTTAACGTGAAATGACTGTAGTATTTAGGGTTGTCGTTATACTTTGTGGGCTTGTATTCCAACAACAACGTTCCCTTTGGCACGCTCTTTTCCGCCTGTTTACCGTCAAATTCTACATCTATCCAAGCTCCGTTGGCATTGTATTGCAGCTTTCCGTTGATTTCATTGATACGAGCCGGGAAGCCTAAACTGCGGGCAGCAGCCACAAAGAAGATAGCCCTGCCCAACTTGTCGGTCTTCCTTTCGCGCCAGACACTCATGGGCAAACTATGCGCAATCGCTGTGGGTTGTGTGTCTCGTCGATGGCAATATTCGACTTACACCAGGCTATAAGAGCCTGCGGAGACCTTATGCCTGCCATCTTTTTAGCCAAGAAATGGCGATAAGGCGACAGCCATTCTATCTCCACACGAGGGTTCATTACGTACTTGCAGTAAAGTTCCGAAGTGTCGGTCTTGGCAACTTCGTGGTCTTTCAGTACCGTCAGTGCACGTCGCGAAGGTCTTTTTCCGAGATAACATCTAACAGACGCTTTGCCATTTCCTTGGTTCTTTGCCTCGCGCAAGAAAGTCTGAATGGTGGCATAATTGCCTCGCGACCTGTCTTTCATCGTAGCTTCGTATGCCTGACGGATAGAGTCTTCGTGCGCCAAACGCCTTGTATTCTCTGCCCGTTGTGCAGCGGTAACATTTGGAAGAACCGTGCTTACAGGTGGCGGAGTTATGTCCCAGGTCTTTGTTTGGGGCAATCCGTCGCGCTTTAACACAAGGCGCAGCTCCTTGGTCTTGCCAAACGAAACTTTGTCGATGCCAACCTTGCCATCTTTAGACGCCCAGACTATCATGTCGCCCTTACCCGCTGTGAGTGTAGCCACGCCGTTATCGTCGGTCGTTTTTCGTGCCACAGAGTAAAATTCGGCATAGTTGTAGAGCTTAAATTCCACTTTTGCACCTTTCACCCGCCTGCCTTTCTCGTCTACAACAACCACTTTTACCTCTGCCGTAGGTGCATAATTGCTGATTACATTTATTTCCGTATAGAGCGGAGTCTTGCTCATTACCTCTTCAGGACCATCATAATCGCCGAACACTTTCGTGTGCATGAGCATGCCACGAGAGGCACTTTCGTTGAACCAACCCAAGTTTAGGATAGGCTCCGGCTCGCATGCTCCGAGGAAAAACCACTTACATCTGCCCACGCTTCCACCCATGCGTGGTTGTCGTCGGTGTGTGCCCAGCGTGAGTATATACCTGTCGGGCAGGAATACCCACCGACCTGAGTGCTGCTACATGGAAAGTGCTCTCTTCACCACACCTTCCGTATGCCGTGCAAACTGAAGCCAAGGGACTGCTTGTGCGCCCATCGGTCGGGCGATAGGTTACTTTTTCGTGGCACCAATGGTTCACTTCGAGAATGGCATCTTGCATAGACAGGTTCTTTACACGGTTCTTCAGTTCTGCATAAAACACTTTCCGGCTATCGTCCAAGTTCTCGTTGTTACACGAACAGGTAACACAGTGCTTGAACTCGCGTTCGGGAACAGTCTTTCCCTCAAGGCATTTCACGGCGTGCCTGCAACGACAGCGCAACGTTTTCCTCGTAAAAGGCTTTGCTGTAATCGGTTTTGTCGGGCAAAGCCATATACTTATACAGAAATTCAAATAATTAGTTGCAGGTGTGTGTGCTGTTTTTACATTCCGTTTAGGAGGATTGTAAAAACTGTTTGCAACGCTGCTACTGTTCCAACACAGAACTGCTGCAGAGTAAAAATAGAAAGTTCTTTCTCATGTTAGTAAAAATTCGGAGAACCCCAATAGGTTCAAAATGATTTAGAAAATATTGTTTTAGGCAAAATTACGCTTTTTATTGAGTAATAGAAATTATACTATGTCTTTTTAAGAAACTTGATTTGCTATCCATAAATTATCTTTATAAAGCTCACAAAAAGCTGAGTATGCTATGCCGTACTTACAAAAAGCATTTCCTTGTATTGATAGTTCCATCTTATATATTCATACGCAATACCACGTTTTACACGTGAATATGGCACTGTGTTGTAACTCGTTATAATACTGATTATAATCTTATTTCTCTCAATCTATTATTCAATAGGTTTGTAAATTCATAATTCTTCAATCCCCATTTGGGTGCAATCAACATCTCAGGCGGACTTTGTGTAACAAAACCTTTCCAATACTAAGTCGCTCAAGCAGTCCGATGTATTGGGTAATAAGGTCGATATATTCCTCAACAGTATATAAAATGGAAAGGCTGTTCTTTGTATATCTTTGCCAATCTTGTACCTTTTATAATCTGCATTTGGTGTATTTTGAGCATCGTCAGCGGTAGCGATGATATGATAGGAGCCTGTCTCAGGCTTTCTGAAGCATCTTCGCCGGGCAGTCCCATAATAACATGTCCACCCACATAGATGCCCCTTTTGGCAGTTTCTTCTACTGCTTTGCGTGTGCAGGCAAAGTCGTGCCCTCGGTTAATGTAGCGCAGTGTGTCGTCGTTGCAACTTTCAATGCCGTATTCTACGATTAGGAATGTCCGCTTGTTCAGTTCCTCCAAATAGTCCAATAATTCACTGCTGACACAGTCGGGACGTGTTCCAATCACAATACCTACAACATCTTCCATTTTCAAAGCTTCTTCGTAAAGCTCTTTTAGCTTGTCCACTGCATCGTATGTGTTTGTATATGCTTGGAAATAAGCTAAGTATTTCATATCTGGATATTTCTTTGTAAAGAAGCGTTTCCCGTCTTCCAACTGTTCTGTTACGCTCTTTGTGTGGCTGCAATACGATGGATTGAAGCTCTTGTTATCGCAGAATATGCAGCCGCCAATACCTATTCTGCCGTCCCGATTAGGACAAGTAAAGCCAGCGTCTATTGAAATCTTTTGCACTCGGAAAGGCAGTTGCTTTCTTATCCACGTACCAAAATCATGATAGTATTGTTCCATTGTTTTGCAAAATTACTACTTTTTTTGTACTTTTGCTGCACTAAATCAATTTAATATACAATGAAAAAAATACTTCTTATGTGTGCAGCGTTAATAGCAACGTCTATTCATGCGTTTTGCAGGTGAGCCTCTTAAGTTGGAAGATATAACGAAGGTGCTTTCGCAGCGAAGACTATTTCTGGCATTAACCCATTGAAAGGGACGTCGGACTATGCGCAAATCTCTGCGGATAGAAAGAAAAATAGTAACCTATTCTTTTGTTACGGGTAAAGAAACAGGCGTGCTTTTTCGACTTCAACCAGTTCCACGATGGAAAGCTACTGTCGGTAGAGAGTTATGAAATCACCGACGACGGACAGCTTATCCTTATTCAAACAGGTACAAAAACGCATTTATCGCCGTTCCTTTACGGCAAACTTCTTTCTATATAATGTAAAGAACAAGTCGCTGAAAAAACTGTCTGAGGGTGGTCCACAGCAAATTCCGACCTTCTCGCCAAATGGGAAATATATTGCATTTGTGCGCAGTAACAATATCTTTGTAACTGATGGAGCGACCGAAAAGCAGATAACGACCGATGGTAAGTTCAACGAAATAATCAACGGATTGCTCCGATTGGGTGAACGAAGAGGAGTTTGGGTTCAGCAATGCCTTAGCTTGGGGTGCCGACAGCAGGACTTTGAGCTGGATACGTTACGACGAATCGAAGGTGAAGACCTATTCGTTGCAAATGTTCGAAGGTGCAAAGCCTGCATTTAAGAACTACGAGGTTTATCCTGGCGATTATTCTTACAAGTATCCGAAGGCTGGCGAGGATAATTCTAAAGTATCCGTTCACGCTTATTCGTTGGAGTCTGGTAAGACACTTACCTACAGTTTGCCACTCGATGCCGATGGTTACATTCCACGCATAAAGTCTACGAAGTTTGCCGACCGCATTGTTATTTACACAATGAACCGCCATCAAGACGAGCTAAACCTCTATAAAGCAAACCCAACTACGGGCGAATGCAGCTTGCTAATCAAAGAGAAAGCCAACAAATATGTGAAGGAAGATGCGATGGGAGGTATTCGTGATGAACGATTACATTCTTTTCCCTTCCGACCGCGACGGTTATATGCACTTATACCTCTACACCATTGACGGAAAATTCATTCGTCAGATAGAAAAGGGCAAGTATGATGTCATCGAAGTTTACGGCTTTGACGAAAAAACAGGTGAGACTTACTTCCAGGCTGCTGCAAAGACACCGATGCAACGCGAGGTATATGTGGCTGACAAACACGGAAAAGTAACGTGTCTGACAACGAAAGAGGGCTGGAACTCTGCTGTGTTCTCTGGCGATTATAAGTACTTCCTGAACAACTGGAGCGACCGCAATACTCCTTATTCATACGCAATCTACAACAACAAAGGAAAGGTTGTGCGCGAAGTTCTAAACAACGATAAGCTCATAAAGGATATGGCAAAGTACGATTTGCCTGCTCGCGACTTCTTCAAGTTCACTACTTCTGAAGACGTTCAACTGAACGGCTGGATAGTAAAACCTAAGAACTTCGACCCTAATAAGAAGTATCCTGTCATCTTCTTCCAATACAGCGGGCCTGGCAGTCAGCAGGTTGTAGACCGTTGGGCACTCGGCTCAATGGGTGCTGGTGGTATCTACGAGGCATATCTCACGCAGCAAGGCTTTATCGTAGCTTGTGTAGATGGACGTGGAACAGGTGCCCGTGGCTCTGAATTTGAGAAATGCACCTATCTGAAGTTGGGCGATTTGGAATCGAAAGACCAAGTTGAGGCTGCCCTTTGGATAGCAAAGCAACCCTATGTCGATGCCAACAACATTGGAATATGGGGCTGGAGCTTTGGCGGTTTCAACACTTTGATGAGCTTGAGCGAAGGTCGCAACGCTTTTAAAGCGGGTGTTTCTGTTGCGCCACCTACCAATTGGCGTTGGTACGACACCGTTTATACCGAGCGTTATATGCGCACACCGCAGGAAAATCCTGACGGTTACGCTGTAAATCCTATTGAACGTGCATCGAAAATGAATGCCAAACTGCTCATCTGTCACGGCATTGCCGACGATAATGTGCACATTCAGAATGCTTACGAATATTCAGAAGCATTGGTACAGGCTGACAAAGACTTCAAAGAAAACTTCTATACGAATCGTAACCACAGTATTTTTGGTGGCAACACACGCAACCATCTCTTCCGACAAATAACAGAATGGTTTGTAAAAAACTTGAAATAAGACTAATAGAACTTATCAGTTGTTATAGGTGCCCTGTACTTATAACTTCAGGGTTTTTACACCACCGATTTGGGCTAAGCCGAAAACGACTTACAATTATCTGCAAATAATTGCCGACGCAATAATTTATTATAAAGTAAAAGGCTTGTAATCGATACTATCAACGATTACAAGCCTTCTTTATTTACAATAGTCCGTTAAATTTTTCGCAGTTTATGAAGCTTTTCACCCAAAAAGCCAACAGAAATTGTGGCAGAAAGAAAACATGATAAGTCTCTGAAAAAGAGTAGATTAAATAACAATATATAACATAATAAAATCGGCTATCTCATTGATTTTCAGTAACTTTATAGATGTAAAAGACAGTAAAGTTTATGCTGATAACCAACTGATTAGCCGATATGATGACTCTGCAAAGCAGCATTTAGTGCTGAAGATGGAGCAAAGTTAAACAAAAGTATTCAAACAAACGTCATGGAAATGTTTTTCTTTTTGGTGGTCATCCCAAGGAGATGCAATTTCACGCAGATGGGACGCTATGGCAATCGTGGCGAGCAGTGCTATCGGCAGACGGCAGAGCGCAGCGTGAACTGGCTTTGAGATGAACATGTGGCTGAGTGCTTTCGCCTTCAAAAAGGCAAGGGGTCGCAATGCCATCGTTATTGATCCAAGCTTCATCAAGAAGGCTGGGAAGCATACCCCATACGTGAGTGCGTTTTGGTCGGGCTGTGCAGGTGCGGTAAAAGCACGGTCTTGAGATCCTCGGCATCGGGGTGATAGACGTGGACCTGCATGAGTGCAGTGATGCTCAAGGCTGTGCAGACCACATTGGAAAAAGGCGAGGAGAAAAAGAGATGAGCCTGTACGACTGGTATGCCAAAGTATTGGAGGATCAACAGGTAACCTTGCAGCGTATCTGCAGGTTCTTGTCGCCGACTCAGCCTTCTCCAAAAGGCCTTTCATCGACAAAGGGTAATGAAGATGGGATTCCCATGTTGTGAGCCGCTTGCGTCACGACGCAGCCTTGTTCTACACATGGGACGGGGAACCCACGGGAAAGCTCGGCCGTCCCCGCGTCAAAGGTGACAAGATTGACGTGAGGAACATCGATATGTCTAAAGTCGAAACGCTTGAGCTGGAGGAGACCTCCGCGCGCTTATGCGCTCAAGGCATGGTGCAAGTCCTTGCACAGGGTCGTTTCGCTTGTCATCCACGAGTTGCCCAACGGTGTCCGCCGTCTGTACTTCGCTACGGATGAGAACATGAGCGGACGCGACGTGGTGGAATATTACACCACACGGTTCCAAGAGGAGTTCTGCTTTCGCGACGCAAAGCAGTTCCTCGGCCTTACAGATTGTCAGGCACGCGACAAGAGAAAACTTGACTTTGCCTTCAACTCTTCATTCACGGCACTCAATGTGGCCAAAATCATGTGCAAGGAACTTGGCACGTCCATCGGTCGACTTAAAGCGCAGATGGTCAATGCCTACTATGTGCAACGATTATTGACGTGTTCGAGAAAAACCCGAACACGACATTAAATAAAAAGAAAGTATTAATGAGATATTTAGTTTCGATGCTGACGCAGCATAAAAATTAACTGGGAGTATTGTTATTTAGGAAACGTTGTGAATTATTTACTACATTATTTAATGATGTTTTGTTCCTGGAAAATCTTCTTTAGAATCACAACACCACGCTCAACTTGTTCCTTTGTATGTGTTGCCATAAGCGCAAATCTTACGAGTGTATCTTGTGGTGCACACGCAGGTGGTATAACAGGATTGATGAAAACACCTGCATCATAAGCCAATTTTGTAACAATGAATGTTTTTTGAATATCGCGTACATAAAGTGGAATTATAGGACTGGCAGTATCACCTATCTCAAAACCTTCCTCACGAAAACGCTGCAATGCATAATTTGTAACTTCCCACAAATGTTCCTGACGTTCGGGTTCAGCTTGAATGATGTGTAAAGCTTTCTAATGCCGCAGCTGTTGCAGCAGGCGTATTACTTGCAGAGAAAATGTAAGTTCTGCACGTATGCCGCAAGAAATTTATGGTATCTTTATCTGAAGCAATGAAACCTCCTATAGAAGCTAAGCTCTTTGAGAATGTTCCCATAATAAGGTCTACATCATCTGTCAAACCAAAATAGTCGCAAAACTCCTCTACCCTGCTTACCGAAAACACCCAATCCGTGAGTACTCATCGACCATTACAGAACAATTATACTTATGTTTTTAATCTTATAATCTCTGGAAGATTTGACAAAGATCTCCTTCCATAGAGAAGACACCGTCAACAACGATAAGCTTTATCGCCTCTTGAGGTATTTTTTGCAATACTCGCTCAAGATCTTCCATATCATTATGCTTATAATGTAGCTGTGTGGCAAAACTCAAACGCCTTCCATCTACAATACTTGCGTGGTCGCGGTCGTCGCAGATAATATAATCACCACGTCCTACTACCGATGCCAAGACACCCGAATTTACAGAAAACCCTGTTGAGAAACAAAGAACATCTTCTTTGTGCATATACTCTGCAAGTTCTTTCTCCAACTGTACGTGTAAATCGAGTGTTCCATTCAGAAATCTACTGCCAGCACAACCAGATCCATACTTATCCAAAGCCTTTTTACCTGCTTCGATGACTCTTGGATCGTTCGTTAAACCAGTGTAAGCATTAGAACCAAACATCAAAATATGATGTCCGTCTATATCGGTTACCTCAGTGCCTTGCTTACTTGTGATTTCGCGGAAATATGGATACACACCCATTTTCATGAACTTCTGCGGATCACGGTAACTCTTGTATTTTTCTTGTAACTGTCCCATATATAAATTAGGTGTAGCATAAAACTACTTTTTCTTTAGGCTGCAAAGATACAATTTTTGTTGAAATATTGCATTAATTATTAATGGATTAACAAATTAAAGTTTTTCACTATAAAACAATAGAAGAATATTGATTAATATGTACTTTTGTCAATTAAATCTCTCAAGGAAACAAAGAGTAATATATGAAGTTGAAAGTTTTATTCATTATAAATCCTAAATCGAGTAAGCAAAAAGAATCTCTTCCTGAAATAATTGATAACTGTATTGATAAAAAGTTATTCAATTATCAGATTGTAAATACAGAATATGCAGGACACGCTACTAAATTAGCACAACAAGCTGTAAAAGATAATTTTACTATTGTCGTTGCAGTTGGAGGAGACGGAACCGTAAACGAAGTAGGCAAGGCACTCATCAATACAAATACTGCAATGGGCATTATTCCAGCAGGATCTGGCAATGGATTGGCACGACATTTAGATATTCCGGTAAATGTAAAAAGGAGTCTCCAGATATTAAACCAAGCGTGTATCCACGATTTAGATTATGGAATGATTAACGACATGCCATTCTTCTGTACTTGTGGAATGGGATTTGACGCTTTTATTTCAATGAAGTTTGCTGAAGCAGGCAAACGCGGCGTTATAACATACGTTCAGAAAGTCTTGGAAGAAGGTTTAAAATACAAGCCTGAGACATACCATATTGAAGATAATGAAGGGGCTCATAATTACAAAGCATTCCTTATTTCGGTAGCAAATGCTTCACAATACGGTAACAATGCCTATATCGCTCCACAAGCTTCAATGAGCGACGGATTGTTAGACATTATTATTATGGAACCTTTCAATATTCTCGATGCACCGCAGGTGGCAATTGAAATGTTTAACAAGACACTCGACAAGAATTCCAAGATAAAAACATTCAAGGCAAAGCATATTCATATCCAAAGAAAGAAAGAAGGCGTAATACACTTCGATGGCGATCCTACAATGGCGGGGACGGACATTGACATTAAGATTATACCACGTGGAATTAAGGTTGTTGTCAATCCGACGGATCACAAATACAAGCGGAAACCCAACATGATACAGACTTCTTTTTCCCTATTGTTCTCGAATATCGATTTAATTCGTTCAAATTTAAACAGACAGAGCAGAAGGGTCCAGGCTCTAAACAAAACCATTTTACGAAAACTTAATATTTAAATGGACTTCACTTTCAAGCAGTTCCATATTGAGCAAGACAAGTGTGCCATGAAAGTTGGTACCGATGGGGTTTTATTAGGAAGCTGGGCCATGGGCGGAAAAAATATTCTCGATATTGGTACAGGAACTGGACTGATTGCGCTGATGATGGCACAACGGTTTCCCGATGCCCACATCGATGCCATCGAAATCAATGCCAGTGCTGTCGTACAAGCGAAAAGAAAAATGTACTGCTCACCTTTGCCAAACAAATAACAGTGAAGCATTGTTCACTGAAAACATATTCAGAAAGCGGAGAAAAAGTATGACTCTGTTGTTTGTAATCCCCCTATTTTGCAGACTCATTAAAAATAACGATGATAACAGAACTATTGCACGACACACAGATGCTTTACCTTTCAATGATTTGATGAAATGCACATACCAATTGCTCACACCCTGATGGCCATTTTTCATTAATACTTCCATTGAATCCTATCGTATCGTAGAGCCTGAAGTTATTCTAATGGCTATTCAGTTATAAGGAAAGTACTGATAAAACCACTCCTTCCAAGCAACCAAAACGCATCTTAGTAGAATTAGGCAAAGCCCCAGGAGAGTATTTTTACAACAAAAATGCTTTACAAGACAATGCAGGTAACAAGTCGGAATGGTACAAAGAAATAACAGAAAACTTCTATCTTAAATAGAAGTTTTTCCTAAAACCAAAAAGAAGCTATAAAAATTTATAATTATAAAACTGCAAAGTTGTTATTATAAAATCGAAAAAGTTTTAATTATAAATTTTTATTTTATAATTATAATCTACGAGAGGTTCTACGTTATCATAAAAAGGACGTTATCTAAGGAAAGAGTTATGACATTCGGCTACATAAAAAGAGAACAAAAAATACTACAAAGAAATAGTAGATTTAGCTATTGAGGAGACAAAAACTTAATGGAAATGTCTCCAAAGGTGGCAATATACGCATCAATTTATAACCAGCTGGTCGACATAAAGCAAAAATATTATAGGAGAGAATAAAGATTTCTCCAGATTTGAATTATATAAAAGATATTCGTTAGGAGCCGTTGCTGTGAAAAATTTTGATGAAAATGCTGACGAATACGCTCAGAAACTAATAGATAGCTACGGAGGCACTTTCGATTATAATAAAATGCCTGAAGAATAACTATACGCTATCAAGAAAACACAATTACGAGATATTGCTGTCAGGTAAAACTTAATTCGCATAAAAATCCTTGCGAAATCGACTTTATATAGGTAATTCCGCATTCATTTTTGAAATCTAAGCCCCCTAATCAAATAAGCCAAGTTGCTTTGGTGGTGCATTTTCCTTTTCTGCCATTATGACGAGTTCATCATTCTGTGGATTTTCCATAAATGAGATGAAATCGGTGTAATACATCAGTGTAAGCCTTAGCATGGTCTCTAATTGCGAGAAGGATACGTGTCTTTTTATCATTCTGGAGATGTTACTGAAAACAACTCTTTATAGGTGAGGTTTTTCTTCATCTTGGGCACATAGCATACGCCTCATCTGTAAGCCGCTGGAACTGTGCATAATCAACGTATGCCCTGTCCATTGCAAGGGTTGCATCCTTAGGAAGATGCACTTCTTTAAGTAGATAATGATCATGCTTAGCAGCAGAGGTAAGCTGTACAACCATAGGAACTCCAACATGATACTTCATCACTGTATGAACTTTCATACCGCCTTTCTTCTTACCGCTCTTAGGATGCCTGCCTACGCCCTTGAGGAGGTTGTCAAAAAGGGTAATCGCAGTTGAATCCATCATGTACAGAATCTTCTCCCACGTCTTCTGCTCACCTTTGGGGCGGCTGTCCGCTAAAAGAGAACTATAACGCTCTAAGAGGTACGCATAAACGTTTGCAAAGAACTCTTGTGGGCGACGCTTATTGGCTTCAGCAAGCGTATTACGGCGAGCAACATAGTCGATACCAAGATGATGTAGTTTATTTACTTCAGCCTTCATACCAATCTCCACTTCCCACAGAGAATCAAAGCGTTTGAGAACGCTGAAGAGCATGATAACAAGGTGAGTCCACCCGTCAAGACGCTTAACATAAATTTCACTTCGGGATTTTTCAAGGCTAATTTGTTTGATTTTTTGCTTATCGAGTAATTTTATTACCTGATTATAGACCGCTGTCCGGTAAAATGTCCTTATTAAAACTCGTGAGGTTTTCAGCCTCACCAAATGTCCATTACACCCAAAATGTGTACTTTACCCATGTTATTGAAGTTTAGTAGCTGTACGATTCCAAATCGAAGTTGCAACAAACAACCACGTTTTTCATGATCTCTAATCTATGAAAAACACCGCAGGTCTGCCCCGCGGCCGGGGCGCGTAGCCCCGAAGAGCGATACCGGCAATACACACAAAGGAGCCCCCTTTTGTGGGACTCCCCAAGATTAATTATCTTTGTATTGTTATGTATAAACAATTAACCTCGGAGCAAAGGTCGCAAATTTTTTGCCTTACTCCAAAGAAAAAGTCCAAGAAAAAGAGATTGCCCATATTGTGGGCATCAGTCAATCCACGCTTTCTCGTGAATTAAAACGCAACAGCAGTCTATCAGGTAAGTCATTCTGGTTCTAGGCGCATGACAAGGCTATGGAGCGTAGAAACGTTCCATCAACATGCTCTTCATGACGAAGCTGTAGCACGAAAAATCTGAGCCGTTGGCTAAAGAACTGCGCAGGCTACTACCCCCTACAGGAAACATATAAAGACCATCACCACAGACAATGGTCCTGAATTTGCAACGCATAAGCAGATTACCGAATACTTGGGAGCAGTTGTTTACTTTGCAAACCCGTATGCCTCATGGCAGAAAGGAGCGATTGAAATTATACAACCTTTAGCAGAGACAATTATTTCTTATCGCATCGTAAATAGTACTTTTATTTCTTCCCGAATTTACTTAACCATTTTAATGGTTTTTTCATTAATGATTTAAGACGACTTTCCGATTTCTCGTTTTTTATCTCGTATTTTTGTACTTCTTCGTGGGTTGTTTTCCTGCTACAAAAATTTTTGTTTTTCTTAGTTTTTCTTATTGTGCTTAACTTGTTTTTGTATCAGCATCTCTATTTGCATTTTTGTATTGTTGAGATTTTGCTTTATTATTTGCAGATTTTATATTTCCATTATGTCCCTGATTTGGCATGTTGCCTTTATCAGATTCTTTATTTTGATCTCTGTTCTGTTTATTTTCTATTGCAGTCGGCAAATCTTTCTTGTTGCGGTACTTGTTTCTAACAGACTTCTTTTCGTTGGGTTTATTTTCGTTAGTATCTTGCGCGTTAGTGCTTGTCTTTTTGCCCGTCGGTTCTACGATTGCAGATTGGAACGATTATTTTTCTTGTTGTTACGGACCTTTTTATCCTTATGACTTTGTTGGTCTCTGTGCTTTTCTTCGCCTTACTTTGGCACTTGTACCTCTTCTTTTACCATTACTTTTATATTCCGGTCCCTCTCCTATACCTTCCGGTAATGGAACTTTCGATTTCTTTCCCTAAGAATTTTTCTATTTGTTGGAAATTGTAGATATCGTCATCACTAATAAGTGTTATTGCAACGCCATCTCTGTCTGCTCGTGCCGTACGTCCAATCCGGTGCACATAATCTTCTGCATCGTGTGGTACATCATAATTAATAACCATTGTAATATCATCGATATCAATTCCTCCTCGATAAAATATCGGTAGCCACAAGAACGTCTATTTGTCCACTTTTAAATTTGAACATCATCTCGTCGCGCTGAGCCTGATCCAAGTCAGAATGCATCTGCCCGCAATTTATCTTCTTTTGATTGAGCGATGAAGCTATCTGTTTTTACTTTTTGTTTTGAACCAGAGAAGATGATAACCCGTTGAAGATGGTTCGCTTTAAATATATTTTTACAATCGCCATTTTTTGCGTCTCGTAACAAACGTAGGCTATTTGATGTATTTTATCGGCAGGCTTACTAACAGCAAGCTTAATTATAGCGGGATTTTTAAGCAAAGTTCCTGCAAGTTCCTCAATCTTTTTGGGCATTGTTGCCGAAAACATGATTGTTTGGCAAGTTTTAGGGAGTTTTTCTGAATGGTTAGGATATCGTCTGAAAATCCCATGTCCAACATTCTGTCAGCTTCGTCAAGAATGAAGAAACTAACCTTAGAAAGGTCTACATTGCCTAAAGAAATATGTGAAATAAAGCGTCCTGGGGTAGCAATAACAACATCGGCACCTAAAGACAAACTTTTTAATTCCTGGTCGTAACGGTTTCCATCGTTGCCCCATATACAGCAACGCACGAAAACGCCATTCAAATAGTATGAGAAACCTTGAAAGGCCTGATCTATTTGTTGAGGCTAATTCGCGAGTTGGCGACATAATCAGACAATTTATTGAATCTTCAGGATAACCTCCATCGGCGAGTTTTTGAAAAAGTATCGAAGCAAGTATGCGGCAGTTTTGCCTGTTCCTGTTTGTGCTACGCCTAAAATATCCTTACCTTTTAATATTTCCGGGATACATTTTTTTCCTGAATAGGTGTACATTGATCGAAAATGCATATCATAAAGTGCATCGAGTATATCGCCATTTAAATCTAAGCTTTCAAAAATCATAAAAATCTATTTTCTCCTTCTTATAAAGGTTATTGTTTTATTTGTTCTTTACTTATTAATTAGGTGCCTGACGATAACAGAAGTATGCTATCGCTGCAAAAATTATATTTGGAATCCAAGCAGCCAATATTGGTGGAGTATTCGCATTAATGGCAAAGGTAGACGAAATAGTTTGCAATAGAATATAACTTACGCTCAATACCAGTCCGATGCCAAGATATAAACCATTCCGCCTTTTTCGTTTACGCAGCAGATAACGACAAGCCAATGATGGTCAAGACGAATGATGCGAAAGACATTGCTATACGTTTATGATATTCTACTTCGTATTGTACTACATTCTTGGAACCTCTGCTTGTTTGTTTCGAAATATAGTCGCGGAGTTCGGAAGAAGTGAATGTTTCCTGTTGCCCTTTTGAAAAAATTAAATCGGTAGGTTCCATCATTATAACAGTATCCTTTTCAGCCCCTGCCGTAATATGTTCTATCAACTCGTAATTTTCTGTTCTTCCAATCGGATATTTTTCCAATGATACTTTTGAATCTGCTATCGTATCATATTGAATTTCGCTGGCCGTCAGATGGTCTACAAGTTTGTTACCATCAAATTTGTCTAACGAGAAACCATATCCGCGTTTATACTTGTCATCATAGCTCTGGATATAGGCTACAGTATTCTTGGCAACCTTTAATTGTACATTTTCGGCAGCTGTATTTATCTTTGAATTAAGATAAAGAGATTTGAAGTTCATACGTATTATGGTGCCGTGTGGTATTACGGAACTGTTTAAATAATAAGTTAAACCAGCTATTAGAATACACGAAATCATATAAGGACGCAGTAAACGGTTGAACGATACGCCAGAAGCAAGCATAGAGATAATTTCAGAATTGCCCGCTAATTTTTGATGTGAAGAAAATTACAGCTATGAGAAACGAACAGGGGAGAAAAAGATTGGAATAGTATGGAATGAGTTCGCATAATAATCGAATATGATAGCATGCCACGGAGCCTTATATTCGGTAAGTTTCGATAAATTCTCGTTAAAGTCGAATATGATGGCTATGGAAATAATGAGAATTATTGAAAAACATAAGTACCTATGAAATTTCTTTATGATGTACCAATCCAATAAACCAACAAGATGTTTTGGGTGAAGAGCAGGTAAATAGTCCTTTAACCATTTAAGGGCCTTAATTAAAAACCTTTATAAGTTGAAGATGTCTTGCAGCCTCCAACTTATTGGTTAAAATATTTTATTATCCTGTTGAATGGATTTTCATCTAATGTTGTTATAAACGTCGTCCTAACTTATCTATAATAGAAGACTTCCATTGTGTAAAGTCTCCTTTTTCTATATGTGTTCGGGCATCGGTAACTAAACGAAGATAAAAAGCGAGATTATGTATGCTTGCAATTTGCATGGCGAGTAACTCGCCAGCTTTAAATAAGTGGTGTAAATAAGCCTTTGAAGTTACAATATCTATATCACACCCATTGCTATCTACAGGTGAGAAATCGGTTTCCCATTTTTTGTTGCGCATATTCATAGTTCCCTCGTAGGTAAATAGCATTGCATTGCGTCCATTTCTTGTAGGCATGACGCAGTCGAACATATCTATGCCACGTTCAATGCCTTCGAGAATATTTTGTGGAGTGCCAACTCCCATTAAATAGCGAGGCTTATCCTTGGGCAAAATTTCATTGACAATCTCTATCATTTCGTACATCACTTCCGTAGGTTCACCTACGGCAAGTCCCCCTATAGCATTACCATCTGCCCCTTTGTCGGCAACAAATTTAGCAGCTTCTGTTCTCAAATCCTTATAAGTACAACCTTGAACAATAGGAAAAAGACTTTGCTTGTAGCCATATAAAGGTTCCGTTTCGTTAAAACGTCTGATACAGCGGTCCAGCCATCGTTGCGTTAATCCCAGACTTTTTTTAGAATATGCGTAATCGCTATTGCCAGGAGGACATTCATCAAAAGCCATTATGATATCTGCACCAATAATTCGCTGTGTATCCATTACGTTTTCGGGCGTAAATATATGTTTAGAGCCATCAATATGACTTCTGAATTGGCAGCCTTCTTCTGAAAAGTTTGCAGAATGCCTGTCAATGAAAATACCTGAAAACCACCAGAGTCTGTTAATATCGGACGGTTCCAGCCATTGAATTTATGCAATCCGCCAGCAGCTTTCAGTACTTCCAAAACCTGGACGTAAATATAAATGATAGGTATTGCCAAGCATGATTTATGCCTTTACTTGTTCTACAAGTTCAGAAAAATGAACTCCCTTTACTGTACCAGCAGTACCAACGGGCATAAAAATGGGTGTCTTTATTTGTCCGTGATCGGTTGTTATCAAGCCTGTCCGTGCTTCATTTGCTCTGTCGGTACATTGAAGTTCAAACGTCATTCCGCGTTATTTTTATTGTTTTCTTCTTTAATTGTAAAGTCAATCGGATTTGCCACCAACTCGTCTGTCAGTGCAAAATCCCATACTTGTTGCACATTTTCTACATAGTGAAATTCAACACCAGTGCGATATTTCTCAGGGATTTCCTCTATGTCCTTGCGATTTTCCTTACACATGATAATATCGGTAATTCCTGCACGTTTTGCTGCAAGTATTTTCTCTTTGATACCACCGACGGGAAGCACTTTCCCACGAAGCGTTATCTCTCCGGTCATGGCAGTATTCTTTCTAACTTTGCGTTGTGTCAGTGCAGAAGCAATACTTGTTGCTATTGTTATACCGGCAGAAGGCCCATCTTTAGGAGTTGCTCCCTCTGGAACGTGGATATGGATATTCCATTGTTCAAAGATACGATAATCTACTTTCAATGATTCTATATGTGCTTTTGACGTATTCAAGAGCTATAATTGCAGACTCTTTTCATCACATCGCCAAGATTGCCTGTCAATGTCAGTTTTCCAGCTTTTTTCCTTTTGACAAAAGAAGTCTCAATGAAGAGTATTTCTCCTCCGACACTTGTCCAAGCCAGCCCTGTAACAACACCTGCATAATCATTACCTTGATATATATCTCGGTAAAATGGTGGTTTCCCAAGTAAATCTTCTAAATCTGCAGGTGTAATTCTGTCACATGGCAAGGCATAGTCCACAGCTTGTTTATATGCTAACTTACGAAATGCCTTGTTAATTTGCTTTTCCAATTGTCGTACTCCACTTTCGCGTGTATAGCTTTCAATTATTTTCTCCAAAGCAGGTTTAGTAAACTTTAATCCTTGGTTGTGTATATTCAGACCTGTATTCAAAAGTTCTTTTGGAACCAAATGGCGTCTTGCAATTTCTATCTTTTCTTCTGTTATGTAGCCCGAAACTTCAATGATTTCCATACGGTCGAGCAACGGTTTAGGTATGGAATTAATATCGTTTGCAGTTGCCAGGAACAGAACCTTTGAAAGGTCGTAATCTACATCAAGATAATTATCGTGAAATGCGTTGTTCTGTTCCGGGTCAAGAACTTCCAATAACGCTGATGCAGGGTCGCCATTGATTGTATTTTGCGTAACTTTGTCAATCTCATCAAGAATGAATACAGGATTGGACGAACCTGCCTTTTGTATATTTTTATGATACGTCCTGGCATAGCTCCGATATATGTACGACGATGGCCCCGAATTTCCGATTCATCGTGCAGACCTCCAAGAGACATTCGGACGTATTTACGTTTCATGGATTCAGCTATACTCTTTCCGAGACTTGTCTTTCCCACTCCTGGAGGACCATACAGGCAAAGGATAGGCGATTTTAAATTACCTTTCAGTTTGAGCACAGCCATATATTCGAGAATACGTTCCTTAACTTTCTCCATTCCATAGTGGTCTCGGTTGAGTACTCTCTGTGCGCGTCTAAGATCTAAATCGTCTTTGGTAAATTCATTCCACGGAAGATTTACCATTGTCTGCAAATAATTTATCTGGACACTATAATCGGGGCTTTGCGGATTTAAAGTGTTCAGTTTGTCGAGTTCCTTTTCGAAGATTTTCTCAATATCATCCGACCATTTCTTTTCTGCAGCCTTTCTTATAAGTTCTTTTTTCTCGGGCGTACCATCACCGTCGCCCAACTCTTCCTGGATATTCTTTATTTGTTGGTGCAAGAAGTATTCGCGTTGTTGTTCATCAAGATCTTCCCGTGTTTTGGAGCGTATATTTTGTCGCAGATGCTGAAATTGAATTTCTCTGTTCAAAATCTTCATCAATCGGAACAGACGATCTTTTTACAGAATCTTCTTTCAACAATTGTATCTTTTCCGACACACTGAAAGGCATGTTGGCACAAATATAATTGACAGAGACAACTGGATGTGAGATATTGTCGAGTGCAATTGCGAATCATCAGGAATATCGTCACTACCCTGAATATATTCTTTCGCAGTAATCTTCATGTCGTTCACAGCCGTAATAAACTCCTTGTCGTTCTTGTCTATCTTTTCTTCAAGCAGAGAATGTGTCTTTCCTACCGTATATGGTTTTTCTGATGTGATTTCGTCGAGCTGACAGCGCCCCAATCCTTGAATAATTGCGGTTCTGTTCTCGCCGTTTGGAGAACCTGGTATGTCGAAAACTCGTACAAGTTTTGCGTAGATACCCATGCGATGCAAATCTTTTTCCTTTGGCTCGTCTACATTACCGTCTTTCTGACTGATGACGGCAAACACAGTGTCGGGGTGTTTTTCTACATACTTTATTAAATTTAATGTAGTTTTGCGTCCTATCAATACTGGCATCAGAATGCCAGGGAACATAACAAGATTGCGTGTTATGAGAACAGGTGTTTTTCCCTCTATTTTTTTGTATTGAAGTCGGGCAGTTCTCCCTCGTAGTCAGCAAACATTTGTATCGAATTATTTTTGTTTCATCGGAAATTCATTAAATCATTTAGGGTGCAAAAAGTACTAAATAAAAAAATAAGATAGACAATATTTATTATATCTTTAATCTTAATAATGCCTAACTGTTGGAAGTTGCAGGGTCAATAAACTTGTGTAGGAATTTATCGTTTCAGTATGAATTTCCAACTTGTGTCTAACTATCCAACAGGCATAAGAAGAAAGCGTCTGCTAATGTTGCAAGAAAGTGTCTAATCAAATCTGGAAATCACTTCACCTTTTATATATTCAACGTGAGTTAGACGAATTTATCGGTTGTTTCTTCTTGTCTGAAACCGCTTTCACTCTCCATAAGTAGGATACGTTTATACCCCACGAGTGGTATGCATCTACATATCACAAGTGGGGTACAACAACACCAAATTTACAAACAATCTCAATTCGTCGAGCTCACGTTTAGTAACGATACTATTATTTATATTCCACTGCTGCTTGCGCCGCCGCCAATCTTGCAATTGGTACACGGAACGGAGAACAGCTTACGTAATTTAAGCCTACACAGTGGCAGAACTTGACAGAGGTTGGTTCGCCTCCATGCTCACCACAAATACCGCATTTAAGGTTCTTACGGGTTTTGCGTCCTTTCTCTACAGCTATTTTTAATGAGTTGTCCGACGCCTTCTTGGTCGAGAACCTGGAATGGGTCTACGTCCAAAAATCTTCTTTTCGAGATAACCTGGCAAGAAACTTGCAATGTCGTCGCGGCTGTAACCGAAAGTCATCTGGGTCAAGTCGTTCGTACCGAAACTGAAATATTCAGCCTTGTTAGCAATTAAATCGGCTGTGAGTGCTGCACGTGGAACCTCAATCATCGTACCCAACTTGAACGGGACTTCAACGCCTTCTGCCTTGAAAAATCTTATTAGCAGTCTTATGAATGATAATCTCCTGATTGTCGAGCTCGTTTACGATACCCTACGAGTGGCACCATGATTTCAGGCATCGGATTGAAACCTTCTTTCTTTAACTGGACTGCTGCACCAAGGATAGCACGTGTCTGCATCGCTGTAATTTCAGGGAAAGTATTGCCAAGACGGCAGCCACGAAGCCCCAGCATAGGGTTGTGTTCCGACAAAGAGTTCACACGATTGCGGATAAACTGGACACTAACGCCCATTTCTTTTGCCATAGCTTCCTGTCCTTCCTCATCGTGTGGCACAAATTCGTGCAATGGAGGGTCGAGCAAACGAATGTTTACTGGCATGCCGTCCATACATTTCAAGATACCATAGAAGTCCTGTTTTTGGTATGGCAATAATTTCTCGAGCGCTTTTTCCCTACCTTCTACAGAATCAGCAAGAATCATTTCTCGCATAGCCTTAATCTTCAAGTCCTCGAAGAACATGTGTTCTGTACGGCAAAGACCAATTCCGACAGCACCAAATGTACGAGCAACTTCAGCATCGCGTGGTGTGTCTGCATTTGTACGGACACGCAATTTAGTATATTTGTTGCAAAGTTCCATAAGTTGGGCAAAGTCGCCCGTAACTTCAGCTGCTTTTGTTTTCACCTCACCATAATACACTTCACCTGTAGTACCGTTCAAAGAGAGATAGTCGCCTTCGTGCAATACTGTTCCGTCAATCTTGACAGTACGTTTCTTGTAATCTACAATAATGCCACCAGCTCCACTGACGCAGCATTTCCCCATACCACGGGCAACAACTGCAGCGTGAGAAGTCATACCGCCACGAGTAGTAAGAATACCCTCGGCAGCCGACATTCCAGCCAAATCTTCAGGGGAAGTTTCTATACGGACCATAATAACTCTGTGTCCGTCTGCGTGCCATTTTGCAGCATCGTCGGCAAAGAATACTATTTGTCCTGTTGCAGCACCAGGCGATGCAGGTAGTCCGCGTGTAAGAACTTTAGCTTGTGCTAATGCTTCTTTATCGAATACAGGGTGAAGGAGTTCGTCGAGTTTGTTTGGTTCGCAGCGCAGAATAGCTGTTTTTTCGTCGATTTCGCCTTCTTTGAGCAAGTCCATTGCAATCTTGACCATTGCCGTACCCGTGCGCTTGCCGTTACGAGTCTGCAAGAACCAAAGTTTACCATCTTGTACGGTGAACTCCATATCCTGCATATCGTGGTAATGTTTCTCCAATTTGTCTTGAATGGCATTAAGCTGGGCATAAATCTCAGGCATAGCTTCTTCCATTGAAGGGAACTTTGTACGACGGATATCCTCATCGACTCCTTGTTGCTCTGCCCATTTCCGTGAACCTTTTAATGTAATTTGCTGTGGTGTACGTATTCCTGCAACTACATCTTCACCTTGTGCATTTACCAAATATTCACCGTTGAAAGCATTTTCTCCATTACCAGCATCGCGAGAGAAACATACTCCCGTCGCAGAAGTATCGCCCATGTTGCCGAATACCATTGCCTGAACGGTAACGGCTGTACCCCATTCTTGTGGAATGCCCTCCATCTTACGATAAAGTATAGCACGTTCGTTCATCCATGATGTAAACACGGCACAAATAGCCCCCCAAAGTTGTTCCATCGGATTAGAGGGGAAATCCTTTCCTGTCTGGTTTTTGATGGCTTTCTTGAATTCAGCAACGAGTTCCTTCAGGTCGTCAACATTCATTTCGTTGTCCAACTTAATATTGCGTTTCGCCTTTACTTTCTGAATAATAGCCTCGAAAGGATCAATATCTTCCTTGTTTTCGGGCTTCATTCCTAAAACTACATCTCCATACATCTGTACAAAGCGACGATAACTATCGTAGGCAAAAACGTTCGTTGCCAGTTTTCTTTGCAAGACCTTCTACAACTTCATCGTTCAAAACCAAGATTCAAAAATAGTATCCATCATGCCTGGCATTGATGCACGTGCCCCTGAACGCACACTTACCAATAGTGGATTTGATGGATCGCCAAATTTTGAATTCATTAAATCCTCAATGTGCTTAACGCTCTTTGTTACCTCTGAAGTTAAGGTTTTGACAACTGCTTCTTTACCTTTTTCAAAAATATTCATTACAAAACATCGGTAGTAATTGTAAATCCTGGAGGAACAGGAACACCGATTAAATTCATTTCTGCGAGATTGGCACCCTTACACCTAACAAGTTCCTCATGTCAGCTTTGCCCTCAGCTTTTTCCGTTGCCGAAGGTATAAACTCTTTTCTCTGTCATAATAATAATTAACTATTTAAATCTTTTTTCGTCAGTGCAAATGTAACAATAATTTAGCAAAGAAACAAACTTTTTAGAAAGGAAAATATATAATAAACTTGCCATTTGCTATTAATTCCTTGTTTTACTAAGTTTTATAGATTATTTAATGACAATATTATTTATTTGCAAAATGACGACTACCAACGTTTCTATAAGTAGGTATTCAAAATTAAACACATATATGTTTTGTTCTTATTTTCTTTCTGCTTTACCAATATCTTAAGTCTCTTTTTGTCATTCCACCATATCTGCAAGGGCGAAGATATTATCCTCATGACAATATCTTAAGTCTCTTTTTGTCATTCCACCATATCACATCAGTTGCATAGCCCTGCTACACTCCTTCTTTGAGATAGGCAAACTGACTGAAAAATAGACTTAAATATATCAATAACTAATTATGAATACCTACTTATAAAAGCAGAAATGCTACCTTTTAGAGATAATAGAAGTTCAATGGACAACGGCTTACTTTTTACGAATGAAAGGAAGAAAAGCTGTAAACATTTTTTCGTGGGTGCAACTATTATTTAACTATCTATTTATCAGCGTATTGCAAAAATCTGTTGTTTTTGTATATGAAAGCGGCTCTTTGCATGGTAAAAACCCATTGTTTTACGTCGCAAAAAGAGCCGCCTCAGAAATGTAAAAAGTACACTTATCACCTTTTCACAGAATTATCTTTACAAAACCAAAGATTTTCAGCAATTTCCTTAAGGAAGAGAAAAGAAAGCCAACTGTTCTGACAAGTAGTGGCAATCCAGTCTTTTTAAAATCCCCAAAGCCATAAATGCCGAACTGCTTTGCAACTGTCCGGCATTTATAATCAATCGTTAAGGATTTGTTAAGGAAATTTTTCAGGTACATTCTCTTACCTTTTTCCTCTTTTCTTCCCGAAGAAACTAAATAGACTTGGCTTGCCACTAAAACGTCTGTAGAGTTTCCAACCCTAAGATTACTGTATCGGCAACTCCTACGCCAGTAGTCATCAGACTCGAGATTTTTTTCGTCGGGGTAGACGATTTCCGTGGATTATGGAAGACGTTATCCCATAAATTCGTAATCTGATTACTTTCTTTCGCAATGTCGGCAAGCAACTGTGCCTTCCGCAAACGAATTTCGCTCAAAGTCCTGTATACAGGTTCGTTGTCTGAATTGTTATACATAGGGCATTTACTTTGACATTAACAGATGTGCCAAAAACTTAACGAGCGGTCGCTGAATAAGCTGATGGCGGAATGAAATAATCAGAAAGAGCAGTAACAGATGGATTCCTCCAACGATGAGGAAGGCGCAAGCTAACGAGCCTACTAATGGTTGCAACGCATAAGCAACAGCGAACGAGAAGTAGATTACAGTCAAGGACAGCAAACCGACTATCGCTGTTAAAATAGCAATAGCTGTGAATAAGTGCACCACCTTTTCTATTACACTAAGCTTTACATATTCTGTTTGAAGCCCTATGTAATGTTTCAGTCGCTCTATGAGCCGTGCAAGCGTTTCTACATTATTATCGTTCGAGAACATACTTATGGCTTAGAGTGCTTCAGATGCAGCGTCTTTGATGTCATCTACAAACTCTTCAGCTTCTTTCCGGCTAAGTTTTATATCGTGTTTATGGCAGAAATCGTCGACTGCATCAGAAATTTTGGAACGTGTATCAGAACCTTTCTCTGGCGCCATTAAAATACCTAATGCAGCACCAGCAATTGCGCCTCCAATAAAATGCGCTGATATAACCTAAAGTTTTCATAATTTGTCAGTTTTTATTGTTGAACATATACTTATCAAACGCAAATATAGTATTTTTATTCTGTACTATGATGAATAACTCTGCTTATTTAGTGTTAATTTTTCTTATAAATAATTTATTTAACAAACTTTAGATAGCAATATAAGCATAGTTTGCTGTTAAAGTTGTAATTTCGCAAAATAAAATTTGAAACAAAAAGGATTTATTAAGTAAATGTGAATGATATGAAGAAATTGATGATTTTTGGTGCAGCTATTTGTGTTGCGATGGCTTTTACTGGCTGTAAGTCAAGTGAGAGCGCATATAAGAAAGCTTACGAAAAAGCAAAAGCACAAGAGCGCACTGGTTATACAACAGAAGAAACTGCTACTGGATCATCAGATGTTCCGGTGGTTGCTCCTGTTGAAACACAACCAGTAACAGAAACGCGAGTTGAAGATAACTACGACAATGAGCCTGTCCGGCGTGAAGATGTGTCGGTTGTGGAAGGCGCAGGATTAAAAAACTATAGTGTAGTAGTTGGTTCGTTCGGCGTAAAGGCTAATGCTTACAATTTCCAAGAACGTTTAAAGAATACGGGGTACGATGCACAGGTCGCATTCAATAGCGGGAATAGCATGTATCGTGTCGTAGCCGCAACATTTGACAATAAAGCTTCGGCTGTTCAGAGCCGTAATCAGTTACGTAACCAATATCCAGATGCTTGGCTACTTTCTAAATAATGGGTAGAATCCTATCTATTGATTTTGGAAAGAAAAGAACAGGAATAGCAGTTACCGACCCTTTGCAGATAATTGCAAATGGTCTGGTAACGGTTGCTACTTCTGAGTTACTTGATTTTTCTTAAAACTTACGTGGCACAAGAAAACGTAGAGCGTATAGTCATAGGTCGTCCATTGCAATTGAATGGGCGACCAAGTGAAAATTTAGCACGAGTAGGACAGTTTGTTAGTACTTGGCGAAAAACAATGCCAACTATTCCAATTGAGTATTATGATGAACGCTTTACTTCTGTAATTGCACAGCAGACAATCATTGCTGGCGGAATTAAGAAAAAGACACGGAGAGGATAAAGGACTTGTAGATGAGGTTTCTGCAACCATCATTTTGCAAGATTATATGCGTTCAAAAGATATTTGAAGATTTCTTATTTAAGACATCTGACTATGCCTTTATGTAAATTAGAAAAGAAAAATGATATTACCAATATATACTTTAGGGCAGCCCGTACTTCGGAAAGTGGCAGAAGACATTCCTTTAGATTATCCTGGATTGCAACAGTTGATTGCTGATATGTTTGAAACTTGTGCTGCAAGTGATGGAATAGGTCTGGCTGCACCACAAATAGGAAAGGCTATTCGCGTTGTGGTAATAGACTTAGATGTTCTATCCGAACATTTCCCGGAATATAAAGGTTTTCGCCATGCTTTCATAAACGGATATATATTGGAACTCGACGATACTGAGACAGAAACGATGGAAGAAGGTTGCTTGTCATTGCCGGGAATACACGAGAATGTTACTCGTCCCACTCGCATTCACGTGAAATATTTAGATGAGAATTTAGAAGAACACGATGAATGGGTGAGTGGATATTTGGCACGAGTTATTCAGCATGAATTTGACCATATAGAAGGTAAGGTCTTTACTGATAGAATCTCCGTCTTCCGCAAGCAGATGATAGCAAAGAAAATGAAAGCATTGATATCGGGTAATTTTAATTGTCGTTATAAAGTGAAACCAGCAAACCGAAAGAAGTAAAAGCAATAAATGTTTCGGTCTCTCGTAATATCCATATTTATTCTGTTTGCATCACCTTCCTCTGCACAATATAATATTAAACGACTGATAGAAGAAGGAAGAAGTTCGCTTAACAATGGATATTATATAATTTCTTTAGATATATTTCGCTCGAATAGTAGCGTTAAAGCCCAATCTTTACGAAGCATGGTATTTAATGGCATTGTCTAAATATCACCTTGAAGACTACAAAGGGGCTTACGAGGATTGCCAAAAAGGCATTGGAATTGCAACCTTATATTGCCGACATTTATGATCTTTATGGGCTAATCTGCATACATGAAGAGAAATACGACAATGCTGTCGATGCGTACACCAAAGCGATAAAAAAATAAATAGCGATAATCAAGAACTCTGGTTTAATCGTGCCTACTGTCTATACATGAAAGGAAGTTTAAGAGAAGCTTCACTGCAACTATCTTCTATTCTTAAGCGATGGCCGGATTTATCTGTCGCGCAAACCTTATTGAACGATATAAAGTCAGGACGGAAACCAATCAGGAAAAACCTCTCAAGACACAGAAAGTAAATACCTAAAGTTTAGTCCATCGAAAAGCGTACCTTGGTTGTTACGCTGGAAAGACAAAGGTCTCCGTAGTAATAGCAAAGAAAGCCTTGTGTGAATCATATTGGGATTTTCCTAATAAATAAGGATTGTATGGTTGTTGGGGTTTCACTATCTTTGCAGCCGTTAAAATATTAGGTAATCAATAAAAGTATGAACAGATTTTTATTTACAATCTTATGTGCAACGCTTCTGCCAGCGTCGATGATGGCAGAGAAGAAGACAGAAATCAACGACACTGTGCGGGTTTACGACATTGAGGAAGTTTATGTCTACGACCAACCTAAAGAAACCTACCGTCTGCGTCAGCAACCATTGAACAGTACTACGTTTAATCGTTTGCAACTGAACAGTCTCAATACCCAAGACCTCCGACAGCTCTCGGCTTTTGTTCCCTCGTTTACTATGCCCGAATATGGCTCGCGTTATACCTCGGCTATGTATATGCGCGGAATAGGTTCGCGTGTAAACTCGCCTGCTGTAGGAATGTATGTAGACGGAATGCCGATACAGAGCAAGAGTGCCTTCAATTTCCACACGTACGACATAGACCGTATAGACGTGCTTCACGGACCACAAGGAACACTCTATGGAATGAACACCGAAGGCGGACTGATACGTCTTTACAGTAAGAATCCGTTTGAATATCAAGGTACCGACCTTAAGCTCTCGCTCGGCAATAAGTTCTGGCGTAAGGCAGAGATAGGGCATTATGCCAGGTTGAGCGACAAGACTGCCTTGGCTATCTCGGCTTTCTACGGAGGACAGAATGGTTTCTTCACGAACAAATACAACGGAGAACACGCCGACAAGTTTAACGAGTTTGGCGGAAAGGCACAGCTGCTGTGGAACCCAAGTAAGCGTTTGAACCTTAGTTTCATTGCCGACTATCAGCATGTAGACCAGAATGGCTTTCCATACGGACAGATAGTAACGAAAGAGCAGATTGCAAATGCCAACATAACATCGCCCTATTATGGTTTGAAGGCAGGAACGCAAGAGCCCAGCCAGAACCGCCCCAGTTCTTACAAGCGCAACATACTGAATACAGGAGTTGGCATAAAGTATAACGGAAAGGGTTTCGTGTTCAACTCCATGACGTCCTGGCAGTATCTCCGCGACAATCTGAAGATGGACAACGACTATCTCCCCCAAGACTATCTGCACTTGAAGCAGCAACAGTTGCAAAACTCGCTTGTAGAAGAGCTGTCCGTCAAGAGCAAGAACGACAGTCGTTGGCAATGGGCATTCGGCGCTTATGGGGCTTATCAGTGGTTGCGAACCGATGCACCCGTCTATATGGGCACCGACATGAACAAGTTCCTCTCCAAGCGCATTACCGATTACGCTTACAATGGTGTGCTTGCTGCAATGACCAAGCGAATGGCTGCAGAGATGATTAAGCGCGGAATACCGGAAGACAAGGCCATGCAGGCAGCTGCCATTGCTGCCAAGGCTGCCATAGCCAAAGCAGGCGGTATAAGAATCAACATGTACATGGAACCCATTTCAGAACGGTTCCACACACCGACTTTCAACTTAGGCGTTTACCATGAAAGCAACATCAACCTTACCCATCGCCTGCGTGCTACGCTTGGTTTGAGATACGACTATTCGCACGTCGCAGTAGATTACAACACTTCCGCACGTCTTCGGTTAGACGAAAGTGTGATGGGCATAAACATAAAGCCGACCATAACGTCTACCCTTGCCCGCCACGAAAAGAACCATTTCAGGCAGCTGTTGCCCAAGGTAGGGCTTACCTATAAGCTCAACAATGGCAGCAACGTGTATGCAACTTGGTCTAAGGGCTACCGTGCAGGAGGCTTCAACATTCAGATGTTCTCTGACATTCTGCAAACCGAACTCTCATCGGCTGCCCAAGGTGCAAGGGGCGACGTCGATGTAGAACACGACGACGCCTATTACAACAACATAAAGAAGACGATTGCATATAAACCGGAGACGAGCTTCAATTATGAAGCTGGCGCACACCTGAACTTATCGGGCGGACAGATGACGCTCGACCTCGCTGCCTACTATATGCAAATAAGAAACCAGCAGCTGTCCGTCTTGGCAAACCATTATGGGTTTGGGCGCATGATGACCAATGCAGGCAAGAGCCATTCGTGCGGTGTCGAGGCTACATTGCGTGGGGGCGCACTCAACGACAAGCTTTCTTATGCCGTAGGTTATGGTTTCACGAGTGCAACGTTCGACGAATATAACGAGACGAATGCTGCCGGCGGCAAGGTGGACTACAAAGACAAGCGTGTCCCGTTTGTACCACAACATACGCTTTCCGCAACTACCGACTACCGCATAGACGTAGACCCTGCTGCCCTGCTCGACCCTGCCGGCAAGTTCCATCTCCGTTCCGTAACCGTAGGACTGAACATGTCTGCACAAGGAAAGACCTATTGGGACGAACTCAACACGATTGCCCAGAACTTCCATGCTGTCTTAGGCGCACATGCCGATGCTGACTTCGGGCCAATGCACGTCAATCTCTGGATACGCAACCTTACCGACACCAAATACAACACCTTTGCCGTGCAGAGCAAGGCTACGGGCACGAAGCTCACGTTCGGCCAGCTGGGAAACCCTTTCCAGATAGGTGTCGATGTCTCTCTGCATTTCTAAGAAGGCAAAGCCATGAAGACAAGCACCGACCCTTAAAAGAAGATGATTGCTTGTAGCAGGAAGCAGAATGCTACACGAAGAATAAATATTACTGTTAGAGACAAGACCGTCGTGCTCGCTGAGAGCAGGGCGGTCTTTTGTATTATGCGCCCGATTCCTGAGACAGACGGCGGACATGGCACCCGAGAGTGCCGTCAGGTGTAATACTGCTTGCGATAGTCTGATGGTGTTTCGCCACGAACGCTCTTGAATGCCCGCACGAAGTTGGGATAGGAATCGAAGCCGCATTGCTCTGCCACGTCCCCAAGTCCCATCTTGGGGTACTTGTCCAGCATGTTGCAGGCTCTCTTTATCTTGAGGTGCTGGATATAGACCGATGGAGAATAGCCTGTCAGGGCGTTGATTTTGCGATGGAACTGACGAGGACTCATGCACATGCTCGAAGCTATCGCCGACACATCGGCATTCTTGTTCCTGCTAAGCTGCGTATGCACCACGCTCGTTACTTTGGCAAGGAAGCGCAGGTCGGCTTCCCTTTCCTTGGTCAGCTCTGCAGGGTGCTCTTCCCCCTTCTTGAGTTCCACCGATACCTTTGCGAACTTCTCCTGCAGCAGCCTCCGTCCTGCCAACAGCTGCTCTGCCCTTGTTGTCAGTTCCTCCGCACTGAACGGTTTCGACAGATAGGCGTCGGCTCCCGCCTCTATGCCCTCGATGCGCTCCTCTTCGGTTATCTTCGCAGTTACCACGATGATGGGAATATGATTGATGATTTCGTTTCTCCGCACCTGCCGGCACACTTCCAGACCGTCCATGCCGGGCATCATCAGGTCGGTGATGATGAGGTCGGGCACAAGGTCCAAGGCTTTCTTCAGTCCCTCCTTTCCGTTATCGGCATAGAAGATGGCGCAGTGGTCGGCAAACAGCGAGCCGATGTAGGTTGCAATGTCGCAGTTGTCCTCGATGACGAGCAGGCGGCAGTCGTTCTCCTTGCCGGTACTGTCGGTGGGAGCCTCCGCAACCTTGGGCAAGAGCGGCGTGTTGCTCTCTGCAGGAGGCATCGCCTGCTGTCGGCAACGGTTGTGGATAGGCATGCTGACGTGGAACGTGGAGCCTTTGCCCACCTCGCTCTCCACGGTTATCGTTCCATCGACGGCATTCATAATCTGCCTGACGAGCGCCAAGCCCACTCCCGTACCGATGTTCTGTATCTCGCTCTCGTCCTGATAGAATGGCTCGAAGACATGTCCAGCAACTTCCTTGTCCATGCCCCTTGCCCGTATCGGCAACATCAACAAACAGCTGTTGTTTCTCGCACCATGCCAGCACGCTCACCTTTCCGTATTCGGGCGTGAACTTGAAGGCATTCGAGAGCAGGTTGTTCATTACCTTCGCCACGTAGTTGGGTACAAAGTCCATGACGACTTCGCCCTTGGGGAAGAATTGCAGATCGATGTTGCGACTGCGGGCGTAGCCTCGGTAGCTTTCCACAATCATGGCGAGGTAGGTCATGATGTTTCCGTTCTTCCAATCGGGATTGCCCACGGCAGACTTTATTTTCGATATGTCCAACAGCTGGTTGATAAGTGTGAGCAGTCCGTTTCCCTGCCGTTCTATGGTCTGTGCCTTGTCCTTCACTTCTCCCTTGCCGAGCCCTTGCAACTCGCGGCTCAGCCCCAGAATAACGGTAAGTGGCGTTCGGAACTCGTGCGTGATGTTGGTGAAGAAGTTTTCGCGCAGTGCCGACATCCGTTTCAGCTCCTGATGGTTGCGGCGGCGCAGCCTGTTGGTGTAGAGCACCATTGCCAGCACTCCTGCCAGACCCAGGAGCCCAAGTCCCAGCACGGCATACCCGATGTAGCGTGTGGTGCGCTCCTGTTCTAATCGGCGACGGGCTTCGTCCATCTGTCTATCCTGTCGGTTGCGTTCTATTCGCAGGCTTGTGTTCTGAATGCGGTTCACCTTCTCCATGTCGAGCACGCTGTCCTGCATTGCCGTTGCCTTTTCGTGCGAAGCCAATGCCGCCCTGCTGTCGCCGGCCTGTTTGTAGGTCTTATAATATAAGGTGTATATTTCTGCCAAGTGTTCCGTAGACTTGATGCTCTCTGCCATTTGCCTCGCCTTTCCTAAGTATGCCATGGCCTTGGCATTGTTGCCCATGGCATGGTGTATTCCGGCAAGGGCGATGAGCGAGTTCAGCGCATGCCATTCGTCTTTCGATGCCTGCATCATCTGCGAGGCTGTTTCGTATTCGGCCATCGCCTTGCTGTACTGCCCTGCCTTTTCGTAGAGCGACCCGAAGTAGGTATGGCAGAGCGAAATGCCGAGCGTGTTCCCTGCCTCTGTGTTCAGTGCCATCGACTTGAGGTAATACACCCTTGCCGAGTCCATCTTCCCGTAGTGCTCGAAGATGGAGCCAATGTTGGCATAGTTGATGGCTTGCCCCACCGTGCTGTGCAGGCTCCGTTCGCCTGCCAATGCCATGCGCAGCGCACTGTCGGCACGCTCTGTAGTTGCCCAGTGTAAGATAGGCGTTCCCCAATCCGTTGAGCGACACCACGCGGTTCTTCCTGGCGGTGAACGACGTGTCGGCACACTCCTCGCTCAGCTTCCATGCACGGTAATGGTATTCCTGCGCTACGTCCAGCACGCCCATGCGCCGGTAGTCGGTGCCGACGTTGTTCAGTGCCTGTACCAGTTCCAGCGTGTCGCCTGCAGCCTCAGCCAGTTGCTGCCCGGTGCTGTGCACGCTCAGGGCTTCCTCGAAGCGGCTCTCGTTGCGCAGGGCCTTGCCCCACTCTCTCAGGGCAACGATGCTGCCGAGCCTCTTGCCCGACCGCTCCAGCTGCTTTTGCAACAGCGCAAGCGAGTCCACGCTGTGCACCGAGCGCACTATGCTGTCCGCCTCCCTGCGTTCTTCGGGGGTGAAAGCCGTCGGCTTCTTGCCGCACGAATGAACGAGGAAGAATACCGAAACCAACGCCAATGATGCACCACACAGCAAGTAGCGCAATTTCTTTCGGCTCCTCAGGAGCCTGCAACAAGATTGTAAAGCCGTTTTCAAGCCATGCCCGTAATGCTGCATGGGGGGTAATGGTTTTTGTTTGTTCATAGAATTTGTTTCATTGTAGGTCAGCCATGCAAGTAGCATATTCGCTTTTTTCTGCGTGCAAAGATAGTGAAAATCCCGTAACCTGCCAATCATATTCCCATAAAACTTTCGTGCACCACCCTCCTGCTCCACCCTCCCGAACCAACGGAAGCGTGCTGAAAAGTTGCTTGGAAGCGGAAAAATGCCCACTTGTTAAAAAGACTAAAAATATCACTCGTAACGCGTGGCATATCAACTACTTGCGTCCTCCCGATGTCCGATTAGGATAAGTGGCGAAGATGCAGAATGTCCGATTAGGATAGTTTTTTGTCCGATTATGATAGGTACTTTTGTGCGGTTCAGGCTTAAATTTGCAACATCACTTCACACGTGTTACAAACAGAACAAGGCATGAAGAAAAAAGCAGACACCGAACCAACCAAGGAGCAGATACGGAACATGAAGTATTCGGAAGAACGCCTGCAGCTGCTCGAAGCCCTCCGCGAGATGGTGAACGAAGAGTTCAGCCGTCGGCGAATGGAGGAGGTGAGCAACCTGTATCTAAAAAATCCGATACCTGCCCGCATAGACCCCAAGCCTCCCGAAAAGATGCCGCCCCGGTGCCCTGCGTGGCAGTGGTTCGTAAACCTGTTTAATATAGACAGCCATTCGCACGGCACGAAAGACAGACCACTTGACATGTCAGATAAATTAAATAACCACAACGCCCAAGCCTCCGACACGGCGTTGCTCCGAAAGGAGTTCCAGCAGGGAGGCAACACGAACAGTCATGAACAGAATACAACCAAAAGAACGACTTCCACCGTCAGGAAACACAAGGCGAAAGGCTGACGGAACACGCTGCAAAACCGCATCGGAACACCCATCGGCAGAGCAGCCATGCAGTGCCTTTCGTCGCTACGGAGTTACGGCAATCGTCGCTTCGGGGTTACGACAATCGTCGCTTCGGGGTTACGGCAACAGTCGCTTCGGGGTTACGACAAAAGCACCCCTTCAACAACTATTTTAATAACAATTTAAATTCAAATTAGCTATGATCGAGTTTCAAGTAAGATCTAAGAAAATGACTATTGGAAAGAACAAGGGAAAGACCGTCTACTACGCTTATCCCAAGGCAAAACAGAACCTCACCAACAAGATGGTGATAGACCGCATTGTGCGCGAGACATCGCTCTCGGCAGGCGACGTGTCCAACGCCCTCATATCGCTCGGAGCCATCGTGCGCGACGCCCTGCTCATGGGAGCAAGTGTCGATTTGGCAGACCTCGGCTCGTTCCGCGTCATGGTAACGTCGAAGATGATAGAAAACGAAATCGACGTGTGCGCCGAGACGCTCAAGAGGCCGAAAATCGTCTTCACGCCCAAGCAGCAGATGCGCGAGGCAGCCAAGAACGTAGAGCTGAGCGTAGACAATCCCAAGCGCAAGAAGAAGAAGGAAGAGGGCAAGCAGCCCGGCGGCGGGGGCACCCAGCACCCATAGCAGCCCTTCTTCTGCACTGTACACCCGGCAGGGCACGCAAGAGCAGACGCTCTGCCGAGGTAAAACAAAAACAGCTATGCCCACACAGGGCAGAAACCTATTTATTAACCCGCAACCCCACACAGGGGCTGCACAAAATAAAACAATTATGGACTATAAACTATGGATTGCAGGCACACAGGTAACCTCAGAAAACTGCAACAACATCTCCAACTTTGAGGGTGTAAGCGGAAGAGTAAGCTACGACCCCGATTCTAGGACCCTTACCCTCGACAATGCCACCATCACTGTAAAAGATACTGGTTGGGAGGGTATTTACATCACGGAAAAAGAGCAAGAGCTGACCATCAAGCTCATCGGTAATAATACTGTTACCGCCTATCATAATGATGGAATGCTTAGCCTTGAAGAGACCGTCGTCACCATAATGGGAGACACGTCAGATGCTACACTTACTGCGGAAAGTCTTAATACAGGTCAGTATCAGGCTGGTATTAAGTTCGTAGGCGACACTACTGTCAAAAACTGCTCGATTATGGCAAAGGGAGGAAAGGTTGGTCTGATTTACGGTACTTGGCATTTCATCAATTGCACCGTGCGTGCCAAAGGTGTTGGAGACGATGAATATGAATATAAAGGCAGCTGTAGCTGTTTATATAAGATTCCTTCCTTTAAAGACTGCACCCTTCCCGCGGGAGCCTACTGGAAAAAGAACGAAAATGGCAGCTACTCCCTCTTCGGTGCAGACGACAAGGTTATAACAGATTGGGTAACTGTTGCAGAAGCAACGGGCAATACAAGCGAAGCGGACTATACTCGCCGAAGACACGAAGACATCAATGAAGGTTTGCGTGAAATAAAACACAAAGCCTATGACTTGCTAAACAGCAATATGTATGATGACGACTATAGTTATCCCGAAGCTATTGAAGATGCTTCAGACAGAGACTTCGCATACATCTTAGACAAGAGGGAAAGCAGCTTCAGCGAAAAGGAAATATACGTAAGAGGAAGCGGCTACGAGAACATATACCCGGGAGCAATACTTTTTGTAGACAGCGATATAACGAGCGGCTCGCCCAACCCACTGGGACGCATTCCGAGAAGCAAGATATCCATCTACGGAGACTTCCTTGCAGGCGGCAACCCATCGCAAAGCGACATCGACCCCAACAACTCCGATGTAAGAATGGCGATAAACAACATTATGCACACCTTGCTGAGCGACTCAAGGTATGATGCCCCGGGCGCACAAAGGCCAAGAACAAAAATACACACCAGCCAGAAGAGCCTCATGATGGACTTGGGCGTAGACTCGTCGTTTGCAGGCTGCAATGTGAACGTAAGGGCATCTACCACCAGCTCCGAACAGTCGTTCGTACAAGCCACGACGTTAGACCAGGACTACTTTACAATCAGACTGAAAGACGATTGGCACCAAGACCCCGCCTCTCTGTTCGCCGACAGTGTAACGTGGAACGATTTAAGCAATGAACTGAATGGAAAAGCCATCGCAATCGTAACTTCGGTAACCTATGGCAGAACGTTCAGCTACATGAAAGAGTACTCTGCAAGGCAGTTCACGTTCGACTCTTCACAGAAGGTATCGGGCTACGGACAGAGCGCAGATGCAAGCCAGTCGCTTGCCGAATCGTCGAGCTACACCAATGATGAGATATTCAATTTGGGAGGAACCTCTCTTACCATTTCAGCCTTGCGAGGAAAGAGCACCCAGCAAGAACTGGAAGAGGCAATGGCAGACAACATGAGGTTCAGCCACGCCAATCAGGGAGTCATTACGAAATACACCCTCCAGCTCATCACCGGTCCTACCCCAGGAACAGTTGTCAGACCGCTGTACTCTGGAACACAGTATCAGGTTGGCTACACGAAATGTCCGAGAAGACTGTTTGCCCACATCGATGTAAGCCGGGTACACATAGGTCCTGGAAAGGTGAAAGTTCAGCTCGACGTGGATTGTTTCAGAATAGGTAAAGAAGGAGAACAAAAAGGAAAAATCCTGCCTACCAAGTCAATCGACGGTGGAAGCTCTGAAAGAGCTCAAGACCCTTGGTACTATACGTTCAGCAGCAGCCGGAACAGAGAGTACGGAGACCTTGAGCCTGGCGAATACATTAACAAAGGTCCATTGCTGCGAATAAGGAGCAAGCGTGGCGGCGGCAGTTACTCGGCACAAGATGAGAGACGCCTTACCGCAAAGGAAATGGAGACGGGTGCTCTGAACATCTCCCTTTCAGGAAGTGTTTACGACTCTGTAAAAATCAGAGACCTGGAACCATTCAACCCCTGATTTGAACCCTCTCGTGATAAGCATCTCCTCCCGTCAGCAGTGGCGGGAGGAGAATATAAACAATAACCGATAGATTCCTCTCCCTCCACGCCCTAACCCGGAACCCGACCCATGTCCCACACCACACCACGTATGGCTCGACAAAGAACAACGCAAGACGGTGGGAAGCTATCTCGCTGCCATGCTGAAAGAACATCAGGAGCTGCATTGCATCTCTCCAAGATGGGCAACGGTTTCCACACAATACCTATCGGCGACAAGGCAAACCTCCACATTATAGGCAAAGTCTGAACGTGTGCGTCTGTAGGACGAGCTGAACGACTTGCCGAAAGGTATGTATATCGTGTAGAACTGATTTCGTAAAGCACGACAAACTGAAAATATTTGTAATAGAGTTCTACATCTAATCAAGAAGACTATTGAAACGTTAAGCCGCCTGGGCAGGAATTGCCCAGACGGCTTTCTTATGTTGTACGAATAGGGGGAAGAGATGAAGAGGCTGCTATACGTCGAACACCATTCCTTCGTTGGTGAGGAAGCTGTTGGGGAAGATGGCTTTTGCTTCGCTTAAAAATAGTGTCTTCGTTTGGGTAGCGGGCGGAATAATGCCCTAAAAGCAGCTTACCTGCGGCAGCGTCTCGGGCTACTGTTGCCGCTTCTTTGGCTGTGCTGTGGTAATAGGTTCTTGCCCTGTCGCTGTGTTCGCTTGCATAGGTGCTTTCGTGGTAGAGTACGTCTACACCGCTCACCTTTTTATATAGGTGCTTCATGTATCTTGTGTCGGAGCAGTAGGCGTAGCTTCGTGGCTTGTCAGCTGGAGTGGTGAGGCGGCTGTTGGGAATGGTTTCTCCGTCGGCAGTAATCCAGTCTGCTCCTGACTTTATGTTGCTGATTTGGCTGATAGGGATATTGTAGAAGTCTATCATATCACGGCGGATATGGCGTGCGGTGGGCTTTTCGCGAAACAGGAAGCCGCAGCAGGGTATGCGGTGTTCCAGCGGAATAGTTTCGACGGTCAGACTCTTGTCTTCGTAGATAACAGCGGTTTCGGTTGTCTCGATGGGGTGGAACGTAACCTTGTATCCAAGTCCTTTGCAGAACAGTTCCATTGAGAGGTTGAAGTATTCTTCAAACTCTTTCGGGGCATATACCTGAAGCGGTACTGTGCGCCCCGTCATACCGAAAGTGGAAAGCATACCGAAGAGTCCGAAGCAATGGTCGCCGTGCAGATGCGAAATGAAGACGGCTTGTACTTTCGAGAAGTGCACCTTCGAGCGGCGCACTTGTATCTGCGTTCCCTCTCCGCAGTCTATCATAAAGAACTTGCCACGTATTTCTACTATCTGGCAAGTTGCATTGTGATGGAGCGTAGGCAAGGCACTTCCACAGCCCAATATGTGTATCTTGAAAGGTATCACGCTTATTTCTTACGCCCGAATACAAATATTCCTGCCTTGTTTTCGAGCGACATCGTATCTGCGCCGAGTTCTATTACATCGAAGGTGTCTCTCGACAGCAAGAGCTTGCCGTTGTATATCTTCCACGATGTCCATACGTTCTTCTCCGACTGGAGATTTGATGTTACTTCCCCACCCTCTTTAATCTCAAAGTTCTTATCGAGGCTTGTCCAGTTTCCGAGCAGCGACGTTATGTTGATGGCACTACGCAACATCATGTCGCCATACTCCTGTAGGCTATCACGGCAAAGCGGTCGCCAATGAGCTTGCTCCTTTCACTACTTCCGTAGTGTCTTCGGGGTTCTGGATAATCTCCAATGTGTCGCCCCTATCGGTCAGTAACACTATGGAGTTCATACCGCCATCGAGCATTGTACCGTAAATGGTTGTATCGCCTGCATTGAGCGAGTCGGCGTTGTTGGCGTTGGGGCTTATCACTTGGTTAGGTTTGCTTTTCTTACAACCTGCAAGAATGGCTGCTATCAGTGCAAGAACAATGATGATTTGTGATTTCTTCATACTTACGATATTGAGTAATTTACTTGTTGTCTTCTATCTTCTTTGCTTCATTCCACAGATTGTCCATTTCGTCCAAAGTCATATTCTTCAGTTCTTTACCGAGTTTCTTTGCTTGTTGCTCAACGTATGTGAAGCGTGAAATGAACTTCTGGTTGGTATGTTCGAGCGCGTTGTCGGGATTAAGTTTATACAATCGGGCAGCGTTGATGACAGAAAAGAGGAAGTCGCCCAACTCTTTCGTAGAACTTTCCTTGTCCTCTCGTGCCAGCTCTGCCTTCAGTTCGTCAAGCTCCTCGCCTACCTTATCCCACACATCTTCTTTCTTTTTCCCAGTCGAAACCAACGTTTCGGGCTTTGTCCTGTATTCTGTATGCCTTTATAAGGCTGAGCAACGAGTCGGGAACTCCCGACAGTACCGTTTTGTTTCCTTCTCTTTCCTTTTGTTTCCGTTGCTCCCACGTCAATTCTACTTGCGTTGCAGTAGACGGAACATTACCATTTGCAGATGTGGCAGTTTGGCTCTCGGTGTTCAATTCGTCCTTGTAAACAACCTGTCCTTGCTTGTTTATCGCCATATTGTCGTTGGCAACTGCCCACCCTGTCCAATCTATGAAGTCGTGGCGGAACATCAGTTTGTCCGACTGTGCATTGCAAACGTCTGCTATATCGAAATCGTTTGTCTCGCTGCCGAGCAACGCATAGAATACAACGTGCTCCATAACGTCGCCAAGTTCTTTACAGATGTTCCTCTTGTCGTGCTTCATCAAAGCATCGGCAAGCTCAAATGTTTCTTCTATCGTGTTGGGGCGCAAACTCTCAAAGGTCTGCTTCCTATCCCACGGACATTCCTTTCTCAATCGCTCTTGTATATCGAGCAAACGCTCAAACGCTGCAAGTTTTTTCTTCTTTTTGTATGCAATCCTATCAAATTTAAAGTTAAAAGAAGTACTGTGTACTGCTAATTGTTATGCAAAGATACAGCTTTCAACTGATTTTTTTCGTAAAATTTGCATCGTTTTTAAAAGATAATAAAGAAATAATAATATACAACGTATGGAATTAGCAAGTAAGTACGACCCACAGAACGTGGAAGCGAAGTGGTATGAGTATTGGCTCAACAATAAACTTTTCAGCTCTAAGCCTGACGGACGCGAACCTTATACAGTGGTTATCCCACCGCCCAACGTAACAGGCGTATTGCACATGGGACATATGCTGAACAATACCATTCAGGACATTCTTGTACGACACGCACGTATGGAAGGAAAGAACGCTTGCTGGGTTCCCGGTACCGACCACGCCAGCATTGCCACCGAAGCGAAAGTGGTGAACAAGCTCGCACAAGAAGGAATAAACAAAGCCGACCTTACAAGAGAGGAGTTCTTGAAACACGCTTGGGCATGGACAGACGAGCACGGTGGCATTATCTTAAAGCAATTGCGCAAGCTTGGTTGCTCTTGCGATTGGGAACGCACTGCCTTTACAATGGACGAGAAGCGCAGTGAAGGTGTTATCAAAGTGTTCTGCGACTTATACAACAAGGGCTTAATCTATCGTGGTGTGCGCATGGTGAACTGGGACCCAAGTGCAGAAACAGCTCTTTCCGACGAAGAAGTTGTTTACAAGGACGAACATTCAAAAGCTCTACAACCTTAAATATTATATTGCACCCGAAGACCAAAGCAAAGTTGAACGCAAGCACGACGACAACGTGATGCACAAAGACGACAAGGGTTACTACGCTGTTGTAGCTACCACACGTCCTGAAACCATTATGGGCGATACGGCTATGTGCATCAATCCCGACGACGTGAAGAATACTTGGCTGAAAAGGATTGTATGTCATTGTACCATTGGTGGGGCGTTGCATTCCTATCATAGAAGACTCGTATGTGGACATTCAGTTCGGTACGGGCTGTCTGAAGGTTACTCCTGCGCACGACATCAACGACCACGCACTTGGTTTGAAGCACGGTTTGGAGACCATCGATATATTCAACGACAACGGAACACTGTCGGAAGCAGCAGGTTTATATGTGGGGCAAGACCGTATGGACGTGCGCAAGCAAATTGCCATCGACCTCAAAACTGCCGACTTAATGGAGAAAGTGGAAGACTACGACAACAAGGTGGGCTACTCTGAACGCACCAACGTGCCTATCGAACCAAAGCTTTCAACACAATGGTTCTTAAGTATGCAGCACTTTGCAGACATTGCACTCGCCCCTGTGATGAACGATGAGATAGAGTTTTATCCGAAGAAATACAAGAACACCTATCGCCATTGGTTGGAAAAATATCAAGGATTGGTGCATCAGCCGCCAACTTTGGTGGGGACACCGCATTCCTGCTTACTACTTTAAAGACCAAAACGGCAAGCCTGCAACTGTTGTGGCAGAAACCGACGAAAAGGCTTTGGAACAGGCAAAGGCTATCAATCCAAACATAACAAAGGCTGACTTGGAACAGGAAAATGACAGTTTGGACACGTGGTTCTCAAGTTGGTTGTGGCCTATCTCGGTATTTGATGGTATCAACAACCCTGACAACGAAGAAATAAAGTACTATTATCCAACAAGCGACTTGGTTACAGCTCCAGATATTATCTTCTTCTGGGTGGCTCGTATGATTATGGCAGGCTACGAATATCGCCAGACTTTCCCATTCAAGCACGTTTATTTCACTGGCATCGTGCGCGATAAGCTCGGACGAAAGATGAGCAAGAGCCTCGGCAACTCGCCCGATCCATTGGAACTAATAGATAAATATGGTGCCGACGGCGTGCGTATGGGTATGATGCTTTCTGCACCGGCAGGCAATGATATCTTGTTCGATGAAAGCCTTTGCGAGCAAGGACGCAATTTCAACAACAAGATATGGAATGCCTTCCGCCTTGTTCAAGGTTGGGAAACAGCAGACATAGAGCAGCCCGAAGCTAACAAGATAGCCATTAAGTGGTTCGATGCAAAGCTCAAAGAGGTAAATGCCGAAATGGAAGAACAGTTCAAGAGCTATCGAATATCAGAAGCATTGATGACGGTTTACAAGCTTTTCTGGGACGAGTTCTCAAGTTGGTACTTGGAAATGATTAAGCCTGAATATGGCAAACCCATCGACAAGCAGACCTACGATGCAACGCTCCGCTTCTTCGACACCCTTTTGAAGATGCTCCACCCATTCATGCCGTTCATTACAGAGGAACTTTGGCAACACATCTTCGACCGCAACGAAGGCGAAAGTATTATGTTGGAGAAACTCGAATTGGTACTTCCTACCGACGAAGAAAAGACTTTGATTGCCGAAATAGAGAATATGAAGCAAATAGTGGGTGGCATTCGCACCGTTCGCAACCAAAAGAACATTGCTCCAAAAGTATTGCTTTCTTTAGAGGTTGTGGGCAAAAACAACTACGAGACTTACAACTGCGTGATTGCGAAAATGGCTAATCTCGAAAGCATCAATGTTGTAGACGAGAAGAGTTCTGACGCTTCTGCCTTCATGGTGGGTACTGACGGCTTTGCCGTTCCGCTTGGAAACCTGATTGATGTAAAGGCTGAAATCGAGAAGTTGGAAAAGGAACTTGCTCACTTGGAAGGTTTCCTGAAAGGTGTAAAGGCAAAACTCTCTAACGAAAACTTTGTTGCGCATGCTCCCGAAGCTGTGATTGCTAAGGAACGCAAGAAGCAAAGCGACTCGGAAGAGAAGATTGAAACCATCAAGGCAAATATAGAAGAACTACGCAAGAAGTAAGTTTCGTTTGCACTGAAGCAATATCTATCTACACATACGATTTCTACAAAATTCGTATCGTAATAAACAATAAAAGGGAATGTCGAATTGACATTCCCTTATTCTATGTTTTAAGTTTCGTACACCTATAGAAATGCATCTGCACATGTTTACGTGTGAAATACCATTACAGTCTTATTAAAACTTTAGGCGTAATGGACATTTGGTAGGCTGAAAAACCTCTCGTGTTTTAGTAATGGACATTTGGTAGGCTGGTAATTCCAGCCTACTTTTTTTATATTCAGGAACCCATCTATGAACTTCTTTTTATTAACCTCCTTCATTCCATTATGATTACGCAATGCCCTTTTAGTTGTGAGTTGAATCCTTCCAATAGATTTGTTGTATTGGGTATCTCTAATTCAGGATATTCTTCATAGGTATATAGCCATTTAAGGTGTGTCTTCACCGAACGCCTTGCACTTCTCAGTCTTCTATGTGTATAGGGTTGTCTTGCCTGAGATTAGTAGAGTTCGTTCATCGAGGAACTCTTTCCATTCATCACACCATTTATCAAAGCCTGATGTGAATTCTTCTTTCCCGATAGAGAACATGCTCTCATTAATGCCAGCAGCTCGATGCCTGCGGGCAAATGCGGATTGTTGGTAAGAAGCCTTTCTGACTATCTGCAACTGGTGGAATTGACACATCTGTACAGGGCAGGATGTTACAGCTTGTAAAAAGCCCGATATGTCCATCACACACCACTGCCTTTATCCGAGTTCCACCCTCCTCAATGCATCTGAGTCCCTCAAGGTATTCCTGGTTGGTCTCGTTCCTGACAAACCTGCGATGAAGTATCCTGCCCTGATGCGGCATCTTGAAAGAGCATCACACCAAAGGTCTTGGAGAAGTAGGTCGTGTCCAGTATTATTGTTGCAGATTCAGGATAGATGGGAGTGAAGCTGTCTGCCACTGAACTTAGCCTACGGCGTATGGTTCTTTCTGAACATTTGTGAAGAGTGGAAAGCTCAGAAATAGTTCGTTTCTCGGTCAGATAGTCATTCCATAAACACACATTGTCTATACGATGACCACTTTGAAATTGCCTGCCACAATCCCTGCAAAAGTACATCTGGACATTACGCCGATGACCATTCTTTTTAACATTTGAACTGTTACAGAATATACAGTTTTTTTATTCATAAGCTTTCAAATGCTGCAAAGGTAATAAATAAAGGACATTTGAGAGGTTTCAGCCTACCAAATGTCCATTACGCCAAACTTTATTATCCATTTAATTTCTCATTAAACAAAGAATTTTCTAAAGAATATTATTGGTTTAAAGAGAAAACAGAAGATAACGCATAAAAAGCAAAGAAGACAGAGACTTTCTTATCTTTCTATTTGCGGAACTAACCCATGGATATAACTACATAGAATATTGATCCCTTCGTATTTTCTCCACCTTGAGGGAATAATAATATCTGCATAACGTTTAGTTGGTTCTATAAACTGTTCATGCATTGGTTTCAAAACTTTCCGATACCTTTCTATTACCATTGATACGTTACGTCCTCGTTCTAATATATCACGTTCTATATTACGTATAAGACGCTCATCAGAATCGCAATCTACAAAGACTTTCAAATCCATGATATCGCGCAGTTTCTTATTCAGAAGGGTCATTATTCCCTCGATAATAATTACAGGTTTCGGCTCTACATGAATGGTCTCAGGCAGACGATTACAAGCTAAATAACTGTAAGTAGGTTGTTCTATAGCAAGTCCATTGCGCAAATCGTTTATCTGTTTAATAAGCAGCTTCCAGTCGAACGCATCTGGATGATCAAAATTTATAGCTCTACGTTCTTGCTCCGTAAGTTCAGTGGTATCATTATAATAGGAATCTAATGGCACAACGGCTACATGGTGTGGAGGTAAGGCTTCCACAACCTTTCTTACAACTGTAGTCTTTCCTGAACCCGTTCCTCCGGCAATTCCTGATTATTGTTATCTTCTCTGACATAAATTTAGAGTATTTCTGTGTCTTTAAACATCTGTTTATAATAAGCAGCCTTTTCTTCAACACGCATGGGATAGGCACGGCTGCTACTTGGCTCACGATATAATTTTAACATTCTACCTTCAAATTCAAACGGTCTATACTCTCCCATTTTCATCTTCCGGGCATCTATATTGTAATGTTCGGTAAAAACTTTCGTAGCAAGTTGCCCTGCAGCCAATACAGACTTACATTCTGGTAATGAACGCAGCATACTGTCAAGGTCAGCAGTTTCTACTATCTCCAAATCCTTATCGGAAGCCGTCCCAGTTGTTCTACGGATTCGTAGAGCCGTATCAAAGATTGCAACTCCTTTCTCCTTTAAAAATCGTTTTAACTCTTTCAGTTTATAGGTCTTATTTGCCTCGTCTATAAAATGCAGCTTATCTTCAAAGAAGACAATTCCAAATATTCGCCACATATCGTTTGTGTAATTCGGATAATACCATTCCATAGCCCATCTTTTAGGAGCAGGAGGAAATGTTCCGAGCATCAATAATTTAGCATTGGAAGGTAGCCATGGTTCAAATGGATGAGTTTCATTTCCATTTTATTTCTGCTCTTTTATTAAGTAAAGCACGACAGGCAAGTGGTCTGAATAACCATCGAGCCAGACACCACCGTCCGTAGTTCGTTTTATATTGCCTTTATGGTTACCTGCTTCCTGAAATAGATAATCACGACGGAAAATCTGATTCTTCCAAAACTTTAAGGTAGAATAATCCTTTTGATTGTCTTTATCCAAGAAATTCGGTGTCAATACGATTTGATCAAACAAATTCCACCTACCTTGATATTTCAAAGTTCCCGTATTCTCTTTCACTAAGATATTGTACCAAGGGTTATAAAGGTCATCTGCACCAACCTCGCTAATGTCTGGCTTTGCAGATAAACATTCTACCATGCTCTTATTGGTTGGGTCATCGTTCATGTCGCCCATTACAAGTACTTTTACATTAGGATCGTCGTTCAGAAGCGAATCCTTTAATGATTTTACCTGTTTGCCTGCTAACTCGCGGAAATATGAACCTGCACCACGACTGGGCCAATGACAGACAATAACCGTAACGTGCTCTTCAGCCAAAGTTCCACTTACGGTAAGAAAGCCACGAGTCGGACGGCGATCGACTGTCGAGCTTTCGTAAACATAAGGAACTAATTTTACATTGTGTATCGTAAAAAGTTTAGGGTTATAGAGTAAGGCACAATCAATACCGCGCTGGTCAGGTCCTTCAATATGAATGTATTTATAATCACGAGCAGCAAGAGATGGTTGCGCTGTAAGGTCTTTTAATACGTGTTCATTTTCCACTTCCGCTAATCCGATAATAGCACACCCAACGTTAGGAAGAACATCTGTGCCCATCTCTGCAAGCACTTTAGACATATTGTGCAACTTGCTCTCATACTTCATTTTATTCCATTTATACCTACCGTTGGGAGTAAAGTCCATGTCCTTCTTACCCTCATCGTGTGTATAATCGAAAAGGTTCTCTTGATTGTAGAACCCTATTCCGTAAACCGAATACTTCTTTTGTGCATTTGTCGTGGTGCTCAAAAGCGCCATGAACATTAAGAAAAATAGATGTTTCTTCATTGTTATTATTGTATGAATTTTTAATCGAATAAAGTATTTTTGCCAAAGTAAACATTGGACCACAAATGGGTATTTGGCTTGCAAATATCGTGATTTTATCTGATAATAAGGCACGTTTATCGAAATTTATGACTGCCAGATAAAGCTTTTTGCTTTTTACAAACTATTACACACATACACAATACTGTCTAAATCCAATTATATAAGGTGCAAAAATAAAGAGCTAACATATCTAATTGTCTATTTCTATTTTGTTTCTTTTGGTTAATAACAGCGCAGAGACAAATGAACATATCAATACACGAGGCATCGTGTCTTAAACATCAAAATACAGATATCCACAGCATCAGCAAACAGCCGTATTTACTGGTGTTCCGCAAAGATGTTTGTCGTAACCTCGTTGCGACGTTTGTCGTAACCCCGAAGCGACGATTGCCGTAACCCCGAAGCGACGTTTGCCGTAACCCCGAAGCGACAACTGCCGTAACCCCGTTGCGACGATTGGAGCAACTCCGTTGCTATTTTGACAGGTATTCGGAAGTGTCCTATCACCGAGCCTGCACTGAATATATGTAGAAGAACAGCAAATTGGAAAGAAGTAAAGAAGAAGATTATTGCACAGATTTATTTACAGTGATTTATCATCTATTGTTTGAGATTAGCGTACAGATAAGATTAAGGAGTAAAAGATATTGCTCTATAATAAGTTATGTCAGACTTTTTTAGTACTTTTGCAAGCATATATAATTTCTTAGAATGGATAATAAGAAAGCAACATTAGAGCTTGGAACAAAGCCAGTGGGCAAGCTGCTGGCACAATATGCTCTTGCCTGCCATCATAGCGATGACGGCAGCGTCGCTCTACAATATTATCGACCGTGTATTTATCGGACAAGTAGTAGGTCCGATGGCGATTTCTGGACTTGCCATTACGTTTCCTTTCATGAACCTTGCAGCGGCATTCGGTGCCGCAGTAGGTGTGGGGGCATCTACAACCATTAGCGTGAAGTTAGGACAGAAAGACTATGAGTCGGCAGAAAACATTCTTGGCAACACCATCACCCTGAACCTCATCGTAGGCTTGGCATTCGGAGGCATCTGTCTTTTGTTTCTCGACCCTATCTTGCGCTTCTTCGGTGCAAGCGATGCTACCCTTCCGTATGCACGCGACTTCATGCGGGTGATACTCGCAGGCAACGTGTTTTCGCACATGTATTTCGGTATGAACGCTGTGTTGCGGGCAGCATCGAAGCCGCGAATGGCGATGTTTGCCACTATCTTCACCGTTGGTATGAACATTCTGCTCGACGTTGTGTTCATTCTCTGGTGGCATTGGGGCATTAAAGGCGCAGCTTTTGCTACCATTATAGCGCAGGTTTTAGCACTCTGCTGGCAAATGAAGCTGTTCACCAATAAAAGCGAACTGTTGCACTTGAAGCGAGGCATATACAAGTTGAAAAAGCAATCTCGTAAGAAACATTATTTCAATAGGTATCTCTCCTTTCCTGATGAATGCCTGCGCCTGTGTGATTGTCATCTTCATAAACAATCAGCTGGTAAGATTTGGTGGCGACATGGCGGTAGGAGCATACGGCATCGCCAACAGCATAGCAATGATTTTCGTAATGTTTGTTATCGGACTCAACCAAGGTATGCAGCCCATTGCAGGCTACAACTACGGTGCGCAGCAATACGACAGAATGATGCGAGTGGTGAAGTTATCCATCATCACGGCAGTTTGCATCATGCTGACAGGGTGGTCTTTGGCAATGTTTGCACCTTACCATTGTGCCCGAATGTTTACAACAGACCCGAACTCATTAAAGGTTCCATCAAGGCGATACACATTATCATGATGATGTCCCCGCTTATTGGGTCCCAGATGGTTATCACGAACTTCTTCCAATGTATCGGAAAAGGTCAAGATTAGTATCTTCTTGTCGCTTTCAAGACAGCTTCTGTTCTTGCTGCCCCTACTTGCCATACTGCCAAACTTCTATGGCATCGACGGTGTTTGGGCATCAATGCCAACCAGCGACTTTATCGCCGTGGTAGTGGCAGTAACGATAATGCTTGTCTTCCTACGACGATTCAAAAAAGAAAGGTGAAATAAAAATTGGTCAATATATATTCTCGTTTATGGAAAAAGAAATTGATAATCAACGTTGGGCGACAGCTCGGAAGTGGCGGACGCTGCATAGCAAAAGCCCTTTCAGAAGAGTTTAATTGCCAGTTCTACGACAAAGGAAATTCTGAACCTTGCAGCCAAGGAGAGTGGTTTCTCTGAAAAGTTCTTTGAGAAGAACGACGAACAGAGAGGATTTCTTAAATCGCACTTCCATGTCCATCTCACCGCTCTTGGGCAATAACGACTTCTATAAAAACGATTTTTCACAAGAAGGGCTTTACCAATTCCAAAGCGATGTGATACGAAAAGCTGCAGAAGAAAATCCACGATGCGTATTTGTAGGCAGAACGGCGGACTATGTGCTACGCGAAAATCCTGACACCATCAATATTTTCATTACTGCAAACATTGGCTTTAGGGGCAAAAACGTAAGCGAACGCCTTGGCTGCACAACACAGGAAGCGTTGAAAGTAATTGAAAATAAAAGAAAGCGAACGATGCCAAATATTACAATTACTATACAGGAAAAAGTATGGGGACACGCAGAAAGCTACGACCTTTGTGTGGACGCAAGCATACTGGGACTCGAAGAAACAAAAAGACTTCATAGCTGGCTTCGTACGAAAGAAGCTGTCAATAGAGTAAATTCCGTATGAAGAGAATTGGCATTATAAGCGACACACACGCCTATTGGGACGAGAAATACGAGTTCTACCTGAAAGACTGCGATGAGATTTGGCATGCCGGCGACATTGGTTCGTTAGAGGTGGCAGACAAGTTTGAAGCTATGAAACCTATCTTTCGGGCAGTCTATGGCAACTGCGATGGCTACGATATTCGTGCCCGTTATCCGGAATTACTGCGTTTCAAGTGCGAAGACGTTGATGTCCTGCTAAAGCATATTGGCGGTTATCCTGGCAGGTACGACCATTCTATACGTAACACGCTCTACTATTCGCCACCTAATCTCTTCGTAGACGGGCACTCGCATATATTGAAGATAATGCACGACAAAACATTAAATTTGCTCCACATTAACTCAGGTGCAGCGGGCTTGCAGGGATTTCACAAGGAGAGAACCATTGTAAGACTCACCATTGAGGGCAATAAAATGAGCGATTGTGAAGTTATTACATTATCAAACAGATAGAAATAATTCGATTAAAAACAAAATATTAACAACTTATGAAAACTTATTTGGTAACTGGTGCTGCTGGTTTTATCGGCGCAAACTACATTAAGTATCTGCTTCACAAGAAGTATGTGAACGAAGATATTAAGATTATCGTACTTGACGCATTAACTTACGCTGGCAATCTTGGTACTATTAAAGACGACATCGATAACAAACGATGCGTTTTCGTGAAGGGCGACATACGCGATAGAGAATTGGTTGATAAGCTGTTTGCTGAAAACGACATCGACTATCTTGTGAATTTCGCTGCTGAAAGTCACGTAGACCGCTCGATAGAAGACCCGCAACTGTTCTTGAATGTAAACATATTGGGTACCCAAAACCTTATGGACGCTGCTCGCCGTGCATGGGTTACAGGCAAAGACGAACAGGGTTACCCTACGTGGAAAGAAGGGAAACGTTATCATCAAGTATCTACCGACGAGGTTTATGGCTCGCTTGGTGCTGACGGTTACTTCACTGAAGAAACTCCGCTATGCCCTCACAGCCCTTATTCAGCAAGTAAAACCAGTGCCGATATGTTTGTTATGGCATACCACGACACATATCACATGCCCGTCAGCATCACACGTTGTTCGAACAACTATGGACCTTACCACTTCCCAGAGAAGTTAATTCCATTAATTATCAACAACATTCTTGCTGGCAAACCGCTTCCTGTATATGGTGAAGGTTTAAACGTTCGCGACTGGCTGTACGTAGAAGACCACTGCAAAGCTATTGATATGGTGGTTCGTGAAGGTCATGTAGGACAGGTTTACAACGTTGGTGGACACAACGAAATGAAGAATATCGACATTGTTAAGCTCACTATCAAAACCATTCACGATATGATGGCAGAAGATAAAGAACTTCGCAAAGTTCTGAAAAAGCAAGTGAAAGATGAGAATGGCGATATTGATATTTCATGGATAAACAACGATTTGATTACCCACGTAGCTGACCGACTCGGTCATGACGCACGTTATGCCATTGACCCAACGAAGATTAAGAATGAATTGGGTTGGTATCCTGAAACGAAATTTGCCGATGGTATTGTGAAAACCATAATATGGAACTTGGAAAACCAGTCTTGGATTGAAGAAGTAACCAGTGGCGACTATCAGAAGTACTACGAAAAGATGTACGGAAACCGATAAATAAAACCTTTCCCCTGCCCTCTCAAACAGGTCAGGGGAAGTTTTCAAACTCACAAGTATGTCAAAAATAGGGAAGATAATAGAACTGCCTAAACGATTAGACCACCGTGGCAACCTTACCGTAGCAGAAGAAATGAAAGACATTCCTTTCAATATCTCGCGCGTTTATTGGGTCTACGATGTGCCAGGGGGCGAGAACCGTGGCGGACACTCGCACAAACATTGTCGTGAGTTTATTATTGCAGCAAACGGTTCTTTCACCGTCACACTTGATAACGGCACTGAAAAAGAGTCGTTCTTGCTCAATCACCCCTACCAAGGCTTACTTGTGAATACAGACACATGGCGAACACTCGAAGATTTCTCCTCTGGTGCAGTCTGTTTGGTACTCGCTGAAGATCCATTTGACGAAGACGACTACATCAGAGAATACGATGAGTACTTAAAATTCATCAGTGAAACCAAATAAGAAAAATAATGAAAGACTGGTTCATATGATTGAAATTAAAACAATATAACCTTGATGATGCAGCGAAATGGAACGAACTTGTAACCATTTCTAAGCAAGGCACATTTCTTTTTCAATCGCAACTATATGGACTATCACGCTGATAGGTTTGCCGACTGTTCGTTTCTTATAATGGAGAAAGGGCGCATCGCTGCTGCATTATCTGCCAATCGGAAAGGCGACACCTTATATTCTCATCAGGGACTTACCTATGGCGGATTGCTCACTACAGAGAGAATGACGGCTGGAAAGGTATGTAACATCTTTTCAGAACTGAACATTTTGCTCAAAGAAATGGGTATAAAGCAAGTGGTTTACAAAGCCATTCCTTGGATTTACCACCGTATTCCTGCCGAAGAAGACCTCTACGCACTTACCAATGTATGCCACGCACAACTCGTCAGCCGCGATATTTCATCGTCGTTCAGCCTCCACGATGTACGAAAGTTTACCGAAAGCCGCAAAAGCGGTATTCGGAAAGCTATCAGAAACGGCATTCTCGTAGGAGAGAGTCAGGATTTAGCAGCATTCTGGAATATCCTCAACAACAATCTAACTGCCAAATACAATGCTCACCCTGTACATTCCTTAGCGGAATTACAGCTCTTAAAGGGTCGCTTCCCAAAGGAAATAAAACTTTATATGGCTACAACAACCGACGGCGAGCCATTAGGATGCACGCTCATTTACGAGACGCCGAACGTTGTTCATACACAATACATCTCGGCATCGCCCGACGGGAAGACAATGGGAGCACTGGACTTGCTGTTCGACCATATAATAAACAAAGTGTATAAGGGCAGAAACGGCTATTTCGACTTTGGCAAAAGCACTGAATCAGGTGGCACTGTGCTGAACCAACAGCTTATCCATCAGAAAGAAGGATTTGGCGGACGAGGTGTCTGTTACGACACTTACGAATGGAAAATATAAGTCTTATGATAGAATATTTATCACTCAAACGCATCACGGCGATGCACGAAGACGAAATAAACAAGGCGATTTCGGACGTCGTGGCATCGGGTTGGTATCTTAATGGCACTGCTGTTCAACGTTTTGAAGAGCATTACCGCACCTACATTGGTACACAACACTGCATCAGTTGTGGTAACGGACTTGACGCATTGCACCTTATTCTACGTGCATACAAAGAACTTGGGCAACTTCACGATGGCGAAGAAATAATCGTACCTGCCAACACTTACATTGCCACCATATTGGCAATAACCGAAAACAACCTTACCCCCGTACTCGTAGAACCCGACATTACAACGCTGGAAATAGACGACAACCGCATAGAGGCAGCAATTACGCCCCGCACGCGTGCCATTATGCTCGTGCATTTATATGGTCGTTGTGCTTATACAGAAAAGATTAGCAATATTTGCAAGCAACATAAAATAAAGCTGATAGAAGACAATGCGCAGGCACACGGCTGTACCTACCACGGCAAACATACAGGAAGCCTTGGCGATGCCGCTGCCCACAGCTTCTATCCGGGCAAGAATCTTGGTGCATTGGGCGATGCAGGTGCTGTAACTACCAACGACTTGGAGCTCGCCAAAGCAGTCCGTACACTTGGCAATTATGGTTCGAGCCGCAAATACGTATTCGACTACCAAGGCAAAAACAGCCGTATGGACGAAATACAAGCTGCCGTGCTCAGCGTGAAACTAAAGCATCTCAATGAAGATAATGCACGCAGGAAAGAAATCGCCCATTACTTTGAGCAGCATATAAAGAACGAGTGCGTCACCATTCCTACAGCTTTAAACCGCGATAACGTCTATCATATATTCCCAATACTCTGCACTGAACGCGACAGACTGCAAGAATATTTAAAGAAGAATGGTGTGCAGACGATGATACACTATCCCATTCCACCCCACAAACAAAAAGCATACAAGGAATGGAATGTTCTTTCATTCCCACTGACAGAACGTATCCATCGGGAAGAGCTTTCCATTCCTTGCAACCAGACAATGTCGTTAGGTGATGCAGAACAAATCGCAACGCTGCTGAACAACTTCGTTTAGTTTAGAAGACAAACTTCTGTTCCCTAAATATAGACGAAAAGTTACACTACAGTCCTTCTTCTTCTTTGTCTCTTTTACTTACTTTCCTCTTCTTCTTCATAATGCGAAGCTCCACAGATTTGGCAGCATCACGCATAGCCCTTTTTGGCGTGAAGATAATCTTAGGTGTTTTCAAAGTTTCAGTAGTAACCTCGTCTTCACTGTCTACCATGCTCGCCGGTACGATAAGACGAAACGAACCAAGGTCGGCTAAATCTCACACTTAACCCAGACCTGAGAGCCTCGCGTACCACAGTAGCAAGACTGATAAGGGCGTTGCTTATATCGCCTTCCGAGAGCGATGTCTCGCGTACTATTTGCGCCACAACATTTTTATTCGTAAGGTGTTGCTGTGATGAAGCATTGGCGAAATAAACAGTCTGTCCCTTTCGCTTACCAATTGGTTGTTTTCTCGACTTTACTTCAAATACTATCATACTTTAACAGAGTTTATGGTTATACCTATATAACGATGGCATTACTTGTTTATTGTACCCTATACTTAATACCCTAACAAGGGTATCAGTCAATACCCTAACAAGAGTGTTCATCAATACCCTAACAAGGGTATCCATCAATACCCTAACAAGGGTATCAGTCAATATCCTAATAAGGGTATTAATTGACGCTTTATAATGAGTTAATAAACATCTATATAAGCATATCAACTGCCATTTACAGATACTAATGCTTCAGGATTGACAATGCCTTACACGGGAGAATGCCCTGCAGAATGAGAAATTTCTTACAAGTAATTGTGAAGAACCAAAAGGTGGAGCAAAAGAGGACTTGCCCGGGAGCTACACTCGTCAGACAATGCCCATGTCGGGCATACATATAAAAAGACTGTAAATCCTGAATACAAGATTTACAGTCTTTTAGTTGCGCTGAATGGATTAGGCTTCAGCAGGTGCTTCTGTTTCTGTTGCTTCAGTTTGAGCAGCCTCTGTTTCTGCAGCTTTTTGCAGCTTCTTCTGCTGCCTTTGCAGCTGCTTTCTTCTCTGCTATTTTTCTTCGCAATAGCTTCATTAACCTTTTTTTCTTCTTCGAGATTCTTTGCTGCACTTGCCTTCTTGGCATCGGCAGTCTTTTTCTCCAATGTTTCTTTAGAAGCGTCCTTCACTTTCTTCCATGCATCAAACTTTTGTTGACATGTTGCTTCGTCGAATGCGCCTTTCTTAACACCGCCACGAAGATGCTTCATCATATAAACACCTTCTCCTCTAAGCAAGTTACGAACAGTGTCGGTAGGTTGTGCGCCTGTCTCGACCCAATATAAAGCGCGATCGAAATTCAAATCTACTGTGGCAGGATTGGTGTTAGGGTTATAAGTTCCAATCTTTTTCAGTAAATTTACCATCACGTGGTGCACGAACGTCTGCAATTACAATTCTGTAAACGGCATAGCCTTTACGACCTCCGCGTTGCAATCTGATTTTTGTTGCCATAATTTGTTTTAATTTTATAATTAGGTTTGAATTTTATGCTATCATCTCGTAATAGCGCTGCAAAATTACATCTTTCTTTTCAAGTTACCAAACAATCAGCCGACTATATCATATTTTATGACTAACCTTCACTCCTTTTGCCTTCTATCATTTTTGTTGTATCAATTAATGGCAGTTATTTTTCCCATTTTTCATTTGTGCCTTAATCGTAAATTTATTTGTACCTTTTTCCTCCTTCACGTTCTATTTCTAAACGAGCAGGAATAGTTATCTTCTGTACAACGGAACCGTCTTCCGATTTATCGGTTGTCGCATTCAAAGGCGTTCCAAGTTTCCATGTTATATTCTTTACATCAGCTTGGTAGAGCTTTTTCACGCATGTATTTGGATACGTCTGCTACAGTTGCGCCATCTCCACCAAGGAAACTGAATGAAGATGCCGTTACTTCTTGTATCTTAGAGGTACTCTTACTGTTTATTCCTTGTAAGAACTGCCGTACAAGAGTTGCTGCAGCCTTTTCTTCGTCGGGAGAAGATGTATTGTCGAGCATTACCTTTAATTTCTCATCAGCTTCCTTAGCATGAATTCCATTAGGATATTTCTCTCTGTACCCCAAATAGGCTGCTTCCGTGTTTGAACTTACAACTTCGTTCCAATAAAGTTCTTCTATTCTTTTCCGAATTTCATTCTTATAAGGCGTATTAGGGTGAGCTTCAAGATACGCCTTGTACGATGCTATGGTATTCTGCTGATTGGCATGGGCCCATTCATCGTTACTTTGCTGTGTCTGCTTCAGTAAACCTTTTATGCTATTTATATGCATTAATGGTGCATCAGGATAATCTTCCAGATATTGTTCCATTACCTGGCGGTTATTGCTTTTCAGTGCTATTTTATATTCATCAGCCTCATGATTGTCATTACCTCTTTTATAGAAAAACAGAAGCATGGCGCATATTGCGAGTGCGATAAGTAAAGAGACAAAAAGAGGCGTGTGACTATTTCTTACTTCAGGACGTACAACATTGCCATCAGCGGTATTCCTTTCTCCTTAGAAAGTGGTTCTTCCGTTAAAGTTTCTTGGACAGAGTTTGGACGAGGTACTTCAACTACAGAGTTCAGCAGAGACAACAAGTTCTGTTGGCAGAGACTCTTCCTGGAACTCTTGTTCGTTATTCTTAGTCTCCTCCGCTACGACATTCTCTTTTATATCGTCTTCATTCTCATTGCTATTTGTTGATCCGGAACGATGACAGTTCGGACAAACCACATCTTCTTTTAAGTATATCTCTCCACAATAGGAGCATTTGACGAGATGTCCTGCAATCTCTACTCCACAACTTGGACAAACTGGTGCCCTTGTCGCTGACTTGATGTCACATTCAGGACATTTTTATAATCATTGCTACTTTATTTTTTTAAATTACGATACTGTCAGTAAATCAATTCTTCTATATCGATTACTCTTATTAATAATAACGTATATTCGTTCTTCGTCGTGGAAACCAATTTCTCGCATACTATGTCGTCCCATTAATCGACTTTTATCTACATAACCTCGTACACCATTAATATATCCTTTACCTGTATACTGCCATGCAAAAATATCGCGACCGTCATTTAATACTGGTTCCCGAGCTGTATACTGCGCAATAAAAAGTTTATACCCTGTTAATGAACCCATAAGATGACGATTATAGAAGTTCGTATATGTATAGACCAATGGACGGACACCATATTCTTTCGTCATTAAATCTAAGAATTTCAACAAGCTATCCTGCAACGCATAATCACTCAGTCCGCCAGTCGTCTCTATATCCACCATAGGAATTAAGTCTTGATCTTGCGGGCGACACTGTGCCCGAAAGTTCTGCAACTGTTCAATTTGTGAAACTTGTGGACGGTAAAAATGATAAGAACCCACATTCATGCCGTTACGTTTGGCAGCTTGTATATTCTCATAATATCTTTGATCTATCAGAGAACTTCCTTCAGTTGCCTTCAAATAAACATAATTCAACTTATGATTACTATTTGTTGCTACGGTTTCCCCACCACGTCCCTTGATAATGGCTCATATCCAAACCATGCACATGGTCGCATGTATCCTCGCATTGTATGTTATATTGCGCCTTGACTCCTATAAATGAGAATATCCATAAGAAAACAAAAATATATCTTTTCTTGCTCATAGCTGCAAAAGTTATGACTTATAATTGATATGTGAAAACAGTACATCTTTTTAATTAATCGTTTACTAATAATTTTTAATATTATTTTACATGTAATTATATTCTTCTGATTTTTTTATATTATAATTTTTCGGCGTAATGGACATTTGGTAGGCTGAAAACCTCTCGTGTTTTAGTAATGGGCATTTGGTAGGGCTGGTAATTCCAGCCTACTTTTTATATTCAGGAACCCATCTATGAACTTCTTTTTATTAACCTCCTTCATTCCATTATGATTACGCAATGCCCTTTTAAGTTGTGAGTTGAATCCTTCCAATAGATTTGTTGTATTGGGTATCTCTAATTCAGGATATTCTTCATAGGGTATATAGCCATTTAAGGTGTGTCTTCACCGAACGCCTTGCACTTCTCAGTCTTCTATGTGTATAGGGTTGTCTTGCCTGAGATTAGTAGAGTTCGTTCATCGAGGAACTCTTTCCATTCATCACACCATTTATCAAAGCCTGATGTGAATTCTTCTTTCCCGATAGAGAACATGCTCTCTCATTAATGCCAGCAGCTCGATGCCTGCGGGCAAATGCGGATTGTTGGTAGAAGCCTTCTGACTATCTGCAACTGGTGGAATTGACACATCTGTACAGGGCAGGATGTTACAGCTTGTAAAGCCCGATATGTCCATCACACACCACTGCCTTTATCCGAGTTCCACCCTCCTCAATGCATCTGAGTCCCTCAAGGTATTCCTGGTTGGTCTCGTTCCTGACAAACCTGCGATGAAGTATCCTGCCTGATGCGGCATCTTGAAAAGAGCATCACACCAAAGGTCTTGGAGAAGTAGGTCGTGTCCAGTATTATTGTTCAGATTCAGGATAGATGGGGTGAAGCTGTCTGCCACTGAACTTAGCCTACGGCGTATGGTTCTTCTGAACATTTGTGAAGAGTGGAAAGCTCAGAAATAGTTCGTTTCTCGGTCAGATAGTCATTCCATAAAACACATTGTCTATACGATGACCACTTTGAAATTGCCTGCCACAATCCCTGCAAAAGTACATCTGGACATTACGCCGATGACCATTCTTTTTAACATTTGAACTGTTACAGAATATACAGTTTTTATTCATAAGCTTTCAAATGCTGCAAAGGTAATAAATAAAGGACATTTGAGAGGTTTCAGCCTACCAAATGTCCATTACGCCTAATTTTCTTTTTTGTAATTACAAATTTTAAAAATATAATTATTCGTAGTTTCAAGCGGTTCTATTCAGCGAAATACAATGAAAAATACGATGACAATAAAATTAGATGATTGCCCATACTACTCTTTTTATAGGAATATATAGCATAGGATTATCAAAAGCGATGTAACGTTTATTGTTCCAAGTGATAATACCGATAGGATCGTCAAGTGTACAACTCCGTAGTTCTTCATGTTCCGAAACTGGCACCTTATATATTCGCCCATTTTCGTCTTTTACAGATACAAACTCTGGGGTAATCGCTTCCAAGCCTAAATAGAATGAATACGAATAGGTCTCAAAATCGTTTATTATCTCTACTTCTCCATCTGTAAATGGCTGCCAACCTTCTTTTGCACGCACCAATTGCATTGGACGAAACCATGAAACATCAAGCATGAATGATTCGAAAATCATCTTCGAAGGCGTATTTCCCTCACTGAAAACGTAGTGCGGATAAGTAACATCGTCTTTCGATAGTCTGTCGTTATTCAACCATTGTAATATGGACCGAGGATGCTGCACGCATGCATAATCTTCGCCATTGCCTATGGAATGTAACTGAAAATTGTTGCTGATGTAACTTCCAAACTTCACTTTCTTTACGGAAATAATGTGTAAATAAATAGCCTGTGGCTGTCTCTTCCACCTTCCAATAGTCGGGACGTAGTTCGTTATGATGCTCACCTAACCAATAACCGTCAAGATAAGGATAAACTTGGTTCCACTGTTCACGCCGCCCATTCTCTGCCACCATCTCTGAACTGACAAGAATAGAAGATTATCAAGTACTTCAGCCGTAAGTTTGAATAACCGGATACGAGTTAATTTTCTTCCGAATCTTTCAATGCCTTATTGAACAAGGTCATACGTGATATTTGCACAAAGAGTATATTTCGACGACAAACACCAACGAAGAAATCATAAATTCGTTCGTACAGTGCTTTCATCTTTATCGCATCTCCCTGTTTATTTCCAAGCATTTTGGGCAATGCACCAAGTAACATTAGAATGATGGTAAACATTCAAGATAGAAGTGCAATTTCTTAATTTAATGGGTGATCGTAAGAGTTGTCCGTCTCCAACACGGAGGAATAAAAAAACGACCGCAATGCAAAAATAAGAAAGGGAGACCACTGTCTCCCAAGGATTAATTACTTTTGTATTGCAAAGGTACAAGTACCTAACCCGTGAGCTAAGGTACGCAATCTACCTGGAAAAACAAAAGAAACAGACCCATAAAGCAATTGCTCAGCTCATAGGGGGCAGTGAATCAACTGTGAACCGTGAGCCGTGAGCCGTGAGCTAAGACACAATGCGACAATGAACAGTAAGTATGTCTGGGACAAGGCCGATGTCCTTTCTCGGAGCCGTATGCATCATGCTCCGGGGAACCGTGCCGTGAGTCAGTCGCTCGCCTGGCGTGTAAAAGAACTCATCACTGGGGAGCAATGGTCTCCCAAACAGATATCTGGCTACTTGGCAAAGGTGGATGTGAAGAAGACGATCACAACGGATAACGGAAGCGAGTTTGCAGAGCATGAGTGGGTTGCACATAGGTTGGCACTGGATATCTATTTCACGGATGCATACGCTTCATGGCAGAAAGGAGCTATCGAGAACACCAACAAGCTTATCAGGCAGTATATTACAAAAGGAACAGATATAAGTACCGTTACTGACAAAAGAATTAAGATGACACAGGCTAAAATCAACAGAGGACCAAGGGAAAAATTGAACTTCTCAACACCGAAGCAGGAGTTTTACAAATATTATTCGTAATATTGCACTTGCTGGTTGACTCTTTACTCTTAATTTCTTCTATTATCTCTTGTTGTTTTCAGGAAAAAGAGCTACATTTGTGCCCAGATACATTTTACTTAACCTAAACGCCCCAGCTTCTTATTAGGCGTTCTCTCGTAGAAAGAGGGTGAATGGAGAGGCACTTTTAATAATGAAAAACAATCTGTATAAAAGTATGCATGTAGCAGTTGCTGTATTATTCGTTTCAATGGCACAACAAGGAATGGGCCAAAGCGTTTACAACATTAAGATTGCTGGTACAGCAGTAACTCCTGAAAACTGTAACGACTTGAGTGTTATAAAAGGTGTAACGGGAAAGGCGAAATACGATAACGATTCTAAAACACTTACGCTTGATGGAGCTACTATTCATGCAACAGCAACCCACGGAATAGAAAACAGAATTGATGGATTGGTTATCCGCATTACTAACGAAAACACTATTATTTCCGACAAGCAAACAGGTATTTGGAATATGGATAAGGAAGTCCGTATTTCTGGCGAAGGTAAACTTACCTTAACTGGTTCGTCTACATCAAGTGACGATAAATATAATAAAGCAGTTTTCAACCAAGGTACTATAACAATAAAAGACTGCAACGTAGAAGCAAGTGGTGGAAGTAATGGCTTTTATGGTGGTTATTGGGTATTTGATAACTGCAATGTACGTGTAAAAGGTGGTAGTGAAAGTAATAGTACACATAAGGGTAGCATTGCTTGGATATGGGATAAAATGCCAACTTTTACTGATTGTGCCGTAACCTCTCCTAAAGGAACATATTGGGAAGAGGTAGAAGAATACGAATACCCTTACTTTTATCTTTATGGAGCAAACCGAGATGTTGTGACAGACTGGGTAGTAATAACTAAGGGCGCTACTAATATTACATCCACAGCTATTGATATTACCAAGAAGAAACAAGGCATCTATACATTAGATGGCAGTTGTATAAATAACAAGTTGGAAGATTTGCCAGCAGGGATCTATATTGTAGACAGGGCAAAAATAGTAAAAATAAAAACATTTAGAGCTTCCCCTATCCCATGGGTTAGATGAAATATACTTGCCCATGGGTTAGAAGGAATCAAGCACACACTAAAAGTAGAGTACAGATATCGTTTGAAGTTCCTATATTCTGTGTGTTAAATGAGCAGTGTCGTGAGTGTACAGGCTTGCTTTGTTCCTTAGAAGTCATTCAATGTACTCGATGATATATCTTTTTTCACTATAATCTTGTCCTACATAAGCGTTTATCCTTCATTCTTGCCTAAGTCCATGAACGAGTTGAGGTCTTGTTGAAATACAACCTATAGCTCATTTTGTAGGCTATAACTCCCCTTAGAGTTCGATAAGCACAAGTATTGCAGACACTCAAGCAACCTTCAGGGGGAAATTGACGTTCAAATTTGCCCAATGGCTCCTTCGTGTGTATTGCCGCACACTTTACATTTCATTTTAAACATACTAACCTGGACTCGTGATAAAGCGTTACATAGTTCTTCTGTTTTAGTTTGTACAACACCCCTTTAGTCTTAACTTTTGATTGTGACTAAAGAGAGTAATAAACGAATTACTTTAGAATAGCGTAAGCTGTCCCGAATGCTGCTCTATGGCAAAGTCTAAATTCACTGCTGGTTTCTTCTCAAAGAAGCTGTAGGCAGCAATAGCAGAGAGAGCATTCATCGCAAAGTCAAGTATGCTTCTGTGTCTGAATACACTAATTGAGCTACGTTCTTCAGTTCATCATTGACAGTTTCAATTTAGAAGAAGTCTGTCATAAATTGGCATCAATAAACTACATATATATAATATATAGATAAATGTCATATGCCGAAGACATTCAGCAACCAGCATATAACACAAAAGAGTAAAAGGCTCAATATTATTCGTAATATACAGCTCGTAATCTTCTTTATAATGAAGATAAGAGCTATAAAACAGAGAATGGCACCTAAAGTATTTCCAATATGTCCCATATACCTAATCCTTTCCCAGAATACGTTTAAAGCCTGTTGGGATTTGCGTGCTAAACTCCATAGGCTGATGGGTTACGGGGTGATAAAAACAAAGAATATAAGCGTGCAGGCACAAACGCTTCAGAGGGTCGTCGCCATTGCCATATTTCGAATCGCCACACACTGGGTGGTTTATATCAGCAGCGTGGACACGTATCTGATTTTTGCGCCCTGTTTCCAACTTGAATTCTACCAACGAATGTGTATCGGTGGTTCTTAAAACGTGGAAATGCGTAACAGCGTATTTGCCACCATTGTCTACGGGCGAACTGTATGTAACGTACAGTTTGTTTTCCTTCAACCAATTGGCTACCGTTCCGCCTTCCTCTTCTATTCTTCCGCTAAGCACAGCGATGTAACGCCTGTCGTAAACACTATGATGCCATTCGTGTTCGAGCTGCTGGCGGGTTTCCATATCTTTTGCATAAATCAACAAACCCGATGTCTCACGGTCGAGACGGTGAACCACGTGTGCTGTACATTTCTGTCGAGAACGTTTGAAATAGTCATCGAGTATTGTCTTTACATTCAGAGAAGACTGTCCGACGCCCATCGAAAGAATGCCGTGGCTTTTCTCTACCACCACCAAATATCTGTCTTCGTAAACCAATTTTACGTACCTCTGAAATTGGTCGTTCTTTTTGCTTGTGCTGACAGATACTTTATCGCCTTTTATGCAAAGCAAAAATCGAATTGTGTTACGGTTCTGTTATTGACTTTAATACCACGATTTTTGAAGTGTTGCCTTTGTTTTCGACTTGCTTTGCTTTTACGTTTTCCAACAACCATTCCAACAACGGAGCATCGTCTTGCACGTTCATCTGAACGTACTTTTCCTTTTCTTATATGAATTATCTTTCCTCATTCTGCCGCAAAGGTACAATGTTTCCTGTTTTAAACCATGAATAGTAACTACCGAAGGCGTTAATGATTATTAATATAATGTGAAAAACAATCGTAAACAACGCTTAGACTTACAGTAGTTTTCTTATTTTACCTCTATTTTTTCTTATCACTTTACACGGATTTCCAACAGCAACAACGTTATCGGGAATATCCTTTGTTACCACCGAACCAGCACCAATGGTAACGTTGTTGCCAATGGTAACGCCAGGAAGAACCACTACATTGCCACCTATCCAAACATTAGTGCCAACCTTTATGGGGTACGCATATTGTATTTCTGCATTTCTTTCCTGTGGGTCGATGGCGTGCCCAACGGTATAGAAGGAACAGTTCGGAGCAATATAAACATTGTCGCCAAACGTTACCTTCGCTTCGTCCAATATAACAAGGTTTGTATTGGCAAAGAACTTCTCGCCTATTTCTATATTGAAGCCATAGTCGCAAAAGAAAGGTTGGATTATTCTAAACCAACTTCCAGTCTTGCCTAATAACTTTCTCAACCGTTCGGTGCGTTCCTCACGCTTGGAAGGAGAGAGATGATTTAAGTAAAAACATTCTTCCTCGCACTCGCTCAATCCTTTCAACACTTCTGGGTCTAAGCCGTAATAAGGCAGTCCTTGCTCTTGTTTCTCTTTTTCCGTCATATACTTCTGCTGTTGTCAATGGTTCTTTGGAATGCCAATCGCGGTTCTCCGTTCTCCAAATATATTATGCCACAATAGGTAAAACCCAATTTCTTCAATGCGTTGCGCATAATAATATTCTCTTCGTGGGTGTCTATTCTGATGTTCTTAACCTTTTGAAAGCAATATTCCATTACCGCCGAAAGAACACCGTGAGCGTTTGGAACAGATGCAATGCGGTGAATAGTACCATAGGGTTCGTTGTTCAGCCACCCCTCTCCTTCTATTTTAAGGTAGGTTGGGTCTGTTCCTTGAATGAAAGCAAAGGTTGCGATGGGCGAACCATCGTCTGACAGAACAAGATAACTGTTTCCTTTTTCTATATCCGTCTTTATTTGTTCATCAGAGGGGTGCGTACTTCCCCATTGATGAGAGTTGCCCGATGCTATCATTTTCTCTCTGCCAAACTGTATTATCGTCAAGACAATCTGCAAATCTGATAACAGTGCTTTCCTTATCATTCCCATACTTTCTGCCTTTTCAATCAATAAAACGCTTGGTTATTTCGCCATAACTGTCGATACGCCTGTCGCGAAGGAAAGGCCACCAACGACGCACATTCTCGCTTCGTTCAAGGTCTATATTTACGATGATGCTTTCTTCCTCGTCTGTACAAGCCCGATAGTGAAGTTCTCCCTGCGGACCTGCTACAAAGCTACTGCCCCAGAACTGTATTCCGTTCGTTTGTTGGCTTGGGTCTGGCTCATACCCTACTCTATTTACAGCAACTACTGGTAAACCGTTTGCCACAGCGTGCCCACGCATCACCGTTGTCCAAGCCTCGCGCTGACGTTCCTGTTCCTCCTCGCTATCGCTGCTTTCGTAGCCGATTGCAGTAGGATAAATCAAGATTTTAGCACCTTGCAAAGCCATTAGCCTTGCTGCTTCGGGATACCATTGGTCCCAGCAAATCAGTATGCCCAAGCGTCCAACGCTCGTGTCGATAGGTTTAAAGCCAATATCGCCCGGTGTAAAGTAGAACTTTTCGTAATAGGCAGGGTCATCAGGAATGTGCATCTTCCTATATTTTCCTGCTATTGCGCCATCTTTTTCAAATACCACTGCGGTGTTATGGTACAATCCTGCCGCACGTTTCTCGAACAACGAGGTTACAAGCACTATTCCGCATTCTCTTGCCAACGCACCATAGATTTCCGTTGATGGGCCAGGAATGGGCTCGGCAAGATTGAAGTTGTCTACATCTTCTACCTGACAGAAGTAGAGCGAGTTGTGCAATTCCTGTAAAACAACAAGTTCTGCACCACGATTTGCCAAATCCTTAATACCTTCGATAAGGTTTTCTATATTCTTTTGTATGTCAGCTGTATTGTGCAGCTGGAGCATTCCTATTTTCAATTCTCTCATAATATCTAACGCTTTCGATTTTAAAACAATGTGAAAAGTAAGTTTATTCTTTTATAAAAACACCTTCAGGGAACTGCATCGTGATACAATGAATGGAACCGTGTTGGCGTATAATGGTTTGCGAATCGACTCCGATAACATCATAATCGGGGAAAGCTTCCTTTATGATGTCTAAAGCCTGCTTGTCGTTTTGGGGCTGATTGTAAGTTGGAACAATTACTGCACCGTTAGAATCAGGAAATTCGCATAAGTTGCAGGCAATCTTTCGCCCTCGTCGTAAATAACTTCGGGCAAAGGCAACTTGTAAAGACGGTAAGGTTTTCCTTCCAAAGTTTTCAACGATTGCACTTGCTGGTCGAGTGCTTTGAGGTCGTTGTAGTGTATGTCATCAACATCGTCGGTGCCAATATAGAGCAATGCATCGTTGGGCGCACAACGGAATATGGTATCTATGTGCCCGTCGGTATCGTCGCCTTGCAATTCTCCGTGTTCAATCCAGACAACACGGTGCATATCGGGAAAGATTTCAAGCAAACGCCTTTCAATATCGTCCTGTGCCAAAGGTTGGTTTCTGTGGGGCGCATTCAGACACAAGGTTGTAGTAAACAAGGTGTGCTTGCCATCGCTTTCTATCGAACCTCCCTCCAAAACAAAGTCTTTATGGTTTTCCAACACGCCGTTGAAGGTTTCCATAAAGTAAAGTTGCCTGTTAATACAGTTGTCTTTATCCGACCTAAACTTCTCTCCCCAACCATTAAAACAGAAATCCAACAAATGAGGAAGCATGTTCGTCTTCAGGTTTTCTGCCACGGGAAGCAATGTTATGGGTGCAACATCTCTTGCCCACGTGTCGTTATTGCTGCATTGGCGAAAGATTATTCGCTGGAATTGCTTTGCTTTCAGATGCCTTGCAAGCAGTTCCTTCACTTCTTCTATGTATTGTGCTACTACCAACAGCTTCTCGTACCGTGTTATAACATCAGCGAGTTCAAGATAAGTTGTTGTTATTTCCTCCAGATAGGGTTGCCAATCTGTTTCTTTATGTGGCCAAATCAACATAATGCCACTTTGTTTTTCCACTCTGCAGGAAGTTTGAAAGTATATTTGTCCAATGTATCCATCTTTGCATCAAAGTTATTTATCTGCAACGGGATCATCACCTTTTCTTATAAATATAGGTGTCTCGTCCGCTGCAAAAGTTACAATAACCTATAATCGTGAACAAGTTTTTCCTTATATTTTTACTTCGACCGATAACCTTTTACCAGCATCGTAATTCTATAGGAAATATGCCATATAGAGTATTATGACGACATATTCAGAAAAATATGACGTCATTTCCAGAAAATATGACATCATTTTTAGTTAAATATGACATCATATTTTTAGAATATGACGTCATATTTTTAATTCTCTCTATCATATTGAGATACAACATATTACACAAGGCGTTTTTACGTGTTGTCGTGGCTGGATTTTCTATTGGTTTCCATCGCTGAATTCACCTGTTTCCATGAACTAAAAGCAATCTGTCAAGTGTTCCAAATATAGCAAAGCGAGAATGTATCGCTGTGATACACCCTCGCTTAATCTACTATATATATAATCAAGAAAAATATTTTTAATCTACAGGAATATCCTTGTTTACATTCTTGCTGCCTATCAGAGTGTAGAAGCACATATAAGCCACACCAGCGAGTGGAACAAAGTATGAAACAAGATAGCCAGACTGGTCGGCTATGAAGTTTTGGAGCAACGGAAGCAAGCCACCGCCTACTACCATCATCATGAATATACCCGAAGCAGGCTCTGTGTATTTTTCCAAGACCTTCGGTTTGCAAGGTTGAAGATACACGGCCACATAACGCTGGTGCACAGTCCGCAAAGTACAAGTAACAATGCAGAAACAGGTACAATTACCATATTGAAAGCTGAACCTGTGAATACAGGCATCGAAACGGCTGCGCTCTTACCTAACACAATAGCTGTGGTGATGAGTATCATAGCAAGAACGGTGGTGCACGACATTAATGTCTTGCTCGAAATTTTGCTTGCAATGAAACCTGCAATGAAACGTCCTATGAGCATTAAGAACCAATAGGTTGCAGCAACAGAAACTGCAATGGCTGTGGCTGTAGCCTTAGGGAGCCCTCCACCAAGGCCAGTCGTATCAGAAAGGTAGTAAATAAGTGTTCCGGGAATACCTACTTCTACGCCCACATACACGAAAATAGCGATTGCTCCTAATACGAAATGGCGGAAGTTCCAAGGAGAATATTCAAATGTAACATTGGTTCCTGTCTTGCTGTTCTTTGGGTCTTGAATAGGAATATACGATAGAATAACGAATGCTGCCACGAATACACCCATTGCAATGTAGAGAACTGGATTAACATCAATAATAGACGTGTTCTTTGTTACTTCTCCAATCAACGAACCAACAAAAAGCGGTGTAAGGGTTCCAGACAGCGAATTGAGTGTTCCACCTATCATATTAAGCTGATTTCCACGATTTCCACCGCCTCCGATAAGGTTCAACATCGGATTAACCACTGTGTTCAGCATACAAACACAGAAACCAGAGATGAACGCTCCTAAAAGATAAATAACAAATCCTGTAATCTTCGCATCGGTAAAGAAGCCTGAGCAGAACTGAGTCAGTACGCCGAAGAAACCAATGGCAATACCAATGAGAGCCGTTTTTCTTGTATCCTACGCGCACAAGCATCTTTCCTGCGGGATTCCCATAAAAGAAATAGGCAAGAAAGTTCATAGCATTGCCAAAGCATACCCACCGTATTGGCACTTTCGCCACCAAAGATATTCTTCCAAATAACTCCGATTGGAGCAGCAAGATTTGTTACAAACGAAATCATTACATAAAGAAACATCATTGTAATAATCGCAATGATGCTTCCATTTTGTTTAGTATTATTCATTGTTTAGCAATTTATTTTCTGCAAAGAAAGCAAAATAAATGATAACGACAAACTATTTTTAAAGGCAAAAGGAGATTTGTTGTATGTTAAAAACAATTAAAAGGCAAGATTGAAAAATCCTGCCTTTAATGAGAATTATATTGCTATTAGAATTTGCTTAAAAAGTCGGCAACAATGTAGCTCGAACCGCCTACAAATATGAAGTCGTCGCTTTCTGCCTCGCTTAGTGCTTGCTCGTATGCCTCTGCAACATCTGCAAACGTCCTGCCCTCAAGGTTGTATTGTTTGCCTATTCTTGCCACCTTGTCAGCCGAGAATGCACGCTTTGTGCTGGGCTGTGTCCAATAGTAAATGGCATTGTCAGGAAGAAGAGCCATAACAGCCTCTATGTCCTTGTCGTCTACCATACCAAAGACGATGCGCAACGTGCGATACTTTTGACTTTTAATTTGCAATGACAAGTCTTTCCAACCTGCCTCGTTGTGCCCAGTGTCGCAGACGACAGTTGGATTTTGCTGTATTTGCTGCCATCTTCCCATTAGTCCGGTCGCTTCGCACACATTTGAGAAACCTTTTGCAATACTGTCTATATTTCTGATTATCTGTTTATTGTAAAGCTGCATCACTGCCGTTAGCAGCGTGTTGGTATTCTTGTCTTGGTAGATTCCGCCCAATTCGCCTTCAATCGTACCGAACAAGCGTGTTTTGGTATATGCGTCCTCCCTTCGGATTGGCACTTGCCGATTGTACCATAGGAATGTCTTCGAGCAAATACAATCATTGCGTCCATCTCTTGTGCCTTTGCTTCAAACACAACACGAGTTTCGGGTAGGGTTTCGCCAACTACGACAGGAGTGCCTTGCTTTATAATGCCTGCCTTTTCGTATGCTATCTTTGGCAATGTATCGCCCAAGAATTGGGTGTGGTCGAGCGAAATGTTGGTAATGATGGAGAGCAAGGGATTGATAATGTTGGTGCAATCCAACCGACCGCCCAAGCCCACTTCTATAATGGCAAAGTCTACCTGTTGTTCGGCAAAATACTTGAAAGCCATTGCAGTAGTCAGTTCAAAGAACGATGGGTGCAATGGTTCGAAGAAATTGCGATGGTTTTCAACAAAATCAATTACGTATTGTTCAGAAATCATTTTGCCGTTTACTCTGATGCGTTCCCTGAAGTCTACGAGGTGTGGACTTGTGTAAAGCCCTACTTTATAGCCATCGGCTTGTAGTATTGCAGCCAATGTATGAGAGCAAGAACCTTTTCCGTTGCTTCCTGCAATATGGATAGAACGGAAGTTTTGATGCGGTCGCCCGAAGTATTCGTCCAATGCGAGGGTTGTAGATAAACCTTCCTATAAGCAGAAGCACCCACGTGTTCAAAGACAGGGGGTGCTGTTGTATAAAAGTATTCTGTTGTTTCCTTGTAAGTCATTTTTATTACTTTTCAGTCTTTTATAACTTAGCTGAATAGTTTCTTGAAGTTATCAAAAATAGAACGTTTTTGTATAGCTATCTCCCTTGAAGTTGTCGCTTTCCTTAAATTCTTCAATGGCATTGCGTTCTGATTTTGACAGTGTCTTTGGCACATAAACACTTATTTGTACGATAAGGTCGCCCATTCCTCTGCCATAGCCCTGCACGGCAGGAAGTCCTTTGCCTCTTAAACGAAGTGTTTTGCCAGGTTGTGTGCCTTCTTCTATCTTTATTTTCACAGAACTTCCATCTATTGTTGGAATTTCAACCTGACCACCCAAGACAGCCGTGGGGAAGTCGAGCAACAAGTTGTAGATAACATTCTGTCCATCACGAATGAATGTATCGTTGTCTTCTTCTTCGATATAAACTTGTATATTGCCTGTTATGCCATTGTGTTTGCCTGCATTTCCCTTGTTTGGAACATTCACGACCATTCCTTCGGCAACACCTGCAGGAATATTGATTTCAACAACTTCCTCGCCTTTCACTACACCGTCGCCGTGGCAATGTGTACATTTGTTCTTTATAACAGTACCTTCTCCACCGCATACGTGGCAGGTTGTTTGTGTCTGCATCATACCAAAGATACTCTGCTGGGTACGAATTTCCATACCGCTACCATGGCAATTAGGACACGTTTCTGTACCGCTGCCGCCTTCGGCACCCGTTCCGTGGCAATGTTCGCAGGCTACATCTTTGCGTACCTTGAACTTCTTGGTAACACCCGTAGCGACTTCCTGCAATGAAAGTCTGACTTTCAGACGCAAATCGGCACCTTTATATTTAGGAGCCTGACGACTTCCACCACCGAAACCTCCAAAGCCACCACCGCCGTGGCCGCCGAAGACATCGCCAAACATAGAGAATATGTCGTCCATTGAGAAGCCACCGCCACCAAATGGATTGCCACTACTCCCATTCAGTCCTTCGAATCCGAATTGATCGTATTGCTGTCGTTTTTGCGGATCACTTAAAACACTGTATGCTTCTGCAGCTTCTTTAAATTTCTCTTCAGCATTGGGATCATCAGGATTTCTGTCTGGGTGATACTTTATGGCAAGTCTTCTATATGCCTTCTTTATCTCGTCGCCCGAAGCGTCTCTTGTAACGCTCAGAACCTCATAATAGTCTCTTTTTGTCATCTTGTATTTGTCATGAATTATAAGGTTCTCAAGTGTATCAAGAACCCAAGATTATTCAGTCTATCGTTTATTATTGACCGACTGCGACCTTTGCATGTCGAATAACTTTATCGTTTAACATATACCCTGTTTGAACGCTGTCAATGACTTTACCCTTTTTATCATCGCCCATTCCAGGTACCATTGCAATAGCCTCATGGTAATCGACGTTGAAATCCTTGCCATCGGTTTCTATTTTCTTCACGCCAAGACTTTCTAACGTTTTTAAGAACTTCTTATAAATCAGTTCAAACCCTTCCTTAATGGCTGTTGCATCTTCTGTCTTGTCTAAGAGAGCACGTTCAAAATCATCGAGAATAGGAAGAACTGCTTTTACTGTCTTTTCGCTACCATTTAGGATAAGTTCTGCTTTCTCTTTCAGCGTCCGCTTCTTATAGTTCTCAAATTCAGCATAAAGACGAATATACTTGTCTTTCCACTCTTCAGCTTCTGCGCTGTCGTCTTTCTGCTCTGCTTCGCCTTCTTCGTTGGTTTCAGCTTCCGAAGTTTCTTTGTTATCAGCTTCTGACGACATTTCTTCCTCTGAAGCAGTATTTTCTTCCTGCACGGTTTCTTCGTCCTGCAACTTTGTTTCTTCGTCTTCTATTTCTATCTTCTTATTCTTTTTGCTCATAATAATGTATTCTTTTTCAACAAAACTATACAAATAGTGTGCCAACATAGCAAGGACTGCACGACAAATATAATTCGTCAGCAGCCCTTGAACTATTATCTTGCTAATTTAAACTTGGTACATTTTGTTTTTGTTCCTTTATCTGCTCGTCGTGAATATACTCATCGTAGCTCATAAACATCAATCGTACCGTTCGGTGTTAATTCGATGATACGGTTGGCAACAGTTCCGATGAATTCGTGGTCGTGAGAACTGAAGAGAATATTACCCTTAAAAGCCAACAAGGTTATTGTTGAATGCCTGAATACTCTCCAAATCGAGGTGGTTTGTAGGAGTGTCGAGTATCAAGCAGTTGGCATTTTGCAACTGCATGCGTGCTATCATACAACGCATTTTCTCGCCTCCAGACAACACATTGACTTTCTTCTCTACCTCTTCTTGTTTAAACAGCATACGACCGAGGAAGCCTTTCATCACCACTTCGTTGCCGGGCCATATTGCGAAAGCCAATCGACAAGATTCATATCGCAGTCGAAGTATTCAGTATTGTCGAGTGGCAGATAAGCTGTTGTAATGGTTATGCCCCAATTGTAAGTACCAGCCTGGGCTTCTCGCTCACCATTGATAATATTGAACAAAAGCCGTCATTGCTTTCGGATTGCGAGACAAGAACACTACTTTTCTGTTCTTTCTCGACATTGAAGTTCACGTGGTCGAACAATACAGTTCCGTCTTCATCAACGGCTTTCAAGTCTTCTACTTCCAAGATTTGGTTTCCTGGCTCGCGCTCCATTTGGAAGATGATGCCCGGATATTTACGGCTTGACGGGCGGATTTCCTCTACATTCAGTTTCTCAAGCATCTTCTTGCGCGAAGTAGTCTGCTTGCTTTTTGCCACATTGGCAGAGAAACGGCGGATAAATTCTTCCAGCTGCTGCTTCTTTTCTTCAGCTTTCAACTTTTGGTTCTGCGCCTGACGCAAAGCCAACTGCGAACTTTCGTACCAGAACGAATAGTTACCAGCAAACACCGTAACCTTGCGAAGTCGATATCAATCGTCTGCGTACTTACAGCATCAAGGAAGTGGCGGTCGTGCGATACGACAAGCACCGTTTGTGTCTCCTCTATTTCGCCAAGATAATCTTCCAACCATTCCACCGTTTCAAGGTCAAGGTCGTTGGTAGGCTCGTCGAGCAAAAGGTTGTCGGGCTTTCCAAACAATGCCTTTGCCAACATTACACGCACCTTTTCCGTATTCGACAGTTCGCCAACTCGTTTCTGGTGGGCGTCTTCCTGCACGCCTAAGTGCTGTAACAACTGGGCAGCTTCGCTTTCGGTCTCCCAACCATTCATTTTCGGCAAACTTCAGTTCCAAGTCGGCAGCGCGGTTTCCGTCCTCTTCTGTCATTTCCGGTTTAGCGTAAAGTTCCTCGCGCTCCTTCATATTCTTCCAAAGCGGTTCGTGTCCCATAAGCACGGTGTCCATTACCTTAAATTCATCGTACTTAAAGTGGTCCTGCTCCAATACCGACAAACGTTCTCCTGTCCCTAACGTAATGGTTCCCTTGTTGGGTTCCAAATCGCCAGATATGGCACGAAGCAGTGTTGATTTTCCTGCTCCGTTAGCTCCGATAACGCCATAGATATTTCCCGGAGTAAACTTGATATTAACGTCCTTGTACAGAACTCTTTTTCCGAATTGAACGGCAATGTTTGAAAAGTGTAATCATTGTTTCTCTAAATTCCTATTTTTCTTATTTGGGCGCAAAGGTACAATAATAATGTGATACTTGCAAGAACTGCAGTTCGTTGTAACAGATGCATTATATAAATAAGGAAGAAGTTCAAGGTGGGTGATAGCAAGATTTTCTGTATGGAAAACAAAGAATATATGCCTTTTAGCAAATAGCAAATAAATGAAACTTAATTCAAAAATCCTTTCTTTTTCAAAAATATTTTTGTTACTTTGCAATCTAAAAAGAATAATTATATTATAAGAAGATATGCAGAAAAAGTTGAAACTTGCTGTGGTTGCACTCTGCAGTTCGTCAATTGTTGTTGCACAGAGCAACAACAATACCGACACGATACGGCACGAGCAGACACAGAATGTGATGGACGAATCAGCATTTACGTTCACAGAAGCACAGTTAGGAGAGGATAACGACAGAAGTTCGAATGTTACTATCTTAAATTCAAATAGTAATGTGTACGCCTCTGAAGTCGGATTTTTATATTCTCCATTACGCTTCAGATACCGTGCGTTAAGTCCAAAGTACAATGATGTTTACATCAATGGTGCACCAATGAACGATATGGAGAGCGGACAATTCCGTTATTCGTTGGTAGGCGGACTTAACCAACAAACCCGAAATGTAGACTTTGCGCTCCCATTTGAGAACAACAACTTCTCATTGACTGGTATGGCAGGAAGCAATAACTACGATTTCAGAGCTGGTTCGATGGCTGGCGGAAACCGCATAACCTTATCAGGTGCAAACCGTAATTACACATTAAGAGGAATGTACACTTACGGTAGTGGTTTCAACAGCAAAGGCTGGGCGTTTGCAACCAACATTACTTATCGTTGGGCAAACCGTGGTTATGTAGAAGGAACTTTCTACAATGCACTCTCTTACTTCTTCGGTGTTCAGAAAAAGTGGAACAACGGACACTCGCTCAGCTTCTCTACATGGGGCAATCCCACCGAGCGTGCATCGCAAGGAGCAAGCACTGACGAGGTTTATTGGTTGGCTAACGATTACCAATACAACCCTTATTGGGGTTACCAGAACGGCCATCGTCGCAACAGCCGTGTAGTAAACGACTTCGCTCCGGCAGCTATCTTCACCTGGGATTGGAATATCAGCGACAAGACAACGCTCACAACAAGTCTGTTCGGAAAGTATTCGATGTACAAAAGCACTAAACTGAACTACAACAATGCCGAGAATCCACAGCCCGATTATTGGAAAAATCTGCCAAGTAGCTATTACGATGTATGGAACGAGCAGAATATTCGCTATCGCACAGCGCAAGCATTTGCCGATTGGAATGCAGCTGTTAATTGGTGGAAAAACAAGGAAAACCGCCAAATACAATGGGATAAGCTGTATTATGCCAACCGTCAGGCTGCTGCAAACGGGCAAGATGCACTCTACTACGTTCAGGCAAAGCACAACGACAATACCACTATTACACTGTCTTCATCGCTCAACACGCACATCGGTAAAGACAAGGTATTCAACATTGGCTTCATGATTGGACAAAATTTCGGTCGCCATTACCAAACGATGGAAGACCTTTTGGGTGCCAAGAGTTTCCATAATGTGAACACATACGCTATCGGAACTTACGCCGCAAACGACCCACGTATTCAATACGACCTAAATACAATGGGCACACAGGGGCTTGGTGCATTGGTTTACGAAGGCGACAAGTTTGGCTACGACTACAATTTGAATGTGCGCCGTGGTACACTTTGGACAAACTTTGCACACTCTTTTGGTAACCTTCACTATATGGTCGGTGCCAAAATGGGCTACGATAACATGTACAGAAAAGGCCATATGCGCAACGGAATGTTTGCCGATAACTCTTACGGCAAGAGCAAACACGCCGATTTCCTTACGGGTGGCGGTAAATTCAGTGGCACTTGGACACTCGGTAGTGGCAACGCAGTCTCTCTCGGCTTAGGCTACGAGCACCGCGCACCACAAGCAAGTAATGCTTTTGTATCGCCTGAAATGAACAACGACTTCGTTCAGAACTTGCGCAACGAGCGCATTTTTCTCAAGCGAAATAAACTATCAGTATGTCGGCAGCTGGCTCCGCGCCAACTTTAGTGCATACTACAACCACCTTACACACGTAACAGAGTGGCAGAACTTCTACTTCGACGATGCTAATTCGTTTACCTACGTCAGCATGACTGGCATCAAAAAGAATTACTACGGTGTAGAATTGGGACTTGACTTCAAACTCACAAGCTTCTTAAACTTCAAGGCTTTGGGAACTTGGAGCGAAGCAAAGAACATCAACAATGCTGACGTTATTTACATGAACTCTACAAAGAGTACCTTCTATAAAGATGTTGTCTACAACGAAGGAATGCGCGAAAGCGGCACTCCCTATCTGCATACAGCGGTATTTTGAGTTTCCATCAAAGCGGTTGGTTCATTGATTTGAAGGGTAACTACTATGATGAGATCTATCTTTCTTACGCTCCGAGTCTCCGTTATGGCAGCACTTTGCGCACAATGGGTACAAAATTTGGCGGCATTGATGCTGAAGGCAACTACACTCCATACGCTCAAAGCGAAGGAAAAGGCGGCTTTATGCTCGATGCTTCCGTTGGTAAGAACATCTATTTAAAGCGCGGAAGCCTTTCTATCAACTTGATGATAACCAACATTCTAAATAATCAGAAGATTGTTTCAGGTGGTTACGAACAGAGCAGAAGCAGCTATACAATCAATCAAAACTACAGGCGAGGCTACCGCACGTGCATACGATTTCAACAAGAATCCTAAGAAATACTATGTAAATGGTATTAATGGAATGTTGAATATAGCCTATAAATTCTAAAAGAGACAGAATATGAAGAATATAAAAAAATATATAATGATGGCAGCAGTCTGCACCCTCTTTGCTTCGTGTATGGGTGACAGATATGCAGAAACCGATGAGGTTATGCCAGCACCATACGGCAACAACGAATTGACAGAAACAAATGTAATTTCCATTGCCGACCTCAAAACAAAGTTTGCAAAACCTATCAACACCGATTATCGCGAGGGAGTAAGCTATGAGCAAGTTACCGAAAACCTGCAAATAAAAGGTATTGTTACAAGCTCGGACATAGCAGGTAACTTCTACAACGAAATAGCACTGCAAGACAAAACAGGTGCTATCATCGTTTCTGTTGGTCAAAGTGGGCTTTACGGTATCCTTCCTATTGGAACGGAAGTGCTTATCGACTTGAAAAGACCTTTATATAGGAAACTATGGTAAGCAAGCACAAATTGGGTTCCAACAATGAATGCGAAGGGCACAACCTCTATCGGACGCATTAGCCGCATCGTCTGGGACAAGCACTATAAGATTCTTTCTTCGAGTAATCTCGTAGAGGCTGAAGAGTTTGCAAATGGTTCTGCCAGCACCAATTGGACGTTTGAGAAAGATGCTGGTAAACTCGGCGTCATTCGCAACGTCAGTTTCAAGTCGAGCACACCTTCCGTTAATGGTACCTTCGCTAACGCAACAGGTGGTCCAGGCAGCGTTTCGTGGACTCTGAACGAGCAAGACGGCAAAAAAGTAATTGTCTACAACAGCAACTTCGCTAAGTTCGCAAATGCCAAAATTCCTACGGGCAAGGTTGATATTACAGGTATTTTCAAGCGCTTCAACAATCAGTGGGAGATTATTATCCGCTCTCTCGACGATGTCAAGCCTGTTGCACCACCAGAAAAAGCGATTTACAGCAACTCGTTTGCAGAAGCACCAACCGACTGGACACTCGACCAAGGCATACTTCCATCTGGCATAACGTTCGTCTGGAAATGGGTTTCTCCAACCTACGGAATGAAGGCTACGGCTTACGTTAATGGCAAACGATACGAAACCCACGCTCGTGCCACATCGCCACTTATCGACCTTACAAAGGTGAAAAAGGCTACATTGACTTTTGAACATGCAGCTCGCTACTTCGGCGACTTCGACAAAGAACTCAAGGTGCAAGCCTCTACCGACGGCAAAAACTGGAAAGACCTCATCATTGACAAAAAGCCAACAGGCGAGAATTGGGACTTTGTAACTGCAAAAGCCGACCTGAAAGCTTACTGTGGCAAGAAGATTTACATTAGCTTCTTCTACAATAGTACGGAAACAACAGCTGCCACGTGGGAATTCAAGAACCTCGTAGTAAAATAAAACATTAAGCATAGACAAACAAAAAGTAAAACAGATATGAAGAAGTTAATTAATTCAATGTTTGCATTGGCTATCGCTGCTTTCACACTGACAAGCTGCGAAGATGTACCAATGCCATACGACATTACGTTCGAGAAAGACAACAAGACACCAGACCCTTCTGATATGGAGGCTAAAGGCACTGGTACGAAGGACGACCCTTTCAATATTGTAGCTGCACAGAACTATATTACCAAAGGAGAAGGGCTCGACAAGGAAGTCTATGTAAAGGGTATCGTCGTAAGTGTTCAGGAAATCAACACTCAATACGGCAATGCCACCTACTATATCTCTGACGATGGCACCACTACCAACCAATTCTACGTTTTCCGTGGAAAGGCTTTGGGCAATGTGAAGTTCACAGACAGCAATAAAATCAAGAAAGGCGACAAGGTTATTAGTTGCGGTAAGCTGATGACACATACCAATGGCGTCAAGCAGCTTGGTCAAGGCAACTACATCTATTCGCTTAATGGGCAGGTGCAAGAAACCACTCCACCTACTAATACAGGTTTAAATGTAACATTCGACAACAACATTGCCAACTTCACCATCGTGAATGTAAAGGCACTCCCCGAAGGTTTGACAAAGGTATGGTTCCACGATGCCAACTTCAAACAAATGAAAGCAACAGGCCGTGCCAACAACACCAACTATGAAACGCAAAGCCGTCTCATCTCTCCTGCATTCAGCCTAAAGGGTATGAACGCAGCTACCCTGACTTTCAACAATGCCTTGAACTATTTGAAGTCAGCGGCTCTCAACGACGCTATCAAGGTACTCGTTTCTACCGACGGCAACAATTGGAAGCCTGTGGCTATCAACAATCCTCCTTCAGGCAAGAGTTGGGACTTCGTAGATTCTACTTGCGACCTGAAAGCGTATGCCGGTCAGGAAAAAGTATTCGTTGCATTCGAATACAACAGTACAAAAAAAATTACCACGACATGGGAAATTAAGAAAGTTATGGTAAAGTAAAAAACTATCCCAAATATTTGGCAAGGTGCAGAATTATTCGTAATTTTGCACCTTGTGTAGCTATAGTGACGAAAATACCGCTTATACAACACGCTGCAAACAACGAAAATTTTTATTAATAATAAAACATATAAAAGTAAAATGAAAAAAGGTATTCATCCAGACAACTATCGCCCCGTCGTATTCAAAGATATGTCCAACGGCGATATGTTCCTTTCAAGATCTACATGCAAATCTAACGATACTGTAGAGTTTGAAGGCGAAACTTACCCATTGGTTAAAGTCGAAATCTCAAGCACCTCTCACCCATTCTATACAGGTAAGAGCAAACTTGTGGACACTGCAGGTCGCGTAGACCGCTTCATGAACCGTTACGGTAAGTTGAAGAAGTAAAACGATATACCCACAACAGTATAAGGTGCGGTCAAACGTAGTTGCATATGCGTTTGCCCGCACTTTTTCTTTTCCAGCAATAGAAAATCAGAATCAACAGACAATAACCAAATCATCAAGACAAATGAAACCTACAAAACCTTTACCAGGTATCTTCTCTCTTCTTTTCGTTGCAGCTATTTTCCTCTCGGCTTGTAACAGCAATTCGCCCGACGATGACAACGGCAAAGCCATTGCTAACAATGAGAATTCCAATCTAAAAGAGGGCAACCAATATACACACCGCTTGGAGTTTCCGAAACTTAAAGGTGGCAGAAACATCGTAGTTACACATAGACCAAAGCACAGACGAAGTAAACTACAGCGTTGAATGGGACGGTGAGAAGAAATCGAACCGCTGGACTTGCTATCAGCTATACCAAAGCAACAGCAAATGAAAACAAAATACGTGCTGCGTTCAATATAAACTCAAAAGACACAATGTTTTATATGCCGTGGCGGCACCATTGACGAGATCGTCTAAAGTGAAAAGCCTACCTACGCAATGGCTTCATCAGTGCCAGGCTATTTCTTCTCGGCAGCATTGATGAAATACTATAATTATGCGCACAAGAAGTGGGAATACAAAGCCATCGGATTTTGGTTTAAACACGAAAACAACCAAGAAACATCGCTCAAACCTTATGTTGTAAACATAAAAAAACTTGAAGAACTCACCCATATAGACTTCTTCTGCAATCTCCCCGACGATATTGAAAAAGATTGAAAGTATTGACAAAGATATTGTTATAAAATTATGGAATATAAATAAATAGAATAAGACACATTCTATAAATTCTGCATTGAAGAACAATTATTATAACAATATTCACTCTTTGAACCTTTTGTTTTTATGCGGCATATTTTTACCTCATCTTCCTAGCCCATACACTTTCAAAAGCAAAGCAAAAATTCTTCGCCTAAAAGATAAGAATTTCACAAAGGTAACTTTTAAGACAGCGCTGTAGGGGCAACCAGCAAGTGCAAAATTATTATATTTTCTGTAGAACTCGCATTTTGGTGTTTGAAAATTGAGGTTTTTCTCGGTCTTCTGTTTATTTTCTTCTGTATCATTGCGACCTTTGCTCCGAGGTTAATTGTTTATACATGACAATACAAAGATAATTAATCTTGGGGAGTCTCACAAAAGAGGAATCCTTGTTGTATTGTTGGTATCGCTCTTCAGGGGCTACGCGTCCCGGCCGCGGGGCAAACCCGCGGTGTTTTTCATAGATTAGAGACCATGAAAAACGTGGCTGTTTGTTGCACTTCGATTTGGAATGTACGTATAAATTGCATAGAGTTCATTCATATTTCATATTTAAAGGCGTAATGGACATTTGTACGGGACAAAAACTTATAGCTTGTAAAAGTCCCATGTGTCCATCACATACCACTGCTTTTTATTGTAGTTCCACGCTTCGCAATATACCGAAGTCCATCAAGATAAACCTTATTAGTTTCGTTCTTAACAAACTTGCGATAAAAGTATTTTTACCTGATGATGCGTCCTGAAAAAGGCATCACGCCAAATGTCTTGGAAAAGTAAGTCGTATCTATTATTATTACTGCAGATTTGGGGTAAGTAGCAGTAAAACTATCTACCACTAAACTTAACCTACGTCGTATGGTTCGTTCTGGGCATTTATAAAGAATGGATAGGTCTGAAATTGTTCTGATTTTGCAGCAAGATAGTCATTCCAGAGAGACACATTATCCATACGTAAACCACCTTGGAATTGCCTACCACAATCCTTACAAAGATACATCTGAACATTACGTCGATGACCATTCTTTTTAACATTTGAGCTGTTGCAGAATATACAGTTTTTTTATTCATAGGTTTTCAAATGCTGCAAGGTAAAATAAAAGCGTTCTGTGAGGTCTCAGCCTACCAAATGTCCATTACGCCTATTTAAAGGTAAGATTACTTCAGGTTTAGGGAAAATCCCCTATTGATTAGGGGAAATCCTTTCTTCGAACTAGCAAAAGTTTGTTCCTTTGCATCATCAAAGCATAGGTATTACCAAGCTATGTAACGATAGAAGAAAGAGAGTATGAAGAAAATATATATTAGTTTTTATAGCGCTGTTCACAATAATTGGCTCAGTATATTCAATGAGCTACGAGCATGCTCGTTCGCAAGCATTGTTCTTGACAGATAAGATGGCATACGAACTTAATCTGACTGAAGAACAATACGAGGCTGCATTCGAAGTGAACTTGGACTATTTAATGAGTATAAAGACAACAGATGATCTCTTTGGCATATATTGGACACATAGAAATCTCGATTTAAGCTATATCTTGTTGGATTGGCAATATCGTTCTTTTGTAGAAGCGTCTTATTTCTATCGCCCATTATGGTGGGACGCAGGTTATTGGCATCTTAGTGTTTATGCAAGATATCCACGTCGTGATTATTTCTATTTCGGGCGCCCACGCATTTATGCCGTTTATAGAGGTGGACATAGCTGGCAAATGAATGAAGGTCGTAGCTGGTATAATGGTCGCAGATACGTAAGTTATAACGATAGAGGACGATATTTAGGTATGCGCGACAACTATCAACGCGGAATATACAGACAAGGATATCAATATGTAAATAATAATATTCCACAGACAGATAGAACTCGAAGCTTCGGCAATCAACAAGAAAAGAAACTTTGGCAATAATAAGAACAATAGTCTCGATAATACTCCACGGAGGAGTTCTACACGAACAACTGTGTCAAGAGGAGCAAATCGTTTTGGAAATGATACAGGTGTAAGCAATCTTTGGTGGCAGTAGAAGTTTTGGAGGAACTTCTGTTCGTCCGGCACCAAACAGATCGTTTACTCCATCAAGAAATAACAGTCGCCCATTTAATATACCAGGCAGAGGATTTGGCAGTTCATTCAATGGAAATTCACGTTTTGGTGGACATAGATAGGGTCTTACCACTTATTATAACTCATATAATATATATAAATGATTGATAGGTTATAAGATTCGTTTAGCGACGCAAAAGACAGTCGCAGTATTAAGAACAATTAGAGATTACTTTACGGAGAGATGCTTCCATGTGATATGGGGCTCTCTTATTTTTATTCTACAATGTACAATAAAGTACATGAATATGATACAAACAAATGAATTATTTGATCTGCAATATTCGCACATCCGCATTCTTCATAACTGCAATCTCATTCATCGGCTTATTATAAAAACACACTTTTGGATAGCTTTTATTTATAATACCATGTCCTACAGCTAAAACGGTCTTGTTAGGATATTTATATTTTACCCATTCTAAGAAATGCGTTGCGCGTTGCTTTAACTCTTCCAACGTTTCTATATCGTCAGGCCATTTTGATGGATCATTTAAATTTGCCAGTTCAGGAATATATCTTCCAGTAAAGCTTCCCCAATCACGTTCTCGTAAAAAGTTGCGTACTAACAATATGCGATGCATTTTCCTCTCCAACAATCCAGTTACAAGTTTCAATACAACGTTGTAAATCACTTGACACATATGCATCGAAGTGTATCGGCGAGCTTCTTTCTTAATTCTTTTTGTCTGGTTTATTCCATTCTCATTTAATTGCCCATGTGTCTGTCCTTGCATTATATGTCGTGCATTATCGACAGTCTCACCATGCCTTACTAAATAAATTGTAGTCATATACTATACCTCGTTTCCAATGCAAAAATAATAAAAACTTGATATTTAAGCAATAGAGTTTAAATTATTTCGTACATTTGCACAAAACAAATGAAGAGAGGACACAATAGTTCTTTCATTCTGATAAAACTAAAAAATATGAGATTAATCCAAAGTTCTATTATTCGTGCAGTTGTTGCCATTGTTATCGGTGTATTATTAGTAAAGTATAGGTCGGAGACAATGACCTGGATAACAATTGCTGCAGGAATTATGTTTTTCATCTCGGGTATAATTTCGTGTACCGTCTATTATTTTGAACGAGAGAAAGCATTAAAAGCCTCATCAACACAAAACGACAAAGGCAATAAAAAGTCTGATGGTCCTATTTTCCCTATCGTAGGGGGTGGTTGTACAGTGTTAGGAGTAATCTTAACCTTAATGCCAGATGAATTTATTACCTGGGTGGCTTATGTCTTTGCTACAATTTTAATATTAGGTGCAGTCAATCAATTCATGAATCTCGCAAGTTCACGACAATTTGCACGCGTTCCTATATTGTTTTGGCTTTTCCCATCAATAACTTTGTGCATTGGCATATACATTATAGCTCAACCGATAGAAGCAGCTACTTTGCCATTTAAGATTATTGGCTGGTGCTTGATGTTCTATGGCGTGGTTGAATTGGTAAATACTATTAAGATAAACCAAATGAAGCGGGCATATAAAAATTGAAGAATCTAAAAGTTGTAAATGGAACAGAAATACCTACGAGTGAGAATATTGAAGATGCTGAAATAATAGACTAAGC
>BNJU01004721.1_pt1 | contig 116215 bp, 148 predicted proteins | sample 8539281 | NCBI WGS metagenome assembly BNJU01 (sample SAMD00202456, study PRJDB9452) | human saliva metagenome | isolation source: human saliva | place: Japan
CCTCGATCGACGAGCTGCGCGAGCTGAGCGACACTGGACGCACGTACTTCTGAGCTGCGTCTGCGTTGTCGCGTCTGGGGGCGCGGGCCTGCGGGTCCGCGCCCCTGTGCTGTACGTGGCTGGATTGTCGGCGTTTCTTGTGGTGCCGCTGATGTTCCGGGTGCCGGTGGGTCCGACCTCGGGGCTGAGCCGCTGTGTGTGCCGGTGGGCGGCGGCCCGCCCGCTCGCCGTCCGCACCGCGAGCCTTCGGCTCGGCGCGTCGGTTCGAAGCCCGGCCAGGCCCTGCCGTCGCCCACCAGCACTGCGGCCAGGTCCTCCGGACCCACCGGCATCCTCCACACCGGCGGCGCTTGCAGTACTGCTGATGCTCGGCGCGTCGGCTCGAAGCCCGGCCAGGCCCTGCCGCCGCGGGTCTCACACCGCGCCGTCGGCACATTGTTATGGTTCTGAAACCTTGCCAGCATGCACTCAGGAGGGCCTGTATCGTGCCTGTGCTTGAACGTGTTTCATGCTGTTTCGTCGTGGATGGGTAAAGAATAAGTTGCCTGCGGCAATACATCTCTTGAGAGTTTGTCCTAAAGACCTACCGCATGCTCACAAAGATTTGGCATACTGTGGAGCGGAAACAACCCGTAACACCAGGAGCCATCGTGCCCGACCAATCCGTCACCGCCTCACATGAGCAGGACGCGGCCTCGGCCTCGTCTTCGACCAAGAAACCCAGCCTCGGCCGCGTTATCGCCGCGTGGGGGGTGCACCTGTTCACCATCTCCGGCCTCGTGTGGGCCACGCTCGCTCTGTTCGCGATCCTCGACAACGACACCCCCATGATGTGGCTGTGGCTCGTCATCGCCCTCATCGTGGACGGCGTCGACGGCACCCTTCGCGCGTAAAGGTCGGCGTCCGCGAGGTCATCCCGTGGTTTGATGGCGGAGTTGTCGACAACCTCGTCGACTACCTGACGTGGACGTTCCTGCCTGCCCTGTTCATGGCGCTGCACCTGCCGTTTGGTGCCCAGCCGATGCCGGTCATCATGATGATCGTCGTCATCGTCTCCTCGCTGTTCTGCTACGCGAACGACGGCGAGAAAATCCAACGACAACTACTTTCGTGGGCTTCCCCGCGGCGTGGAACTGCGTCGCAATCGTTATGTATGTGCTCCAGACCCCCGCCTGGGTCAACATTGCGGCGACGATCTTCCTGGCGATCATGACGCTCGTGCCGCTGCACTACACGCATCCCTGCGCGCGTGAAGCGCTTCCAGATCCCCAACATCATTGGCGCGGCTGCCTGGATCGTCGCGTGTACGTATATGGTGGTCGTCTACCCGGTCCAGCCCCTGTGGGACTCTGATCCTCTTCTGGATTGGCGGCGGCTGGTTCCTGATCGCCGGCTTCATCCGTACGGCGACCGGCGAGGACAAGTAGTCTTTGCGCCACGATCGCAGAAACACCCCCGGGCCTCGCGCTCGGGGGTGTTTGTTGTGCGATCCGCTCTCGGGGTCTGCGGTGTCCGAGGGCGGCGACGAGGCGTGGGTGTGTTTGGTGGTGACCGTGCAGTGCGCGGAGGCCGCGGTGCCCGAGGGTGCGCCGGAGGGCTGAGGGACGTGCGGGCCGGGAGGGCGCGGATCGGGGGCGTGGCGAGGGCCTGTGGGTGGTGGCGCCCCTTTGGCGCGCGGGTGCCTGCGGTGCCCGAGGGCGGCGGCAGGGCCTGGCCGGGCTTCGAGCCGACGCGCCGAGCCGAAGGCTCGCGGCGCGGACGGCGAGCGGGCGGGCTGCCGCCCTCGGGCACGGAGAGCAGGGGTAGTGTGGCTACAGGAGTCCCGCGAGGCCCTTCTTAACGGCACGGTCGCGCTGGTAGCGGAATACTTCGAGGAAGATGCCGCCGAAGAAAATGCAGGCGATTGCGACCCAGATGCTTGCGGGAGCGTGACGCCCGTACACGAGGAAGTACACGTAGGGTGCCAGGAAGGTGACGGCGGCGGTGGCGGCACCGACGATGCGGTGCCAGAGTTTCTGCCCGGCGACCATCTCGATGAGGCCCCACGTGTAGGGGATAGCGGTGATGACGTCGATGAGCCAGAGGATACGCCAGTCGCCCCGGAAGTGGGGGACGAACATGACGGGCACGGCGCGCGCCATGGAGTAGACGAAGACGACGACGTAGGCGATGAACTTCGGGTTGCGGCACAGCTTGAGGAAGGCCGTGCGCTCGATGATGGAGGCACCGACTGCTCGCGCGGCGCGGGTGGCGCGTGACGCGGTTGAGAGCGTATCGAGTCCGGCCATGGAAACGCGCATGAACTCGCGTTGTTCGTCTGTGCCGGCCGCCCAAGCTTCCAGCAGCGTCAGGGGGAGAGCGCGATGGGCGTGCGTCCGCCGGAGGGTGCCCCGGCCTCGTGAATGAGATCGGCACCCAGGGCGTCGCGTAGGCGCGGCAGTTGGTCGCTGGGGATGACGGCGAGCCATAGGCGCACCCGTCGTTGGATGGCGTCGTGGAGTTCGTGGGAGAGTGCGTGTCCGGCGGCCGAGTGGGGTGAGAAGCCTTCGGCGGCGATGTCGACGAGCGCCCCGGGGTGTTCGACGATGCGGGTTGTCAGGTCGCCGGCGCGATCAACGCCGGAGACGGTGATGATCGTCGCGGCATCCCACTGGTAGGTGCGTGCGATCTCGATGTCGAGGATCGAGCGCAGCGTCACGAGGGATGCGATGTCACTCACGGGTGGCCTCTCGGTAGGGGATGATCCACTCAATTGTGCCTGACTGAGCGGTTGGAATGCACGCCCACGTGGGAAGCGTGCCGCACGTAGAATCGACGTATGGTGAAACGACGCATTGATCCGGCTTCGGGAATGGAGGCGCTGCACGCTTGGCGTGGCTCGTGTGAACGCGGCGAGGACGCGTCCCCGCGCTGTCGTGCTGACGGCTGTGCGTTTCACCCTCGAGGAGTTGGGTTCCCTGCATCCGGGCCGTTCTGTCGAGGTGCGCGTGCCTCCTGCGGGTGCGGTGCAGATTCTTCCGGGGACCACGCACCGGCGTGGTACGCCACCCGCCGTCGTGGAGACGGACGCGCGCACGTGGCTGTCGCTGGCGTGCGGTCTGCTCACGTGGGACGAGGCCGTGGCTGCCTCCCTGGTGAGCGCGTCGGGGGAGCGTACGGACCTGGGTCCCTTCCTGCCGCTCGTGTGAGTGGCAGGGGAGGGTGTTCCGGGTGGGGAGGGGTGCCGCCGGGTTTTAGGCCTCGATCTGCGGAGCGCCGAAGCGTGCGATGATCTTGGGGGCCAGGTACTTCTGGGAGCCCTTGTAGGCGTAGCGTTGGGCGACGGCGGCGACGGCCGCGGTGCTTGCGGCGAAGAGCACCAGCGAGGCCAGGGTGACGTCATCCGAGTCTTCGGAGGGGATCGGGCGCTTTGTGACGGCTTTCCAGCCGAATTCGAAAATCTTGGAGGCCGCGAAAGCGGCTCCGGCGATGACGGCGGTCGTGGCGAGCTTGTCGATGGTGGCGGAATCCATGTGTGTCTCCTGGCGTGGGTTGGTTGTCCCTGCGCGGCAGCGCGTGCTTCCATGATGCCCCACACTGCGCTCTCGTGCGAGATCCAGGCGCTTACTGTTTTATGCTTATGGGCAAAGTGTTCTCGTCCGAAGGATTCCCTATGGCCCGCGCCCGTTCTGTATTCGCGTTGGTAACCCTTGTGGTTGCTGCTACGACCTTGGCTGCGTGTACGCCATCAGTGTCGTCGCGTACCCCCAAGATCCTTTCGGTGCACCCGTTGTTCCGGGGCAGGGGATCGAAGAAGAAGGGATTGAGGGCACGATTGATGCTCCCAGCCCGAGGACGGGCACGGACACGGTGACGGTTGCCCTCGTGGGCGGTGCGCAGCTGCCCTACTGAGATGGCGCAGGCCTTCACGGAGGAGACGGGCTTCTCGGTCGCGGTCGTTCCCATTGATGGGGTGGATTCGCTCCCCAGGGCGGGGGCGGATGTTGTGCTGGGCCTGGATGGTGCTGATGCGCAGCAGGCGAGCCAGGCGGGCACGATTGCTCCGTCTGGCCCGCAGGACACTGTGACCCTGTCGGGTACTTCTATTTCGGGTGTGCCTGCGGCGGTGGCGTACGGTCGCGACGATGTGTGCGTGATCGCGGATAAGTCGTGGATGAGTGCGAATAAGCGCACGCTGCCCACGTCGTTTCAGGAGCTGAGTACTCCTCGCGTGCGCACACTCCTCGCGATTCCGGATCCTGTCTCGTCGTCGGTGGGGCGTGCCTTCCTGCAGGAGGCTGCCGCGCAGACGGGTGAGGGCCTGGGTCCGTTCGTCCAGACGCTGAGTCCGCATGTCGATCCCTCGCTGGGTGCGGCTATTGGCGCGTGGACGGCTGGAGGGCACGTGTCTGACGGCTACCTGTCCGAGATCGTGGGGTCTGCGTCGGGCAAGTCCGGCTCGTACCCGCTCGTGGTTGCGCCGCGTTCGCTGGTTGCGGCTGCCGTGACGAACACGGGTGCCGATTCGTACGGGACGGCGTTGCCGTCGACGTGTATCGCGCGCATCATGTACACGGCGGCGACGAAGACGCCCGCAACGGACGGCGCTGAGTCCTTGATCGCCTGGCTGCAGAGTGCGGTTGCGCAGCATTCTCTGGCGACCACGGGGGCGGCCTATCCGATCGATGGTGTCCTCGCGGCAAACACGAAGGCCGAGTGGTTCTCGGGCATCACGGGCAGTCCCCGTCGTGTCGGACGAAACCATGGGGTCGTTTCAACGCGAAGAGCGCGTGGTTGGCGACGTGGACCGCGGCGCTCGATGAACCTGCTCCGGCTCAGATGCCCACGCAGCAGCCTTCGGGAAAGCCTTCGGGTCAGCCTTCGGGGAAGCCTTCGGGTCAGCCTTCGGGTCAGCCTTCGGGTCAGCCGAGCGTGAACCCGGGCGCGCCCGGGATCAGTAACAGCGACCTGGCTGACGATCCCGATGAGGATGAGGATGAGGATGCGGATGCGGATGAGGATGACGAACCTCGCACGAGGACCCATCACCCGATCGATGAGGACGACGAGGAGTAGTCAGTTCTCCCGTGAGTGAAGGGGGGATGCGGCGTACCGCGTCCCCCCTTCACTGTGTGCGGTGAGGATGAGTGGTCGCGCGGTGGCGAGGCCGTGGGTGGGGTACGAACGTGGCATCGTTGGGGTGTGAGGGGTAGACGTTCCCTAGTCGCGCAGCATGGAGGGGCTGACGCGGCACTCGTCACCGATACGCATGGGGGCGATGAGGCCCTTGTCGCGCAGCTCGCGCAGGCGTGGCACGGTTCGTTCGACGACCTTCCAGGGATCGATCGTGTTGAGGTAGATACGGGTGCCGCCCTCGAATCCGGCCAGGGTGGAGATGCGCCACTTGAGCAGGATCCTCCAGCGCATGGGGGTCGAGACGGTGGGCGGGCGGTGGTACCACTCTTCGTTGGCGGGCACGTCTGCGCCGGTCGCCGCGTGCGCGGCGTGCAGGATGTCGGAGATCCCAGCCATTGCCTCGTCGCTGACCTCCCACGGGTTGCGCGGGGAGTGTAGCGGCCAGATCGCGATGCCGGGGAAGCGATGACCGAAGCCTGCCAGGGCGACGGCGTGCTCGTTTTGAGCGATGAGGAGTTTGCGGGTGGCGGCGACCGTGAAGATCTGGTCGTAGATGTCGGGCTGTGCGCGCAGGCGCTCGAGTTCTGCTTCTGTTTGAACGGCAAGGTCGTCGATGGCGACCAGCTGCTTGTGCAGGTGGTCGAAGGAGGCGCCGGCAGGGCGCAGCCAGTTCTGGAAGGTGGCGACGTAGCGCACGGCGGGGTTGAGGCCGTACAGGTCGTGCATCGAGCGGGCCGTGTAGGCGGTGTACTGGGTGTGCTCTTCCGGGGTGAGGGTGCCCGACCCGGCGAGCTGGTGGGCTTCGGTTGCCCCGTCGATGAAGTGGCGCTTGCCGATAATCAGGTCGTGGCCGCCGGAGAAAAAGCCGTTGGCGGCCTGCAGGCGAGCGGTCTCGCTGGTGGCCGCGAACTCGCCCTCGCTCATGCCCGAGGCCAGCATCCGCGCGCGCACGACGTTCATGACGTGGTCGTAGCCCACGTCCGAGGCCAGGTATCGGGCCATGCGGTGGTGGTCGGCCTCGGAGGGCATGTGCCCGTGGTTGAGGTGCCAGTAGTTGTAGGAGACGATTTCGAACAGGTTAGGGATACGCCGAAATTCGGCGACCGTGTCGCTGAGCTTTGTCGGCGGGCAGGGCGTCGAGCTGTTCCCACGTGCCGTCGTCTCGGCGTACGAGGCGCGACTTTTTCGGGCGGCGTCTCCAGGTAGCGCTTGGAACAGAACGCGCAGTAGTGCCCGTCAGCCTCGTGGTCGATGGGGGTGCAGTCGGTACGCGGGCGCGGCGAGCGGCCGATTTCCGCGGCCGGGGACGGTCCACACCTCTGTGCCGGTGAGCAGGTTCTGCTGTTTGACGGTGCCGTCGGCGAGTCGCACGATGGCGCGGTCGGCGCGGGTAAGCTTCGATGCCATGTCTTAATCGTACCTGTTGTCAGAGTCGGTTCATGGTGGCGGGGTGCGATCCGGTGCGCCCGGCCTCGCCTTCGTCGAGCGCGTCGATGCGGGCGCGCTGGTCGGGACTCAGGCTGAAGGAAAAGGTGTCAATGTTGGTGGCCATGCGCGCCGGACTCAGGGTCTTGGGGAAGACGACGTGGCCGCGGTTGATGGCCCAGCGCAGGGCGACTTGCGCGGCGCTGACTCCGAGTTCGTCGCCGATGGCGACGAGGGTTGGGTCGGTGATGGCGCGCCCGCGTGCCAGGGGTGACCATGCTTCGAAGACCATGCCGAGTTCGTGCGCGTAGGAGCGCAGCGCCTCGTTGGGGAGGAATGGGTGCGCCTCGACCTGGAGGACGTGGGGTGGTACGGAAGCGATGGAGTGGACGGCTTCGATGTGGTCGCGCTCGTAGTTCGACAGGCCGATGGCACGCGCGTTGCCCGCAGCGAAGGCGTCCTCGAGGGCTGGCCACGGCAGGGTGACGTCTCCGCCGTAGAGGGTGGGCAGCGGCCAGTGTACGAGGAGGAGATCGACGTAGTCGGTGCGCAGGTCTTCGAGTGATCGTGCGATGGATGCGGCAGCGCGCTCGGGTGCGTGGTTGGAGTTGTCGACCTTGGTGGTGAGGAAGATCTGCTCGCGTTCGATGCCAGACGCTTCGAGCGCGGCGCCGACCTCGGCCTCGTTGCCGTACATCTGCGCGGTATCGATGTGGCGGTAACCAATCTCGAGTGCGCGGCTCACGGCGTCGTAGGCGTCCTCGGGCGCGACCTTGTAGGTGCCGAAGCCAAGCACGGGGATGGGTGCGCCCGTCGGGAGCGTGAGCGTGGGAATGGGGGACGAGGCCGTGGCCGCGTCGCTCGGGAATGGGGCGTTCATCAGTGAATCCTCCTGGTTGCTTTCAGTGTAGCGTCCCGGGGAGGGGACGGTCGCGTGCGTCCGCGCGCGAGCTCGATGCGTGCAGCGTAGTGTTGTCTTCGCTTCGGAGCCGCGCGTGGTGCCGGTTTGAGAGGACAGGAGGACTCATGATCAGTGCATGCGAGACGGAGGATGGTGTCGTCTTCGATATGAGCGAGCTGGAGGCCGACGCGCTGCGCTCATATGCCGATGGGCTTGTTGCCGACCCCAAGCATCCTTTCGTTGAGCTGCTGCGCAGCCAGGGCCTCGTCGTCGGTGACGCTCCCGTCCCACACCTTGCTGTGCTCCTTGAGGCGTTCTCGCAAGCGACGAAGGTGCTCACCGCCTGGGTCGTTGCCCCGGCTGGATGCCGCCGTGCCACCTTCTTTGTGGGTCCGCACTCCGCCGTGGTGTCGCGGTGCGACGAGGGGGACTGTACGCGGGCGAGGATGACCTGTTGTCGGTGTGGGCTATCGACTCCGCGCAGCTGCGCGAGACCTTTTTCGAACTGAGTGCCTTGGGGAAACCCTCCGGCGACGGGATTGTGTCGACGGCGGTACCGGAGGTGCTCTTTGAAGCCCTCGAGCGGGGTGATGCCACGGAGATTCTTGTGGAGGTACCGAAGGTTGCCCGCGAGATTGCCGACGTGATTGATACTGATGTCGATGAGGTGACAGGGGCTTTCTGGGCGGATGTCGCGGATGATTCGTGGGTGGGGCTCGCCGTACGGGTCGTCGATGTGGTGTCGTACCCGGATCTGTCGGGTGACAGTTGGCGTTTGATTGGCACCAGCGAGGAGGTGTGCGAGGTGCTGGCGGGCGTGGAGTTTACTGAGCTGTACCCCGATGAGGTGCCTCTGCTGGCGGATGAGGACGGTGAATTCTGGGCGGCAGTTGCTTCATCATCGCCGGAGGTGCTCTGGGAAGACATCGAGGACGTACTCGCTGAATAGTCCACCTGCCGATCCGCAGGTCTCACACTCTGAGATTGAAGGGTGTCAATTATTTACTACATCTCTGGTCAAATGATGCCCATGGGTCGGTTTTTCGCGTTTTACGTGTGTCGCTGCGCGGTTCGCCGAGTGTCTGACCGAATGACTTATAAAACATTGCAATACGGCTGAAAAACAGTCGGATGCTGTCTGCAACATGGTTGACACTTTTATTGGCATGTCGGTTAATTTCCCCTGTCTTCCCTGAAATGTCAAAGGCTTACATCTAACCAAACGGTAGGGTTTGTGTTAGGTAACCCACCGTTATTTGTCCTCACTAAGTAACGATTTGGCGTACGATAGATACTGTTCAACCACGAAGCCAACACGTCACGACAACGAACGGAGAGTTATGTCGGTTCGCAATGCACTGCTTGCGCTCGTCGCGCAGCAGCCCGCGGGTGTCTATCGCCTCAAGCAGATGTTCGAGGAGCAGACGTGTGGGGCATGGCCGCTGAACATCGGCCAGGTCTACCAGACCATGCAGCGTCTCGAGCGTGACGGCCAGGTTGTGTCTCACGCTGAAACCAATGCTGGTCGAGACTCTGAGGTTTTCGAGCTGACCGACGCAGGTCGCGATGTCCTCACCGCCTGGTGGTCCACCCCTGTTCCGCGTGAGCACCCTGAGCGCGACGAGCTTGTGATGAAGCTCGCCGTGGCCGCCGCCGATCCGACGGTCGACGTCGAAGCCATGATCCAGACGCAGCGTCGCTCGACCCTGGGTTCCCTGCGTGACGTCACCCGCCTCAAGGCCTCGGCCGATGAGGGGGAACTCGCGTGGAAGCTCATTCTTGAGCGCCACATCTTCGACCTTGAGGCCGAGCTCAACTGGCTCGACCACATCGAGTCCGGTGCGGTCTCCGAGGCCGCGCGTCGCGCCGCCTTCGCTGCTGCGAAGGGTCGTTCGATGAACTGGGCTCAGGCCGAGGCCGGTATTTCGGAGCGTGCCGGGGTGCGATGAGTCAGCCTGCGCCGCTACCGATCAGGATGGCCGGCGTCGGACATGAGTTCGGCGCAAACGGCGTCCGAGTGAGAGCGCTCGACGGGATCGACCTTGAGGTTGGGCCCGGCGAGCTTCTCGCTGTTATGGGACCGTCTGGATCCGGCAAGTCGACGCTGCTGTCGATCGCTGGCGGCCTTGAGCGGCCGACACGCGGAAGCGTCTACGTCAACGGGATCGATCTGGCCTCGTTGGATAGCGTTCACCGCGCCGAAGTGCGTCGACGCTCGATTGGCTACGTCTTCCAAGATTACAATCTGATTCCGTCGCTGTCGGCCCTCGAAAACGTTGAGATGCCGCTGCAGCTGGACGGGGTGAGTCCTTCGAAGGTACGTGCGGCCGCGATGGCCGCTCTCGCCGAGGTTGGTGTCGCAGAACTCGCGGATCGCTTCCCCGAGAGGCTCTCCGGTGGCCAACGTCAACGTGTCGCCATCGCTCGCGGCCTCGTTGGTAACCGGTCGGTCATTCTTGCCGACGAGCCGACCGGCGCGTTAGATTCTCACACTGGCGAACAGATCATGTTGGTGTTGCGTGACCACATAGATGCTGGTGCAGCGGGTATTCTCGTGACTCATGAGGCCAGAATGGCCGCATGGGCAGACCGAACAGTGTTCCTGCGAGACGGTCGTATCGTTGATCGTTCGCGCGGGGATTCTCTGAGGGACCTGCTCGCCGACGCAGCACCAAGGACCTGATGAGCCGACTCAACACACGGATGAGGCGATGGGGAGTAGTACTCCGCATCGCCTCTCGTGATGCACGCCAAAGTCTTGGGCGCACCTTCACTGCCGTGATCCTTATCTCCCTTGCCGATTATCATCGCGATCGGATCGCTGACGTTCTGGGATGTGACGACGTCCCAGCGCTACCAGGCCTCCTCCTGGCTGGGACACAACTCCGACTCCCAGGCCGTGACGCTGCGCCGTTCGACATCGGCTCTCGACCAGGACTTCACCGCGGACCGCCTCGCGAAAGACGGCGTCGGATGACGATGTTGACGTTACCATGGAGACCCTCAGCGACTGGGCGCCGACCGGAGACCAGTTGGTTGCGGTTGACACGCTCTATCAGCTCCATATGACGGCACCGGATGGAACCGGGTACACGGTAGACAATGGCACGCAGACCGCCTCCTTGGACGCGCCGCGCGTCGAGGCAGGTAACAAGCATGGGGCTCTCCCCGCTCAGCATGCCGTGGTTTCCGACGACGTCGCCCGTGCCCTCGGCGTCGAGGCCGGAGACACGGTCGCGCTCTCCGTGACGGTGTCGAAGCAACGCGCAGCGCAGTCCATCGAAGGCAGCGCTGTTATCGACGCGATCATCAAGGGCGAGGGGCGCGCAATCGTCGGCGACGGCACGCTCGACATTGATCGTTTAGCTGTCGCTGGACGCACGCAGACGGCCTGGTATGTGACGGGGCCAGCGCCCGTGACGTGGGAGAAGATTCGCGAACTCAATGCGTCCGGCTTCTCGGTCGTCTCGCGCCACGTACTCGCCAACCCGCCCGATGCCTCGGCGCTTCCCTCACAGATCGCCCAGTACGAGGTCCCCGAGGCCTCGCGCAACGCGAACCCGTGGCAATACCTGCTCCTGGTCGCGGGTGTTCTCCTGATCCTCACCGAGATGATCCTGCTCATCTCGCCGCTCTACACGGTCGCGCAACGCTCGGTGATGCGCACGGCTGCGATGATCGTCGCTAACGGCGGCGACCGCTCCGACGGGCGACGCCTCACAATCGCGCACGGTCTCATCATCGGCGCGTACTCAGCAGCCTTCTCAGTCGTGTTGTCTGCCTGCGCCATGCTGGGGATCGGGCTGTGGTCCGGCCTTGGCCTCGGCATTGTGCCGCTGTGGCCGCTGGGCCTGTCCGCTCTCCTGCCCATTCTGCTGTCGCTGATGGCCTCGGTATCACCGGCGCATACCTCCTCCCACATCGACACCTCCGCGGTCATCGGCGGACGCGTCTGGGAGCCGTCGCGTCTGGTGCGTCGCCGCATGATCTACCCGATCGCGCTGTTGGCTGGCCTGCCGGTGCTGGGCGTCGCCGCATGGTACGGGTCGGTCCTGACCCTCGTTGTCGGTATTGCTCTCCTCGAAATCGGCCTCATCGGCTCGATCCCCTACATCTTTACGCGTTGGCGCGTGCCCAATGGCCGCGCATCCATGAGTATGCGCCTGGCCCTGCGCGATGCTGTCCGCAACGGACACCGTACGTTCCCGGCCATGGCCTCGATCCTGACGACCGTGTTCGTCGCTTGTGCCCTCCTCATCACGCTTTCCTCGTCGAACGAGGCCGGCTGGAATTCGCGTCCGCACGTGGGCAAGCGTGGGCAGATCTTTGTGTCCACGGTCGACAAGACGGATTCGAATACCCGCTCGCGTGCGCTCATGAAGGCAGCGACGGAGGCCGTGAAGAACCAGCGAACCGTCACCTCATCCGCAGAACTCAGCGGCATGGCGTGGAACTCTGGTCCCGGTGGGCCGGTCACCATGGTTGAAGCGATTTCCCCGGACGGAAAGTCCACCTTCACGATGGCGGCCGACATGGGTACGATGGCGGAGCTGGACGTCGCCTACATCGTCGACGACGGTACCTACCTGCGACAGGCCGGCTACCTGAACGAGAACGACATGGTGCGTGCGGTCGCGACGCTGAACTCGGGCGGCATCCTCATTCCCGACAGGAAATACATCGACGGCGCGGGTCAGGTGAAGCTGCGCAGCCTCGATATGCAGGCGATTGCGGACGCAAAGGCCGCCGGCTTTTCCGACAACGAACTGCCGGACGCGCGCGTGATGGGCACACAGATCTTCCCTGCGTCACCGCTGACGCGCGTCAACGTCATGGTGCTCTCCCCGAGCGCCGCAGCATCCTTGGGCCTCAAGGCGGTGCCGCTCGGACAGCTCCTCTCGGTGGATAAGCCCGTGAGTACGGTGGATGCGCCCGCGTTCCAGGCGACCATCGCGCGTCAGGTTCCGGGCGCATCCGCCCAGGTCATCACGCCGACCATGCGTTCGCAGATCCTGCCCTACATCGCCGCCCTCATCGCTGTTGTCGCCGCGGCAGCGACGGTCGCCCTCGTCGTGGCTCTCTCGGCCTCGGACATGCGCCCCGACCTCGATACTCTCGATGCGATTGGCGCTGCCCCCGCGATGCGCCGTCACGTCACGACCTGGCAGGGCGTGGTCCTCGCGCTGAACGCGATTCCGACGGCGGTCCTCTCGGGCCTCGTCGTCGGTGTCCTCGCCGTCATCACGTTCGCCCGATCAGGGCATCTTCCCGACTCTCACCACGCTGTGGCCGGTCGTGCCGTGGAGAGCACTGCTCGGCATGCTGATCGGCATGCCCCTGCTGTGTGCGCTCGTCGCCATCGTGCTCACGCCGCGCCACCAGAAGCGTATCCGCCGTATCAACTAGGCTCCGCAATGACTGACGCCCCCGAGACGGTTGTGATCCCGCCAGGTGCCCTGGCCTCGTCCTCCGTGCGCGTGGACACCTGGCTGTGGGCGACCCGCCAGCTCAAGTCACGCTCCCAGGCCACGGCCGCCGTACGCGCCGGGCACGTGCGCGTTAACGGCGACCCCGTCAAGGCCGCCTACAAGCTGCACGTGGGCGACGAGGTGCGTCTGCGCATCGAGGGCTTTGATCGCGTCCTCGGCGTCGTGCTGCTGCTGGCCAAGCGCGTCTCCTACCCGCAGGCGCGCACCGCCTACGACGATCGCACGCCCGAGCGTCCGCGCGTTCACGTCCCCGTCGCCATGCGCGAGAAGGGCAGTGGGCGCCCGACGAAGAAGGAGCGACGCGAACTCGACCGCCTGCGGGGCTACGACTCTCACGAGCACTACTGACCCTCTTCGACGAGGCCGTGGCTGAGCTGCGCGCGGTGGTTATGCATGAGGTCCCGCCGCCTGAGGGAGGCGACGGGACCGGGAACCAGTCGTATGAGCTTCACTCGTCCGGGTAGAACGCGTTGGGGTACAGCTTGTAGTACGATCCCCATTTTTCGTCGTACGCGGTATCAAACTCGAAAGTCCGCCTTGCCTTCGCGGGGGACTGTGAACGTGTAGGCGTTAGGTTCGGTGTGGCCCACCTGAGTTGCGGCCGTGTCGTAGGTGACTGTGAAAACGAGGGTAACAGAGACGCTCGGATAGACGCTCAGGGCAGGCTTCTTATCCGCCAGAACCTCGATGGATCCGGTGCAGTGCGCCGCAGTCTTGTTGTCGTTCAGTGAGCACGTCTGGTCGAATTTGAAGACATCTTCCGCGGTGTAGGTGGAGACCAGGTTCGCGATGGCGACCTTATTTTGGGCACTCTGCGTCGATCGCCTGCCTGCGTTCATCGGTGGCGGTGCGGTACTCGTTGTAGATCTCGCCCATGTCCGCGCGGTTGTCAGCTCTCACGCTTGAACACCAGTTTGTGGTCTGCGTCGCCTTGGTCTGCGCTGCGATCTGCTTTCGTCTGAGCTGTGAGGTCGCGTGCCTGATTGAGGCGAACACCTGACAAAACACCGAGCGTGATTGTCGCACCCATGAGTGGAACGAGAAGGATCGCCATAGCGGCGTTGTAGATGGATAGCTTCTTGTTCTTGGGGGGTGTGCCCGAGGAAATGGGCTGATTGTGACTCACTTCGCTGCCTCCTTCGCCTTCTCAAGATCACTGTTCGCGTTGTCGAAGCTTTGTTGAGCCTGCTTTGTACTCGCTGGTCGCGGACATGTACATCCGGCCCGTCAGGGCCAGGCCAGCGCTGAATCCGATGACGAGGAGCGTTGTGATGATCGCCGTGATGATCTGATTCTTTGGGATCTGAATGGTTGGCCCGTCGGAGTACCTGGGCGACTTCTTGGGGCGGTTGCACGGGCGCAACGGCGGGGTGAGTGGGGACATCGGGAGCAGGATGAAGTCCGTCGGACTCTTCTCCCGGGCGTACGATACGACCGGTGACCGGATCGACAGTACCGGTGATGGACTGTGCGGCGGTGAGGGGCTGGGCAGTGGTCCCCGTGACGGGGCGGGCGATAGAGCCTGTGAAGCGGTCAATGTGGCCGGTCGTAGCGTGTGCGATGGTGCCGGTAATGGGGTCGATGGGACCCGTGGTAGGCGGAGGTACCGAGCCGGTGACGGGACCGTTGCTGGCCCGCTCGTCTGCGACGTAGTTCTCTGTCCAGTCCGAACCGTTCCACCAGCGCAGCCGTGGGGTCCCGTCTGGGTCTGGGTACCAGCCTTCGATGGGGTTGTTCACAGGAGGCTCCTTTCGTGGTATTCCCGCCATCGGTGAGGATGGCTGGAATGAGTCGGCAAAGCCGACGTCCGGACTCATCAGCGTTACATGTCCGAGGGCCACCATGCTGTCATCGTAGCCCCGCACTCTGTATTGCCTGTCATGTTGGGATCGTAGGGGACTGTCACGGAAAAAGGTGAGCGGCGTCCCGGGTGTCAGCGTCGCTGTCGTGGTCCCCTGGTAGGGGGATGTCGGGTTGAAGCTCTTGTTCTTCTCCGTGGTGTAACCGATGACGGTCACGTTCAGGGGACCGAACATCGTAATGGTACTCGACTGCTTGACAGCGAGGGTGCCTTTGATCGTCGTGGTGACCTTATTGGCCGTGCACTCAGTCATGGCGATCGTAAAGTCGGCGTTGGACAGGGTGCGCTGCGCGTTTGCCAGTGCTTCTTTGTTCGAGCATTGAGAATGGATCGAGTCTTTGACGGCTTGTGTCGAGGAGTCGTACGTCTTGATGATGTCGCGCATCGATGAGGCGTTGCTGCGCGTGACCGAATCGCACCAGGCGGCGGCGCTGGCGTCTACGTTCACGGAATCAAGGCGCGTTTTGGCGTCTTTGATGGCCCTGGTCGATGGACGCCTTATCGGACTGGGCCTGTTCGGCCTGGGATGTGAAGGTCTCTGCCGCGTGTGTGCGCCACACGTTGATTCCCGCCGACGACGGCGGACAGGGCGATGAAGATGACGGCCAGGATGGCGCCTGCGACGGTTGCGGCGCGCAGGGGAGTGGGGGCGGTGCTCACTGCTGGGCCTCCTCGATCTGGCGGTTGATGTCGTCGAGCGTGGATTGAGCCCGGTCGCGTTCCTCTTGTGCGTGCCGTGCTTTCTCCTTGGCGTCCTCGTAGATCGCGTTGGAGTCGCCCAGGTGGGACCACGTGAACACGAGGACGCCGATGAAAGCGATGACCAAGATCCAGGAGGCGGCGCAGGCCAGCGCCCAGTGAGCGGTGGTGTGCTTCTTGGGGGCGTCCTGGGTGCTGGTCGCGCTGGTGTTCTCCATCGACGAGGCCGGGGTGGCCTCGGCAGCTAGGGTGGGACTGGGGGAGGGTGCTGAGTCAGTTTCCGTCGTGGGGGAGAGGGTGGCCCCTCGTTTGGCGGTGAGCGGGGAGTGAGCCTTGGTGTCTCGAGGAGCCGAGGCCTCGGCCCTGGGCGCGGGGACGGCGGCGGTCCGCGCGCCCAGGCGTTGCCTGCCGTAGGGTGCTACGGCCTCGTTGTGGGCGGGAAGGCGAGGTTTGCTGACCGACTGGTTCTGCATCGCGTAGGGCATGACGTAGTTGGTCCACGAATGGCCGTTCCACCAGCGTAATTGGGGGGTGCCGCTCGGGTCCGGGTACCAGCCTCGCGCGGGCTCGCTCATCGTTGTTGCCTTCCCGTTACGAATAAAACTATTCCCTTGGTCAGGAAGTTTAGCCGTAGGAGGGATGGCGGGCAACTATGCGGTTAGATTCCCGTCGGCCAGAAACCTGTCGCGGCCGTGTAACAGTCAGCGCCCTCCAGGCCTGGGTTGGGGATGGTCACGCTGTAGGTGGTAGTTCCGCCCGACGGAATCGTGACGGTCGTCTGACCGAGTGCCTTATCTCTAATGGTAGGTTTGCCATTCTTCTTTCATATAGACACTGACTGTCAGATCAATATCGCCCACGTCAGACAGGGGCTGATAGTCGAAACCACACATCACCCGAAAACGTCACAGTGTCGTCGGAGATTTCGCAGGTATCCGTCGAGCCGACAAACTGGCGAGGAGCCGACGCGAGAGCGTCGACGAATTCCTTCTTCTTGGGGCAGTACTCGGTGATCGCGTCGAGCTGAGCCGTCGGCTTCATGCTGAGTTCGCTTGCCTTCTCCTGCAGCAGAGAAACGCTCGAGTAGGCGGAGGTGAACTCATCGCACCAAATATGAGCCGACTTGTCGGATTTCGCGTTGTTGATCTCGTTGCGTACGTTCGCGGTCTCGGTCTCGGCATCCTTCTTCTGCGTCCGCAGGTTATTGGCGTCGGTGCGTGTTTGCTCCGCCTTGGCACTCTGAGAGTAGCTGGCGTAGCCCAGGGCAGCGGTCGTCACGAGTAGACACGCGGCGAGGAATGCGCCGACGAGCGTCAGGATCCTGTAGGTGCCCGGTGAGGACTCTGCGGGCTTGTTCGTTGCGGCGGGCATGGTCACTTCTGTGTCTCCTCAAGGTCCTTCTTCGCCTTGTCGAGGCCTGACTGCGCCTCGTTGTACTCACTTTGTGCACTGGCGTGCTCGGATTCCGCGTCGGCAAGTTCCTTGCTTGCGCGTGTGAAGGCCATGCCGGCGTACACGGCGGACGCGGCGAAGAGAACGACCGCGATCCACGCAGCGACCAAGCCGATGAACCAGCCGCTCGCGGTTCGGGGCTTGTTTTCCTGCTCGTCGCCTGCCTCGTTCGCTGAGTCCTCGGAGTCTGAGAAAACCGGCGTGATGCCGGTGTTCTGATAGGGATTGGAGTGAACCTTCGGTGCCTGCTGGGAGGAAGGAACGCGGGGTGAACTCATGCCTTGCTGGGTGGGCGTTGCCTGGGGGCAGGATGCGCCCTGGGCCTGGGGGGCACCCTGCTGCATGGTGGCGTTGTACGGCAGAGGTACCCCACGCATGGGCGCGGGTGTGCCCTGCTGAGGCTGAGTGCCGGGCATGGGAAGGTACTGATCGGTCCAGATGCCGCCGTTCCACCAGCGCAGACGCGGGCTACCAGCGGGGTCTGGGTACCATCCGGGAACTGGTTGAGACATGACCATCCTTTCGGTTACTGTGTGCAGTCTATACCTAACGCGTGAGCCTTATAACGCGCGTATCGCACAGGTCGTGACGCCTGGTATTGCGCGTGACAGGTACCCTGAAAGGTATGGCTGCTCTCTTCTCGTCCTCACCCTTGCTCGCGCTTTTTCTCGTTGTCGCGTTGGGTGCGGCGATCGGAGCGATCCGTATCGGCCCCCTGCGTTTTGGCGCGGCGGGAGCGCTCTTTGTTGGCCTCGCGGTCTCGGCCCTGCATCCCGAGGTTGTGAGCACCCACATGTCAATCGTCCAGCCGATGGGCTTGGCGTTCTTCGTATATTGCGTTGGTATTTCCGCGGGAGCGACCTTCTTCCAGGACCTGCGTAAGCAGACGAACCTCCTCGCGCTGACAACGATCGTGTGCATCGTGGGAGCGGTTATCGCCCTCGCGGGTGGTCGCCTCCTCGGCCTGTCGTCCGGCCTCACGTCGGGTCTCTTCACGGGTGCTTTGACGGCCGCTCCCGCCCTCGACACGGCCACCCGGCTCACCGGGGATGCGAACGCGGCGGTCGGCTACGCCTTCGGCTATCCGGTCGGCGTCATCGGCGGCATCCTCATCGTTACGATCACGGTGACGAGGAAGTGGCTGGGTCCCAAGGACACGCCTTCCCTCGCCGGTTCCTCCCTGGAGGCCGTGAGTGTTCACGTGTCCAAGCACATCAACACCCGCGACATCGGCGCGTGGCGTGATCAGCGCGTACGCCTGTCATACCTGCGACGTGATGGTCGCACCCGCGTCACCGCTCCCGGCGAGGACCTGCTGCCCGGCGACCACGTCGTCATGGTCGGTGACCCCGTGTCCATTCAGGAGACAGCTCCCCTCGTCGGCGAGATCCTCGACCACAACCTCGAGGACGACCGCTCCGACCTCGCATTCGAGCGCATCGTCGTGTCCAACCCCGACGTTGCCGGTCGCAGCGTCTGCGAACTGAACGTCACCAAGCGCTTCGGTGCCGTCATCACGCGCGTGCGCCGAGGCGACCTGGACCTCCTGGCCCGCGACGACCTCGACCTGCAGCTCGGCGATCACGTCGCCGTCGTCGTTCCCCACGGACGAGTTCGATGACATCGCCGAGTGGCTCGGCGACTCCGAGCGTCGCGTCGCTGAGGTCGACGGCATGGCATTCGGCATCGGCCTCGTTCTCGGTCTGCTCCTGGGCATCGTGTCCTTCCCGCTGCCGGGCGGCCAGGGGTTCCAACTCGGTGCCGCCGCGGGTCCGCTGATCGTCGGCATGCTCCTCGGTGCCCTGCGTCGCACCGGACCGCTCGTATGGACCCTGCCCGCCGCCGCGAACCTGACGATCCGACAGATCGGCCTCATGCTTTTCCTCGCGGCCCTCGGCCTGAACGCAGGCCCGCAGTTCGCGAGCCTGCTCGGCAGTCCCGACGGCTGGCGCGCCGCTCTTCTCGCCGCCGTCATGGTCGTTGTGTGCTGCGGCATCCAGGCCATCGGCGCGAAATTTATTGGCCTGTCGGCACCGCGTGCCGCTGGTGGTGTCGCGGGCTTCCTCGGACAGCCGGCCGTTCTTCAAGCCGCCGAGGCCCGCGTCACCGACGAGCGCATCGAGGCCGCCTACGCGACCCTCTTCGCGTTCGCGATTATCGTCAAGATCCTGCTCCTGCCGCTCATCACCTCCTTCCTGTGAGCGCCGTAGACTAGGGCCATGGCTACCCCCGACTTCGTCCTCGAGCTGCGCCGACACGTCGGCCACGCGCCACTGTGGATGCCCGGCACGACCGTTGTTATCGCACGCTCCGCTCCGGGATGTGCACCCATCGATTGGGAGCGGCCCATCGCGCCCGAGGCCGTCGAGATCCTGTGCGTGCGTCGCTCCGATAACGGCACCTGGACGCCGGTGACGGGCATCGTCGATCCGGGCGAGGAACCCGCCGTCGCAGCCGCCCGCGAGGCGTTGGAGGAAGCCGACGTGCGCATCGAGGTGCGCCGCCTCCTCTCCGTCGAGGTCGTCGGCCCTGTCACCTACGACAACGGAGACGTCACCACCTACCTGGACGTCGCTTTCGCCGCCGAGTGGGTGAGCGGCGACCCCACCCCCGCCGACGGCGAAAATAGCGAGACCGCGTTCTTCCGCGGGCGACCAGCTCCCGCCCATGAACGACCGCTTCCGCCGCGCCGTCGCCAAGGCGCTGAGCGCCCGCCCCGAGGCCGACTTTCTCACCGTTTGAGGCCGCGTGACCTGCGGGCGTGCCCTGGCCTCGTTCCTGCAGCCGCAGAATCGCTTGTCTTTGTGTCAAACCCCTTGCGGGACTGAAGTCCTAGTGGTGGAATGGGGGTATGGACACTCCTAGCAAGATTGCATACACCGTCACCGCAGACTCCACCGGCGGCCGCGCCGGCACCTCCTCCGTCCCCGCGCTCGGCATCACCCACATCATGCGCGCCCCCAAGGAACTGGGCGGCCCCGGCGACGGAGCCAACCCCGAAGCCCTCTTCGCCATGGGCTACGGTGCCTGCTTCCAAGGCGCCATGGGCCTGGCCGCCAAGGAACTGGGCATCGACACCAAGGACTCCGTCGTGCGCACCACCATCGGCCTGGGCCCCGAGGGTGACTCCTTCGCCCTGACCGCCGACATCAAGGTCTTTATCCCCGGCGTCGAACTCGACCGCGCCCAGGCCCTCGTCGACCGCGCCCACCAGCTGTGCCCCTACTCCAAGGCCACGCGCGGCAACGTGCCCGTCACCGCCACCGCCGTCGCCACCCTCTGAGGACATGCCCGATAGACGGAAAGAACCCCAGCCTCGCCAATCGATGGACGAGGCTGGGGTTTCTTCATGCGCTCAGGCGTGCCCGTGCGTCAGACACCACCGGGGCTTGCCGCGCGCACGGCTGCACCCTTCGGGTTTGCCGGGCGCGGGCGATCCCGGGCGCTCAGGCGCCGCGCCAGTACGCCTCCAGCGCCTTCGACAGCGTCAGCAGGTCATCGATATGGCTCATCTCGCGCGCCGAATGCATCGACAGCAGGCCCACGCCCACGTCCACCGTCAAGATCCCCAGGCGGGTCGCCGTGATCGGGCCGATCGTCGTGCCGCACGGCATCGCGTTGTTGCCCACGAAACTCTGCGAAGGCACACCCGCCGCCGAGCACGCCCGATTCCACAAGGCAATGCCCTCGCCGTCCGTCGCGTAACGCTGCTTCGAATTGATCTTGATGACCGGGCCTCGCCCCATCACCGGGCGGTTATCCGGATCGTGATGGCCCGCGTAGTTCGGATGCACCGAATGCGCCGCGTCCGCGCTCACGCACGACGAAGCCGCCAGCATCCGCTCGAAGCCATCCTCATCACGGCCCAGTGCTGTCGCCGTGCGGCGCAACACCGTCTCCAAGATCGGGCCGACCGCGCCCGTGCGCGATCCCGAACCCACCTCCTCGTGATCGAAGCACATAAACACCGTGACGTCGCCGCCCTGCGGGGCACCCTCCGCGGCGAGGCGCTCCAGGGCCACCAGGCCCGGGTGCACGCTCGACAGATTGTCCTGACGCGAGGCCGCGATGAACTGGCCCTTGTCGCCGAAGAAACCCGGCCCCTGGCTGGGGGTGAGAATCAGGTCGAAGGCCGCGATCTGCGAGGCGTCATCCAGGCCCGCCGTGCGAGCCACGTACTCCAGCACGTTGCCGTAAGGGTTATCCACCGTCCACACCGGATGCAGGTGCTTCTGCGGATCCAGCTTCAAGCCAACCGGATTCACCTCACGATCCAGGTGAATCGCCAGCTGCGGGATACGCGCAATCGGGCCAGTACGCGCCAGAAACGACCTCGCCGCTGGTCAGAATCAGGCGGCCCGCCAGCGTCAACTCGCGATCCAGCCACGAGTTCCACATCATGCCGCCGTACACCTCGACGTCGATCTGGCCCCAGCCGTCCGGCGTCGTCGACTGCACCGACGGCTTCACCGAAAACGCCGGCGAATCCGTGTGCGCGCCCACAACGCGGAAGCCCGCGTCCTCGGCGACAGTCTCGGGCACGAACCACGCGGCCACCGCGCCCCCGCGCACCATCACGTGACCACCCGGCGACGCATCCCACGCGCCCTTCTCATCGACGCGCGTAAACCCAGCGTCGACCAGGCGCTGCGCCACGACCTCGGCCGCGTGATAGGGGGTGGGAGAATCAAGAAGGAAATGCTGATAGTCCACCGCGTTCGCGTGGACCTCATCCAATTCAAGCTGTGCCATACCCCCATGGTAGGACGCTCCGCATCGCCTATGCTTGACTCATGAGCGAGATTCCCGCATACACCCTGTCTGACGGCCTGGACGTTCCCGCGATCGCGCTGGCACCTACAACCTGCGCGGTGCCTCGGGCGTGGCCTCCATAGTGTCCGGCGTCGACGCCGGATACCGCATGCTGGACAGCGCTTTCAACTACGAGAACGAGGGAGCACTCGGCGCCGCCGTGCGCCGCTGCGGCGTCCCCCGCGAAGAGCTGCGCCTCGTCTCCAAACTCCCCGGACGCCACCAGCGCTACGACGAGGCCGTCTACACCGTCGAAGAATCCCTCATGCGCGCTGGCCTGGACTACTGGGACATGTACCTGATCCACTGGCCCAACCCCAAGCGCGGCCTCTACGTCGAAGCCTTCCAAGCCTTGCTGGACGCGCGCAACCGCGGCCTGATCCGCTCCGTCGGCGTGTGCAACTTCCTGCCCGAACACCTCGACCGCGTGCACGCCGAAACCGGCGAGTACCCCAGCGTCAACCAGATCGAACTGCACCCCTACTTCCCGCAGGCCTCGGCGCTGGCCTACCACGAGCAGATCGGCGTGCGCACCGAGTCGTGGAGCCCGCTGGGGCGCAAGTGGCGCATCGTCGAAGACCCCGCGATCATTGCCCTGGCCGCCGAGGCGGGCGTGTCCCCGTCGCGCCTCATCCTGCGCTGGCACTACCAGCTCGGCACCCTGCCCCTGCCCAAGTCCGGTAACCCTGAGCGCCAGCGTGAGAACCTCGACATCTTTTCCTTCTCACTGTCTTCTGAACAAATGGCGGCGATCAGCGCGCTCGGGTGCCCCGGCGGCCGCCAGGCCGACCAGAACCCGGAGTACTACGAGGAGTTCTGACTTCTGGGCGGCGCTTGCGGTGCCGCTGGTGTTCCGGGCACCGTCGGGCCCGGCCGCCGCCCACGGGCACCGTGGCCTGCCCGCAGGCCCCGCGGTGGCCTCCAACCGAGCACGGACATCGGGATCCGCGAATGAGCTTGTTGCTCGGGGTATTGCGCCGCACGGGGAGGCATTGCGCTGTCTAGCTGCTAGTGCATTGCTTCCTGAACTAGTAGTGGGGTTAAGAGCTGCTGCGTACGTGGATAGGTTGTTGCTTCATGGATAGGTTATGACCGCGCGGATAGCTTATTAGCCTATCCGCATCGTCATAACCTATCCGCATCGTCGGCTGCCAGGTCATGCCGCCGCCCACGGGCGTGAGGAATAGGGCGCGGGTCTACGGGTTGCGCGCTCATCGCCTCAAACAAAGCGCCCGCCCTCACGTCATGCGGGGCGGGCGACGACAGTGACGGCAAGCATTGCTAGCGTCACATGTGAGGCAAACGGTGAAAGCGCGAGCTTACTTCTGCTCGAGGGTCACGCGGTACACGTTGGTCTCGCGCAGCTGGAAGCCGGCGCGCTGGTAGAGGCGGTTCGCGGCCTCGCGCGAGGGACGCGACGTCAGATCGACGGTGCGCGCACGACCTTCTTCGCGTGCTCGAGGGCCGCATCCACGAGGGCGAACCCGGCACCGTGGCCTCGGGCGGCCTCGTCGACGACGACGTCCTCGATCCACGCGCGCACGCCGGTGGGGATCTCGAAGGTCACCAGGGACAGCATGCCGAGAATCGGGCGGTTGCCCTGGGCATCCGCCTCGTCCGGGCGGAATGCGAACAGGTGCACGCTGTCCTGGGAGAGGAAGCGCTGCACGTCAGCCTCGCTCATGGGGGCGGCGGAGCGGGATAGCTGGGGGATCAGACGCCCCATGGCCTCGTGGATTTCGGGCGTGGCGGCGGTGATGAGTTCGACGGTCATGTTTCTCCTAACGGTTGGTCCAATTGTAGCGGTCGCAGCTGGCAGTTCCGCGAGAGAAAGAGGAATCCGAGGTCAGTCGAGGGTATGCTCGGAACGAGGTCGGGGCAGAGTAACGTGGTCGCGATGAGTTGGCGGGGCGCGACGCTCCTGTGCCTATGCGCGCTCGAGGAGGAGAGCGACCTCGGCGTGGGTGGTGTGGGGGAACATGTCGAAGAGGCGGCCCTCGACGGGGCGCAGCGTGGGCATGGCCGCCAGGTCCGTGGCCAGCGATGCGGGGTTGCACGAGGAGTAGATGACGCGGGGCGCGTCGCACTCGTTCAGGTAGGCTGCCAGGTCGGCCCCGATGCCTCGCCGCGGCGGGTTGACGACGATCACGTCGGGCATGTCCTCGGGCGACTGGGCGCGCGCCCACGTGGTCGCATCCTCCGCGATGAAGGTTGCTGCAGCGCGCGACAGGTCCGCGTGGCGCGCGGCGCTGATCGCCGAGGAAATCGCCCCGGAGGACACCTCGACGCCCGTGACGCGGGGAAATCCGGCGCGCGCGCACGCGAGCGCGAAGCCGCCGACGCCGCAGTACAGGTCCCACAGGCTTTCGGGCAGGCGACCGTCGGCGAAGGGGACGCGACGCCCACAGCGCGGCCTGCTCGTACAGGGCGGAGGCAACGTGTGCGTTCGTCTGCGCGAAGGAACGCGGCCCCAGCTCTAGGCCCTCGACGCTGAGCGGCAGCGTGCGTGCGCGCGTCAGGATGATCTCGTCGGGGCCTTCGACGATGGCCTCGTGCGTGGGGTGGATGTTCGCGGTGACGACGTGGGCGCTGGGCACGAGGTCGCGCAGCAGCGGCAGCGCCGAGCGGATGTCGGAGACGCGCTCGCGCGTGCGTAGCACGAAGCGGATCATGAGCTGTTCGCCTGCGCCCACGGTGATGAGGATGTCTTTGAGCTCCCCGCGCTTGGTGGGGACGTCGTAGGGCGTCAGGTCCAGGGAGCGGATGAAGCGCTTGAGGCCGGGGCGTCGCGCGGTTGATTGCCGGGTGTTGGATGGGGCAGCCGGGCAGGTCGATGCCGCGCCGGTCGGGTCCGAGAATCCCCAGTGTGGGTCGACGACGGGTTCCTCCGACGACGAGCTTTGCGCTCGTGCGAAATCCCTTCTGCGGGGACGAGGCCGGGGCCAGCCAGGCGATCTCGTCCGCTCCCAGGACGGGGGAAAGGGTGGCTGCGATGGCCTCCGCCTTGCCGGCGAGCTGGCGCTCGTAGGGCTGGGGGAGGAGGGAGCAGGACCGACAGGTCCCGGCGTCAAAGTGGTCGCAGCGCATTCCTCAAGTGTAAGTGGGGGCGGGGCGTACCGTCAGGTACGCCCCGCCCCCACCTGTGGTGGTTATGCCCACGCGGCGCTTAGGCCTCGTGGCGGCGTGAGCGGCGGATGAACGCCGTGCCCACTCCGGCAGCCGCCAGGGCGCACGCCCCGACGATCAGCGCATTGGAACCCGTGCGGGCAAGCCCTCCCTTGCTTCGCTTGCCGCCCTTGCGTCCCTGGTCGGCACTCGGCGAGGGGACAGTCGAGGGTTGGGTGCTCGGCTCAGTGCTCGGTTGGCCGCTCGGCTCAGTACTCGGATCGGCGGAGGGGGCGGGCGCGGGGGCCGCGGTGACCGTCAGAGGGGCCGAGGCCTCGGCGGCGGGAGACTCCGCGGCGGCGACGACCGTGTGGTCCCCGGCCTCGGTGGCGGCGGGAACCGTTACCTCGGCGGTGAAGGAACCAGTGTCATCCGTGGTGGCCGTGCCGACCTCGACGGGGTCGGAGTGCAGCGTGAGGCTCACCGGAGAGGAGGGGCGAAGCCCGTGCCCGTCACGGTGACGCTCTTGCCGACCTCGACGGTCTGGGGGGCGACGGTGATGGTGGGGGTCGAGAGTTTCTCGGACTCGACGGTCACGGAGGCGACGGTCGCGTCCTTGCCGAAGCCCTTGAGCGCGTACGCCGGGTTGTCGTAGGACAGGGTGACGCGTGCCGTGACGTGCTGGCCGAGGGTGAAGGGACCGACGCCCGCCTTGAGGTCGGAGACGGTCAGGCCCTTCACCTCCTGATCGCCCATGGTTACCTTGTACTTTCGCGTAGTCGTCCGTGAAGCTCTCGGTGTCGAAGGAGATGCGCACGCCCGAGGCGACCTTGTCACCCGGAGGTGATGGAGGCCGTGAAGCTGGTTTCGCCGGTCTTGGGGGTGGGGGCCTTGAACTTTTCGAGGCCGGTGGCGGGGATCGTGGTCGCCTGCTCGCCGATGGTGGTCAGGCCGGTGGGCACGTAGGTGGGAGCGCCCTTCGTGGTGACCGTGACGACGGGGAGGATCTCGTCGGGCTGCGCGGGCAGCGTGATGACGAGGTCGTTGCCCTCGACCGTGTAGGTGAGGGGCGTGTCGGAGCCGTCCAGCTTCACCGAGGTGATGTCGTTGGTGCCGGCACCGCGCAGCGTGACCGTGCCGTCGGTCGGCCACTTTTCGATGCCCAGGTAGATGTGGGAGTCATCGACCATGGTCTTGCCCCAGGATTCGATGGGGTAGTGGGTCGGGCGCGAGTTGCCCAGGATGCCGGGGTGTGCGCGGTTCCAGTCGCCGATGCACTTCAGGACCGAGGCGTCCCACGGGTCGTAGGAGCCGTCGAACTTCGGGCCGACGTTGAAGAGGAACTGTCCGCCCAGGGCCACGGTCGAGAACATGTTGCCCACGATCTCGGTGGTCTTTCGTGTGGGCACCGCCCGGGGCCTTACGCAGGGCCGTCGTGTTGTCGACCTGCTGGATGTGATCCCAGTCTTCCTCGGTGTAGTCCGGGTAGCCGGTGTCCTTGTAGGTGGGGGCAGCGTCGTCCCAGTTGGCGTAGCCCCAGGTCTTGTGGAAGATCGAGACAGCCGACTCCCAGGGGCCCTGGGTCTGCTCGGACTGCATCTCGTTGTCCCATCCGACCTCGAAGTCCGCGCGGTCGTTGCCCACGCGCGAGTTGATCATGATGTTTGGCTGGAGTTCGTGCGCCCACGCGCGCAGCTGGTCGGACTGCGCGGGGTTCGGCTTACCCATGTCATACCACAGCTCGGTGATCTCGCCGTACTTGCCGCCGAGGAGCTCCTTGAGCTGGGCATGGATGTAGTCCATGTAGCCCTCTTCATCGAGCGTGTTGGCGTTCGTCCACGGGTCCTCCGGCTGCTTCTCCCAGTCGATGTTGGAGAAGTAGAGGCCGAACTTGATGCCGACCTTCTGGCAGGCCTGCGACAGCTCGAGGATCGGGTCGCGGTGGGAGGGGATTGCTTGGTGAAGTTGTAGTCGGTCGTGGCCGTATCCCACATGGCGAAGCCGTCGTGGTGCTTGGACGTGATGAGCAGCATCTTTCATGCCGGTGTCCTTGGCCTGCTGACACCATGCGGTCGCATCGAAGTTGGGGGCTTCGAAGGTCTGGGCGGTGGCCAGGTACTCCTCGCGAGGGATGCCTTGCAGGGGGATTCTCTGGTCCCAGGTCTGTTGGTGACCCCACGCCTTAATCTGCTCGGGATAGCCCACTTCCTGCTTCTGGCCCTTGTACCAGCCTGCGTAGGAGGAGTAGACGCCCCAGTGGATGAACATGGCGTACTTCATGTCCTGCCACTGCGCGACCTTCGCCTCGCTGGAGGCGGGCACGGCCGCGGGGATCGCGTAGCGTGCGTCGTAGGTGGTCTGGGCGGCGGGCGTGGTGGGCTGTGCGTCGTCGGTCGCAGGCGTATCTGCCAAGGCGGGACCTGCCATTCCTAATGTCAGTAGGCCGGCGAGGAGGCTGCCAGCCAGTCGGTTTGTGATGCGCATCAAGTCTCCATTGATTGACGGGATCTCTCGAGCGGTGAGAGTGCCTCTAGTCTGCCAGAGCATTGATGCGCTGTGCCACTATTTAAACTTTGCGTTTCCTTACGCGGACTTTCGCATTACTTACTAAGCGGCTTCATGTGCTTGTTTTGGTGCGTGAGGGAGCGGGGGGTTGGTGTGAGCTTGCCGATAGGGGAATAAATCTGCGAAATGAAAGTTGAGTACATCAGACTCATGTTTTGAGCGACTCGCACTGAGGGGGCCTTGGACGGGGAATAAAATCCAAGCCCTCAAAGTTGAGTACACCAGACTCAGGTTTGAGAGCTACGGGGTTGCGGAATAAAAACCCGGCTCCTAAAGTTGAGTACATCAGACTCAAGGATGTGTCGGGAGCTTCCCGGCACCACATAGACCACACAGACCAACGCGAGGCACTCCGGAAGCGGAGACGGCCTAGCGAATGAAAGGACAACAACCATGGCACGTGCAGTCGGTATCGACCTCGGCACCACCAACTCCGCTATCGCCGTCCTCGAAGGCGGCGAGCCCACCATCATCCCGAACGCTGAAGGTGCTCGTACGACCCCCTCGGTCGTCGCCTTCTCCAAGACCGGCGAGGTCCTGGTTGGCGAGATCGCCAAGCGTCAGGCGGTTACCAACGTTGACCGCACCATCTCCTCCGTCAAGCGCCACATGGGCACCGACTGGACCACGGAGATCGACGGCAAGAAGTACACCGCGCAGGAAATCTCCGCGCGTATCCTCCAGAAGCTGAAGAGGGACGCCGAGGCCTACCTGGGTGAGCCCGTCACCGAAGCCGTCATTACGGTTCCCGCCTACTTCAACGACGCGCAGCGTCAGGCCACCAAGGACGCCGGACAGATCGCCGGCCTCAAGGTCGAGCGCATCGTCAACGAGCCCACCGCCGCGGCCCTGGCCTACGGCCTCGAAAAGGGCAAGGAAGACGAGCTCATCCTGGTCTTCGACCTCGGTGGTGGCACGTTCGACGTGTCCCTCCTCGAGGTGGGCAAGGATGACGACGGCTTCTCCACCATTCAGGTGCGCGCCACCTCCGGTGACAACCACCTGGGCGGCGACGACTGGGATCAGCGCATCGTCAACTGGCTGATCGACCAGGTCAAGGCCAAGACCGGCGCCGACCTGTCCAAGGACGCGGTCGCCCTCCAGCGCCTGAAGGAAGCTGCCGAGCAGGCGAAGAAGGAGCTGTCCTCCGCGACCTCCACGAACATCTCGCTGCAGTACCTGTCCATGACCGCCGATGGCCCCATCCACCTGGATGAGACCCTCACGCGCGCCAAGTTCGAGGAACTGACCGCGGATCTGCTCGAGCGCACCAAGAAGCCCTTCCGTGACGTCATGGCCGAGGCCGGCGTGACCGTCTCCGAGATCGACCACGTCGTTCTCGTCGGTGGCTCCACCCGTATGCCCGCCGTCACCGAGGTCGTCAAGGAGCTGACCGGCGGTCGCGAGCCCAACAAGGGCGTCAACCCCGATGAGGTCGTCGCCGTGGGCGCCGCCCTGCAGGCCGGCGTCATCCAGGGTGACCGCAAGGACGTCCTGCTCATCGACGTGACCCCCCTGTCGCTCGGCATCGAGACCAAGGGCGGCGTCATGACCAAGCTCATCGACCGCAACACCGCGATCCCGACCAAGGCCTCGGAGATCTTCTCCACCGCCGAGGACGGACAGCCCTCCGTGCTCATTCAGGTCTACCAGGGTGAGCGTGAGTTCGCCCGTGACAACAAGCTGCTCGGCACCTTCGAGCTGTCCGGCATTGCCCCGGCTCCCCGTGGCGTGCCGCAGATTGAGGTCACCTTCGACATCGACGCGAACGGCATCGTTCACGTCTCCGCGAAGGACCGCGGCACCGGCAAGGAGCAGTCGGTGACCATCACCGGCGGTTCCTCCCTGCCCAAGGAGGACATCGACCGCATGGTGCGCGAGGCCGAAGAGCACGCCGCCGAGGATAAGAAGCGTCGCGAGGAGGCCGACACCCGCAACCAGGCTGAGCAGGCCGTCTACTCGACGGAGAAGCTGCTCAAGGATGAGGCCGACAAGATCTCTGAGGCGACCCGCGAGGCCGTTCAGAAGGATGTCGACGCCGTCAAGGAAGCCCTCAAGGGTGATGACATCGAGGCCGTGAAGACCGCGATGGCGACCCTGTCCGAGTCCGGCATGAAGATCGGCCAGGAGATCTACGCCAAGCAGCAGGCCGACGAGGCCGCCGCGCAGGCAGCTCCTGCCCAGGACGACGTCGTGGACGCCGAGATCGTTGACGAGGACGACAAGTGAGCATCGAGGAAACCATCGGTTTCTCGGTGCCTAACGAAGACGCCAACGTCGCCGGGGCCGACTCCGTCGAGTCGGCCCCGGCCGACCAGACGGCCCACACACCCGAGAACAACGAGACCGCGCCCGGTTCGGATAACGTCGCCCAGGCCTCGTCCGAGGCCCCTGCCGACGACATGAGCGCCTTCGAGGAGCAGGTCGAGGGACTCCGACCTCGCCAAGGCTCTCGAGCGCATCGCGAGCGTTGAGGACCAGCTGGCCCGCGTCAACGCCGAGCTGTACAACCAGGGCCAGGAGTACGCCAACTACGTACGCCGCTCCAAGGAAGCCATTCCCGGCCATAAGACCGCGGGCCAGGATGAGGTCATCGACGCGCTTATCAGCGTCCTCGACGACATCGCCGCCGCCCGCGCACACGGTGACCTGGAGGACGGTCCCTTTGCGTCCATCGCCACGAAGCTCGAGGACACCCTCAAGACACGCTTCGAACTGGAACGCTACGGTGCCGCAGGTGAGGACTTTCGACCCGAACCTGCACGACGCCCTCATGGCCACCACCAGCGCTGACGTCGATCACCCCGTCATCGGGCAGGTCCTCACCAGCGGCTACCGCCGCGGCGAACGCGTCGTGCGCGCCGCGAAGGTGCTGGTGAATAACCCTGAATAACAGCAACAACACGCTCGTGACTGAAAGTGAGGTGAAACGCGCGTGAGTGAACAGGATTGGTTCTCGAAGGATTTCTACAAGGTCCTGGGAGTTGATAAGACAGCGGACAAGAAGGCCATTACGAAGGCCTACCGCAAGCTGGCGCGCAAGTGGCACCCGGATCAGAACCCGGGCGACAAGACAGCCGAAGCCAAGTTCAAGGAAATTGGTGAGGCATACGCGGTCCTGTCCAACGACGAGGATCGCAAGCGCTACGACGCGATTCGCGCGATGGCCGGCGGCGGAGCGCGCTTCTCCGCCGGATCGGGCGGCACGGGAGGTTTCGAGGACCTCTTCGGTGGCTTCAACGGCGGCGGTTTTGGCGGCGGCGGCCATAACGTACGCTTCCAGACCTCCGGCATGCCCGGCGGCGGCGCTGGTTTCGAGGACATCCTCTCCGGCCTCTTCGGAGGGGGCGGCGGCGCGAGCACGCGATTTGGGGGCGACCCTTACGGCTCGCCCTTCGGTGCCGGTAGCCATGCCCAGCAGGCGGCACCCACGCCCGAAAAGGGCGGGACGGTGCGCGCGAAGCTGTCCATCTCCTTCCGACAGGCCCTCGACGGTGCGACCTTGACCATCAAGGTCGGCGGCTCCCCGATCAAGGTCCGCATCCCTGCGGGCATCAAGGACGGTCAGAAGGTCCGCGTCAAGGGGCATGGCAAGCCGGGTATGCACGGCGGTTCCGCCGGCGACCTCGAGGTTGCCGTGACGGTCAAGCCCCACCCCGTGTACTCGCGCGAGGGCAACGACCTGGTCATGACGCTGCCGGTGACAGTCTCCGAGGCCATCCTCGGTGCCACCATCGACGGCAACACGGCCACGGTCAAGGTGCCTGCGGGTTCCTCCTCGGGCGCGGAAATCCGCGTGCGCGGCGAGGGAGTGAAGACCTCGAAGGCGACGGGTGACCTTATCGCTCGTCTGTCCATCCAGGTTCCCGAGAAGCCCAGCCGCGAGCTCAAGAAGCTCGTGAAAGACATGGCGAAGGCCGAGGGTGACCTCGACGTGCGAGCATCGCTGGCGAAGGCGGCTGAGGAGTAACTCATGGCGACGACCGGCCCGGACGAGCCGATCACCTTCGTTATCTCGGTCGCGGCCGAGCTGGCGGGGATGCACCCCCAAACCCTGCGGCAATACGACCGTCTGGGCCTGGTCATCCCCGCCCGCACGAAGGGACGAGGGACGGCGCTACACGAAACGCGACGTGCAACGCCTGCGTGACGTGCAGCGCATGAGTCAGGAAGAGGGCATCAACCTCGCTGGCATCCGTCGCATCCTCGAACTCGAGCGACGCGTCGAAGCTCTCGAAGCCGAACGTGACGCCCTGCGCGACGCCGTCGCTGCCTCCGAGGCGCGCCGCAACCGCGTGTTCGCGGCCTCCGCAGATGGCCAAGTCATGCCGATGCGACGAGGCCAGCGTCCCTGGGATCGCTCCTCGAAGCCCGCGGCCGCTTCCGGCGGCTCGCTCACCGTGTGGGATCCGATGCGCGCGCTCGCGTCCCTGGCTTCCTCCGGGACTCCGACACGCCACGCACTGCCGGGACCGTCTTCGAGCGTGCGATCTGTCATCGAGGGAACGATCATCTCCCGCTGATACGGTCGCGCACCTGCTGGTCGACTCACTGTGCCGCCCCGACGCTCCCGCGTCCGGGCGGCGCAGCGTATCGGAGAGTTCTGTCCGTGTTCTGGGTGCCTCCTGCTTCTCTCGCATGCGAACCCGCTATTCCCCACGCTAATCCGCTATTCCGAGTGTGGGCGGCCACGCCCACGTGCGGGACAGGAGGCCCACGTGCGGTATACAGGACTCGGACTCGCACGAGCAGGCCCGCGTGTATGCTGTGGGTCCCTCCGCTCGAACTGCGTCGGTTGGGGTGCGTGGCCCGGTTGTTATGGCGGCCCGATAGCGTCCAGGATGGGTCAGCGCGTCGCCGGGAGACAAAAAGGAGCTGCGGGACCCATCCAACGGATGAGTCCCGCAGCCTAATTCGATCAAGGATCCGGGGGCACACAGGATCCCTGACCGAAGCCTGGAACAGGCGACAGGCTCTCGCCTGCTGAGAATAGTTTTACCAGGTCACGGCTGGTTTGGGTACTCGATCAGCGGTGATGTGCGCACTTCGCACGAACGTGCAGGCCGTCCGAAATGAGCGTGCGTCTCATCGGCAACATTTTTTTGTGAAATGGGCGCTGACCTGCGAGCTTTGTATTTGAATCGAGCTTTTCATTGAAAATACGCAGATTGTGAAGCGAGAATGTCGCAGAAGCGGCGGGGTGGACTCTCCGTATTGACCGTTGAGTCGTATTGATGCGATCACATCGACATGTTGTGGGTAACGTTGGTATGGTATTCAGCACTTTTGGTGCTGGTGATGTGTTCTCGGCGTGTCGCGTGGGACGGTGTACAGCCCAACCCGGCCCCGGCCTCGTCCGTGAGGAGATCGCGGAGCGCTCCGCCGACGCGAGCATGGCCCCGCAGGCGCTAACCTTGGGCCATGACGAATTCACCGCATCACCTGTCGGTGCGCTCGCGCGTGGCCAACGTGGCCGGCGCTGCCGCCCGCTTCACCTCCCGGGCCCTCGGCCGAGGATCCGGAGGCATGATTGGCGGAGAGGTCGCCCTGCGCATCTCCCCGCAGTTCCTGGCCGAACTGGCCGCCCCCTTCTCCTCGGTCATCGTTACCGGCACGAACGGCAAATCCACGACGACGCGCATGGTACGCGCCGCCCTGGAGAGCGCCGGGCCCGTCGCCTCCAATATCAACGGTGACAACATGACCTCCGGCGTCATCACCGCCCTCATGCAGGGAAAGAACGCGACTCGCGCTGCCCTCGAGGTCGACGAGATGCATGTGCCCTGCGGTCGCCGCGGACGTTCACCCCGACGTCTTCGTGTACCTCAACCTCTCGCGCGACCAGCTCGACCGCGTCGGCGAGATCGGTTCGGTCGAAAAGCGCCTGCGTGAGGGTGCGTCCGCTCACCCGAATGCCGTCGTTGTTGCCAACTGTGACGATCCGCTGATCGTCTCCGCCGCCGCCGACAACCCGAACGTCGTGTGGGTTGCCGCCGGTGCCGGATGGGGCGGAGACTCTGCGGCCTACCCGCGTGGCGGCCGCGTCGTGCGCAGTGGCGATGACTGGCACCTGATCCCTGCCTTCGAGGGCGAGGAACTCCCCGCACTGCAGAGTCGCCCACAGCCCCACTGGTGGCTGACAGACGTCGACCTGGCCCCCGAGGGTCCGCGTGCCCTCCTGCACGGCCCAGGCGACGTCGCCGTCCGACTCGAACTCAAGCTGCCCGGCCGCGCCAACCTCGGCAACGCCGCGCAGGCCGTTGCCGCCGCCGTCGCCATGGGCATTACGCCCGAGGCCGCGGCGACAGCCGTCAGCTCCGTCACCGAGGTCGCGGGGCGCTACTCCGTCCACGACGTCAACGGGCGTCGCGCCCGCATGATGCTCGCGAAGAACCCCGCCGGCTGGCAGGAAGCCATGACGATGGTTGACCCGCGCGTCGACCAGGTCGTCATCGGCGTCAACGGGCAGGTTCCCGACGGGCAAGACCTCTCGTGGCTGTGGGACGTCGACTTCTCTCGCGTCAACCAGCCCGGCAGGCGCGTCATCGCCTGCGGCGAGCGAGGCGCCGACCTGGCCGTACGCCTCGAATACGCTGGCATCCACTGCGACCTCGCACCCCTGCCCATGGATGCCCTGGCCGCGTGCGAGCCGGGGCGTGTCGAGGTCCTCCTCAACTACACGGCAATGCGCGACTTCAAGGTCCTGCTCGACCGAAAGGAAGGCAAGCGGTGAGCGCTTCCACACTGCGAATCGGTGTCCTCATGCCCGAGGTTTTGGGCACCTACGGGGACACGGGCAACGCCCTGATCCTGGCCGAACGCGCCCGCAGGCGCGGCATCGACGCCGAGGTCGTCCACGTGGGTCTGACCGAGGAAATCCCCGATAGCCTCGACATCTACACCCTGGGCGGGGGAGAAGACACCGCCCAGGCGCTGGCGGCCGACAAGTTCCGTGGTACGTCGGGCTTGGCGCGCGCCCTCGACGCCGGCCGCCCGCTCCTGGCGATCTGTGCCTCCCTGCAGGTTCTCGGTCACTGGTATGAGGATGCGCGCGGTGCGCGCGTGACCGGCATGGGTGTTCTGGACATCACGACGCTGCCGCAGGGGCATCGCGCCATCGGCGAGCTGGTGACGGTGCCCCTCGTTGAGGGATTGACTCAGCCGCTCAGCGGTTTTGAAAACCACGGCGGTGGAACCGTCCTGGGCGAAGACGCGGCCCCCTCGGCCGGGTCATCTCCGGCGTCGGCAACGGCACCCCGCAGGGCCAGGAACCCGCCGAGGTCGCCTACGACGGTGCCGTCCAGGGATCCATCATCGCCACCTACATGCACGGCCCGGCCCTGGCTCGTAACCCCGAGTTGGCGGACCTGCTACTCCAGCGCGCGACCGGCATGTCGCTGCCGCCCCTCGAGGTTCCCGGCGTTGCGCAGCTGCGCGCGGAGCGCCTGAGCGGCGTCCAGCTGCCCTGACGCGCGCCGACACCCGCGATTCCGGACGTAGCCACGGCCTCGTCCATCCGTCGCCGATCCCACCCGGGGTCGGCGACGCGCCTTTTTGTCGACAAAGTGAGTGCAGAGTCTTGTATGCTTGGCGACAAACCCCATCAGAAAGGCGATACCATGTCGAACCCCTCCGTTGGAAATCCGAACCCGCAGAACGCGCCGCAGGCATACCCGGGAGGTGCGTACGGTGCGCCTGCCCCGACGGCAATGCCGAAGCTGCCCGGTCGCGCGCCCAGCATTACGACGCTTGTCATTGGCATCCTGTTAATGGTTGTGGTCGCCCCGATTGTATTCTTCGGAATAATGATCGCGGGTGTCACCAAGACCGAGGGCAATGCCGTCAAGGGCGGTACGACGGCCAACGGCAGCATTGTGACCGTGACTGCGGATGGCAAATTCACGGTTACCGCCGACGGCGCTGACCCCGAATGCTTCCTCATGGATGCGGGTGGCACGCTGTACCAACTCACCCCCTATAAGGATAACGAGGGCGTCTACACTGCCTCAGGTATTCCTGCAGGCCAGTACAAGCTGCAGTGTGAACGCATCGCCAGCAACGCGACAGTCGTTGCCTTTAATGCCTCGCCGGAGGTCATGACGCAGGCCTTTGTCATGCCGTTCGTGTGGGGAACAGTCGTTGGTGTCGCCGGTCTTGTCGTCACGATCATCGGCGTCGTGCTCCTCGTGAAGGTGAACGGCAAGCGTCGCCGCATCATGCAGGAAGCCATGATGGCGGCTGTGCGCTGACGCGAATCCTGTCAGGGGCGAGGCTGGAGTAGTTCCGGCCTCGCCCCTTTTCTGCGCCTTCTCTCGGTATACCGTCCGGGGCGGTGCGCTGTAGGATCGCGTGCGCCGTCCCATTCGCGTGAAACGCTATTCAGCGCGCGTGCAGCGTTGTTATGCTTAAGCAAAATTCCCACCAGGAAGGCACGCACATGTCACATCCCCCCTACGGTTCTTCGGGCGGCCAGAGCACGCCCTGGCCTCAGTATGGTGAAAACACGGGTGGAGTCCCGCAAGGCTACCCGGGTGGAGGTCCGCAGGGCTATGCAGGCGGCGGGATATGTCGCCCCTGCTCCGGTGGTCATGCCTCCGATGCCCAGTCGCGCGTCGGGCATCGTTGCCCTCGTTCTCGGCATTGTGATGATGGTCTTGATCGCGCCCATCGCGTTTCTTCGCGACGATGGCTATTGGTTTGACGTCGAGCGTGGAGGACTTGTCGAACGGTAGAGCGCTGGGGAACGGCGCGAGCGTCACTGTGACGGATAAGGGCAGTTATTCGGTGATGATCGGTGACGGGAGCGCCTCCTCGTGCGCGCTCGTCGACTCCAACAATAAGAGTTATACGCTCGATCCCTACGAGGGAGCAACACCCTGTTCTCGGCGTCGGATCTGCCGGCGGGCACCTACAAGATTCAGTGCCAGGGTCTGACCTCCCGGCGCGGAAGTCGCCGGTTTTAATGGTTCTGCGGAGCAGCTGGCGAACAAGGCGATCATCGTGCCCCTCATCTGGGGAACCGTCGTCGGCGTCGGCGGTCTCGTCGTCATGATTGTTGGCGTCGTGCTCCTCGTGAAGGTGAACGGCAAGCGTCGCCGTCTTGCGCAGGAAGCCATGATGGCGGCCATGCGCTGACCCGCCACCCTGAGAGGGGCGAGTCCCGGAGGCGTCTCCGGCCTCGCCCCTCTCTGTCTGTCTAGCTACGCATCTCCCACGAAAGGAACTCTCGTGTCCACTCTGTCTTTCACCGGCGAGCGCCGGGTGCGTTTTCCCGCCCCTGACGTCGCTCGCGGCTTTATGCTGGCCCTGATTGCTCTGGCGAACGTGCCATTCTGGGTTCGCTTCTTCCCGGACTATCCCGCGCCGGGGCAGGTGGCGCTCGATGCAATGAGCGGGGTGGATCAGTGGTGGTTCCTGCTGCGAGCGCTGTTCGTCGACCGCCGCGCCTATCCATTGTTTTCGATTCTCTTTCGGTTTTGGGATGGCGATCATGGCCAAGCGCACGATCGAGCGTGAGCGTCGCGTCGCTCGTGAGGCTCTGCCCGCCGAACTCAGCGCCGGGTGGATTCCCCTGCAGTGGCAGTTTTTTGACGAGGACGTGGAGCGTCGCGCTCGTCGTGCGGCATCGCGTTTGATCCGGCGCCGTGGATGGTGGATGCTGGCGTTTGGCGCTGTGCATAGTGTCATTTTCCAGGGAGACATTATTGGGGCCTATGGCCTGGTGGCGGTGATCTTTCGCGGAGGTTATTGTGATGAGGCGCGTGTGGCTGCGCGCGGTCATCGGGGTGACGGGTGCGTCGCTGAGTCTCCTTCTTCTGTCGTCGGGCGCGGCGGAGATGGGCGCCCATCCGATGACGCTGGAGTATCACGCGCAGTCGACGCTGGAGGCGACGACGCCTCTGTGGAATCTGGCCGGGTGGCTTGTGGCCACGCCTTTCACGGTGCTAACCACCCTGGTCGCGCCTTGCGTGATGCTCGGGCGTGGGGTCGAGCGTTGGGGGGCGCTGCAGGATCCGAGCGGCCATCGCGGTGCGCTCGTCGCGATTGCTGGTGGTGGTCTCCTGGCGGGGGCGCTGGGTGCGCTGCCCTACGCGCTCGGCCAGTTGGACTGGGTGCACATGGGTGGCTCGGGTTGGACGTTCCCTCTTTTTCACGCGTCGGGTGTCGCTGGGGCGTGTGGCTGGTTGGCGCTCCTTGCTCTCCTGGGTGGGGGTCCTCGCGAGGCCTCGGCGGAGTTCGCGCAGAGCGCGGCGTCGTTCGAGGAGTTGGGTGCTTTCCGCTCGTTCTTGAGCGCGATTGGCCGCCGGTCGATGACTGCGTACCTGGCTCAGACGCTCGTCTTTGCCGTGCTGTTCCTGGTGCTCGGGGCTGTGGGCGTACGCTCCGTGGGCGTGGCGGTCTCCGCCCTTATTGCACTCGCCGTGTGGGCGCTCATTGGAGTCGGGTGCGTTATCTCCGACGCGATGGGACGTACGCGTGGTCCCGCTGAGCGTCTCCTGCGCTGGTTGGTTGCGCGCACCGCGTGGACCTGCCGCTGCCCAAGCTGCCGATGTCGATTTACGGTGCGCCGACGCCGGGGGCAGTGCAGAACCACGGGGTGAAGGGCGCTCCCAAGGCAATGATGTCGGTCTCTCGGGACGCTGAGGGAGTGCTGCCGGACTCCTTGGACGGCATGCAGAATGATGCAAATAGCTGAAAACTCTGCATCGTGCAAGAGAAGGAAGCAAATGTGACTGAATAGACAAATGGGTTCTGGGTTGTCAGCACCTCTCGGATGAGCTGCGGTGATGGCTGTGCGGCGTTCATTCGTGACGTGGTTGCGGCGGCCTCTAGGCCTTGTGGCCATTGGTATTTCGCCGATTCTGCGCTACTGTGAGGGTGTAGTGATACACACGCTGATGGCACGATGTAGTGAGCGGAGGAGGCGGCCGATGGTTGTGCACATGTCAAACGCACAGAGGGGTGGCCGACGCGCTCACACCCCCGGGGTACGGACGCAGTGGCGCGTCACGAACGACGGATACGAGTAGGGGAGTCATCATGGGCTGGCTATGGCGGGCGGATGCCGACGGCGGAACCGACGGCGAGGAAACGCCTCGCCGCGCCGAATCGGCGGACGATAACCGCTCTGATATGGGACAATGGGAGGGTAGTAAAGCAACGTCGGCGGAAGGAATCGCCACGGGTAACTCGGAGTTTGAGGCCAATCGTTTCGATATGGTCCGTCCTATTACGCAGGAGCGCCTGGGGCTCCTCTTTGATTCTGAGGGATGGGCCTGGCGTATCGACAACGATGGAGACCTGTGCGGCCTGTGGGAGGGACACCTGTTCTGCTTCCGCTTTCCTCGGCGACTCGCGCGAGGTGCTTTCGATTGTTGCGTTTATGAAGCAGTTGGTTCCCCTTGAATATGGGGAGGATCTGCGTGATTTCCTGCAGGCGTGGCATGGGGAGTTCCTGTGGCCCAAGGCTTACGTCGCGGAGCAGCTCGAGGGGGATCGTGTCGTCGCCGAGGTGAATGGCGACTACGAGTACGGCGCAACGGATGCGCAGCTGATCCAGCAGGTCATGTGCGCGCTGGCGACGACGCTGCAGCTCTTCCGTGCGCTCGCGGATCGTTACAGTATTGAGGGATGCTGAGGGACCTGGTCCCTCGGGTGGTCATCAGCGCGGATTTCGACGGTCCTACCTGGCTTCCGGAGAACTGAACTCCGGCCTCGCCTGTGCCTTGTGTTCCCCATTTTGAAGTTGAGTGGAATAGACTCAACTTCGGGTTCGTTATGTCTACCAGATGCGTCGACAACCGTCGATGCGAGACGAATGAACCATTTGGAGGAACGATCTCATGGCACGTGAGATGACAACGAAGGCGCAGGAGGCCATCGCCTCCGCGCTCCAGGCCGCGTCGGCGGCTGGAAACCCGCAGGTCGAACCCATTCACCTGCTGCAGTCCCTTATTGAGCAGCGTGACGGTATCGCCCTGTCCCTGCTCGGGGCAGTGGGGGCGGACACGCGCGCAATCGGCGCACGCACCCGTAACGCACTGGTGGCGCTACCCAGTACTCAGGGGGCATCCGCGGGTTCCGCTCAGGCCTCGCGCGCGCTGCTCGCCGCCGTTCAGGATGCGGGGGAGCGCGCCGAGAGCGCGGGAGACCAGTACATTTCGACCGAGCACCTGCTCATCGCTCTGGCAGCGTCCGATACCGAGGCGGGGCGTATTCTCACCGCCGGTGGTGCGACGGCTGAGGCCCTGACGCAGGCGCTCGCCCAGCTGCGTCCTGACCCGATCATCTCGCCCGACCCCTGAGGGGTCGTTCGAGGCTCTGTCCAAGTACGGTCGCGACCTGACCGAGGTGGCGCGCGAAGGCAAGCTCGATCCTGTCATTGGGCGCGACAACGAGATTCGTCGCGTCGTCCAGGTCCTGTCCCGGCGTACGAAGAACAACCCTGTCCTGATCGGTGAACCCGGCGTCGGTAAGACCGCCGTCGTCGAAGGTCTCGCCCAGCGCATCGTCGCGGGCGACGTCCCGGAGTCCCTGCGCGACAAGCGCCTGGTGTCCCTCGACGTGTCGTCGATGGTCGCCGGTGCGAAGTATCGCGGCGAGTTCGAGGAACGCCTCAAGGCGGTCCTGGCCGAGATCTCCCGCTCGGACGGGCAGATCATCACCTTCATTGACGAGCTGCACACGGTCGTGGGCGCGGGCGGCGGTTCCGAGGGCGCGATGGACGCGGGCAACATGCTCAAGCCCATGCTCGCCCGCGGCGAGCTGCGCATGGTCGGTGCGACGACCCTCGACGAGTACCGCGAGAACATCGAAAAGGACCCGGCGCTTGAGCGCCGCTTCCAGCAGGTGTTCGTCGGTGAACCCTCGGTTGAGGATACCGTCGCCATTCTGCGCGGCATCGCCCCGAAGTACGAGGCTCATCACAAGGTGACCATCTCCGACGGTGCGCTCGTCGCCGCGGCGACCCTGTCGAACCGCTACATCACGGGACGTCAGCTTCCTGACAAGGCGATCGACTTGATTGACGAGGCCGCATCTCGCCTGCGCATGGAGCTGGACTCCTCGCCGGTTGAGATCGATGAGCTGCGCCGCAGCGTGGATCGCCTCCGCATGGAGGAGTCCTATCTGACCGAGTCCGACCCGGAGGGCCTCGACGAGGCCACCCAGGATCGCCTCAGCAAGCTGCGTGCTGACTTGGCGGACCGTGAGGAGAACCTGCGCGCCCTCACAGCGCGCTGGGAGGCTGAGAAGGCTGGGCACAACCGTGTCGGTGACCTGCGCGTCCAGTTGGATACGCTGCGTACCCAGCTCGAACTGGCGGTTCGCGAGGGGCGCTGGGAGGAAGCGGGTCGTCTGCAGAACGGCGAGATTCCCTCCGTTGAGCGTCAGATTGCCGAGGCCGAGGCTCAGGCTGAGGATCAGGAAGCTCAGGGCGATGAAGAGCCGATGATTGCGGAGAAGGTCGGTCCCGCAGAGATCGCAGAGGTGATCGAGGCGTGGACCGGAATTCCCACGGGCAAGCTCCTTCAAACTGAGACGGACAAACTCCTGCACATGGAAACCGAGTTGGGTAAGCGGCTCATCGGGCAGAAGGATGCCGTGCGTGCGGTGTCCGACGCTGTTCGGCGCTCGCGTGCGGGGCTGTCGGATCCGAATCGTCCGACTGGTTCCTTCCTGTTCCTGGGACCCACGGGTGTGGGTAAGACCGAACTGGCTAAGTCGCTCGCGGAGTTCCTCTTCGACGATGAGCGTGCAATCGTGCGCATCGACATGTCGGAGTACTCCGAGAAGCATTCGGTTGCCCGCCTGGTCGGTGCCCCTCCGGGGTACGTCGGCTACGAGCAGGGTGGTCAGCTGACCGAAGCGGTGCGTCGTCGGCCATATTCTGTGGTCTTGCTCGATGAAGTTGAGAAAGCTGACCCTGAGATTTTCGACATCCTTTTGCAGGTTTTGGATGACGGGCGTCTCACTGATGGCCAGGGTCGGACTGTTGACTTCCGCAATACCATTTTAATTCTCACGTCTAACTTGGGATCACAGTTCCTGGTGAACCAAGACTTGACGACCGAGGAAAAACGGGATGCAGTCATGTCTGTCGTCCGGTCGAGTTTCCGGCCAGAGTTCCTCAATAGGTTGGACGAAACTGTCATGTTTGACGCTCTGACCCGCGAAAACCTGGGTGAGATTGTTGACCTGCTGGTTGCTGCACTTCAGTCCCGCCTGCGTGATAGGCGTATCAACTTGACAGTTAGTGAAGCGGCGCGCGGTTGGCTCACGCGCGTGGGGTATGATCCTGCCTTTGGGGCGCGCCCGCTACGCCGCTTAATTCAGCGCGAAATCGGCGATCGACTGGCTGTTCTCCTGCTTGCAGGGGATGTGCAGGATGGGCAGAACGTGACAGTTGACATTAACGCAACCTTTGACGGGCTTGTCATGAATGTTGATAAACCCTGAGATTGCGCGCTACACTGAATACCAGTGTGTATTTCGGACTCGCAGTATGTGATGTCCGCAACAGCAGGAGATGATATGACAACGCAGAGGAAGGCCCGTGGAGCCTATTCCGTTGGACAGGCGACGCGTGAATCCATCCTCTCGGCAGCGATGGTTCTGATCGCGGAGCGAGGCTACAACGGCTTCTCTCTGCGCGACCTCGGTCGTCGAGTCGGTATTTCCCACCCCGCCGTCGTCTATCACTTCCCCTCCAAGGAAGCGATCCTGCGCAGCGCGATCCAGCGTCACGAGGAGATGAACGCCCTCTTCGACGTCTCCATTAACGAGGAAGCGGAAGGTGGATTCGACGAGGGCGGCATCACCGCCGGTTCGTTCGTTGACTGGGCCGTCGGGGAGATGCGTTTCGCCATGAAGCCCGGCGCGGATGCGGCCATCGCCCTGGACTGCGTCCTGTGGGCGGAGTCCTCGTCGGAGACTCATCCTGCGCACGCGCACTACAAGTACCGTACGCAGCAGATGGAGGAAGCTCTCACCTCGATGATCACCGCTTTCGTCGAGGACGAGGGTGCCGACATCGGTACGATTCCTCGCACCCTGGCAAAGATCCTGATCCGCTACTGGTATGGCTCCGTGGTGTCGGCTCGTTACAACGACGAACCCATCGACGCTCGCGAGTTCGTCGCGGACTTCTTGGCTGTGTGTGTGCAGCTCCTGCACCTGCCGGCGCACTACGTCCTCCAGCTCGGTGCCTCCGTGCCCGAGGAAGTCGCGGAAGTCTACGCCCGCACGCTGCGCAAGATCAGCGAGAAGACCACGGCGGCAGCAGAAGCCGCCGCTGTAGCTGCGGCTCCGGAAGCCACTACCGCGTGATCGGCCCGCTACCTTCTTTCGATGTCGCCCTCGTACTTCGCGTCGGGGGCGACGTCGTCTACTCGCACGGCGATGTTGATCGCGCGTTCCCGCTCGCGTCTGTCACCAAGCCGATCGTCGCATGGTCGGTGCTGGTCGCGGTCGAACGAGGCCTGATCTCCCTCGATGATCCTGCGGGTCCTGAGGGGGCCACGGTTCGCCACCTGCTCGCCCATGCCTCGGGCCTACCCTTCGAGGGGAGGCGTCCTGTCGCCGCTCCCGGGAAGCGCCGCATCTACTCCAACGAGGGCTTCGATATCCTCGGCGAGGTCGTGGCTGAGGCGAGTGGAATGGGGGTCGCTCAGTGGGTGTGCCAGACGGTGTTTGACCCGCTTGGAATGGGTTCCGCGGACATTCCGGGTAGTCCCGCTCATGCGGGTGTTGCGAGCGCCGCCGACGTGAGCCTTTTCGGTGCTGAGCTCGCCCGTCCGACTCTGGTGAGCGCGCCGCTGGCCGCCCTCGCGGGACTCTCACAGTTTCCGGCGCTCGCCGGCGTCGTGCCCGGCTATGGGCGTTTCACGCCCTGCCCGTGGGGCCTCGGCCTGGAAATTCGTGGCGAGAAGGCTCCGCACTGGACTGCGCCCGACGCGTCGGCGCGCACGATTGGGCACTTTCGGGCAGTCTGGGTTCTTTCGTGTGGGCGGACCGCGACCTCGGGGCCAGCGCCGCTTTCGTGGGTGCTGAGCCCTTCGGGCAGTGGCATCACGATAACTGGTCGGCCCTCAACGCGTCGTTGTTGTCTCTTGCGCGCGAGCGCGCCTAATTGGCACGGATCGAGGTCTGGGTGCATGTCCAGGCCTCGATCCGTACCGGAGGCGTCGCCCCGGCCTCGTCCCTGATCTGTTAGTCGACGTCGACGATGACGGGCACGTGGTCGGATGCGCCCTTTCCTTTGCGCTCGTCGCGGTCGATCTGCGCGCCGCTCACGCGGGCCGCGAGTGCGGGCGAGCAGTAGGCGAAGTCGATGCGCATGCCCTGGTTTTTGGGGAAGCGCAGCTTCTGGTAGTCCCAGTAGGTGTAGTTGGTGACGCGATCTCGCGTGACTTCGACCCAGCCGTCGGCGGCGAAGGCGGCGAAGGCCTCGCGTTCGGGTGCGGAGACGTGCGTGGCACCCTCGAAGACGCTCATGTCCCACACGTCTTCGTCGAGGGGTGCGACGTTCCAGTCGCCCACGAGGGCGATGCGTGCCTCGGGGTCGGACAGCCAGTCGCGGCCTTGCTCGGCGAGGTTGGCGAGCCACTGGAGCTTGTATGCGTAGTGCGCGTGCGTGAGTTCACGGCCGTTGGGCACGTACAGGCTCCAGATCGTCAGTGACGAGGTCTGCCCGTCCCTCGGGGGGAGGGCGTCGGTCGTGTCGATGGTGACGCCAAGCGCGCGGGCTTCGACGACGGGCGGTTCGCCGAACGCGGGCTGGGTGGGGAAGTGGTCCTGAATATCGAGGATGGGCAGGCGTGAGGCGACGGCGACGCCGTTCCACTGGTTGAGGCCGTGGATGGCGACGTGGTAGCCGGCCTTCTCGAAGGGTTCGATGGGGAACTGGTCGGGGCGGCACTTGATTTCCTGCATGGCGAGCACGTCCGTGTCGGAGCGCTGCAGGAAGGCGATGACTCGGTCGACGCGCGTGCGGATGGAGTTGACGTTCCAGGTCGCAAATCTCATGGGGTCGAGCCTAGCCGTGAGTGGGGGAGTGGGCGCGTGAAACACGCGTGAAACAGGTGTGAAACGCGCGGAGTTGCGCAGTTGTCGGACAGGTGTAATAGAATGATAATGATTCTCATCTATAACATAGCTAGAAAACGGCACTCTTATGTCATACCTGCGACGCGTGAGCACAGCGGCGCTGGCACTCTTCCTGGCGCTCACCCCGGCCACCGCGTGGGCTGGACCCGACCAGGACAAGGATTGGATCGTCACCAGGCAGCACGTCGATGCGCCCATCCCCATCTGGCACGACGACACGAACAGCTTCTCCCTGAATACCATCAACCTACCGATGGAGAAGACCGCCCTGTGGATCCCCAAGGCGTGGACCGGAACCAGCGAGAAGGACGAGGCGAAGTCGCAGCTGGTCATACCCGCCAAGCGCCCCGACCTGGCGTTCCTCGGCTCCGAGGGGGCCGTCCTGAACGCGGCCCCCCAGAACCCCGGACCGGGCAATACCCCCATCTGGGCAGGCCTGGGTGCCGGAGAGGTCGGCGACGCCGACAAGTTCGAGGGCGAGACCTACACGCTCGACCTCATCAGCGTCGACGGCCCGGGTCGAATGGAGATGTTCATCGACAACGGCGACAGCGTCAACCGTTTCCTCTCCAGCCACGACACGGCCTACCGCAGCGTCTACAACCCGCGTCACTCGCACATGTATACGACCTTCACGCAGCCCGGTCGATACGTCGCGAACTACAAGATGACCGCGCGCAGCGCCGACGGGACCGCCATCTACTCCTCGCCGATTACGCCGCTGGTCTGGCAGGTCGGCGGTGAGAACCCCGCCGATGGCACCATCAAGGACATCGAGGCCGCCTACAACGCCGCGCGCGCCGAGCGCGGTGACGGCAACGAGGCCCAGCCCACGCTGACCCTGTCCCACCACGCCGAGCGCGCCCACCCCGGCGACAACTTCCTCACCGACATCACGATCGACACGGGCGTTCCCACCGACACCGGGCGTGCGTGGATCACCGTCAACGGCTACTTCCTCACCGAGGTCGCCGTCGAGGGCGGTCGAGCAACCGTCTCCGAGCTGCTCGGAGAGGACGCTGCCGCCGTCCAGGCGATCTACATTCCCGGCGATTCCGGCTCGTCGCGCTGGATCTCGCAGGTCGTGCAGTACTCCCAGAAGGACACCGAACCCGTCACCGTCGGCACCACCGACACGATCCTCGTCGACCTCAACCCGGACCCCGCGCCCGTGTGGAACCCCGACCACCTGCCGCTCTCCTCGCGCCGCGTCGACGTCTCCTACGACCTCAAGCCCGGCACGACCGACCAGTACACGGCCACGGTCCGCGCGAATGACCCGACCCTGCGCGCCACCTACAAGATCGAGTTCCTCGAATCCAAGTGGGATTTCAGCCCCTGGTGTTCCATGGAAGGCACCCTGGGTGCGGGAGGCATGGACACGAAGACCCAGGACCTCGGCGTGTGCCAGTCCGACCCCATGTACATGCGTGTCATCCTGCGCCCCCACCCCCTCTCCGACGCGGTCATGACCGTCGCTGACGCCTCCGACGTCACCGTTGGCGACCACGTGGGACTCACCGCCATGCTGACAATGCGTGACGGCGTCGCTGCCCCCGAGGAACCGGAACCCACGCCCGCGCCGGAACCGACCCCCGAACCCGCGCCGACGCCCGCGCCGGATAACGGCGGCAACCACGAGAACCCGACCCCGGCCTCGTCCCTCCTGAGCGACCCCAGTCGAGATCGCGCGCGGACACCTCGACGTGCGCCTGACCCAGGCGAACGGAGAAAACGGCATCACCTACGGGCTGGCCGTCAAGGACGACTCGCTCACCAACGCGCGCACCTCCGTGATGCGCACCGTCGGCTCCACGACTCTCACGGTCGCCCCCAACGCGCGCTTCGTGCGCCCGGCATCCCTGTCCGACCCAAGCTACGACGTGCTCGGACCCGTCGGCACCGCCACCTACGTGCTGCCCGAGACGCAAAACAGCGACATCGTCTGGCCCGGACTATCCACCGAAGGGAATCGACTACGCGGCGCTGCCCTGACGGTGCCGACCTGACACTGCACCTCGCCGAGGCCCCCGCGGGCTCGCGCGTCGCCTTCTTCCAGGGAGGCACCTTCGGAAGCGGCGCGAAGATCCACTTTGACTCGACCACGGGCGACGGCGTCGTCCACACGACCGAGTCCACCCACATGCACGGCAACTGGGTCTTCAGTGCTCCCGGCACCTACCGCATTGAGGTCGGTGCTCGCAGCGGCGAGCGTGTCCTGGCCGAACCGCAGGCATTCACGGTGATCGTGCGCGGAGGCCACCACGAGCAGCCCGGTCCCACCCCGGGCGGAGAGCCGGTGCCCACACCCTCGCCGGATCCTGCGCCCAGCTCGGAACCCGCGCCTTCGCCGGAACTGAGTGTGGATCCCGAGCCTGCGCCTGCTCCCGAGCCCAGCCCTGAGCCAGTGCCTTCGCCGGAACCGAGTGTGGATCCCGAGCCTGCACCTGCGCCCAGCCCGGAACCCGCGCCTTCGCCGGCCCCCGAGCCCAGTGTGGACCCGGAGCCTGCGCCGCCCCCGCGCCGAGCGTTGACCCGGCGCCCGCTCCCGCTCCCACCCCCAGTGTTGACCCCGCGCCTGCACCTGCGCCCAGCGCGAATCCGGCCCCGGCCCCGAGTGTCGCTCCCGCCCCTGCGCCGAGTCTCCGCCCCAGCGGCTCAACGGCACTGGTCTCGCCTCGTGGGACCAAGGCGGTCGTGAGGAACCTGCTCTGAGCGGAACTCGCTCGTCTGCGGGGACGTCCGGCGGATCCGCGAGCGGTTCGGGCGCGGTGACCACCAGCTCTGGCAGCGATCTCGCGCGGTGGTTCGGGCGGTCAAGCACCTCGGGTTCCGGCACTCCGGTGAGCGCACCCAAGGTAGCACCCGCCGTCACACCGAGTGCTAGCCCCCAAAGCGGTGCCCAAAGCGGTGCGCAGAGTGGCGAGAACGCCCAGAGCGGCGCATCAGGCACTTCATCGGACGGATCGGATGACGCGGTATCCGCGCTGCCGATCGCTTCTGCAGCCGACAGCGGACACTCGGGAGGCTGGAGTCCCCTACTGGCTGCTCCTCCTCATCATCCCGGCGGCCCTCGCCGGTGGCGGAGCCATCTTCCTGATCCGCACCCGATAAAACACCTGGCCGGGGTCCCTCACGACACACGAGCGTGAGGGGCCCCGGCCTCGTGCTACCCCACATGTGCGCGCTAGACTGCCCACATGGGAACCGCGCTTGTGACCGGAGCGACCTCCGGAATTGGTGAAGAATTCTGCTGGCAGCTGGCCGCCGCCGGACACGACCTGGTGCTCGTCGCGCGCCGTGAGGACGCGCTGCGCGCGCTCGCGGCCTCGCTGACAAACGTCGCGGGCGTGAACGCCGAGTACATCGCCGCCGACCTATCCACCGAGGACGGGTGCGCGCGGGTTGCCGCCCGCCTCGACGTGGGAGGCCCGGCCGATGCTCAGAAGCCGGACCTGCGACCCGTCGACCTCCTCGTCAACAACGCCGGATTCGGGTTGGGAAGCCCCTTCCTGGACAACAGCCTGGAACGCGAAATCAACGGCCTGAACGTCATGGTTCGCGCCGTCATGACGCTCGCCCACCACGCCGGCATCTCCATGCGTTCGCGCGGACGCGGCGCGATCCTCAACGTCGGCTCCGTCGCCTCGCGCACGGGCGCTGGTACCTATTCCGCGCACAAGGCCTGGGTCGTCGCCTTCACCGAGGGCCTCGCCGCCGAACTGAAAGGCTCCGGGCATCACGGCGACCGTCGTGTGCCCCGGCCCCGTCGATACGCCCTTCTTCGAGCGGGCGGGCGTCGACATGCGCGCGACCCCCTCCTGGCTCATGGCCAGCCCCGACCAGGTCGTCACGGCAGCCCTCGACGCCGTGCGCGTGGGTCGCGTCCAGGTCACCCCGACTGTTCCCTACAAGGTCGCCATGGGTGCCATGAAGCTCGCCCCGCGCTGGGTGACCGCGCGCGCCATGCGCTCCGTTCCCCACATGTGAGGGCGTGCAGACGACGACGAGGCCGGGGCCAGGTTCGCGCAGAACCCAGCCCCGGCCTCGTGCATGCGGGAGGACAATCAGGCCAGGCCGATGTCCTCCAGGCCCAGCGCGTAGAAGTACGGGAAGCCTTCGGCTTCGATGCGCTCTTTGCGCCCGTCGCACGGTCGACGATCACCGCGACGGCGACGACGTTCGCGCCGGCCTCGCGCAGAGCGAGTGCGGCCTCCAGCGGGGAGCCGCCCGTCGTGGACGTGTCTTCCAGGACGACGACGTTCTTGCCCACGACGTCCGGACCCTCGATGCGGCGCTTCATGCCGTGATCCTTCGCGGCCTTACGCACGACGAACGCGTCCAGATCCAGGCCGCGCGAGGCGGCAGCGTGCAGCATCGCGGTCGCGACGGGGTCGGCACCCATCGTCAGGCCGCCGACGGCCACGTACTCCTCGCCCACCGCGAAGCCAGCCTCCTCCAGGAGGTCGAGCATGACGTGGCCGATGAGCGGGAGCCGCCTCGTGGTGCAGCGTCGAGCGGCGCATGTCGACGTAGAAGTCGGACTCGCGACCGGACGCCAGGGTGACCTTCTCGTGGATGACAGAGAGTTCCTGGACGAGGGCCGCCAGGCGCGCCTTGTGGGAATCGTTGGTCATGGTGTTTCCTTTACGTGTCGGGGGTCAGTGGGCCGCCTCGACGAGCTCAATGAGATCGCCGATACCCTCGTGGATGCCGAAGGGGACGGAACGGGTAGTTGCAGACGTCCTCGCGGGCCGTGGAACCCCGACAGAACCAGGTGCGTGCGCAGGCCCGCCTCGACGCCGGCGCGCACGTCGGTGTCCATGCGGTCGCCGACCATCGCGGCCCGCTCCGAGTGAGCCCCGATCTTGTTCGAGGCCGGCGCGGATCATGACCGGGTTCGGCTTGCCCACGAAGTAGGGCTGCTTGCCGGTGGCCGCCGTGATCATCGCGGCGATCGCGCCGCACGCGGGCAGGGTGCCCTCGTCGGAAGGACCGGACACGTCGGGGTTCGTCGCAATGAACTTCGCGCCGCCCTCAATGAGGCGGATCGCGTGGGTCAGGGCGTGAAAATCGTAGTAGCGAACCTCGCCGAGCACCACGAACTCAGGATCCGTTTCCGTCATGACGTAGCCGGCGGCGTGGATCGCGGTCGTCAGGCCAGCTTCGCCAATCACGTAGGCCGTCGAGCCGGGGGACTGCTGCTGGAGGAACGCGGCCGTGGCGTTCGCGGACGTCCAAATGTTCTCTTCGGGGATGTCCAGGCCCGAGTTCGCCAGGCGGGCGGACAGGTCGCGGTTCGTGAAACACCGAGTTGTTGGTGAGGACCAGGAAGGGAGTGTCGGTGGCGCGCAGCGCCGCCAGGAATTCGTTCGCGCCCGGCAGCGCGCGGTTCTCCTTGACCAGGACACCGTCCATGTCGGAGAGCCACGCGCTCACGGGCGGCATATCACTGAGTGCTGTTTCTTCGTTCATCAGCGGATTCATGCCCCCATTCTACGTTCCCGCTAGGGTGGGACCCGTGAACGAGTTCGAAAACGGATGTGACATCGCGCGGTTGGATGCGGCTTGTGGGGAGGCCGCCACGGACGAGGCAGTGGTCGCGGCCAGTGGTCAGGTCGGGGTCGGTCCGTGGCCGGGCGGGGAGGACGAGTGGCCGGTCGGCGAACAGTATGATCGTGAGCTGCTGGCTCACGGGGATCGGCGCAACGTCGAGGACCGCTACCGGTATTGGACGATGGAGGCGATCCGCGCGGACGTGGCTGCGCGCTCCCTGCCTTTCGAAGTCGCCGTCGAAAACCTCGATCACGACTTCAACATTGGGTCCATCGTGCGAACCGCGAACGCGCTTGGCGCGCGCCGCGTCCACGTCGTGGGGCGCAAGCGGTGGAACCGTCGCGGGGCCATGGTCACCGACCGCTACCTGCCCGTTGATCACCGCGCCGAGGTACGCGAACTCGTCGACCACTGCTCTCGCGAGGGTCTGTCCCTCGTCGGCGTCGACAATGTCGAGGGGCTCCGTCGCCCTCGAAGGGGTACTCCTGCCCGAGCGCGCCTGCCTGGTCTTCGGGTCCGAGGCCTCGGGCCTCAGTGAGGAGATGCTGGCTGCCTGCCAGGTCGTCGTCGCCATCACCCAGCGGGGATCGACGCGCTCCATGAATGTCGGCCACGCCGCCGCCATTGTCATGTGGGCGCACGCCTCGCGTTTAGGAGCGCTCAACCAGGCCTGACAATGTCACGTTTTTGCAATTTTCTATGGGTTTTTCTGAGTTTCCATGGTAAGTGGAAATCTGACCATCGGTATTGTATTTGAGCAGTAAGTGTCGATAGCATTGGTGCTCCAAAGGCTCGATGGAATGGGTATCTGTTACCCATTTTTATTTGCACTTTGGAAAGTTTGCGTGGAAGCAAATCGCTGAACAGGAGAATTAATGCTTCAGTCATCACCAAGCCATGTGCGAGTACCACGGCTCGCACGCACCCGAGCGAAAGTCGCGCTCATCCTCACATCCGTGTGCGCCCTCGTCGCCGCGGTCCTCATCCCTCTCACATCCCATCTGAACGCGCAGGCGGACACCCAGGTTCCCGGAAACCATCCCGTCCCTCGAAGGTTGGACCCCGGCCTCGGGCACGTGGACCCCCGCCGGCGGTCTGCAGATCGTTCACGCTGACTCCGCCGAAGCCGCCGGAGTCAGCGCCCTGCTGAGCCGCGCCCTCGCCGACTCCGGCATTACCGGCATCACCGACGGTACCGGTGCAGCCCCCTCAACCAACGCCGTCAGCCTGACAATCGACCCCGTCTCAATCAACCCCTCGGCGATGAGGGCTACCAGCTGACCGTCACCGGAAACGGTGCCCAGGTCGTGGCCGCCACCCGCGCCGGCCTCCTCTGGGGTGCCCGCACCCTCGAGCAGGCAGTTCGCTCGGGTAAGGGAACCGTGCCCACCGGTAGCATCACCGACATCCCGCGCTTCCCTGATCGCGGCGTCACCCTGTGCGCGTGCGGCACCCACATCACGCCGGACTGGATCAACCGACAGATCGACCGTATGCAATGACTTCATCAACAAGGTCAACGCGCACGTCAAGTCGCGCGGCGGCACGCTGCGCCTGTGGAACGACGGCATTGCCGACATTTCGCGCATTCCCATCGACAAGGACGTCATCATCGAATACTGGGCCAAGGGCGAGTCCAGCCAGAAGGATGCCAACCGAGGCCTGCCCGCTAAGGACCTCGTCGACGCCGGATACACCCTCGTGAGCGCGTCCTCCGCCCTGTACTACTACCGTGATCAGCCCTCCTCCTACGTCATGCAGGTGCAGGGCCTCGACGGCGTGTACGGAGAGTGGACGATGAACTCGTTCTACCAGAACGAAGGTTACGCGGTGCCCGACGCCTCCATCCGCGGTGGCAAGGTCTCCATCTGGCAGGGAGGCCTCGGCAAGATGACCGACCATGAGACCGAGGCGTGGATCGCCGACGGCCTGCGCTACGGCGCTCAGATGTTCTGGAATGGCAAGACCCCGAAGGCTGACCCTGATGCGCAGGCCTTCAAGGCTCGCATTGACGCGCTCGGCGAACCTTCCACCTACACCGACCCCACCCGTGACACCCTCACTCCCGGCCAGTACACGATCACACTGGCCGACGGACAAGGCCTCAGCGTGACGGGCGGCACCCCGACCGTGGGCGCATCCTCCGACAACTGGGAGTTCGTCGCCACCCCCGACGGCTACTATCAGATCCGCTCGGTCAACTCGAACCGCTGCCTCGCCGTCTACTCCGAAGACACCCCCAACTCTGAGACCCACGTGTCCACCACCCCCGGCCACCCGGTGGTCGCCTACGCGTGCGCCGATGCGAGCCAGAAGTTCACCCCCACGGCTCAGGGCGACTACGCGACGCGTAACCCCCAGAAGTGGGTCGCAGAACCAGCCGGCGACGACTTCCGCCTGCGCAACGCCATGACCAACCAGTACCTGAGCGTCATCGACTCCGGCTACCTGTCTCGCCGTCCCAACGGCGGTGAAAAGACCGCCGAAGGCACCGTCGCGCAGCTGCCCCTCGACGTTACTGTCGACAGTGGCTCGGTCTTCACCCTCACCTCCCAGGCCTCGTCGACCCTCGACGTGAGCATCGCGCGTGAGGGCGACGAGGCGTACCCGAAGAACGCTCTGTCCGGCATGGACCGCGCCTCCCTGCCCATCATCGGCGACGACAACTGGGGCGAAAGCGTCCTCAATGTCTCCGTCACCAACAAGGGCACGGCAGAGGTCACCGGCATCCACCTGACCCCCTCGGTCTCCAACTCCTGGGTCCTCGCCAACGGCCCCCAGCCCATCGACCGCCTCGCCCCCGGCGAGACCCGCGTCGTGAAGTTCTGGGCGCGCCCCACCACCGAATTCGGTGAAGCGACCTTCACAGTCGACGTCTCTTACGCCGGCGAGAAGACCGTGGCCAGCGAAGGCCTCGTCGGCGTGTGCGGTCCCCGCATTAAGGCCGAGGCCGTGGCCGCCGACTCCGTCGAAACCCGCTGGGAGTATGGCGAAGAATACAAGGCCACCGACGGTGACCCCTCGACATACTGGCACTCCCAGTACATCGACGCCAACAACGCCAAGCTGCCCGAGACCGACACCGCCCGCAAGTGGCCGCACTGGATCGACCTGAAGATCGGTGACGGCAGCACCGGATACGACGTCTGCGCGCTCAGTTACACGCCTCGCGCCGGTAACGGTCCCAAGGCCTCGGGCCGCGCCAAGGACGTCCAGATCTACCTCGCCGGGTAGCCTCGACGGCCTCAAGGGTCAGGGCGACAACAAGAGCAAACCGGACGCACAGGGCAACCCCGCCCTCGCCACCACCCTGGCGAACGTCCCCGGCACCGTCGACATCCCCGTCGCCGGCAACGGCTCCTACCTCCGATTCCGTGGCACGAATGCGCAGGGTGACGTCGCGGAGACCCCTACCGACGTCATGTCCGTCGCCGAACTCGGAGTCCCGCGTCAGTCACGCCAACTGACACATAACAGAGGTGTCAACCGACGCATAACGACAGGGGAGGGGTTCGAAGAAAACCGTCCAAACGGGACTTCCTGCCCCTCCCCACACGTACAAAATGTGAGAGAATCGATCTCGACAAAACTGTCACTCGATTAGGAGGCTCCAAGTGCCTATCGCAACCCCTGAGGTCTACGCAGAGATGCTGAATCGCGCACGGGATGGCAAGTTCGCCTACCCCGCGATCAACGTGACCTCGTCCCAGACCATCACCGCTGCCCTCCAGGGCTTCGCCGAGGCAGAGTCCGACGGCATCATCCAGGTGTCCGTCGGCGGCGCCGAGTACGGCTCCGGCTCCACCATCAAGAACCGCGTCACCGGCTCGCTGGCCCTCGCCGCCTACGCCTACGAGGTTGCCAAGAACTACGGCATCACCGTCGCCCTGCACACCGACCACTGCGCCAAGCAGAACATCGACTCCTGGGTCCGCCCCCTCCTCGAGATCGAGGCCGGCCAGGTTGCCGACGGCAAGCTCCCCACCTTCCAGTCCCACATGTGGGACGGTTCCGCGATCCCGCTCGACGAGAACCTCGAGATCGCGAAGGAACTGCTCGCCATGTCCGTCAAGGCCAACACCATCCTCGAGATCGAGGTCGGCGCTGTTGGCGGCGAGGAAGACGGCGTCGTTGGCGAGATCAACGAGAAGCTCTACACCTCCACCGCAGACGGCATCAAGACCGTTGAGGCCCTGGGCCTCGGCGAGAACGGCCGCTACATCACCGCTCTGACCTTCGGCAACGTGCACGGCGCCTACAAGCCCGGCCACGTGAAGCTGCGTCCCGAGCTGCTCGGCACCATCCAGAAGGAGGTCGCTGAGCACTTCGGCCTCGACCACCGTCCCTTCGACCTGGTCATGCACGGCGGCTCCGGCTCCACCGCCGAGGAGATCGCCACCGCTGTCGCCAACGGCGTCATCAAGATGAACGTCGACACCGACACCCAGTACGCGTTCACCCGCCCGGTCGTCGACCACATGCTGCGCAACTACGACGGCGTCCTCAAGATCGACGGCGAGGTCGGCGTCAAGAAGCAGTACGACCCGCGTACGTGGGGCAAGTCGGCCGAGGCCGGCATGGCCGCCCGCGTCGTCGAGGCCTGCCAGCGCCTGGGTTCCGACGGCACCCAGATGCGCTGAAACCTTCGCTGAGAGCCGCCTAGCGGCCTGACGCGTGAGCCGCCCGGCCCCTGTGGGGCCGGGCGGCTTTGTGTTGCTTGTTGTCCCGCTGGTGTTCCGGGCGCCGTAGGGCCCGGCCGCCCGCGAGATCGCCACACGCGAGCCTGTGGCTCGGAGTGGTCGATCTCGAAGCCCGCCCTGGCCCTCCGGACCCTCCGGCGCCCTCCACACAAGTGGAGCTGGATGTACTGATGATTGGCTCGGCGTGTCTTCTCGAAGCCCGGCCAGGCCCTGCCGCCGCCCGCCGGCACCGTGGCCTGGCCCCCCCGGTGTCCTCCACACCGGGCAGATTCTAGGGGTGGTTGCAACACGTGTTATGCCCTGAGCAGCAGCTCAAGTCGCTGCTTGGGTGTGTCCCAGTTTAGCGTTTTACGGGGACGGTTGTTGAGCTGGTCGGCGATGGCGTCCAGGTCTGCTTCGGTCAGGAGTGACAGATCGGTTCCTTTGGGCATGTATTGGCGCAACAGCCCGTTCGTGTTCTCGTTGGTGCCGCGTTGCCAGGGTGAGTGTGGGTCACAGAAATACACGTCAAGGCCTAGCTCGGAGGCGATCTTGCGGTGCTGAGCCAGCTCGCTTCCCTGGTCCCAGGTCAATGACAGGCGCAAGGAATCGGGTAATCCCGCGAGCTTGTCGATAATGGCATCTTGAACTTCAACGGCTGTGTGTCCGTTGGGCAAGTAGAGCAACAGCGTGTACCGGGTGGAACGTTCCACGAGCGTGCCGACCGCGGATTGTCCCTTAGCTCCAATAATCAAGTCACCTTCCCAATGTCCGGGAACCGCCCTATCCTCCACACTGGCAGGCCTTTCGCTGATCATCACCATGGGGTCTTTGAACCGCGGCCGCACCCCACGAGCGTATGCGGCCGGGCGCCTGCGGGCGCGCCCTTGGCGCATGAGGGAAGCGATCTCTTTGCGGAGTGTGCCTTTGGCTTGGATGAAGATGGACTGGTAGATCGTCTCCACGCACGGGTTCATGCTCTGATTATGCGGGAAACGCATACGCAAGTACGCGCAAATCTGTTCCGGACTCCATCTGAGCTCAAGCTTGTCCCAGATGATGGCCCACAAGCGAGGATCGGCACATTTGCGCGCCTTTGGACGTTTGAGACGCTTGCCTGCCCGCATGTGAGCAATGTAGGGGTTGTAGCACGTGGAGGTAATCCCATTGCGCTTCAGCTCCCGGCTCACGGTCGAGGGCGAACGCCCCAACTGTCGAGCAATGTCCCGAATAGAAAGCCCCTCGACGCGCCATCCGAAGATGAGCATGCGTTCCTTGAGCGACAAGAACCGTTTACTGACCCGATGCGGTTGGCACTTCATGTACAGACGGTACCAATGAGCCTGCGGAGCGATACTGGCTCGCTCACACCGCCCACTTGAGCGAGTCCGACCATTACGCCAGACCTTACCCGTCCGCTTCGAGACCCCGACAGCATGCGCTGCCTGCGTGAAGTTCAAACCATCAGCCAAAGCCCGCACATACTCCCGATGCCGAGCCTGACACGCCTCACGACGGGAGGGGTACTCAACCCCACGAAAAACACGACCAACACCAGCCACAACGAACTCCTTCACCAAGAACCGTTGCAACCACCACTAGAACCTAGACGGAGGTGCGGCGCCACCATCGCCCACCAGCACCGCGGCCGGGCCCCCTCTGGTCCCTGCGGCACTACGCCAATCCCAGCAACAATGAGCGGCCTGGACCACAGCCGCATAAACAAACCCTCAACAACGTGCGCACACGCCCAGTGGTGCAATGCCTGCCCATGGGGAGGTGTGCGTATCCGCGGTTAGGCTTGTTGGTGTGGGCGGTGCACCCGATCCGTAGGCATTACACCCCTTCTGTTCGGGTGCACCGCCACGTAACGGGTGCACCGTCACGTAAGAGGTGCAGCGCCACGTAACGGGTGTAGTGCCCGTGTGTGGTTGAGGCCCTGTCTGTGGTTGGGCTTATCGCTCAGCGGTGTGACGCCACTTAGATGGGTGTTACACTTGGAAGGGTTTGAGTTTTTTGGACCGTTTGTTGTGAGAGGGTTGTTCTGAGTAGTCCTGGCTGCTTGTGGCCGGGCAGAATGGATGACCATGAGGTAGTTCTCGAAGCACATGCCTGAGCAGCTTGTCGTGAAGCTGGAGAAGGCCGAGGCGCTGCGAGGTGAGGGCATGAGTACGGCCCAGGTCTGCCGCGTGCTGGGTATCAGCGAGGCGACGTTGTGCCGGTGGCGCCAGCGTTATGGGTCGATGAGTCGTCGTGAGGCCAAGGAGCTGCGTGAGTTGCGCGAGTAAAACGCGCGCCTCAAACAGTTGCTGGGCCAAGCCGAGCTCGAGAAGGCAGCGCTGGGAGAGTTGGCAGAGGGAAACTTCTAAGCCCGGCGCGCAGGCACGAAGCTGTGAACCACCTTGTCGGCCAGGGGTTTTCTCAGCGTCTTGCGTGGGCGCGTTGCCGGGCTGTCCCGGTCAGCGTATTGCCGCACCCGCGCGGCGGGCGGGGCAAAAACGCTGCGTGATCATGCGCCTGGGTTCCGACGGCACCCAGATGCGCTGAACCTTTCGCTGATGGCTGCCTAGCGGCCTGACGCGTGAGCCGCCCGGCCCCTGTGGGGCCGGGCGGCTTTGTGTTGCTTGTTGTCCCGACAGATCTTCGGCCGCCGCGGGGCCTGCCCGCCCGCTCGCCGTCCGCGCCGCGAGCTTCGCTCGGCGTGTCGTCTCGAAGCCCGTCCAGGCTCTGCCGCCGCCCACCGGTACCGCGGCAGCTCCCTCCGGTGTCCTCCACACCGGCGGTGCGGCGCCACCACCGTCCACCGACACCGCGACCAGGCCTCGCAGGCCCCGCTGCGGCCTCCCATCGGTGGCTTGTCGTTTGTGTGTTGCCCGGCCAAGCCCTATGCGGGCTTTGCGGTGCGTGCGCCGAGCGTGAGGAGGCGTGCGATTGTTGCCGACAGTATGAGCGTGCCGACGCACACGTACATAAAGGGGCCGGGTGCCTCTCCGATAAGGAACCCCTCAAGCAACCAGGTGAGCAGGAAGAGACCGAAGAAACCCCACATGCATCTCGCTGCGCATCGTCATCAGCCGCTGTAGCGACAGCGTGTGGATGCGCACCGTGATGAGACCGAAGAAGAATGCGAGCGGCAGTGGGATGAGTACGCCGAGGACAGTAAAAACAGTGCGGTAACCGAGGTGCGGATACGTGTCGTATGTGTCGGTGACAAACAGGTAGGCCAGTCCTGACACGCCGAGAAGAACGAGGCTGCTCAGGGCAGCGCCAACCCTCACGAGGAGGGAACCTTTCACTATGTGTTCCATGCTTAAGTATAAGCAGATGGTTACGTAGTGTAAAGGGTGTCGGTGGCTTTTTGCTCTAGGTTCTAGCTAGGTTCTGCTAGATTCTAGTGGTTCTTGTAACGCCGGGAAGCCAGGTCGCGACACATTATGGTTTCCCTCCAATGTCGCACGTAATTCCCCCGTGGCTACTTAAAGGTATGAAATAGCATCGTTGGAATTACAGTGCTTTTGGGCTGTTTCTAAAAAGTTACCGGATTAAATTACGTGCGACTTTTGTTGGGGAGGCGGGTGTAACAGTGGGGTGGAACGCCGATAGCTGGGTGGGTCGCCGACGGCGGGAAAGCTGGGCAGAGCAGCGGGGCGGGACCCCGAAGGATCCCGCCCCGTGTCGCTAGCGACCCGCCTCACGAGCGGTTCGCCTCGTGCGCTCGCATCACAGACGGCTACTGCCCGCGTTGAGCACGAGCCGCGCTCACTGCTGCGGAGGCTTCGGGATGGAGGCGTCGCGCACGCCCTCCTCAACGGCCTCGGAGATGGTGGGGGAGACGACCTTGGCACCTACGAGCGCGGTGAACATCTGCTGCAGGTCCAGGCCCAGCGAATCGCCCAGGCCCGCGTTGATCTGGCTGATCGACTTCGTGATATCGCCGACCATCTGGGCGTTGTTGCCCTCGCCGTACATGGTGATCGTGTCGACCTTGGACAGCGGCTCGGCCACGGCGCGAGCGACCTCAGGCAGGGCACGGAAGTACATCTCCAGGACGGCCGCCTGGTTCATCTTTCGTCATGGCCTCAGCCTTCTTTTCGAGGCCCTCGGCCTCGGCCGTCAGCTTCGCGCCAATCGCGGACGCCTCGGCGCGGCCACGCGCCTCAATGCCCTGGGCCTCGGCGAGCATGGCCTGCTTGTCGGCGTCGGCCTTCTTGGTGCGCTCGAAGGCCTCGGCCTCGGCCTGACGCTGACGCGCGTACAGGGCCGCGTCGGCCTTCTTCTCGGCGGCGTAGCGCTCGGCGTCGGCCTTTCGCGTTCACCTCGGCCTGCAGGGCCTGCTTGGTGACGACGACTTCCTTCTCCTTGATGACCGCCCTGCTGCTCCTGCTTGACAATGTCAGCCTGCGCGGTCTCGCGCTCAATGTCGCGGCGCTGAATCTGCGACTGGATCTCGTAGGCGGCGTCCGCCTTCGCCTTCTCGGTGTCGGCCTCGACCTTCAGAGCCGCCTGGCGCTTAGCGAGGTCCGTCTGCTTCTGAGCGATTTCGAGCTGCGAGGCGACCTGCGCGTCGTTCGCTTCCTTCTGGGCGATGGCGGTCGCCTGCGCGACCTCCTTCTGCGCGTTCGCCTTGGCGATGGCGGCGGTCTTGCGGATCTGCTCGGTGTTGTCGATACCGAGGTTGTCGATGACGCCGTTCTGATCGGTGACGTTCTGGATGTTGAACGCGACGATCAGGAGGCCCATCTCCTCCAGGTCCTGCTTCGCGTTCTCCTGGACGCGCTCGGAGAAGGCGGCGCGGTCGGTGATGATGTCGGTGAGCTTCATCTGGCCGATGATGGCGCGCAGGTGCCCCTCAAGGGTGTCACGTACCTCCTCGGAGATCTCGGAGGTCGTCTTGTAGAGGAAGTTACGCGTCGCTGCCTTGAACAGCGTGTCATCATCGGTCGCGATGCGGACCTTGACGGCCGCGTCGACGCGCACGTTGATGTAGTCGTTGGTGGGAACGAAGTCCGTGGTCTGAGCGTCGACGGAGATCATCGAGGCGGTCATGGTGTCCACGCGCTCGAGGAGGGGAATCTTCCACCCCGTCTTGCCGTGGAGGACGCGCTGGCCGCGCGGGCCGGAAATGACCTTGACTTCGCCCGGGGAAGCGGACACGAAGCTTGCCCACAGGAAGAGGGAGATGAGGACGAATGCAGCGACGATGAGTGCCGCGATGGTTACGAAAGGCATGATTGGTGCTTTCAGGTGAGGGGTGCGACGCGCTCGTGGGTGGCGCCGCGCAACTGGTCAGAATAGCAGCGTCGGGCGTGTGACTCAATGCATCGTCTCATTCTCGGGTGACGAGGCCGTGGCTGGGTGCCGCTGGAAGGTAGGAACGTTGAAAGCGCCGGAAGGGGTTGCTTATGATGGTGGCACGCGGGCCGACTGCCGCGACTGAGTGAGCGCCCACCGCTGGGCCGCACGGGAAGGACACGGGTGTCATGAGGAAAACGCTGATCATCATTGTGTCGGTCATCGTCGGAGCGATTATTGGCACTGTTGTTCTCGTGTTCGGGGTGCTTCCCGCGTTTGAAGATGAGTGCGCGGGGGATGAGTGCACGCAGACGGACGGCCCCACTCTCGTTCCTGTTCCGCTTCCGACGAGGATGCCCACACGGGAAAAGGCTTATAAGCCGGTCCTGTACCTGTATCCGCAGGAGGAGCGGCAGCTGGCGGTGACACTGGACGTTGAGGGTGAGCTGGGGACGGTGTATCCCGCCCCGGAGCGTCAGGTGCAGACGGAGGAGGGGACCCGGGCCTCGTGGACCATCAGTGCCGCGCCCGACGGCACGCTCACCGACGCGAGTGGGCGCACCTATCCCTCCCTGTTCTGGGACGGGCCGGTCTCCTTGACGTCTCCCGAGCAGGGCTTCGTCGTTGCGCGTGAGGATGCGGTGACGTTCCTGGAGGAGAAGCTGGCACAGTTGGGCCTGAGCGACAAGGAGGCGACCGATTTCATCACCTACTGGGCTCCGCGCATCCGTGCGAACGAGTACACGTTCGTGTCCTTCGATGCCTCCTCCTACGCTCAGCAGGTGACCTATTCGTTCGCGGACGAGGCCGGTAAGCAGGTCGTGCCCGACACCTTCATTCGGGTGTTCATGACGATGCGCAAGGCGGAGGCCTCCACGGTTGTCACGCCGCAGAATTTCGCTCCGACACCGACGCGCAGCGGCTTCACGGTCGTCGAATGGGGCGGCACGGAACAATAACTTTCTCGGAACTGACCGCGCGGCGAGCGAAAACGCATGCCACGCGACACAATGGAACAACGTGTGGTGAGATGACCTCGCCACGAACAGGAAGGTAGTGACATGGCCCAGGACTGGACCCGCATTGAAGGCATGATCATCGGTCACGAGCTGGACCCCAGCGCCGTCGCCGGCGAACTGAAGAAACGCGCGATCCTCGCTCAGATCGAATGGTTCCCCTCCTCGCCGCAGCTGCTCGGCCTCAACGTCGCGGTTGCCGATGAGCGCGTCGCTACCGTCCCCGCGGGCGCGACGACAGTCGTTCCCGGCCCGACCCCCGCGGAGCTGGCCGACGAACTCGCCATTCTCTTCAAGGCTGAAGTCCGTATCGGCAACGCCAGCGCCGACCACCTGCCCGAGGGAGATTCGCCACTGGGTAAGGTGTGGCCCTCGGAGGAGGAAACGACCGAGGCCACAGAGGCAAAGCCCACACGCATCGTTGAGATCGGTCGCACCCCCGCGTCGTCCGTGCCGCTCCTGGCGGCCCTTGAAGGCGTCGACCTGGGGGACCTGGAGCTGTCCGACGATCACCGCGCGCTCCTCGCGGAGCTGCCCGCCGAGAAGGAAGGCTGGAACTTCGGCGACCTGCCGCTCGTCACCCTATCCGTCACAGACGGCGAGTTCCAGGTATTCCTGGTGACCGACGACCACCTCGAGCACATCGTGTCCCACAACTGGGGCATGGATGCGGCCATCGTGCCCGGCGGCCACGACAAGGCCCAGGACCTGCCCCGGCGAGGTCATCGACCTGGTGGGTGATCGCCTCGACCTGCTGGCCATCGCCCGAGCCGTGCCCGGTGCCGACGCTGACGCCCTGTGGGCATCCGTGGCGACCACGGGCGAAGAATCCGTGTGGAAGGTCGTGCGCGCCCTCGGCCTGCCCGGATCCGTCGCGGGCTTTCCTCCTGGGCACCACCGACGCCGAGGACGTCGAAGGCGTCACCGTGCACCTCGCGCGCGGCATTTCCAACGCGATCGGCCGCAGCGTGGACATCATGATGGGGCAGCCCACAGTCGATGGTCAAGCCCCTGTGGAACTCCTACGAGTCGGTCGCCGTCGAACGCCCGTGGATCATCCACGCCGCAGTCGCAGCCGAGGCTATCGTCGGCGTCAGCATGCTGGTGGCCGCCGTGCGCGCCCCCGCGCCTCGCTCCGGCTGGCTGCGCTTCGCCGGCATCGTCGGCGGCCTCATGGTCGTCGACTCAATTGCGGAGCTGTCGCTCGCCAAGCACGTCTCCAAGCGTTTCGCGCGCCGCGCGGGCGAGGCGTAAGCCCTCACGCTTGATGTAGGACGGCCGGGGTCGCGTGAGCGACCCCGGCCGTTGTGTCTGCCGCGAACGAGCGCGCCCATTCCCCTTACCGAGCCAAGGCCTCGGCGGGGAAATCCTGCGGGCGGTCGGTGAAGATGCCGGTGACGCCCCACGAGGCCAGCTCGCGCGCCTGGTCCACGTCGTTGACCGTCCACACGTTGACCTCGAAGCCCGCGTCGCGCATCGCGCGCACGTCGGAGGCCGTCAGCCCCTTGACGCCGGGATGGATGGCGCTCGCGCTCAGCGCGGTCGCGCCTTCACGCCACTCGTCGGACGCGCGCTCGATGAGCCAGCCGAGCGCGACGGTGGGGCATGCCTCGTGGAAAGCGGCGAGCAGCTCGTGATCGAAGGAAGAGACGATGAGGCGGGAGGGGACCTTCTCCCCGCGCAGCGTGACAGCCAGCGACTCGATGAGGCGCTCGCGCAGGCGCGCACGCCCGCGCAGGGCTTGATCTCCAGATTGACACCCATCTGCTGAGCGTGGGCGAAGGCGAGGGCGTCAGCCGCCTCGGGGATACGCTCGAAACGATAGGTGTCGGAGAACCAGCGGCCCGCGTCTAGGCGGCGAATATCCGAGAACCCGAGCTGGTAGTAGGATCCGGATCCGCTCGTCGTACGGTCCAGGGTGTCGTCGTGAATGACGATCAGCGAGCCGTCGCCGATGATATCCACATCGAACTCGAACCAGCGAGCACCGACCTCCATGGCCTTGGAAAACGCGGCGATCGTGTTTTCCGGCGCGAGCGAGGACGCGCCACGGTGGGCGAAAATACGGGGAAAATCGGACATGGATGCTCCTAGGGTGATCGGTGCGGGGCTACCCCGTCACCAGAGGTCGGGGTGCGTCGCCGCACTAAACATGGAGGAACGGCCGGGTCCGGGTTCGATGAGGACGGCCTCGTCTCGCTTGGACGGCAAAATGTTGTGCACGTACGAGGTCAGAGCCTCGTCACGCGACACATCGTGGCCGACCTGCTGGGCCATGTACCAGCGGTGCTCCAGGTACTCGTGGTAGAGCTGGGCGGGTTCGAGCTTGCCGGCCAATTCTCGGGGAATCGCGCGCACGACGGGCGCAAAAACGTCGGTGAGCCACTCGTGCGCAGCCTGCTCGAGGGGCACGTCCTGCATACCGTGTGTGGCACGCCACGCATCAATGTCACCGAGGAGCCGACGCGCCTGGTGCTCGCCGACATCCATGCCGGTCAGGCGCATGAACTTACGGTTGTGATGGCCGGCGTCGACCACCTTCGGTTGAATGACCAGGTGCTCGCCCGCATCATCCGACGCCATATGCAGCTCGGCGACGTCAAAACCCAGCTCGTTGAGGCGACGGATACGCTCACTGACCAGATACTGGCGCTGGTCATTGGGCAAGTACTCTTCGGCGGTGACCTCGTTCCACAGCAGGTCGTACTGGGTGCGGATGCGGTCGCCGACGTCAATCGGGTCGGCGTCCATGGTGAAATAGCCGCCAGCCTGAAGGTCCATAAGTTCGCCGATGATGTTCGTACGCGCCAGGTCCACGTCGTATTCGCGCTGGCCGGGGGTCAGCTTGGGGTGCAGCTCGCCTGTTTCGGCGTCCACCAGGTAGGCGGCGAACTCTCCCGCGTCGCGACGGAAGAGCGTGTTCGACAGGGAGACGTCGCCCCAGTAGAAGCCGATGAGGTGCAGACGCACGAGCAGCAGGGCGAGGGCGTCGATGAGGCGGGTCGCCGTGTCCTCGCGCATCGACAGGGAGAACAGGGCGCGGTAGGGGAGCGAGAACTGCAGGTGCTCGGTGATCAGGACCGCGTTGAGTTCCTCGCCGTCGCGCCCCGATGCGTCCCGTGATGACCGCGACCGGGTCGACGGAGGGTGCGTCCAAGCGCGAGAGGTCACGCAGGATGTCGTACTCGTGGTGTGCGACCGTCTCACCGATCTCCTTGACCGCCAGGACGCGGCCGGACAGGTTCACGAACCGCACGATGTGGCGGGAAATGCCGCGGGGGAGCGCTGCGAGCAGGGACGACGGCCACTCCTCCAGTGGAATATCCCAGGGGAGGTCGAGGAGCGCGGGGTCGACCGCGGCAGCCGTAATGTCCAGAGCCATATACCTATTGTCTCATTTTCTGACCGTCATGACTAACTCGCAGCTCAGCGGCCATCACTTCGCGGTGTAGAACACGTACGTACGAACGTGCCCCGGCCTCGTCTGGGAGATGAACAGACGAGGCCGGGGCAAGTCAGCAGGGCAGCGCGGGCTTGCGCGTCACTCGGGCAGACGAACGCCCGTGGCAGCCGAGAAGTTGTGCTGCTGACCTTCGCGGATGCGCACGTACAGGACGCCGCCGCGACCGGGGGCGGTACGCGGGGGAACGCGCACGATCAGCTGCTTGTTGGTGCCCTCGGCACCGGAACCCAGACCCTCACCACGCTCGTCGCCGACCAGGTGGCCGTAGACGTAGGCGTCGGAGCCGAGTTCCTCAACGAAGTCAACCTCGACGGGGATGGTGCCCTCGACGCTCTCGTCGACGACGTCCAGGCCCTCGGGGCGGAAGCCGATCTTGATCTTTCCGCCGTCCTCGGGAGTCAGTGCCGCGCGGGTGGCCTCCGACAGGGGCACGCGCGCCGGTCCGATCTTCGCCCACTCGCCGTCCACCGTGAAGGTGCCCAGGTTCATGGCGGGGGAGCCGATGAAGCCGGCAACGAACTCGTTGGCGGGACGCTCGTACATTTCCTGCGGGGTGCCGACCTGCTGGAGGAGGCCGCCGGCGAGGACCGCGATGCGGTCGCCCATCGTCAGGGCCTCGGTCTGGTCGTGGGTGACGTACACGGTGGTGACGCCGAGCTCACGCTGCAGGGAGGCGATCTGCGTACGGGTCTGCACACGCAGCTTTCGCGTCCAGGTTCGACAGCGGCTCGTCCATGAGGAACACCTGGGGCTTACGAACGATCGCGCGGCCCATGGCGACGCGCTGACGCTGGCCACCGGACAGAGCCTTGGGCTTGCGGTCCAGGTAGGGCTCCAGGTCGAGGATCTTCGCGGCCTCTTCAACGCGCTTGTTGATCTCCTCCTTGGACACGCCTGCGATCTTCAGGGCGAAGCCCATGTTTTCGCGCACGGACATGTGCGGGTAGAGCGCGTAGTTCTGGAAGACCATCGCGATGTCGCGGTTCTTCGGGGGAACGTCCGTGACGTCCTTGTCGCCGATGAGGATGCGACCGCCGTTGACGTCCTCCAGGCCTGCGAGCATGCGCAGGGAGGTGGACTTACCGCAGCCGGAGGGGCCGACGAGGACGAGGAACTCACCGTCCGCAATGTCGAGGCACAGCTGGTCGACAGCAGGCTTATCGGCACCGGGGTACACGCGGGACGCGTGATCGAAGGTTACGCTTGCCATGTTCAATTCCTTCCCACCGGCAGGTACGTGCCGGACGATCCGTTGTGGGGCGACCGTGGAGCGTCTTCGCCCACGGGGTACGAACGCGGATCGTTCCGCGCGCGACCAAGATTGAACGTATCATGTCCGCGCGTTTCTGTATAGTTCCGGCCATCAGGTGGATTCCCTGGCCTCGACTCGGGTGTGGGGGCCGCCTCGTTTCTGTGTCCCGAGGTCGCGGTTTCCTCCGCCGGTGGACGCAGATGTGGGATGAGACCGGTAGGCTGGGAGCGTGGATGAAGGAAACGAACTGGGAGGCTACCGCCTGATTCGCCGGCTCGGTACGGGTGGCGCGGGCACTGTGTGGCTTGCTGAAGATGGGGGTGGCACGCGTGTCGCCCTGAAGGTCATGCACCCCGCGCTTGCGACGTCGGAGGAGTCTCGTGCCCGCCTCGAGCGCGAGGTGCGTACCGTTAAATTCCGTGCGTTCCCCCTTCGTCGCGCACATCATCGATGCGGAGATTGACGCGAGCCAGCCTTTCGTGGTCTCCGAGTATGTCGAGGGTCCGACTCTGGCGGAGATCCTCTCCTCCGGCCCGATCCCGCTGCGCGGCGTCGCTGCGCTGTCCTATCACCTCGCGTCGACGATCGCTGCCGTCCACCACGCCAACATCATTCACCGAGACATCAAGCCCTCGAACATTATCTGTTCGTCGCGCGGTCCCGTCCTCCTCGACTTCGGCATCGCCATGGCGGTTGACGATCAGCACCTGACACGCACCGGCCTCGTCTCGGGTTCTGCCGGCTATACGGCACCCGAGCTCCTGCGCGGCAAGCCCGCCACAAAGGAGTCCGACTGGTGGGCCTGGTGCGCCACCCTGCTGTCCTGCGCGACTGGGCGTGCCCCCTTCGGTAAAGGCGACGTCATGGCGACCATGATGCGCGTCATCGAGGGCGAACCCGACCTGGCAGGTCTGCACCCGATGGTCTCCGATGCGCTCGGTGGCGGCCTGTCGCCCAATCCCGACGTGCGTCCCTCGCCGTCGCTGATCGTCGCGCACCTCATGAGCGCGGTTGGCTGGGCACCCGGCGAACTCGACTACGTCACCGTGAACTGGGCGCAGCTGCTCGACACCGGCGAACGTACCCAGATGGTCAACTCCGACCCGCAGGAAATCGCAGCACCCCCGGAATGGGACGAGATCACGTCGCGCCCCGACGTGGCCGGTGCGCGTCCCGTTACCTACCCCGTCCACCCGCGTCGCGACCCCTCAGAATTCACGGCCGCCAATGACCATACCGAACAGGTCGATACCGAATCGGTCTCCTGGGGAGACGACGAGTGGGACGAGGATGCCGAGGAAGAGACCTGGGACGATGAGGCCTCGGAGGGTAGCGACGAGGACTGGGATGAATCTGGCGACGAGTCCTGGGAAGAGTCCGACGAGGATGATCAGGAGTGGGAGGAATCCGACGAGGACGACCAGGGCGACGAGGGCTGGGACGAAGCTGACGACGAGGATCAGAGCTGGACTGGTGCCGAACCCGCGGACTCGACCGGCTCGGTGCAGCCCTACGGTCAGGGAGGCTACCCCGGGCAGCAGGGCGGATACAGTGCTTCTCAGGCCCCGTTCGCCGGTGCCCAGAACGCCTACGGCTACCCGCGCGGCGCTTACGGTTCCGAGGAACGGCACCGTCGGGCAGACCCATCCCCATGGGCGCTCCGCAACCCGGCCTGGCGGCCCCGACGAGCGATCCACGCGCAGGCGTGCGGGTCCGCGCCAGCAACGCGGGACAGCCGCCAGCGTGGCAGGCTCGCGGGCAGCAGTACCCGAATCGGACTGATGCCTCGTCTGCTTCAGGCAGTGCTTGGGTCTCCAGCGGTGTCCTGCTGCTCACGCTTGCCGCGCTCCCTCTCATCTTCGGCCTCAGCGGTACGCTCATCGTCGGTGTCGCACTGACCGCCTGCGGGCTTGTCGGTGCCATGGACAGGTGGCTGGAGCGTCGGCGCGAGCAGTACGGCCCCCGCGCCAGCGACGATGCCGCCGCCATCGCCATGGCTCCGATCCTTCTTGCCCGCTCACTCGGTACGACACTCCTTGCGCTCGCGGTCGGGGTCCGTCCTTCCCTACCTGGTGTGGATCGTTCTCTCCTTCGCGCACGACGGATCTGTGCAGTGGGGGTGGCCCACGGAGGTCGCGACGTCTCTACGTCTGTCGCGTAGTAACTTCTGGTTGAGCGATCCTGCAGGAGTCATCATCGTCTGGGCGCTTGGTGCGTCGATGCTCGTGACCGCGTGGCTCGTACCTTTTCGCTGCCGACCTGCGCGTTGGACTCGCCAAAACAGTGCGTTCTAGCATTCGTCCGATCTGGGGGCGCGCCCTGTTGTCAATCGGTTGCGTTGGCTTCCTGCTGATCTCCTGGCTCATTGGGACGGGTGGTGCGTCTAACTAGGCGCGGGTCAGCCTTACTCGATAATATTGCAATATTCAACTAAGTTTGGAAGGTACCTTCATGGCTCAGAAGCAGCAGCGCAGCGTCGATCCCCTGCGCGCCAAAGCCTCCGAGATGCGGCTCGCGCAGCAGCGCGCTGAGCGTCGCACCCGCATCATCGTTATCTCTGCTGTTGGCCTCATCGTGCTGGCCATCATTGCCGCCGTTGGCGGTGTGATTTGGCAGCAGCAGAGCGAAGTTAGCGCCGCACGCAACGTCGAACCCTCCGATGTTCTCGGCGTATACGCCGACGGGCGACCCATTGTTGTCAACGGGAACGGCGTGTCCGCCGAGCCGGATCCCAACCTGCCGACGCTCACGGAGTACTTCGACTACTCATGCCATGCCTGTGCTGACGTCGATGCTGCCCTGGGTGAAGATCTGACGACCTGGGCGTCCGAGGGGCACTACAACCTCGAGCTTCAGCCCGTCATCACAGTGAATATGAACTACCTCAAGCCCGCCACGGGTGCCTCGCTCGTCGTCGCCCAGAAGGCGCCCGACAAGTGGATCGAATTCCACCACGCACTCCTGGCCTACTTCCGCACCCAGTTCCAGGCCGGCAACGGCACGGTCGTGCAGAACCTTGACCCCTCGTGGAAGCAGGTCAAGCAGATCGCGACCGAGGTTGGCGTTCCCTTCTGACGTGGTCGCGACCTTCCCGGTCAACGCCGTTGAGTCCTACCTCGAAGCCTCCTCGAATGCATGGAAGGACGCGCAGTACAGCGGTCGTCAGCCCAACCAGCTCGGCACCCCCGAGTTCGTCAAGGATCACTCGAGCGTTGTGACCCTGGGGAAGACCATCGAAAGCACGCGTGAGTCGCTCAAGGAACTCTTCGGTTTCGCTGACTCCGCCACGCAGGCACCCAGTGATCTGCCCCAGTCCGAGGCCGCCGTGCCTTCCCGGAGTGACGAGGAGAGGCGCAGAGCGCCGAGACGACGACAGGTTCCGACTGAGTCTCGCACTGAGGTGGGGTGGGTCCGACGCATCGGACCCACCCCACCGTCGTATCTGGAGTCGCTATCCCACGGAGTGGTCGCGGGTGCGCGAGTTCGTCACTGTCACGCGTCACGTGTCGGGTACGAATGACGCTCGCCCGTGCGCGCTTACCCCAACCTGTGGCACACTAGTGTGCGCCGCCGGCTTAGCTCAGTTGGTAGAGCAGCTGTCTTGTAAACAGCAGGTCATCGGTTCGAGTCCGATAGCCGGCTCCGAGGAGTCCACAGTGCGGCACTGACGCCGCGCGCCCCTCAGGCCCCATCACAGATGCGCGAGGCCGGGGCGTGCCCCCGGAAGTGCCCCGCGGAACCGGCCACGGCCTCGTTCATCAGCCATCCGCCGCGCTCAGCCGAGCGACCAGTCGACGCCGCGCGCCCCCTGCTCATCCAACAGTGCGTTCGCACGCGAAAACGGCTGCGACCCGAAGAAACCGCGATACGCCGACAACGGGGAAGGGTGCGGGGACGCGATAATCGGCGTCTCGCCGAGCCGAGGCGTCAACGACTGCGCATCCTTGCCCCACAAGATCGCCACGAGCGGAGCTCGTGAGCCGTCCGGGCGTCGGCGAGCCACCAGCGCGTCAATCGCACACTGCGTGACCTCCTCCCAGCCGCGCCCACGATGCGAGGCGGGCGCACCCGGACGGACCGTCAGCACTCGATTGAGCAGACACACACCCTGCTCGCTCCACGCCGTCAAATCGCCCGAGGTCGGGGCCGGGCAACCGATGTCATCCCCGAGTTCGCGGAAAATATTAATGAGCGACTTGGGCAGTGCCACCCCCGGACGCACGGAAAACGACAACCCCATCGCGTGACCCGGTGTCGGGTATGGGTCCTGCCCCACGATCAAGACCTTCACCTCATCGAAGGGGTACGTGAACGCGCGTAGCACGTCCGTGCCAGCGGGCAGATAACCGTGGCCTTCCTCGACGTCTTTCGCGAGCATGGTGCCCAATTCGTGGACGCGTTCCTCCACCGGAGCCAGTGCGCGGGCCCAGCCCGGATCGATCAACTCAGCCAAGGGGCGCGGATTGTAATCATTCATAGCACTAGACTAATGCTGCACATGGTGCCACACACTTCCCGCGTGCCACACGAGCCAGCCCAGCGCTTTTCCGATAGTCTGAAGACGTGAGTTCTCAGTACCCAAGGGATGAATTTGACCGCGCTGGCGAAGACATGCCCGTCGGCATGCACCGCCCCAAGCCGTCGAAGTGGAAGAACGTGTGGCCGTTTCTGGCCATTCTCGTGATCGTTCCCGCGCTCGGCTGGGTGGCAGCGACCGCCCTGTACCGCGGGCAGACCACAAATGTCAGCGTGCAGCCCGTCCCGGCAACGTCGAGCAGTGCCCAAGCGCCCGCCACCCGGGGGGCGTCACCGGGCGCTGCAGCGCCGAGTGCCGCTCCTTCGGTCGAACCCACCCCCTCGTCGAGTCCCTCGTCCTCCGCTGCCTCCGCTGAACCGGATCATGGTGCCGTGATTTCGGTCCTCAATGGCACCGAAACACAGGGCTTCGCTGCCCAGAAGGTGACCATCCTCAACGATGCGGGCTACGCCGGTACCTCCGCTGCCAACGCGGATGCCAATTGGACGAATACGACGTCTACCGTCTTCTATGAGGACCCGAAAATGGAGGCCACCGCGAAGGATATTGCGTCCAAGCTGGGCATTGACACCGTTCGTCAGCAGAGCGGACTCGGCAATCCTGACGTGGTGATCGTCCTGCGCTGATTGTTCGCTCTATCGCATCTGAGTCGCCCGTCTCCCGTGTGGGGGACGGGCGATGAGCGTCTATCGAGGCCACGTGGGTGCGTTACGCCCTGAGCGCATACGACTCAAGCTCAGTGACCTCGCCTTGCACTCTGGGGTGGTGAGTGCCAGAATCTTAGTTAGCACTCCGACATGGAGAGTGATAAGAGCATCGGTTCGATGAGGTCGTCTCACAAGGGCGGTCGTCCGTCGCGGGCATCGAACCCGATCCGCATCGCGGAAGGACACATTTTCAATGAGCAAGATCATCAAGTTTGATGAAGATGCCCGTCGTGGCATGGAGAGCGGCCTCAACCTGCTGGCCGACACCGTCAAGGTGACGCTTGGTCCCAAGGGCCGCAACGTCGTGCTCGACAAGAAGTGGGGCGCCCCCACGATCACCAAGGATGGCGTTTCCGTCGCCAAGGAAATCGACCTGGACGATCCGTTCGAGCGCATCGGCGCCGAGCTGGTGAAGGAAGTTGCCAAGAAGACCGACGACGTCGCGGGTGACGGCACGACCACCGCGACCGTTCTGGCACAGGCGCTGGTCCACGAGGGCCTGCGTAACGTTGCCGCCGGCTCCAACCCGATCGCCCTCAAGCGTGGCATCGACCAGGCCGTCGAGGCCATCGTCGCCCAGCTGCACGCCGACGCCAAGCCCGTCGAGACCACCGAGCAGATCGCCGCCACGGCTTCCATCTCCGCCAACGACCCCGCCATCGGCAAGCTTATTGCCGAGGCCTTCGAAAAGGTCGGTGCCGAGGGCGTTGTCACCGTCGAGGAGACCAACTCCTTCGACACTACCCTGGAGACCACCGAGGGCATGCGCTTCGACAAGGGCTACCTGTCGGCCTACTTCGTGACCGACCAGGAGCGCCAGGAAGCCGTCCTCGAGGACGCCTACGTCCTCCTCATGGACTCCAAGATCTCCAACGTTAAGGACATCGTCCCCGTCCTGGAGAAGGTTATGCAGACCGGCAAGCCCCTGGCGATCATCGCCGAGGATGTCGAGGGCGAAGCCCTCGCTACGCTGGTCGTCAACAAGATCCGCGGCACCTTCAAGTCCGTGGCCGTCAAGGCCCCCGGTTTCGGCGAGCGCCGCAAGGCGATGCTGCAGGACATGGCCATCCTGACGGGCGGCCAGGTCATCTCCGAGACCGTCGGCCTCTCCCTCGAGAACGCTGACCTCGAGCTGCTGGGCCGCGCCCGCAAGATCGTCGTCTCCAAGGACGAGACCACCATCGTCGAGGGTGCTGGCGACAAGGACATGCTGGACGCCCGCGTGCGCCAGATCCGCCAGGAGATCGAGAACACCGACTCCGACTACGACCGCGAGAAGCTGCAGGAGCGCCTCGCCAAGCTCGCTGGCGGCGTCGCCGTCATCAAGTCCGGCGCGGCCACCGAGGTCGAGCTCAAGGAGCGCAAGCACCGCATCGAGGACGCCGTTCGTAACGCTCGCGCGGCTTCCGAAGAGGGCCTGGTCGCCGGCGGCGGCGTCGCCCTGATCCAGGCTGCCGCCGTGGCGCTGCCCAAGCTCGATGCTCTCACCGGCGACGAGGCGACCGGCGTGAACATTGTGCGCCTGGCCGTCTCCGCTCCGCTCAAGCAGATCGCTGAGAACGCGGGTGTCGAGGGTGGCGTGGTCGCCGACCGCGTTGCCAACATGGAGCCCGGCCACGGCCTGAACGCTGCGACCGGCGAGTACACCGACCTGATGGCCGCCGGTATCTCCGACCCGGTCAAGGTCACCCGTTCCGCGCTGCAGAACGCCGCGTCGATCGCGGGCATGTTCCTGACGACCGAGGCCGTCGTTGCCGACAAGCCGGAGCCCCCGGCCGCCGGTGGCGACGACGCGGGCGCCGGCATGGGCGGCATGTACTGAGCCGCGTAGCGCTGAGCTGATACGCCTGGGGGCGGGACCTGTGAGGGGTCCCGCCCCCGACGCATCTGCGGATTCTCATCGGCTGGTGAGGCCGACGCATGGGGGCGGTCGGACCGGCGCGCGGGTTCAGGCGTGCTGCTACACGAACAATCCCATCGAGTGGGTCTCCGCGTCCGAGTAGGTGGTAGCCGCATCCTGCAACTGCGACGAGATCTGGTCGAGGGTGTCGTGCGTCTGCGTCTGAATGGCCTCCCACTGGCTGATGGTCGTCTCGAAGTTGATCTGCGCGCCGCCGGTCCAGGAATCCTGGAGGCCTAGCAGCTGTGTCATGAGGGTGTCGACTTCGGTGCGGATCGTGGCTGCGGTTGCGCAGGCCTGAGCGGATGCTGTCGAAATTTCCTCGGCGTCAACGGCGTAAGCGGTCATGATGTCACTCCTTCGTGGGACCCCGGGTGGGTCCGTCGCGCTCAACGCTAGACGCAGGCTGGTAGGGGAGTCGAGGCGGAATCGTGGGCCTGTGGATAGCGGGATGAGGCGACGCATCCCTGTGGATAATCGAGATGTGGGCGTGTCCCTGTGGATACACGACGCCCGGCGCACCGCAGGGTACGCCGGGCCGTGAAACGCGCGTGAAACGAACTCAGTCGGCGTTGGGGAGATCCAGGGACTCCACGGCTGATTCAAGGGAGGACGTAGTCTCCACGTCCTCGCCCGAGTACAGTGGCTCCTCGATTTTGCGCGGCAACACGCCGGTCGACGTCACTTCATTGTCGGCGGAGTGGACCGGAATGCGCTTCTTGATGGAACGGCGCTTGATGATGAGCGTGCCGGTCGAGGTGACCGCCCCTCCTGGGCCTCGTCCGTGTCATCCGAGTCATCCGGATCGTCGGTGTCGTCGGCCTGGGCGGCCTCGCACAGCTGCGCCTTATCGCGCTCGAGACGCGTCAGCTCGACCTCGAGGTTCGCGCGGGCGGTGTCCTCCCATGCGGAGCCGAGGGGGGACTGGTAGATGGTCTCGTAGCTGAGCAGCTTCTTGAGCAGGGCGATACGGGCCTTGATGAATTGCAGGTCGTCCAGCTCGACGAGTTCGGCACGCAGCGCAGTGCGGATCTTCTTATACTCCTGCGGGCTACAGGACAGGCCCGCCAGGTCTGCATCCACGAGGACCTGCGCGTCGAAATCCATCCGCGGGTGCGCGGTGGCGCGTCACGAAGGCGATGAGTTCGTCGACGCGCGCCACGACCTCGTCAGAGACGCCGAGGCTGGTGAGGCGACTATGCGCGTGCTCGATACAGCGGGTCGCGGCGAAGTTCGCCTGAAAGCCGCCGAGCTTGATCTCAAGGGCCTTGTTGAGGAAGGCACCGTGGTACCACGCTGCGACGCGCAGGATGTCAGGGTCGTGCGCGGAGGAAGCGATTTCGTCGATATGGGTCAGCGTGTTCATGAGCCGACGCAGATTGTGCAGCTGACGGTTGGGTGCGTTCCAACGCTGCATGAGGTCTGCGCCCTCATGTTCAAGGTCTGTTACGGCAGCAGTCGCGCCGATTTGCTGCATGGCGTCGACGAACGACGTCAGCAGCCACTGAGGTGCTTGTGCACCCATGGGCCACTCTCCTAGTTGAGGAATACCCGAGCCATGCTAGTGCGCTTTTTCCTCGCGGTCACGTTCGCGAGTAAGGAACCGAGCACAATTCGTGCGGTTCTTTCGAAACTGTCAGCTGGTGAACGGTAGAGATTGAGGGGAAAAGTAGCTGTCGCGCCGCTCATCGTTATGTCGTTCACGCCATCGGCAGTTCGATGCGGACGGTGAGGCCCCCGCCTTTGGTTTTCGTCAGGGAGGCGTTTCCTCGGTGGGCGGCTAGGATTCCGGAGACGATGGCCAGTCCCAGGCCGGATCCGCCCGAGCGCCGGTTGCGCGAGGAGTCAGCCCGGTAGAAGCGTTCGAAGACGCGTCCGCGGTCGGTTTCATCGATGCCGGGGCCGTGGTCGCGCAGTTCCACGATGGCGGTGTCGCCGCTGCGACCGAGCGCGATTTCGACGGGTGAACCGTCCGGCGTGTAGCGCACGATGTTCCCGATGAGGTTGGTGAAGACTTGGGAGATGCGGTCGCGGTCGGCGGGAACGATCAGGGTCATCGGGGGAGTGCGACCGTTGATGCCGGTGAGTCCGACGGTGCGCGTGGGGTCGAGCGCCTGCAGGTCGAAGACCGCGTTGTCAGCTAGCTTGACCAGATCAATGTCGGCAATGTCGAGTGGGCGTCCCTCGTCGAGCCTGGCGAGAGTGAGGAGGTCTTCGACCAGGGTGGCCATGCGGGCAGACTCTGAGCCGATGCGGCCCATGACTTCGTCGATGCGTTCGGCAGGGCACGCCGCCCATTGAGTACAGCTCGCAGTATCCGGAGATCGCTGCCAGAGGGGTGCGCAGCTCGTGGGAGGCGTCGGAGACGAAGCGTTTGATCTTTCGTTCCGAGGCCTGACGCGCCTCGAAGGATTGCTCGACCTGGGTGAGCATAGAGTTGAGTGAGAGAGACAGGGAGCCGACTTCGGTCGTGGGCGGGTGGGGGGTGAGGCGCTTGGTGAGGTCGCCGGCGGCGATCTTGCCGGCGGTGGATTCGATGGAGCGCAGCGGCAGGAGTGCGCGTCGTACGAGGACGTGGCCCCGCCCAACCGCCGATGATGACGATAATGAGGCCGGCGACGGTGAAGTACGAGGCCGTGGTGCGCAGGGTGTGCTGGACGTCGGACAGGGGGAGGGCGATCGTCATGTATCCGGAGAATAATCCGGTGTCTTGGTCGTAGACGGGGACGACGAGTGCGCGCCAGCCGAGTCCGGTCTTTGAGGAGGGGACTGTGACGGGCAGCGTGCGGAAGGAGGAGATGGGTGCGGAGGACGTATCGATCAGCTCGGGCAGGATGGGTGTGCCCGACGCCTTGAGTGTGTCCTCCGAGTAGAGGTAGCGATCCTGGCCATCCACGTCGTGAATATGGACGTAGTAGAGAGTGGGGATGGCACCCTGGCCGTCGGCGGCGAAGGTGGCTGATGAGGCGGAGATCTGGATCGTGTGCGCGGTCGCGATGAGCTGGTCGTCGATCTGCGAGGTCAGGTGGCGCTGCAAGAGGCCAATCATGACGGTGCCGGACAGTGAGAGTCCGACGGCAAGCAGGAACGTGATGAGCGTAACGAGCTGTGAGGCGAGGGGTTTGGTGTCCCACCAGGCCTCGACACGTTGAGCCAGACTGGGGTGCACGTTACTCCTCGGCGCGCAGGATGTAGCCGACGCCTCGCTTGGTGTGGATGAGTTCGCCGGAGGCGCCCTCGACGGCGAGCTTGCGTCGCAGGTAGGAGATGTAGGACTCGACGATGGCGACCTCGCCGTCCCAGTCGTATTCCCACACGTGGTCGAGGATCTGCATCTTGGACACGACGCGCCCGGCGTTGATAACGAGGTAGCGCAGGAGCTTGAACTCGGTGGGGGACAGGTCGATCTGGACTCCGGCGCGTGTCACTTCGTGGGCGTCCTCGTCAATAACGAGGTCGCCGACACGCAGGAAGGCGTCGTCCTCCTCGGCACCCATGGTGCGGCGCAGGATGGCGCGGATGCGGGCGACGACCTCTTCGAGGCCGAAGGGCTTGGTGACGTAGTCGTCGCCGCCGACCGTTAGGCCCTGGATCTTGTCGCGCATGTCGTCGCGGGCGGTGAGGAAAAGGACGGGGGTCGTGATGCCGGCGTCGCGCAGGCGGCGGGTGACGGTGAAGCCGTCCATGTCGGGGAGCATGACGTCGAGGACGATGAGGTCGGGGCGCGAGGCCTGGGCTTCGTGGAATGCGCCGCTGCCGTCTTCGGCGGTGACGACGTCGAAGCCTGCGAAGCGCAGGGAGGAGGCGAGGAGGTCGCGGATGTTGGGTTCGTCGTCAACGACGAGCAGTTTTGCCTCTGTTCCGGTGGTGGTCATGGGTTTAGTGTCCTGCACGATGCTGAATGTTTCCTGATAGTTGGGTGGGAGAGAGGTGGGCCGCTAATTGTTTGTTTGGTCACAGATTCTGTTGCGGTAATGGTATGTGCAACAAGGAAGAGCGCGGATGAATCGTGCAAGAATTGAAGCATGTCATCCCGTCAGTACAGTGGACATCCTGTCTCCCGCAGGTGTCGAATTCCAGCACGTATCTCCCCACACTCGCCGCCCTGCGCCTGGGCAACGCCCTTGCCCTGTGCGGTGCCCTGTGCGGCATGATCTCGGCGCTCGTCCTCATTGTTGACATCGCCGCACTGTGGTGGCTCATGCTCGTCCCCGCGGTCATCGCCCTGCTGTGCCTATGGCTGATCCCCGCCCAGGTGCGTGCCCTGCGCTACGCCCTGGCCGAGACCGACTTTGTGATCCGCCGCGGCGTCATTAATCGCTCGCTCACGATGGTCCCCTACGGTCGCATCCAGTACGTCGACATCCACCAGGGTCCCGTCCTGCGCTTCATGGGCATCGCCACGATCAAGCTCTCGACCGCGAGCGCCCAGACCGACGCGACTCTCAGCGGCGTTTCCGTCGCCGATGCGGTGGGCCTGCGTGACGTCCTGGCCGAGCGCGGTTCCGCAGAGCTGATGGGCCTATGAGCAAGGATCTGTCCGCTGACAGGGTCGCCCCCGAGGAATGGAAGCTGCTTCACCCGCTGACCTACCTGCCCCGCGTTCTCGGATCAGTGACGGGCATTATCGGCGCGGTGACCCTGGCGAACGCGTCGGCGCTCGCGGCGTGGCTGTCGGGCGAGACACCGACGGGCATCGAGAGTGGGATCGTTTTCCTCGGACTCGCCGCGATCGCTGTGGTGATCCTGGCTGTCTCTGGCCTCTACAGCTATCTGGCCTGGAGAATGACGCGCTACGCGGTGACCTCGACGGCCGTGTGGTATCGCGCGGGTATCCTCATGCGCACCCAGCGCCACGCGCGCCTGTCGCGCATCCAGACGGTGAACGTCTCCTATTCGTTCCTCGGCCGCATCGTGGGCCTGGGGTACCTCGACATCGAGGTCGCCGGCGGCCAGGACTCGAGCATCAAGCTCGGCCTGCTCACGAGCCGCCGCCTCGAGGAGCTGCGTGCCCTCCTGCTCGCCCTGGCCTCGGGCGCGATTGACGAGGCCGTGGATCCCAGCGCTGATGCCGTGGCCTCGACCGTGGGTCGCCGCTCCGGCACATTCCCGCTCGAGGCCTCCGAGCGTCGCGTCTTTATGGTCGGTGGCCTCAAGCTTCTGGCTTCCATGCTGGCGACCGTCGACAACGCCGTGGCGCTGTTCTTCGGTGTCTTCCTGCTCGGCTTTGAACGGCTTCCTGGTCGGAGTCGTGGGCGTGACCTCGCTCATGAGCTTCTTCGGTATTCTCGCGGGTGCGCTCAGTCTCCTGGCGGGCGTCTGGGCGCGCTTCGACCGCGAGTTCGGTTTCACGGCGTCCATCGCGGCCGACGGCGTGCACATCAGCCGAGGCCTGACGGCCCAACGCCAGGTGACGATTCCCCCGGGACGTATCCATGCCATCGAAGTGACCCAGCCCCTGATCTGGCGGATCTTCGACTGGTACCGCGTGGAGATCACGCAGGCAGGTAACGCCGCCCACACCAAGGATGAGAAAAACAAAGGCATGCGGGTCGACGTAGCCTCCGACGTGCTGCTGCCCGTCGGCAGTCGCACCGAGGTCCTTCAGGCGATCGCTATTGCTATCCCCTGACCTGGGGGTCGATGACGCGACGGGCTTCATCGAATCCCTGCGCGCCGGAATGCGCGAGGACCGTTGGATGACCTCGATCCCGCGCAGCGCGCGCATCCTGGACCCCCTGGAGTACAACCGCCGCGCCTTCGGCCTGACCGACGCGGTGTTCGCGATCCGCGATGGGTTCTTCAACCTGCGCTTCTCGATCATCCCGCTCACGCGCATCCAGTCCGTGTCCGTGCGCCAGGGGCCGGTCCAGCGCTGGCGCGGCGTGGCCTCCGTCCGAGCCGAACTCGTCCCCGGGTCCGGTCGTCTCCATGGCTGAGCACGTCGACGCCGAGCGCGCCCTGCAGCTGTGGGCCGACCTGTCCGCCGCCTCGAAGGTCCGACGCGAAGCCGAGAAAAGCGAGCGCTGGCTCTCCCGCGTCACCGAGGTCGTCGAGGCAACCACAGGCGACGCGAGCGACAAGTAGGACGCGGATCGGCGACAATATGACCATGAGTACCCCCGGACGCCTCGGCATCGGCATCATCGGCATGGGCCACGTCGGCCCCGTCATTGGCTCCGCTCTGCGCGCCGTCGGACATCAGATCGTCGCCGTCTCCGCGTCCTCGGACGCCTCGCGCGAGCGGGCCGACGCGATGTTGCCCGGAGTGCCGCTCGCCTCCCCCGAAGAGGTCGCGCGGCGCTCCGAAGTCGTCATCCTGGCCGTCCCCGACGACCAGATCGGTCCCCTCGTCTCCGGACTCGCCGACCTCGGCGCGTGGCAGACCGGGCACATCGTCATCCACCTATCCGGCGCCTCGGGCGTCGGCCTGCTGGCCCCGGCTTCGACCGCCGGAGCGATCCCCCTGGCCATCCACCCGGCGATGACCTTCACGGGGACCAGCGTCGACGTGGCGCGCCTGGTCGGCACCCCCTTCGCGGTCACGGCTGCCGCCCCCTTCCTGCCCATCGCCCAGGCCCTCGTCGTCGAAATGGGCGGGTGAACCCGTCGTCGTCGCCGAGGAGGACCGCCCCCTCTACCACGCGGGCCTCGCCCACGGTGCCAACTTCATCGCCGGCATCACCGTGCAGACGACGCGCATCCTCGCCGCGGCTGGCATCGATAACCCTGCCCTGTACGTGCGGCCCCTCCTCGAGGCCGCCCTCGACCGCGCCCTCACCGAGGGCGTCACCGGCATCTCCGGACCCGCCGCCCGCGGCGACGCCGGTACCATCGCCGCCCACGCCTGCTGCCTCGCCTCTCGCGAGGAACTCGCGGGGAACGCGACACCTACGCGGACATGACCCGCGCCCTCACGCGCCTCCTGCGCGAGGCCCGGCTCCTCGACGAACGCGCCGCAACAGCCGTCGAGGCAGCCCTCCTCGACCCCGGCGCGTAACCTCCCCCTGTGGGAACGATCCCGCGCGACCCAGCCCAGGCCTCGTCCATAACGCAGGCGTGAGGATAGCGACTCTATTTCGCGTCGGCAGGTCAATATTTGCAAGAATAGAAATATGACCCACCGTCCCATCCTGACACACACGCGCGCCCAGCTGGCCGAGGCACTGACGAAGCTGCCCGGCACGAAGGCACTCGTCATGACCATGGGTGCCCTGCACAACGGACACCTGCAGCTCGTGCGCGAAGCGCAGCAGCTGGCTGATCACGTGATCGTCACGATCTTCGTGAACCCGACGCAATTCGCGCCCGGCGAGGACTTCGACGCCTACCCGCGCACCCTGGAGGCGGACATGGACGCCCTCGAGACGGTCGGGCGCGGACCTCGTGTGGGCACCCGCGCCGCAGGACGTGTACCCGACCCCCGTGACCGTCACCATCGACCCGGGTCCCATCGCGCGCGTCCTCGAAGGCAAGACGCGTCCCACGCACTTCGCGGGCGTCGCCCTCGTGTGCTCTAAGGTCGTCAATCTCGTACGCCCTGACGTGGCCCTCTACGGGCAGAAGGACGCCCAGCAGCTGGCCGTCCTGCGCACCGTCTTCACCCAGCTTGACATTCCCGTGCGCGTCCACGCCGTGCCGATCGTGCGCGCCGAGGACGGCGTGGCCCTGTCCAGCCGCAACCAGTACCTCAGCGACGACGAGCGCGCCCGCGCCCGTGCGCTGTCCCGCTCGCTGCGCCGCGGCGTTGAGGTCGCCGAGGCCGGGGCCGAGCCTGCGGCCATCGTGGCGCAGTGCCGCGCGGTCATCGAGGCCGAGGGCGGCATTGACGTGGACTACATCGCGCTCGTCGACGCCGGGACCTTTGAGATCCTCGCCGGTACCGAGTCCGTGCCCGTCGGCGAAGGAGCAGGCGCGTCCACCGTGGCAGCCGACGGCACGCGGCAGGGACGCCTCCTCATCGCCGCCAAGGTCGGCACGACCCGCCTCATCGACAACATGGAGGTGGCGCTGCACGCCGCCCCCTGTTCCTGCTCCACCCACGCGGGGGACCTCGCATGATGGAAATGACCCGCGAGATGGCGATCGGCAAGATCCATCGCGCCGTTGTCACCGGTGCCGACCTGCACTATGTCGGCTCAATCACCGTGGACGAGGATCTGCTGGACGCCGCGAACATCGTACCCGGCCAGAAGGTTGACATCGTCAACGTCAACAACGGCGAACGCCTGTCCACCTACACGATTGCCGGATGGCGTGGCTCTGGCACCATCCAGCTCAACGGTGCGGCCGCCCACAAGGTGAAACGTCGGCGACCTCGTCATCATCATGGCCTACGCCCAGGTGCCCGAGTCCCTCGTGCGCCAGGTCAAGCCCTCCGTCGTCTTCGTCGACGAGGCCAACCGGATCGTCAGCGCTGGTGACCACGCGGGCACCGTCCCCGAAGACTCCGAGCGCGCCCGCGCGTTGGGCCTGAAGAGTTCCGGCGTCTAACCGGGAACGCAGTGCTAGCGCCCACACGCCTGAGTGGACGCTAGTCGAGGCCGTGCGTATCCGGATAGGTTGTGCGCACGCGGATAGGTTATACGCATCCGGATAGGTTATTAACCTATCCGGATGTTCGTTACCTATCCGGATGCGTGTTGCTGCCCGCAGACGGCAGCCACAACGTGCGCTGAATGGCGGCCACAACGTGCGCCAGTAGCATCTGACCCAGCGCCAATGCACTGGCTGCGCCAGCGTGGCGAGCAAACCCCTTCGCGGACGCACCCCGACGCTCGCGCGCCTGCGTGACCTGCTCAACCGGGCCACTGCCTCGTCGCCTCCTCAGAACCCGCTACGATAGGCGCATGACCGATTCTTCTTCCATGCCCCACGCAAGCACCCCGCCGACGACACCCCCGAGCAGGTCAAGGTCCGCGCGGCGAAGCGCGAGCGCCTCATGGAGGCGGGCATCCCCGCCTACCCCTGTGCTCCTGCCCATCACGACGACCATCAAGAAGGTGCGCGAGCAGTACTCCCACCTTCAGCCCGGTGAAGAGACCGAGGACTACGTGGGCCTGGCTGGCCGCGTCGTCCTTGCTCGCAACGGCGGCAAGCTCTGCTTCGCGACCCTCATGGACGGCGAAGGCAACAAGATCCAGGTTATGCTCTCCGCCGCCTCGGTCGGTGCCGAGTCCCTGGCCGCCTACAAGAACGACGTCGACCTGGGCGATCACCTCTTCGTCCACGGGTCGCGTGATCTCCTCGCGCCGCGGCGAGCTGTCGATCTTTGCGACCCCCGCCGAGGTTACCCCCGAGGCTCAGGCCGCCTACGAGGCCGCCTCGAGCGCCCTGCCCGCCCCCGACGCCTCGTGGGCCATCGCCTCCAAGGCGCTGCGCCCCCTGCCCAAGACCTGGACCACCGAGGACGGCGAAGAAATCACGCTGTCCGAGGACCAGCGCATCCGCCGCCGCGAACTCGACCTGATCACGCGACCCGCCGCACGCGATATGGTCCGCATCCGCGCGGCCGTCAACCGCTCGCTCCGCGAAAACTTCTTCCGCCGCGACTACATCGAGCTTGAGACGCCGATGCTGCAGATGATCCACGGTGGCGCTGCTGCCCGCCCCTTCACGACGCACATGAACGCGCTCGACACGGAACTCTACCTGCGCATCGCGACGGAGATCTACCTCAAGCGCGCGGTCGTCGGCGGCGTGGATCGCGTCTTCGAAATCAACCGCAATTTCCGTAACGAGGGCATGGACTCCTCGCACAGCCCCGAGTTCACGGCGCTGGAGGCCTATGAGGCCTACTCGGACTACAACGGCATGGCCGACCTGACGCGCGACCTCATCCAGCAGGCTGCCCGCGACGCCTTCGACCTGTCCGAGGGTGAGGAAATCGTGCGCCTGGCCGATGGCACCGAGTACGACCTGTCGGGCGAGTGGGACCGCATCGACCTGTACGGTTCTACCTCCGAGGCCCTGGGCGAGGAGATCACGGTGGAGACGCCGCGCGAGACCCTCGTCAAGTACGCGGAGCGCGTCGGCCTGGAGGTCGACGACTATGCGGTTTCCGGCAAGATCGTTGAGGACATCTTCGAGGAGCTCGTCGGCTCTAAGCTGTGGGCCCCGACCTTCGTCTATGACTTCCCGGAGGATACCTCCCCGCTGACCCGCTACCACCGCTCGCGCCCCGGCCTCACTGAGAAGTGGGACCTGTACGTGCGCGGTTTCGAGACGGGTACCGCCTACTCTGAGCTGGCCGATCCCGGTCGTCCAGCGCGAGCGCTTCGAGGCGCAGGCCCTCGCGGCCGCCAACGGCGACCCGGAGGCCATGGTCCTCGACGAGGACTTCCTCATCGCCATGGAGCAGGGCTTCCCGCCGTGCGGCGGCATGGGCATGGGTATCGACCGCCTGCTCATGGTCCTGACCGGCCAGGGCATCCGCGAGACGATTCCGTTCCCGCTGGTCAAGCGCCTGGGCTGATCTGAGCCGATAAAGGGCCACGGCCTCGTTCCTTCGATGGACGAGGCCGTGGCCCTTCGCGTTGTCGGGCGCGCCTTGGTGAGCGGTGCGGGAGTGAGGCGCGGGGGAGGAGAGTCTAGCCGCGCGGCTGGTGATGCAGTGCGCGCGTGTGGACGAGGTCGAGGAGTTCGTGCGCGGCTCCGTCGTCCAGGACGAGGTCGGTGGCGACCCCGGCGCGCAGGGCCCCGAGGAGGGGGAGGGCCTTGGAGGCTCCGGAGACGACGCACAGGCGCTTTCGGTATCTTTTTGAGGGTGTCGGGCGTGGGGCCGGAAGCGCGCTCGTTGAGGTGCATGTCGGTGGAGCCGTCCTCGCGGATGAGGACCGTGCACACGTCGCCGACGACCCCGTCGTTTTGGGCGGAGGCGATCTCGATGGGTTCGAGGAAGCCTCCCGAGTAGACGTGGGAGGGCAGGCGCGCAGACATGGATCCGACGCCGAAGAGGGCGACGTCCGTGTTGTCGATCGTGTCGAGGACGGATTGGACGGAGCGTTCGCGCCACAGTGCTTTCTTGGTGTCCGCGTAGTCGAAGAATGCGGGGACCGGGAAGTTGACGATTCGTCCCCCGATAGCCTTGGCGGCGCGCGAGATGATGGCTTCGGCGTAGGGCATGCCGGATTCGGTGGCTGTTGAGGCACCGTTGAGCTGGACGACCGTTGAACCCGCGAAGGACACGTGCGGCATAGCTCGTGTGACTTCGGCGGTCGTGTTGCCCCACGCGATGCCGAGGGTCACGCCGGGGAAGAGCATGTCGATGAGATGCTCGGCGGCGACCAGGGCGACGTTGTGGAGGCGGTTGACCTCGGTGTGGACGTCGTGGACGGGCACGACCGAGACCTGCACGCCGAAAAGGTCCGCAATCTGTCCGGCGAGCGTGCCTTTGGTCCCAGGGAGACGCGGAGACGGAGATGCGGACGAGCCCGACTTCGCGCGCGTGGGCGAGCAGTCGGGACACGGAAGAGCGCGATATCTGCAGGTGGCGGGCGATTGTCTCCATCGTCTGCCCCTGCAGGTAGTACATTGAGGCCGCCTCGTGCGCCTGTTCGTCACGTATTGTCACGTTTTCTAGTGTGCCATGCACAAGCGTGCAGATGTGTGATTTTGAGTATCCATTCCTGTGTCGGCGGGTTACATTTGTCTGCGACAGATGGTCAGGGTTACACCCGAAGCAATGAACGAACGTGCACTTTGGTTTGGGCTAACGTGCATGGAGTGCCATACTTGGTGTGACCCGTCAACAATATCTGCGTGGATACTGTTCGATGGCACACAGTTATCGGCGGAATACCACCGTGACCCGACGTGAAGGCGCGTCGGAGAAAGATAGGAAACATGCTCTCAACACTGTTCCCGGCAGCCGCAGAAACGGCTGTTCCCTACCGTGAGCCAGATTTTCATGTCTGAGTTCCTCGGCACAGCCGTGCTGCTGCTCCTCGGCGGCGGCGTCGTCGCCACGAACCTGCTGCCCAAGTCCAAGGGCAAGGGCGGCGGCTGGCTGCTCATCAACTGGGGATGGGGCCTCGCGGTCTTCGCCGGCGTCTACGTCGCGTTCCGAACCGGCGGCCACCTCAACCCCGCCGTCACGATCGCCAAGGTCGTCGCCCACGTGTTCGATCCCCAGCGTCACCCTGGCGGGCAACATCCCCGTCACCGGCGTCAACGTTGCCGTCTACATCGTTGCCCAGTTCCTCGGTGCCTTTCGTCGGTGCCGTCCTGTGCTGGCTCACCTTCAAGCAGCACTTCGATGAGGACTGCGACCCCGCCCTCAAGCTGGGCGTCTTCTCCACCGGCCCCGAGATCCGCTCCTACGGTTGGAACTGCCTCACTGAGGCCATCGGCACCGCCGTCCTGATCCTGTGGGATCTTTCGTCTCCGGCTACACCGAGACCGCCGTCGGCCCGCTCGGCGTCGCCCTCATCATCGTCGTCATCGGCAACTCCCTCGGTGGCCCCACCGGTTACGCCATCAACCCGGCCCGTGACCTCGGCCCCCGTGTCGCTCACGCGATCCTGCCCATCAAGGGCAAGGGCGGCTCCGACTGGGGTTACTCCTGGGTTCCGGTCGTCGGCCCCATCGTCGGTGCCATCGCCGGTACCGTTCTCTACTACGTCGCCCTCGCCTGAGGGTGAGTGTGCGGGCGAGGTCGCCACGGCCTCGCCCGCACGATCCCCAGCGTTGGGGACCAACAAGTTCATAGGGGCACCGATGCCCCGCAAGCCGCGCAGGTGGCCCGGCGCGGCCTACACAACGACGTGAAAACGCCTCCGAAAGGATACTCATGACCACCACCGAAAAGTTCGTTCTCGCCATCGATCAGGGCACCACCTCGACCCGTGCGATCATCTTCAACCACTCCGGCGAGATTATCTCCGTCGGACAGAAGGAATTCACCCAGATCTTCCCGAACCCGGGCTGGGTCGAGCACAACCCCCTCGAGATCTGGGAGACCACGCGTCTGGTCGTCGCCGAGGCTCTGCAGGCGGCGGAGATCAACCGTCACCAGCTGGCTGCCGTGGGTATCACCAACCAGCGTGAGACCACGGTCGTGTGGGACAAGAACACCGGCGAACCCGTGTACAACGCGATCGTCTGGCAGGATATGCGCACCTCCGACATCGTTAAGGAGCTTGAGGGCGACGAGGGGCCGGATCGCTTCCGTCAGATCTGTGGCCTGGGCCTGTCCCCCTACTTCTCCGGCTCGAAGATCAAGTGGATCCTGGACAACGTCGAGGGTGCTCGTGAGCGCGCTGAGGCCGGCGACCTGTACTTCGGCAACACCGACTCCTGGGTTCTGTGGAACCTGACGGGCGGCGTCAACGGCGGCGTGCACTGCACGGACGTCACCAACGCCTCGCGCACGATGCTGATGGATATCCGCACGCTCTCCTGGCGCGAGGACGTCTGCGAGATCTTCGGCATCCCGATGTCGATGCTCCCCGAGATCAAGTCCTCCTCCGAGATCTACGGCTACGGGCGTAAGAACGGCCTGCTCATCGACACCCCGATCGCCGGCATCCTCGGCGACCAGCAGGCGGCCACCTTCGGCCAGGCCTGCTTCGAAAAGGGCATGGCGAAGAACACCTACGGCACCGGCTGCTTCATGCTCATGAACACCGGCACCGAGCCCGTCTTCTCCGACAATGGCCTGCTCACCACGGTTGCCTACAAGATCGGCGAGCAGCCGGCCGTCTACGCCCTCGAAGGTTCGATCGCCGTGGCGGGCTCGCTCGTGCAGTGGCTGCGCGACAACCTGGGCATGATCGTCAAGTCCTCGGATATCGGCAAGCTGGCCAGCACGGTTGAGGACAACGGTGGCGTCTACTTCGTCCCCGCGTTCTCCGGCCTGTTCGCTCCCTACTGGCGTTCGGATGCTCGCGGCGCGATCGTGGGCCTGACCCGCTACGTGAACAAGGGTCACATCGCCCGCGCCGTTGAGGAGTCGACCGCGTTCCAGAGCGCCGAAGTTCTCGACGCGATGAACGCCGATGCCGGCGTGCCGCTCAAGGAGCTCAAGGTTGACGGCGGCATGACGCACGACGACCTGGTCATGCAGTTCCAGGCCGACCTGTGCGGCGTGGACGTCGTTCGCCCGAAGGTCATCGAGACGACCGCCCTGGGTGCCGCCTACGCGGCCGGTATGGCGGTGGGCTTCTGGTCGGGAACCGACGACGTCGCGGCCAACTGGCAGGAGGGCAAGCGCTGGACGCCGTCCATGGAGCCGGCCGAGCGTGACCGCACCTACCGCCTGTGGAAGAAGGCTGTCACCCGCACCCTGGACTGGGTGGATGACGACGTGAAGTGATTGCGTTCCTGGTGTAGGGACGAGGCCGGGGCTGCGCGAGCGGTCCCGGCCTCGTCGTGCGTGGGGCGGGGTGAGGAGCTAGAAGGATTCTGTGTGAACGTATCCGCCTGCGGCTCGTATGAGGTGGGCGACGTCGGTGACCATGAGGGGCGAGCCGCAGACGTAGTAGTCGGCCTGGGGGTCGATGCCCGTGGCGTGCAGGTAGTCGGTGACGCGGCCGTGGAAGGTTTCGGGTGTTTTCTCGCGGCTCACGCAGCGGATGACGCGGGGGAAGGGAGCATCCAGGCGTGTTGTCAGGTCGTCGCTCGTGGTCGCCAACCCGAGGAGGAGGATGTCATCTGCTCGTATGCTCCGCTCGAATTCCGCGAGGAACGGTGCGATACCTGTTCCAGTAGCGACGAATACGCGGCGGCAGGGCGAGGGAGTGTCCCGCGTGCGTGCCTCCTGCCGCCGTGTCGTGGAGGAAGTGCCCGTACGGGAGTTCAAGATCCACGTCGTCGCCCGCTTTGTGCGTGGCGTGCCCACGCCGCACCATGCCCCTGGGTGCGCACGTCCACGAGCAGGCGCACGGCTTTCCCGGGCGCGGAGGCGATGGAATAGGGTCGCCATTCGAAAGGGGCGACCCGCACGAGCGCGTACTGACCCGCATCCCAGGTTCCATCCTGCGGGAGCTGGAGTGTGATGTCGCGGATAGTTGGGGTGATCCAGCTGGCGCGCTGCACTGTTGCTCGATAGCGCCTCGCTCCGGCGCTGCGCTGAGCCTCGAACCCCTGAGAGTGTTCGGGGTTGGCTCGCTTGGTACCCTCTGCTCGCAGCGCCCGGTTGATGCGCGGATACCCCGAGGGTCCCCAGGACCTTGCAGGCAGCGGACATGCCCGCCAGAGCAGCCCCGACAATTCCGGGCATTCCCGCATCCTGCCCGGTGAGGAAGAGTCTGGTGATGGGGGTCGAGGGGGTGGCCAGGTCGGCCCTGAATCTCTCGGGGGTGAGGGGGAGGCCGTAGAAACAGCCGAGGGAGTGGGACGTGAAGTGCTCGATGGTCAGCGGCGTGCCCACCTCGGCGTAGCGGACGGCGTCCTTTCAGGCCCGGTACGGCTGTGTCCGCGAGATCGATGAGTCCTTGCGACATGGCCGACGTGAGGGCCTCGTAATCCTCCCCGCGCAGCCCCTGGCCTCGTTCCCCGCCCAGCGTTGGAAGGCCTCGGGCTGCGCGAACGACACGATCTCGGCCGTCGCGTGCGTATCTCCGGACTTGATGCCCGGGAAGGAGATGAAACGCCGAGTGCGGGTGCCCGCCGAGGAGGTCAGCACTCATCCGGACCGGGTCGGCGCGCCCCGTAGCCGTGTTGATCCAGACGTTCGACCCCGTCCACGCCATCGGGGTAACGGTCGAGGGCGAGGTAGAGCGTGACAGCCGAAGCGCCGTGCCCGAGGCGGGCGATCCTCTCGCGCACGCGCGCCGTGAGCGCGGCGGTCGGACCGGTCGCGGGCAGTAGGCGGGTGTATGTTTCTCGGGCACCGATGCCGGAGATAATGATCGGGGCCCGCTCCTCGTAGGAGATGGGGGCAGGACTCGAGCGGTCGGTGACGCGCACGCCGACGGCGGTCCCGTCCTCGACGAGGATCTCCTCGACGTCCTGCGCGAGACGGATCTGACCGCCGGCGCCCACGATCCCCTCCTCGATCATGCGTGCAATCTGACCGCTCCCGCCGCTGGGGAACCACGCGCCGTTCATATAGTGGCAGACGATCATCGCGTGGGCGACAAACGCACTGCGCGCGGGCTCGACACCGTAGTCGCCCCAGTGCGTGGTGAGGAGGGCACGCAGGGCGGGGTCTCGGAATCGGCGCTCCATGTAGTGTTCCGTCAGCTCGAGCGCGCAGCCTGCGAGCGCTCGCTGGGCGAGGCGCACGGCGGGGGCTGCGCGCGGGTGAACCATCTCCCGGACATACCCGAGCGACATCCAGGAATAGGCGCGTTGAACGTCCGCGCAGTAGCGTCGAATCGCTCTCTTCTCACGCGGAAACAGGGAAGTGAGGAGGTGGCGGTACTCCTGGAGGCTAGATGGGATCGTCACGTCGAGGCCGTGGCCGGGCAGGTAGAAACGGTCGTAGCCCGTCGGCATGCGCGTCCATGACAGGGCTCGCCGGTGAGGTAGTCCAGCAGCTGGCGTGGGCGCGAACCGGGTTCCATGTCTCCCACGTAGTGCAGGCCCACATCCCATGATGCTCCCATTGCGCGGAAGGAGTGCGTGAGTCCGCCTGGGATGGAGTGTTTCTCAAGGACGAGAACGCACAATCCGGCGGTTTGTGCGAGTAGGCCGGCCGTCGTGAGTGAGCCGATTCCGGAGCCAATGATGAGTGCGTCGTACATGGGGTCCCCAAAACTAGACAGTGTCTAATTATGGGACCATGCTCATCTAGACACTGTCAAGTCGGGGTCGTCTCTCGGTTACACTGTGATCATGACGCGCTCTACCGATCCCGAGGGCCTGCGCGAAGCGATCCTCGCCATCAGTCGCGACCTGCTCAACGAGGGCGGGCCGGCCTCCCTGTCCATGCGTGAGGTTGCCCGCCGGGCGAGCTGCACCCACCAGGCTCCCATACCACTATTTCAAGGGACGAGAAGGGATTCTCGCCGCCCTCGCCGAGGAGGGGTACCTCGCCCTGGAAACGACGCTGCGCGAGGCGCGGCGGCGTAGTGCGGGCGCGTCGCCGGACGCGGTGACTCGCACCGCGGGACACGCCTACCTGACGTGGGCGCTGGCCAACCCCTGGCGTCTTTCGGGTCATGTTTCGATCTGATATGTACGACTTCGACGCTCACCCGCAGTTGCGCGAGGCCAGCCTGGCCGCCCGCGCGCAACTGCGATCCCTGGCCCGCCTCGCCTATGGGACGGAGGATCCCTACGCGGAGGTCACCCTGTGGGCGTACATTCACGGCCTCGCGACCCTCGTCCTGGACGGTCCGCCCGCCCTCGGGGCCGGCGATGAGGTGCAGCGCTTTCGCTCATGACGCCATCGATGCCCCCGTACTTCACTCAGGGCACCACGATCAGGGTCACGATCCTCGGCGCGCCGAGGTGCTTTCCTAGGACCCAAGGCCGACAGTGGCCTTAGCCGCGTCGTCTACAATTGACCCTATGGAAAGCTCTAATAATCAAACGACATATCTCGTCGTTGACGGCGAAAATATTGACGCGACGCTGGGACTGTCGGTCCTGGATCGACGTCCGAACCCCGAGGAGCGTCCCCGCTGGGACCGCGTCCTCGAGAGTGCGCATGGTCGCTGGAATCAGCGCGCCAAGGGCCTGTTCTTCCTCAACGGCTCCTCAGGCTTCCTGCCGATGGGCTTCGTTCAGGCCCTGACCGCCATGGACTATCAGGTGATTCCCCTGTCGGGTCCCGCCGACATGAAGGTCGTCGACGTCGGCCTGCAGCGCACGATGGACGCGATTGCGCAGCTTGGCTCGGGTGACGTTATCCTCGCCAGCCACGACGCTGACTTCCTGCCCCAGATTGAAGCCCTCCTGGACCAGGGCCGCCGCGTCGCGGTCATGTGCTTCAAGGAGTTCCTCTCCTCCCAGCTCCACGATCTGGAGGAACGAGGCCTGGAGATCATCGACCTCGAATACGACGTGCACGCCTTCCAGGTCCGCCTGCCCAGGCTCCACATCATCGACATCGACGACTTCGACCCCATGTCCTTCCTGTAAGGACTGCGGGGGAGCGGGCACTCCCACTCACGCGACGCAACACGGTCGGGCGGCCCCGTGAGGGACCGCCCGACCGTGCGTCTGTCACGCGGCGAGGGCCGCGCCGCTCACTGCTTGTTCTTCAGAGCGGCGAGGCGAGCCTCGATCTCCAGCTGCGAAGAATCGGTCTCGAGTTCCGCGAACTGGGCGTCCAGGCTGGAGGTGGCCAGCTCGGCCTTGCCCTGGGCCAGGGCCTCCTGGCGACGCACTCGGTCCTCGAAGCGACCGAGCTCGCTTGTGGGATCCAGGATGTTAATGGCACCAAGAGCCTCGCTGACCTGAGCCTGGGCCTTGGCGGTCTTCTCGCGGGCGATCAGCTGGTCGCGGCGGGACTTCAGCTCGGCGAGCTTGTCCTTCATCTGGGCCAGGCCCTGCTTGAGGCGCTCGGCTACCTCGCGCTGCGCCTTCAGGGAGGGTTCCTCGGCCTTGATCTCGTTCTCGAACTGGATCTGCTTGCCGATGGCCACCTTGGCCAGGTTATCCCACTTGTTTGCCCCGGCCTCGTCACCGGTGGCGCGCATCGCATCGGCCTTCGCGGAGGCGGCGGCGGCCTTCTGACCCCAGTCTGCGGCGGCCTTGACATCTTCCTCGTAGTCCTTCTCGGCCATGCGCAGGTTGCCCAGGGTCTGGGCGATCGCGTTCTCGGCCTCGACGATGGAGTTGGTGTAGTCGCGGACCAGCTGGTCGATCATCTTCTGCGGGTCCTCAGCCTTGTCGAGGAGCGCGTTGATGTTCGCCTTGGCGAGCTGGGCGATGCGGCCCATGATCGTCTGCTTCTCAGCCATGATGTTCTCCTTTGATGTGGTGTGCGCTCGTGCGCGGGTTGAGCGCGAGGCCATGGCCCCGCAGGTCGGTGGGTGGGTGCCGTCTGCCGCAGCAGGGCGTCGTTATCCCCGCCCCTGCTGGGAGGGGGATGGCCCTGTCCGTGTCGATGGCGAACAGATCAAAATACACTCTCCCGGCGTCTGACGTTGATTATTCTATATAATGTACGTCACATAACAGGATCTTAGAAGCGTCCGGACCCCGTCGTCCACCCAGAATCGGATGAGCCGCCGGACGAGCCACCCCAGCTGGAGCCGGAACTCCACGAGTCGTTATCGTCCCACCTGCTCCTGTGGTGGTGGGAGGAGGACCCCGTGTTGGAGAAGAGGATCGACCACAGGAGGGCCTCGCCAAGCGAGGAGCCGATCGAGGATCCGGGCGAGGTGGGTCTGCCGGAATAACCGGCGTTCCAGGAGTCGGCTGCGTTGGGCAGGGGTGTCGCAAGGACGCGGTCCGCCTTGGCGCGGGCATCCGAGGCCAGGGTGGACGCCTTGGCAGGGTCGCTGCTGATCGCTGCACGCGCGGCCTTCAGGGACTGCTCGGAGTCGTGAAGCGTCGAGCGCACGCTGAGATCGATAGCGCCGCGTCGGCCCTGCACGTAGCGTTCTGCTCGCTCGAAGGCGGTTTCGGCCAGGGAGATCTGAGCCTGAGCGTTCGCGCGTGCCTTCTCGGCGTTTTCACGCTGCGAGCGCAGGGGGGCAAGCGCCGCGTCGATGTTCGCTTCGGAGGTACGCAGGTGCTCGAGGGCGGCCAGCGGGTCGCCGTTGTCCATGAGGGCGGCCTGGCCCTCGGCAATGGCGGCGCGCGCGTCCGCGACGAGTGGGTCGAAGACGGTGGGTTCTGCCCTTCAGACTCGTGACGTCGGCAAGGTCGGCGGAAATAGAGCCGATTGCCGCGCCGAGGCGGTCGCGGATCGCATCTAGGTCGGACTTGGCAGAGAAGATCGCATCGGTTTGGTGCTTGGCCATCATGAGCGCGCGGTGGGCGGTGTCAAGCGTGCTTTCTGCGAGGGCGCGGTCAGTGTCGACCGCCTGCTTCGCCGCTTCGATGGCGGACGCCGCCGTCTCCAGGAGTGCGTGAGCTTGCTCGGGATTGTCTTGGAGGGAGGTGAGCATCTGGGCGGGATAGATGCCCGCGATGGCGGCGAGTTCGGCGGTTGCCCGATCCAGATCGCCGCGCTGTTCGACGAGGCGTTCGCTGGCCTCGGTGATGCGGCTGGGCAGCGTTGCCTGCTCGGAGCGTCGCTGTTCAAACGTGGCCTGGATGGTGCTGAGCGGGTTCATGTTCTCGCCGAGGTCGCGCATGATGGCGGAGGCCATGGCTCTCTTCTCGGCGTCGCTCGTAGCGTCTTCCATCTGCTTTTGGCGTTCGAAACCGCGCGCAACGGCGGCTTTGGCGGCCTCGAGGGTCCGGGCAAATTCGTCGGTCGCGGCGATTCCGAATTGGGCGCGCGCGAAGTCGAGTTCGTCCGCGGCGCTGCGGACCTGTTCGTCGGCTGACAGGAGCTGCTGATTCGCCAGGGTGACCGTCTCGGCCACGCTCATGCCGGGCATGTTCGCGGCCTGAGCGGGAGTCTGCGCGGTACCTGCGCTCCGGGATCGGCGCGAGTTGTTGTGCACGAGGAGCGCGATGACACCGCCGCCGACGATGATGAGCATGACGAGCATGCTGCCGCTGCCCGGCGATGAGGTCCTGGATGAGGATGAGCGCGACGACGAGCTTCCAGTGCTTGACGGCGACTGGTATCCCGACACGACGGAGTTGATGAATGTTTGTGCGCCGATGGCCGCATCAGAAGCCGTGAGAGGATTGCTGGTCAACGTGGCCTCGGCCTGTCGTTGGGCGTTGTCCAGCACGGTCTGTGACACGGGGGCCTTTTTCGAGCAAAAGACGTCGGAGCGCTCGTTGTAGGCGATGGCGTACAGGATGTCGCTGTCCTTGGAGGAGGATGCTGTTGCGGAGGCCTTGCACCATGCGTCGGGCTTTTGCCCGGAGAAATCGGGGACGACCACGACGTCGATGGTGATGCCCTCGGTTCTGGCGGTGCGCGCAGCGGTCTCGATGGCTGATCGATCCGAGTCGGACAGCCAGCCGCCCGGATCGGTGACGATGCCACTGGTCGTGACGGGTGAGGTGGCGAACGCGGGGGCGCCGAGCGCGATCAGGAACGTGGAGAGTAGAGCAACGATGCTGAAGCGGCGGGTGCGTGACACGGGGTCCTCCTGCGTTGTGGCGAACAGGCAAACGTACATCACGCGGCGCGTATTCGTCGACGATGTGACGCAGAGTACGAAACGTGATCGCTGCCGTGAGGTCAGTCTACGTGATTGAGGGGGCAGCGGTGCTGTTCGCTACAGGCACTAGCACGCTCAGACGCCGGGCGGGCGTGCACCTTATGATATAGAGGGAGTCCTTTGGGCCTACAGACTATGGAGAGAAGGAGGAGACCATGCCCACCGGTAAAGTGAGGTTCTTCGACGCTGATCGCGGTTTCGGCTTCATTACAGGAGACGACGGGGCGGATGTTTTCCTCCACTCGTCCGCGCTACCGTCCGATGTTCGCAGTCCCAAGGTGGGTGCTCGCGTGGAGTATTCGGTGGCCGACGGACGTAAGGGGCCGCAAGCGCTGAGTGTGCGGTTCCTGAAGGAGACAGCTTCCGTTGCCCGCGCTAAGCGCCGCAAGCCGCAGGCGATGGTGCCGGTTGTCGAGGACCTCATTAAGCTCCTCGACTCCTCGAGTGCCTCGCTGCGCCGCGGTTCCTACCCGGACAACGCGACCAAGATCGCGAAGGTGCTGCGCGCCGTCGCAGAGGAATTTGATGCCTAAGACTGGTGCCCGTACGCGGGCAGTGAAGAAGGACGCTGTCCTGGAGGCAGCCGTCGATGTCGCACGCGCCGGGGCCGAGGCCGTGGCGTACCCGCGCCCGGTCGGCGAGCATGTGGGCTTCGAGATGGTGTCGGAGCGCCTGGCCACCCACTTTTTCGCGTCCACGGACGCGGGGATACGTGGGCTGGTGCTGGGCCGTCACCGTCGCCCGCGTGCCGCGCGGGCGCATCGCCACCGTGTGTGAAGTCGACATGACCCCTCGTGAGGGTGCACTTCTCGCCCCCGAGTGGGTTCCGTGGGAGCAACGCCTGCGTCCCTCGGACGTTTCTCGCGACGATGTCCTGCCGTACAAAGCGGATGATGAGCGCCTCGAGCAGGGCTTCGAGGACACCAGTGAGGATCTGGACCTGCCGGTCGTTCGCGAGCTGGGCTTGGGGCGTCCCCGAGTCCTGTCCAAGACTGGGCGGAGCCAGGCGGCCAAGCGCTGGTATGAGTCGGAGCGCGGCCCGAAGTCGGGTCGTCGCCCGCGCAACACCTGTTCAACCTGCGGCTTTCTCATGAAGATGAGCGGCGGCATGCGCACGATGTTCGGCGTGTGTGCCAATGAGTGGGCGACCGATGACGGGGCCGTGGTCTCCCTGGATCACACGTGCGGTTCCCATTCGGAGACCGACGTTCCGAAGAACGGTACGGCGTGGCCGGTGCGTCCTTCGCGCGTGAATGAGGGGGCGCTCGACGCCGAGCCGATGCCGCGCGCTGCCGAGAAGGACAGCGACGAGGCCGGGGCGAAAGCAGGGCGCAGGGATGCGACGCACTGCCGAGGGAGAGCGCGAGGAAGCGACGCAGAGCGACGCCGACTGAGGCCTCGTGGATCATAGGCGGTGGGAAAGCACTCGGGGAGGTCCTCGGGTGCTTTCTCAGCAAGTGGGAACACGGCGGGTATGTTTGCGTACAGGGGGCGTGACCAGGCACGATTGACCAGTGAACACCCAAGAAAAGACCGCCCCTTCCCGCGGCGGCTTCGCACAGTCACTTGATTCGTTCTTCCAGATCTCCCAGCGCGGCTCGACCATCGGTCATGAAATCCGCGGTGGGATCGTCACCTTCTTCGCGATGGCTTACATTCTGGTCGTTAACCCGGCGATCCTGAGCAACGCTATTCCCGACGACGGATCCATCACCACCCAGGGATTGCCGCAGGCACCGCGCTGGTCGCAGGCGTCATGACGATCCTCATGGGCGTTGTTGCGAACTACCCGCTGGCGCTCGCCGCCGGCCTCGGCCTGAACGCGGTGGTCGCCTTCACCCTGGTCCTCGGTGCGGGCCTGAGCTACGGCGAAGCCATGGGCATTATCGCGTGGGAAGGTATCCTCATCTTTCCTGCTGGTCCTCACGGGCTTCCGCGAGGCAGTGTTCCGTGCCGTCCCCGCCGCCCTCAAGACCGCAATCACGCTCGGCCTGGGCCTCTTTGTGGCCCTCATCGGCCTGGTCAACGCCGGTATTGTGCGCACGGGTGCGACACCCGTTCAGTTCGGCATCTCGGGTTCGCTCGATGGCTGGCCTGCCCTGGTCTTCGTCTTCGGCCTGTTCCTCATGATCATCCTGTACGTGCGGGGCGTGCAGGGCGCTGTCCTCATCTCGATCATCTCAGCCACGGTCCTCGCGGTGATCGTCCAGGCGTTCGCGCACATTGATCGGATCTCCGACACGAACCCGACCGGTTGGGGGCAGACCGTTCCGGAGCTCAAGGGATCCCCGATTGCGGTCCCCGTCTTCGACACCCTTGGCAAGGTTGACCTTTTCGGCGGCTTCGGCAAGCTCGGCGTTGTCTCCGTGATCCTCCTGGTCTTCTCCCTCATGCTCGCCGATTTCTTCGACACGATGGGCACCATGGTGGCTGTCGGTGCCGAAGGCAACCTGCTTGATGAGGATGGCAACCCGCCCAAGACGCGCCAGATCCTGATCATCGACTCCCTGGCCGCCGTGGCCGGCGGCGTCGGCGGCGTCTCCTCGAACACCTCCTACGTCGAGTCCGCCTCGGGCGTCGCCGAGGGCGCGCGCACCGGCCTGGCCTCCGTGGTCACCGGTGTCCTCTTCCTGCTCTCGACCTTCCTGGCTCCGCTCGTCGAACTGGTCCCGACCGAGGCCGCTTCCACGGCCCTCGTGTTCGTCGGCTTCCTCATGATGACCCAGGTGACTGACATCGACTGGAAGTCCGCCGAGGTCGCCATTCCCGTCCTTCATGACGATGGCCTTCATGCCTTTCGGCTACTCAGTGTCCGTCGGCATCGGCGTGGGCTTCGTGACCTACGCGCTCATCCAGCTCGTCAAGGGCAAAGGCTCGCACGGTTCACCCGCTCATGTGGCTGGTCTCCGTCCTGTTCATCATCTACTTCCTGATGGGTCCGATCCAGCGTCTCTTCGGCGTCGCCTGATTGCTCACCTATCGCGAACTTGTCGCCCCGTCGCAGCGTCGCTGCGGCGGGGCAGTCGTATTCTGAAAGAACGCGTACGAACGAGGATCGCGCGCTTCGCCCAGGCCTCGTTCGTGGAGGGGCACAGGATGAGGAGGAAAGACATGTCGGCTACGTTTGCATCGTTGCGCTACGTCAACTATCGGTACTGGTTCTCCGCAACGTTGATTGCATCGACGGGCACGTGGCTACAGCGCGTGGCTCAAGACTGGTACGTGCTCACGGTCCTCACCGACCACGATTCCTCGCAGGTCGGCATCGTAACCGCCTTGCAGTTCCTGCCGATTATCCTGTTCTCCGCGTGGGCGGGCGTGCTCGCGGACCGTATCCCGGGGCGGCGTCTCCTGCAGTGCACGCAGACTGGCATCGGCGTTGTCTCTCTTATCATGGGCCTCGTCGTCCTGACGGGAACGGGCCAGCTGTGGCATCAGTACGTCCTGGCATTCGTCTCGGGAACGATCTCCGCGATGGATACCCCCGCGCGTCAGGCCTTCGTCGGCGAACTCGTTCCGCTTGACAAAATGGCGAACGCTGTCGCTCTGAACTCCACGGCGTTCCACGCGGCGCGTCTCATTGGCCCTGCCTCCGCGGGCTTGTTCATCGACTGGTGGGGGGTGGGTCCCGTCTTCCTTATTGACGCCGGTATGTTCGCTGCCCCCGTCATCGCGCTGATGCTCATGCGCGGCGACCGCCTCTACCCGCGCACGCTCGTGCCCCGCGCCCGCGGCCAGCTGCGCGAAGCCGTAGCCTACGTCCGCCGGCGCACGGACATCCTTATCATCCTCGTGCTGATTGCCATCGTGAGCGCCCTGGGTATGAACTTCCAGATGACCAGCGCGCTCATGGCGACCACCGTGTTTGGCAAGACGGCCGGCTCCTTTCGGGATACTCTCCTCGTTCATGGCTTTCGGCTCGATTCTGGGGGCGACGGGTGCTGCACGCCGCATCCCTCGCCTGCGCACGATCATCCTGGGTGCCGCCTTCTACGGGTGCGCCGAGATCCTGCTGGGCCTGTCCCCCTCGTACTGGTGGTTCGCTCTCCTGTCGATCCCGACGGGTTTTGGGATGCTGACGATGAACACGAGTGCAAACGCCCTCATGCAGACGCGTACGGATCAGGAGATGCGTGGGCGTGTCATGGCGATGTACTCGCTTGTGTACCTGGGCGCGACGCCGATTGGATCGCCGATTATTGGCCGTGTAGGGCGCGGTTTTTGGAGCTCGCTGGGCGATCCTGGTGGGCGGGATCGCCTCCCTGGGTATCGCGCTCATCTGCGGTGCGTGGGCGATGATCCACTGGAAGGGGCGCGTCGCGGTTCGTCCCTCTTTCCCATGGGTGGGCGTGGAGGGTGGTTCCTCTGCGGACGCACCGCGCCGCTCGGTCGACCCGAGCTGAGAGTCGGGGACCGCGCGGCGGCGCGAGGCGCTTAGAGGACCCGCTCCAGGCAGTAGTCGATGCACTCCAGGAGGGCTTCGACGTCGCCGATCTCGACGCTGGGCCAGGTACCGATGCGCAGCTGGTTCGCGCCCACGCCGCGGTAGGCGCCGATGTCTACGATCTCGTGGGCGCGCAGGTGCGCCGCCAGGTCTGTGGCCTTCACGTCGGCGTTGATCTCGATCGTCGCGGTGACGGGGGAACGCCACGCCTCTTCGGTGACGAAGGGGGAGAGTGCCGGGTGCGCGGTCGCCCAGTCGTAGATCAGGGACGAGGCCTGGGCGCAGTGGGCGGCGACGGCATCCATCCCGCCGCGTTCGTTGAGCCACGCGACCTGACGCTGCGCCATGATGATGGTCGCAACCGCGGGGGTGTTGAGCGTCTGGTCCTTGCGCGAGTTATCAATCGCGGCGGACAGCGACAGGAACTGCGGGATCCAGCGGCCTTGGGGGGCAGCCTCGATGCGCCGGGCGCGCTCGATGGCGGCGGGGGAGAGAACAGCGACCCACAGGCCGCCGTCCGACCCGAGCGCCTTTTGCAGGGAGAAGTAGTAGGCGTCGACCCGGCTCAGGTCCACGGGCGCGGCACCCGCAATCGACGTGCCATCGACGAGAGTGAGCGCTCCGGGTGCGTCGACCCGGTAGACGGGGGAGGCCACGCCCGTTGAGGTCTCGTTGTGCGGGTAGGCGTAGACGTCGACGCCCTCCGCGGCATCGCGCGGTGCGAGCGTGACCAGGGAGCCAGCCTCGGCCTCGTCGATGAGGGGCGTGCGCAGGTGCGGCGCACGTTCCGCTTCCAAGGCGAACTTTGCGCCGAATGCTCCCCAGGAACCGAAGGCCGCGCGCGAGTCCATGAGGCACGCACAGGCCACATCCCAGAAGGCGGAGGCGCCGCCGTTACCGAGCACGATCTCGTAGCCCTCGGGGACGCTCAGGAGGGAGCGCAGCCCGTCCTTGAAGGAAGCAACGACGTGTCGCACGGGCGCTGCGCGGTGGGAGGTGCCCATGAGGAGGGGTGTGAAGAGGGCTTGAAGCTGGTCGGGGCGCACTTTCGAGGGACCGCAACCGAAGCGACCGTCGGCGGGCAAGAGGACCGGGTCAATGTCGGGGAAAACCACCATGAACACAGCGTAACCCGCCTTGGCACGCTATTTCCATCATGCTCATTAATCGAATTAGCGTGAAGAAGCACACGTGGGCACGCGCACTTTTTCGCGTCATTGTGTCGTTTGCTTCCAAGAAAAGGAAGGTCACCCTATCCTGTTGGTAGTTCATAGTCGTCAAAGGAGGATGCCGTGGCAGACCTGATCGACACCACCGAGATGTATCTCAAGACCATTCTCGAGTTGGAAGAAGACGGGGTGACGCCCCTGCGCGCCCGCATCGTGGACCGCTTGGGCCATTCGGGGCCGACGGTGTCGCAGACGGTCGCCCGCATGGAGCGTGACGGCCTGCTGCACGTGATGGGGGATCGGCGCCTCGAGCTGACCGAGGAGGGGCGCAGCCGCGCGACCGAGGGTGCTGCGCAAGCACCGCCTGGCTGAGCGTCTGCTTCTCGACGTGATTGGCATGGAGTGGGCGCAGGTTCACGACGAGGCCTGCCGCTGGGAGCACGTCATGAGCGACGCTGTTGAAGCGCGCCTGGTGGAGCTGCTGCACGACCCGAGCGTGGACCCCTACGGTAACCCGCTGCCCGGGCGTGGGTGAGAGTGGGCGTCTGCAATCCGCGGAGCTCGCGGTGCGTTCCTTCGAGTCGGGTGCGCTGACCCTGGCGCGTATCGGCGAGCCGATCCAGGCCCAGGCCGATCTGCTGGCGTCCTTCGGTGAGCTGGGACTGCGCCCGGGCGCGCGCGTGGGTCTGTCTGCGCACGGTGACATCGTGCGGGTAGCGGCGCTGGACGAGGTGGGGGAGGTCAGCGGGTATCTGACGATCCCGATGGCACTGGCCGCTCACCTGTTCGTTCGCGGCGACTAAGCGCGACCGTAACGAGGCCGGGGTCCGTGTGGGGTCTCGGCCTTCGTTATGCCCAGAATCGAGGGCATCTCGGATGGTGGAATGAGTGTGATGAGTCGGTGATTGGCTGAGTTTTTCCTGTTGTTGCGCGGCATAAATGTCACGAAATGGTAACGGTCGAGGATTGAGGTGTTATAGGAACGTGACACTGACCGCCTGTGCAGGGTATAGTGAGAACCGGTCATCAGACCAACCGCTCATCCGGTACCCGAAGTGAGACAACGGATGACGCGGAAAAAGCGTCTCACGCGGGGAACCCATCATCGGCTCCTCGTAGCCTAGGGGTGAAGCTCGCATGCCGAGCCGGGCCTCCCGCCCGAACCCGACAGCTAACCTCGCAGGGAAACAGGGAGAAAACGAGTGAAGACTTCTAAGCCTGCTCCGCGTCACCGCCAGGCACGTCGCCCCATCGCCGCTGCTGTGGTCGAGGGGTCACCCCTATGAACGCCGCTCGCCCGATCGCCTTCGCATCGGCCGCCGGTGTTGCGCTGACCGCTATTGCTGCCGGTGTTGCAAACGCCGCGCCGGCCACCCCCCAGTCCGAGCCGCAGAGCGCGGACCTGAACACCACGACCATTGCCGTCGACGACGTCACCACGGTTGAGGTTCCGGATATCGCGTGGACCGCCGAGGATGGCATCGCCGAGTCCGTCACCGCCGAGGCCCCCGCGGCTCCCCGAGCCGGAGGCGGCCCCCGCCGATGAGACCGACGCGAACGCCTCTGATGGCGCTGCCTCGCGTTCCGAGTCCCGCGGCGAGATGTCCACCGCGTCTTCGGATACCTCGGCCCGTCAGGCCGCCGTCAACGCCGCTGGATCGGACATTGTCTCCGTCGCCCTCGGCCTGACCGGCATTCCCTACGTCTACGGTGGCGAGACCCTCGCCGGCCTGGACTGCTCCGGCCTGGTCAAGTACGCCTACGCGGCTGCCGGCATCAACCTGCCGCACTCCTCGTCCGCTCAGGCCGCTGGCGGCACCATCGTGTCCAACCCGCAGCCCGGCGACATCGTGGCCTACCCCGGCCACGTCGCCATCTACATCGGCGGCGGTCAGATGGTTGAGGCGACTATGCCCGGCTACAATTCGAAGGTCTCGCCGGTTCGCGGTGGCGCGACCTACGTGCGCTACTGAGCCGCTTTGAACGATAGGCGATCGCCGCAGTCCCCGAGGGGTTGCGGCGATTGTTTTATCTTCCTCCACTTGGGCTTTCGCCCACCGTCAAAATGCGGCACAATATAAGTGACTGCCACCACGAGGAGGACATGATGAGTTCCACCGAAGTCATTCTGGTCGGTGTCGATGGCTCGAAGGAGAGCCTTGCCGCCGTCACATGGGCCGCCGATCGCGGCGCGCGCACCGGAGCGCGCATCCATTGCCTGTGCACCTACGCGCTGGCTTCCTACTCTGCCGCCGCCCTCGACGGTGGGTACGCCGTCCTCGACGACGAGGCGCTCAAAGCGGGTGCCGAGCAAGTTGTTGAGGAAGCGAAGGCCGTGGCTCGCGAGCGTGGAGCCGCGCACGTGTCCGGCTCGACCGAGCCGGGCGACCCCGCAGGCGTCCTCATCGATTTCTCCGCTGAGGTCGACATGATCGTCGTCGGCTCTCGCGGAGGCGGTGGCTTTGCGGATCGTCTCCTCGGTACCGTCTCCTCTGCGCTGCCCGCGCACGCCAAGTGCCCGGTCGTCGTGGTGCCTCGCCACACCTCGGGCAAGAAATTCACGCCCATCGAACGCATCGTCGTCGGCATTGACGGAACCGACCAGCCGTCCTGCGCCCTCAAGCGCGCGATCAGCGAGACCGATCTGTGGGGTGCCCGTCTGACAGCTGTTTCAGCCGTCCCCATCGCCGCGGGTCCCTCCGTCATGGCGTGGACCCCGACGGGCGTCGACCACTCCGCCCTCCTCACCCAGGTTCGTCAGGGCATGGACGCCGCCATCGACGCCGCCCTGGACGGGCGCGACGTGCACGTGTCGCGCCACGCCCTCGACGGTTCCGCGGCCTCGCTACTCATCGAGTTCTCGACCGCAGTCGACCTCGTCGTCGTGGGCACCCGAGGGCGCGGCGGCCTGGCTGGCGTGCTCCTCGGCTCGACCTCGCAGACCGTCCTGCACCACTCGACCTGCCCCGTCATGGTCGTACCCTCCGCCCACCTGGGCGAAGGCACCACGGCGGTGCACACGGAGTGGGAGCGGCGCTAACGCTTCACCGCGGACGAGGCCGGGGACCCCACGCGCTCACCCCGGCCTCGTCCGTGTGTGCTCAATATCCCCGCCCACAGAGTCTCGTTCATGGGCGGGGTGACGCGACGGGCAGGGCACCCACTTTGCTAGAGTTGGCCCGGACAAAGTGTCACGCCCTCGTAGCTCAGGGGATAGAGCACCGCTCTCCTAAAGCGGGTGTCGGACGTTCGAATCGTCTCGGGGGCACTGTGAGGGGACCTCATGCGTAACGCCATCGGATATATCGTGACCGTCGTGGCCGCGCTGTGCTGGGGCGCTTCCGGGGTCTCCGCCGACTATCTGATGACGTCCCACGGCGTCGAACTGACCCTCGTCAGCTTCTTCCGCATGTTTACGGCTGGCATCCTCATCCCTCGGCTGTGCGCTCGCCCGCTCGCGCAGGATCACCACCCAACACCGCGAACTGGTGACAACGAGGCGTAACTGGCCCCCACTCATCTCCTACGCCATCTTCGGCCTGGCGGCCTGCCAACTCAGCTACATGGGCGTCATCCGCGCCTCCAACGCCGGCACCGGCACCGTCCTGCAATACCTGGGTCTCATCCTCATCGTCGTGTGGGTATGCCTGAGCCACCGGCGCTGGCCGCGCACCTCCGAACTGATCGCCATGATCCTGGCACTGACCGGCACGTTCCTCCTGTCCACGCACGGCACCCCAGGCACCCTCGCCCTGACCCCCGTGACCCTCGCGTGGGGTGGCGTCGCCGCCCTCACCCTGGCGACCTACACGCTGCTACCCGCCCGCCTCATCGCCGCATACGGCGCCGAACTCGTCGTCGGCTACGGCCTGGTCATCGCTGGAGCCGGGGTCGGCCTCGTCGGGCGAGTCTGGCGTTACTCGATCACGTGGACGCCCGACGTCATCCTCGCCATGACAATCACCGTCGTGCTGGGCACCGCCGTCGCCTTCACCGCCTTCCTGTGGGGCGTCGACCGCATCGGACCCGTGCGCGCCAGCCTCGTCGGCTGCGCCGAACCCATCGCGGCGACCGTGTTCTCCGCCCTCATCATGGGAAGCTCCTACACGGGTGCCGACATCGTCGGCATGGACCCTCATCGTCAGTGCCGTTGTGACCATTTCCGTTGTCGACCTCATCCGGGCGCGCCGCGTCACACAATAAGGCGGTGCTGCCGTAGGGTTGAATCGTGGTTCCTAGTATCTTTTCGCGCCGTTCCGCCCCCGAGTCCCGAGGCCCCCGAGGCCTCGTCCACGTCGACGCCCCTCGACCACCCTTGTCGGTCAGGCGCGCTCCGCGTGGCGCACACGACTCGAGGAGACCATCGCTGCTGACAGCAAAAACCTGCCGATCCTCTCGCTCACCGAGGCCCACCCCGGCGGCCTCGCCCAGCTCTTCACCGAGCACCCCATCCGCCTGAGCCTGCTCATCCGCGAACCCATCGCCCTGGGCCGCGCGCTCGACCGCGCCCGCGCGATCATCGCCCGCTCTGAGAAACGCGCCGCCAGCCACGGAACCGGCCCGATCCACCTGGCCATTGGAACCGCCACGTGGCGCCACGGCACCGAACTCATCACCGCGCCCTGCCCTGCTGCGCCCCGTACGCCTCGTGCGCCGCAACGACGACGTCCTCATCGCCGTGGGGCACGGTGCCCTCCTGACACCCGAGCTTGAAAACGCCCTGCGCGCGGCCGGAGAAGACATCGACGGACGCGATATTCTCGCCCAGGCCAGCGGACACCACGGGTTCTCCTCCTCGCAGGCCATGAGCGCCCTGCGCCAGGCATGCAGCGTCCTCAACCGCTTTGAGCTGCGCGACGAACTAGTCGTCGGTCTCTTCATCCACCCCGCCGGCCCCCTCGCCGCCAGCCTCGACACCGACGTCGAGGCCCTGGCTGACTCCACGGTTGTCCGCGCGCTCGCGGGCGACCAGGACGCTCGCCGAGAGCTGACCGCCACGCCGCTCACGCGCAATCCCGGCGACCGCGACCCGTGGGCCGAAAAGGGGATCGGCGACCTGCTCCCCACTCAGCAGGACGCAGTCGAGGCCGCATCCGATGGCCGCAGCGTCCTCATCGACGTGCCCGCATACGCCGACGACGCCTCCATCGTCGCCGCCATCCTCGCGGATGCGGCTGCCACCGGGCACTCCGTCCTGCACGTGTCCACCGCACCCTCGCGCTCGATTGCCGCCTACTCGCGCCTAGCCGACCTGGGCCTGTCCGACGTCATCGCCAACATCGATGGATACTCCGACGCGCGGCGCAGCCTTGCCCCGCGCGTCAAGGAAGCAATGGACGACATGGCTCCCGTCGTCGACCAGGTGAGCGTCGACGCGATGCGCGCCCGCCTGCGCCACGTGCGTTCCTCGCTGAGTTCCTACGCGAAGGCCCTGCACGAACCCTACGGACGCTTCGGCGTATGCGCGGCCGATGCCCTGCGTGCGCTCACCGACCTCACCAGCAGCGAGGGCGCACCCACGACCCGCGTCCGCCTGTCTGATCAGACCCTCTTTCGAGATCGCCATGGACCAGGGCAAGTCCGCCCGCGCCCTCCTCCGCGAGGCCATCGCCTCCGGACGCCTGACCAGGGTGCATCCTCCGCCTGGGCAAAGGCCATCCTGACCTCCGACGAACAGGCCTCCGACGCCCTCACGCGCGTCAACCGCCTGTCCCAAACGCTGCCCGAGCTGCTTGTCTACATTTCCTCCGTCGCTGGCGAGGCCGGTATCAAGCCCGCGGGCACCCTCGCCCAGTGGGACCGCCAGCTCGCCATGTTCGACGGAATCGCCGACGTCCTCGACGTCTTCAAGCCCCGCGTGTTCGAACGCAGCGCCGCTGACATGGTGATCGCTACCGCCCCCAAGCAGTGGCGCAAGGACCACGGCATTGCCATGAGCCGAGCCGAGCGCACCCGCCTGGTCAAACAGGCCCAAGACCTCGTCCGCCCCGGCGTCCACGTGCCCGACCTGCACCGTGCTCTCATCCGCGTTCAAGAACGCCGCGACGCCTGGTGCGCCGTGTGCGGCGACGACTCCTGGCCGATCCTGCCCGCTAAAATCGGCGAAATCTCAGCCCTGACCGACTCTGTGCGCGACGACCTCGACGCCATCGCCCCCGTGTTCGTGGACGAAGAACCGGACCTGGTCGCCACCCACGTGCAGCGCCTGTCCACCCTCATTGAACGCTGGGCCGGCGACACGAGCGCCGCCCGCGAGATCCCCGCCCGCCTGGAGATGCGTTCGCGCCTGGCAGCCCACGGCCTCGACGCCCTTGCTCAGGACCTCGCCGACCGACGTGTCGACGAATCCCAGATCGACACCGAACTCGACCTGGCCTGGTGGGCCTCCCTGCTGCGCTCCATGCTGGCCTCCCAGCCCGCCCTCGGCGGCGTCGACCCTACCTCCCTTGAAGACCTCGCCCGCGAAGGCCGCGAGCTCGACGAAGCCCAGGTCGCGTCGCTCATCCCGCAGGCCATCACCGGCGTGCGCAGGATCCGCGCGAACGCCCTCGCCGCGCGCCCCAGGCAATACGAGGAACTGCGTGAACTCCTCGAAGACGGGGCGCGCCCTCCGACCTCGAGCTGCTCATCGCCTACCCGCTCGTGCGCCACCTCCTGCCCGTCCTCATGACGGTCCCCGCCATGGTGCCCATGCTCGCACCCACCGGGCGTACCGTCGACATCGTCGTGCTCGACGGCGCAGACGGCCTGCCCCTCGCCGAACTCGCGCCCATCATCGCGCGCGGCCACCAGCTGGTCGTCATCGACGACCTCGCCGCCGCCTCCGAAGGCGGTGCCACTCGCGCCCTCGCCGACGTCCTGCCTACCCTGCGCGTCGACCCCGGCCCGCGCCGCCTCAACGATCAGGTCGCGCTGCTCCTCGCTCGCTACGGCTACGAGCACGCCGGCATCCCCGTTCCGTGGACCGCCGCGAACGCTCCCGTATCCGCGCGCTGGGTCGAGGCCACCGGCATGCCCGCCCCCGGTGCCCACGCCATCGAATCGACGTCCGCGGAGGTCCGAGCCGTCGTCGACGCCGTCATCGAGCACGCCGTCGAATCCCCCGAACGGTCCCTCGCCGTTGTCGCCCTGTCCGACCGCCACGCCCAGCGCATCTCCGAGGCCCTGGCAGCCGTGCGCTCGAAGGAACCCGGGCTGGCCTCGTTCTTCGACCCAGCAACGCCCGAACCCTTTCGTCGTCATCGGCCCGCAGCAGGCCCTCGGCCTGACGCGTGAGTCCCTGATCCTCTCCGTCGGTTTCGCGAAAACTCCGCACCGTCGCGTCATCCACGATTTCGGGATCCTATCCACCGAAAAGGGTGCGGATGCGCTCGCTGAGGTCCTCCGCATCGTGCGCGGCGACCTCACGCTCGTGTCCTCACTGCGCTCCGACGAAATCGACCGCGACCGGTTGCACCACGAGGGCTCCCGGATGCTCGTCGACCTCCTCGAGATCGCCGAGGGGCACGCGGGCGAAGGAATGGACGCCTGGCCGGTCCTCGCCGGCGAACCCGACCGACTCCTCGTCGACCTGGCGGACCATCTCTACTCCCGAGGTCTCGAAGTCATCGCCAACGTCGGCATTCCCGGCGGCATGCGTGTCCCCCTGGCCATCGGACACCCCGCCTTGCCCGGCCGCCTGCTACTCGCCATCCTCACCGACGACGAGGAATACCTGTCCGAGCCCAGCCAGCGCGTGCGCGACCGCGCCCGCCCCCGCTGGCTCGAAGCCCAAGGCTGGCACGTCTACACCGCCCTGTCCATGGCCCTTGTTCATCGACCCGGAAAAGGAAACCAACACAATCGTCGACGCCGTCCTCGACGCCCTCGACGAACTCAACGTCAGCTCCGACACGCCCGCCGTCGCCGTGCCTGCGCACGTTGACGACGACGAGGCTGAAACCTCGTCCGCGACCGGCGATGCGGACGACTCGGCGGTGAGTGCTGGCTCCGCTGAGGCCTCGACCCCCGTCGCCGCGAAGGACGCTCAGGCATCTGCGACCGAACCCGCCTCCGAGTCTGGCGACGATACCCCGTCTGCGCCCGCAAAGCCGCGCCCGCCCATGCTGGACGACGGCCTCGACGAAGAATCCAAACGCCGCAAGAAAGCCGACGAAGACACGACCGGCATGCTGCTGGAAATCAAAGCGCAAAGGAACGCGCCTCCGAGGAGAACCGCGGCCCGCGTCCCGCGATTGCCAAGGGCCTGCCGCTGGCCGCCTACTCCGACGACCAGCTCGACGAAATGGCCGCCTGGGTTCGCTCCGACGGCCTCGAACGCACCGACCTGGAGACCGCAGAAGAACTGCGCGAAGCCCTGGGCATCACGCGCCGCGGCTTCCAGTCCGACGCGGTGCTCGGCAACGTCGTGCGCCGCACCAAGCCGAAGGCCTCTGCCGCGTCCTCGGAGGACACTGCTCCCGGCGACGAGGCCGAGCCTGGCGACCAGGATCCCTCCGATGAGTGAGGCGCCCGCACCGCGCAAGCGTCGCCGCGTCGCACGCTTCGTGTCCGAGGTCGACCTGCGCCTCATCGCCGAGGGCCTGCCGCCCTCCTGGGAAGACCGCGTGCGCCCCGAAGACACACGCCCAGGCTCCATGGCCGACGCTCCCGACCGGGGCGACGGTGCCAACGACGCGCGCCTGCTCGACAACGTGCCCCCGCACGCCCAGGTCCGCGCGTAGGGGCGAGGTCGTCCGCGCGGCGGCTTCCCCCGGACCTGTCCGGGTGGCGGTGCCCGGTGGCGGCGGCCCGCGTGGGGAGCTATCGAGTGCGCATGGGTGGCCACGGCAGTCGGCGGAAGGCGGCCAGCTGCCCATCGGGAGCTACCGAGTGCGCATGGGGGCCATGAGATCGAGGCGCGTGCAGCCCACCACCGGGGCGCGCTCGCACACAACCCCTCTCACCATGCACCTCAATCCCCTTTGATACGCGCGCGAACACGCTATGTGGAGTTTGGGCCTTCTCATCCGCACGTGGGCCTGCTATTCCGAGCCTGGGCAACGCCGCCCGCGTGCGGAATAGGGGGTTCACGTGCGGGACAGGCGGCCCGCGTACAGACCCAGGCGGAGTCGTGTTCTATAACCTCGTTGCCGGGACACGTCGGTGGATACAAAAATGCGGGGCCGATGCGTTCATCGGCCCCGCATTCCCTCGCGAAGAGGACAGAAAAATCAGGCGCGGTCGCCCTTGGCGAGGGCGTCGCGGATCTCGGTGAGGAGCTGGACCTCCTCCGAGACCTCCTTGGGGGTGTCGTCCGCATCCTTCTTGCGGCGGGCGTTGAGGGCGTTCATGGGCACGACGATGCAGAAGTAGATCGCGAAGGCCATGAGGAGGAAGTTGATGACGGCGGTGATCAGGACGCCGAACTTCACGTCGGTGCCGTTGAGGGTGAGGATGAAGGCATCCGAGAAGTCGGGCTTGCCGATGACGGCGGCGATCAGCGGGTTGATGATGCCGTCGACGAGGGCGTCGACGATGTTCTTGAAGGCGGCACCGATGATGACACCGACGGCCAGCTCAACGACGTTGCCGCGAGCGATGAATTCCTTGAAGCCCTTAAGCATGGGTTCTCCTGTGTGAAAGGTCGGCTGAGCCGACATGTCTGAAACGCCGAGAAAGCTCGGCGTGGCGGGCGGGAGCCGCCGGGGCTGGCGCCGCGCGGGCGCGCTGTTACCACGGAGAACAATAGGGGGACTTTCGTCGTGACGATAGCGAGCAGGGGGTAATGTTCGTCGCAGTATCGCCAATTTGCGGCGGCGTTACTGCAATGCCGCAGATAATGGGCCTCTGAGAGATAGGTGACAAACGATTGATCGATGTGGTCTGGTGCGTTTGTTAGGGCCTCGTGACACGGATCGTGCGCGTGGGCGTGATGATCGCGTCGATGGGCATGTCATGCGCCTCAAGGGGGATCTGGCCGGGTTCCAGTACCTCGTCGTCAAAAATGACGGCGACGACCGGCGCGGTGGGGCAGCGGTGGGGGAGCGTGCGATCGTACCAGCCGCCGCCCTGCCCCAGGCGCGTCCCGTCCAGGCCCCCGGCCAGCGCGGGCACGAGAATCAGGTCGGCCCGAGCCAGCGCTTCCGACGCCAATGCCTCGCCCGATGGCTGAGCGGGAGGCCTCCCAGGCATCACCAACGCCTGCCCTGCCTCCCACAGTCCCCAGCGCGGTCCGCTCAGAGCCACCCCGGCCTCGTCAACGAGGACCGGAAGAAGCGCGCGGGGAAAGAGGCCGAGCGTCAGGGACAGGTCCGGCTCAAGCGGAGTGGGCACGAAGAGCGCGGGCAAGGCGACGGACCCCATCGACGAGGCCAGGGCGCGCACCTGGAAGGCGATCCCTTCCGCTTCGGCACGGTGACGTACTGGCAGGGGAGTTTGGTCAGTATCTGACGACGGTGCGCCAATCGAGGTGCCGGGGAGTGCTCGGCGACCCCGGCGCCGACCTCGAATCTCCGCGCGGAGAGTTGTTTTTGTGGCCATCGTCTCCCTCTTCGGTCGTTTCTTCGCTACCCTTGCAGTATGTCAGAGAAAAACCAGCCTGTAGTGCACGCCGTTGTCCCCTCGGCCGGTCGCGGAACCCGCTTCCTGCCCATCACGAAGTCGGTCCCCAAGGAGATGCTTCCCGTCGTTGACCGTCCCCTCGATCGAATACATCGTTCGTGAGGCCACCGACGCTGGCATCGAAGACGTCCTGTTTGTCACCCGCGCGGGTAAGCAGGCCATCGAAGACTACTTCGACGCTGAGCCCGGCCTCGAGGCCGACCTCGAGAAGGCCGGCAAGGAAAAGGCCCTCGAGTACGTGAACGAGTACAAGAAGTATGCGCGTGTCCACTCCGTGCGCCAGGGGCACCCCCTCGGCCTCGGCCACGCGATCCTCCAGGCGAAGTCCCACGTGGGCGACGCCCCCTTCGCGGTCCTACTGCCGGATGACCTCATGGAACCCGGCTCGCAGCTGCTGCGCAAGATGATCCAGGTCCGCGAGGCCCTGGGCGGCAGCGTCGTCGCCCTGCTGAAGGTCACGCCCGAGCAGGCCACCGCCTACGCCTCTACCGCGGTCGAGGTGCTGCCCGTGCCCGAGGGCGTCGACCTGGAGGAGGGCCAGCTCATGCGCATCACCGACGTCACCGAGAAGCCCCCGCTCGACGAGGTCAAGTCCGAGTACGCCGTCGTCGGACGCTACCTGCTGGACCCGGCCGTGTTCACTGCCCTCGAAAACATCGAACCGGGTGCCGGCGGTGAGTATCAGCTCACAGACGGGTACGCGCGTATGATCGGCCTCCCCGAAGAAGAGGGTGGAGGGTTGTACGGTGTAGTCATCGACGAGCGACGCTTCGATACCGGGGACAAACTCGGCTACCTCGAAGCAAACGTCACGCTCGCCCTTGAGGACCCGGCGCTTGGAGCGGAACTCAGGGAGTTCCTGCGCTCCAAGCTCGAGGACTAAGAACCATGCGAAGCGTTGCCGACTTCTACCAGGACTGCCAGGCCGTCGCTCACGCGGTGCCCCCGCTCGACGTCAAGCTTGCCGACGCAGTGAGCTGCGTGCTCGCGGAGGACGTGCAGGCACCCTTCAACCTTCCGGTCGCCGACCTGTCCGCGTGTGACGGGTACGCCGTGCGCGTGCGCGACTGTGAGGGAGCAACCCTGGAGACGCCGGTGACGCTTCCCGTCACCGAGGAGATCCGCGCCGGGGCCGTCGACCCCGCCGCCCTCGTGCCCGGCACCGCGATCCGTATCGCGTCCGGCGCGCCCATGCCCACGGGTGCCGAGGCCGTGGTTTCCCTCGAGTTTCACCGACCACGGAGTCGCTCAGGTCGCCCTGCGCACCGCCCCCGCCAGCGGAGAGAACATCCGCCGCCGCGCCGAGGACGTTGCGCAGGGCGAGACCGTGCTGCGCGCCGGTACGCGTATCGGCGCGCGCCAAATGGCGCTCCTGGCCGGCGTGGGCCGTGACCACGTGCTCGTTCACCCGCGACCGCGCGTCGTCATCATCTCCATTGGCGACGAGATCGTCGAACCCGGCGGCGAGGCTCGCCCCGGCACCGTCTTCGACGCCAACGGTCACGCCCTGGCCACGGCTGTTGCTGACGCCGGCGCTGAAACCTTCCGCGTCGCCGCCGTCCCCGACGAGCGAGGCCGCCTGCGCGACACGATCGAGGACCAGCTGGTGCGCGCCGACCTCGTCCTGACGACCGGCGGCATCTCGTACGGCAGCGGCGACACCGTCCGCGAGGTCCTCGGCGCCCTCGGTACCGTCCGTTTCGATAGCGTCGCCGCCTGGCCCGGCCACATCATGGGCGTGGGTACCGTCGGTGGCGACGATGAGCGTCCCGGCACTCCCCATCGTGTGTCTGCCCGGTGACCCGGTGTCCGCGCAGGTCTGCTTTCGAGGTCTTCGTCCGCCCCGCGCTGCGCCACATGCAGGGGTGGACCACCGTCAACCGTCCGGTCGTGCGAGCCGTCATTGACCGCTCCTGGTACTCCCCGCGCGGTCGCCGCGAATTCGTGCGCGTGCGCCTCACGGGTTCCCCGCGCGCCGGCTACAACGCCTCCGTCATGGGGACCCCGGCCTCGTTGCTGCTCTCCGCGCTCGCGGACTCCAATGCGCTGGCCGTTGTCCCCGAGGACGTGACGAACGTGCGCGTGGGGGATACCTTGCAGTGCCTGGTCCTCGAATGAGGTGTCTGCTGCGGCGCTCCACGTGCGTGTGGGGGCGCGATATCGAGATGCTCACGCTGCGCGTGACGGATCCTGTGGGGCGTGGGTTTTTGCGCCCCGACCCTGCGGGTGGCACGAATCCGCGGGAGCTGGTCATCCGCCCCGTGCTCGGCCAGGAGCACCGCGACCTTGATGCTGTGCGCCGCGCTGACGGGCACTGGCTGCGCCCGTGGGAGGCGACTCTGCCCCCGGACACGCTCGAGCATATTCCCACCTTCTCCCAGTACATGCGTCGCGCTGATCGCGACCACCGCGAGGGACCGGGCCTGATTTTTGGCGTCCGAATCGACGGTCGCTTCGTCGGGCAGTTCAGCATTTCGAACGTCCATTGGGGCGCGATGTCGTCGGGGATGCTGGGCTACTGGATCGTGTCGAATTGGGCAGGACGAGGGCTGGGGTCCCTGTGCGCGGCCCTTGTCCTTGATCTGGTGGTGGGGGAGCTGGGCCTGCATCGGGTCGAGGTGTGTGCGCCCCGAGAATGAGCGTTCGCTCGGCGTGTGCCGAGGCCTTGGCCTGATTGAGGAGGGGTTGCGCCCTCGCTTTCATGCACATTGCGGGCCAGTGGGCCGACCATGTTGCGTTCTTTATCGACTCCGAGTCGCTGCCTGAGGGGGGCCTCGTACAGCGGCGGTGGGGAAGTCCCGCGATTTCCTGAGCGGGGTTGGTGCGTCTTTCCGTGCTTGACGCCGTGCGGTTGCTGCGCGCGGGCGAGCGGTTGCTGCGCGCGGGCGAGCGGTGGTTGCGTCGTCGTGGCGATGCGGTGTCTTCTTGTGATGTCAACCAATTGTGAGAATTGTCAAGTATGTCACTGTGGCGTTCTTCCTGTTTGACGACTGTGTGACTGTGGTGGTGCTCGGGGGTGTTCGCGGCGCTGATCACCACCGTCTCGCTGATGCGCATCGTGCAGGTGTTATGAACGCGACAGTTATTGCTTATTTCATACTTACCACTAGGTTTAAGAGTCCGACACGCCCGATTTCGGCGAAGTTGCTACTCGCTAACCATCCTACGTTGAAAGGGTGGAAATTGGTGGACTCGTCATCGCAGCGGTATTTGTGTCGCTTCTCGCGACCGTACCGCAGTTGGTCGAACGCAGAATGGCCATCGTTGAGTCGCGTGAGATCGACCGATTCTCCCCGAGCCTGCGCATGATTCACATGGATGCGTCAGAATTGGACATGTGTGATCGTGCCACCGGAACGATCTTGGCGCGGCGCGCACTGACGAGCGGAGGAAGCATGCATACAGTCGCCACTGGACGCACTCGGCCCGTCATTGACCGCCGCAACAATAAGGCTGTCCGAGACATCGCCCGGCTGCGCGCGCGCCGTGCTGCTCGCCTGGCCGCTGAGATCGCTGCCGGCCGTCGCCGCATGGTGATGACGGGTATTTGCGCGCTGTCCACGGTCATCCTTACCATCGTTATTGCTGCCACCTCGATCGCGTGGACCTGGATCCTTGTCCCGATTGCCGCGCTGGTGGCGTCGCTGTCCACCTCCCGCGTCGCGGCCGTGCGTTCGCAGCGTGCGTCCGAGCGTGAGTTCGAGCAGCTCACGAAGCTGCGCGCCCGACGTGCGCGGTGGGCGACCCGTGTCGTCCGCCCCTCAGGCTCGCAAGGCTGAGGCCACGAAGGCTCAGCGACGAGGCTGTGGTTGCTCCCGCGCGTGTCCTCATCGTCCGCCGCCCCTGCTCCGTCTGCGTCCGCTCTCGTGCTGACGGTGCCGAGCCTGCAACCCAGACCGGTTCCGTTCCTTCCCTCGTGTTCAACGTCGAGGTGCCAGAGGCCGTTGAGGTTGCAGACACTCCTGCTCGCGCGTGGACCGTCGCCCCGATCCCCGCGCCCACCTACGCGTCGCGTGATCGCATTCGCGGTCGCATTGTCCACGCCGACACCGACCTGCGTGGTATCCCGCGTATCACGGCTGCCATCCCGGCGCGTCCGATTGCTCAGACCGCCCAGGTGGGTGCCCGCTCCACCGAAGAGGTCGTCGCCGACCAGATCGTCGCTCTCGACCTGGACGCCGTCCTGGATGCGCGTCGGGCCCAGTAGGGCTGCTGATTGCTGTCGTTGCCGCGCCGCGAGCCTCAGGCTCGCGGCGCGGTTCTTTTGTCGCTCATTGGTGACGTGGGGGCGCTGTGCTATCCCCTCATTCCGGGGCTAGGTGGCCGGTGGAGTAGACATGTGGGGTATCCGCTTGCCTGTGGCGCGTTGACGAGTGCGGTGTCGTTGCGTGTGGTTTCGTTGCCTGTTGCCTGTTGCCTGTTGCCTGTTGCCTGTTGCCTGTTGCCTGTTGCCTGTTGCCTGTTGAATGAGGGTGGGGGACTATATCCCGATTGCTTAGCGGTCGTTTTGTCGTGCGGTCTTCGGTGCGAAGCCTCGCTGATTATGGTCGGCTTGCGTGAAGGCTTCGGAGGGTGCTAAGATATATCCGTCCTTGGGGCTATGGCGCAGTTGGTAGCGCGTCTCGTTCGCAATGAGAAGGTCGGGGGTTCGAATCCCCCTAGCTCCACTACAGACCGGCATCCGATAGTGGATGTTGGTTTTTCGTATGTGTGGGCCTGTTATCGGGGCTTATAGGTCAGGTTGTGTTGGTTTTTGGGCCGTCTTTCGTTGCTACAAAGCCGAAAGATGGGGGTTGGACTCGTTGTGACTTGAGTTCTTGGTTGGCCAGGTCGTGTTGGTTTTATCCCGGTTTTTGATTGATATTCCGCGGTAAGGTCGGGGTTTGAATCGGCTTGGATTGGGGGATGGGAAATCCTCGATGCAAATCTGTGGTGGCACGACGCAAAAATGGGGCTCAACTCGAGCAGGTAGGCCAAGGTTCCGCTGTCTTGCGTGTAGGGCAAGCCAGTCTCGGCGTAACGATACCCGTGCCCGGCATTTCAGTGCGTTTTTAGACTTCGTCACCGGCAAATACACCCTGGCCGATTACGGGCCCAAGGGACGCACGATACGACGGCGTAACGAGCCATTTTGGCATCTATGGCCAGTTTCTCCATTGGTTGACGAGGTTAACCATGTGGTCTTTGTGGACGGAATCTACCTGTCCCACAAGCTGGTGGTTCTTATTGCCTGCACCAAGACCCATGTGCTTGGCTGGTACGTGGCCAAAGGGTGAGACCACCCGCGCCTGGCAAGCACTGATGTCTAGGATCGCGCCCCCAGATGTTGTCGTGTGCGATGGTGGGCAAGGCATCGCCAGCGCGGTGAAGACCAACTGGCCTACCACCCGGATCCAACGCTGTGTCTTTCACGCCTATAGCGCGGTCAAGCGTAAGACCACCACCCGGCCACGCACTCAGGTAGGTGTTGATCTCTACAGTCTTGCTCAGGCCTTGCTCGAGGTCACTACCGTTGACCAGGCAGTGGCATGGATGAGCAAACTCGCCACCTGGAACACCACCTACAAGGAATTCCTAGCCCAGCGCACCCGGCTACCAGACGGACGTTGGGTTGCCACCCATGCCCGGCTGATCCAGGCCAAGAACTCCCTCAACACGCTGGTCAAACAAGGCACGCTGTTTACCTACCTCGATCCCGCCCTTGACCTTGAAGGTGACCCCATTGCCAGGACGTCGAACCTGATCGAGGGCGGGATTAATACCCAACTACGCTGCGTGCTACGAGCCCACCGTGGCATGAGTCTTAATCACCAGGTCAAGACCGTGTTGTGGTGGTGCTACCTGCACACCGAGTTCCCTGCCACCCCAGCACATCCTTAA
>BNJU01000403.1_pt1 | contig 116147 bp, 110 predicted proteins | sample 8539281 | NCBI WGS metagenome assembly BNJU01 (sample SAMD00202456, study PRJDB9452) | human saliva metagenome | isolation source: human saliva | place: Japan
ACAGCTCTTGTCACTCCAACCGCCACGGCTTCCGGAAATATTGAAACCACATTATTGTTCATACTCAACTACGATGGCAGTAGCGAGGAAGTAACTGCCGTCTACAGTAAAGATAACACCATAAACTCTTCCAACTGCAAAAACACCAAAACGTACACTGCGGAATTTAATCAGTCAGATGGTAAAAACGAATGCGTTTTCCGTAAACACTATGATAGAGATGAGAATGGCCCCGCCTGGTCTACACACCGTGTAGATGACAAGCTTGAATTTAACTTCATGAGCCTTTCAGTTTCTATGCGAATCGAAGTTGCAGATGCTCTGGGGCTGAAGAAAACTAATGACCTGAATGTGGTTTATACGGTGGCTGCGCTGCCCTTAAATGCCACTGTCACCAGAGAAACACTATCCCCAAAGGTAGCCAAGGGTAGCAAAAACATCTACTACACCTGGAACGGTAACACAGCTGTTGATTCAACTGCAGAACTGAAAGGAACCATACCGTTTTCTAGCACTACCATCACTCCATCTATCGCCCCAGCCCCGGGAGATACCGGGGTCAGCAACGATAAGCCATCTGGCAATAACACTACTGTGCTAGCTGTCAGCCACAAGTACAGCGATTCCAATACTGCGCTTTACGTGGTACTGGGTGTGGTTTCGGTAGTAGCCCTGACCAGTGTAGTAACCACTGTTCTGCTCGTACAAAAGCGCAGAGAGCCAAGTCCCACTGTCTACTTTGCAGCCTCTACCAGGGTTTATAACGGACAACCCCATTCAGGTCCACAGCCACAGCAAGCTAGCCACTCAATCCCGCAAACATCAGAGCCACAGCCTCACCCAAGTTCACCATCTGCTATGCAGCAGAACCAGGGTGGCCAATAACCAAGGCCAATTGCAATCATTCAAAGAGAAAACCAGCTACACAGGCAACCGGCCCAAAGCGGGCTACCCCACTGCCCAGAACCGACAAACCTAGGAAGCCTGGCCACCAGCCTGATACGGTTAAGACAGCTAACTAGGCGACACACTTAAGGAGAGGTAGTGAAACGTGCGCTCGCAACCACGCTAGCTTTTATCACATTAATGGCTGGAGCCATATGCGCACCTAGTGCTGTCGCCGCAGGTAGCATCACCGCCAAGCTTATCTATATTCTTGAAAAAGACGGCACTGCCTACGAAGCAATATCTCTTAGTAGTACTGACGGCACTATCAATGACTCCAATTGCGACGATATTGATGATTACACTGCTGATTTCAGCCAATCAGGTAGTAAAAGCGAATGCATGTTCTATCAGTACTATGATGAGAACGAATACCTTGCAGCCCTGTTAAGAACCCCCAACGGTTCAAAAAATAATATCAATTTTATGTTTATACCAAACTCAGTTGCCATGCGCGTTAAAATCGCGGCTGGTCTTGAGATAAATGTCAATGATCTTAACGTCACTAAGACTGTGCTCGCTATCCCACTAAGGGCAAAAGTAGTCACTAAAACACTTTCTCCGGTGGAAAGCAAAGATAATAAATATGCTTACTACACTTGGAATGGGAGCACCACTGACACCGGTGCAGCTACCGTAACAGGGACTATGGAACTGGCCGCCTCAGCAGATGGCGCCCCTACGATCAACTCTGGCGTAAGCCCACAAAGCACCCCATCTGCTACCGACGAGACCACCACTGGCCTAACTAAACGCACTGATAAAGCTTCGTCAGCTCCCCCAGTTTCAGCTGTTCCTACCGCACTAAGTGTCAAGAAAAGCTCTAAGCAAACCGACAACAGTCTCTTGCTTGCCATAATTGTTGGCGGTCTAGTTGCCACGATTGGGATCATGGCAACTGTTCTGCTTTCCAAGAAACGTAAAAAGCCAGCTAAACCTCAATTTTCTTCCCCTGGTGGACCTAATACTCCACACCCCTATCCCAGCTCACCCCATAACGGACAAGCTCCTACAAGTCGAGAGCGGCCGCCATACAGCAGTGGCCCTAATTATCCAGGCAGCTAAATATCGGTACCTAGGCAACAAAATAATCACTACCAGGGAAGGAAATAACATGCGTCGTAAATTGACAGCTTTAATGGCGCTTTTAATGCTGGCAGGCGCCGGTATGATCGCACCTACCGCCACCGCACAGGAATACGAGGGATCATATGTAACCCAGCTTTCTAGCGACGGCACAATCACGGAATTCATTGCCGTTATGGGAGTAACTGAAGAAAGCTGCCAATCCACGAAATACAAGCCTGTTTATGACGCTAAACGTAACGCTTGTTTGCTTGGACTGTCTTTTAAAGGCGAGCGGATCACCAAAGCTTTTACACTTAAGCTGACCTCAAATGGTGGTACTAGCTATTCATTTGAGTTCAGCACTCTTTCTGTCAGCGACTATGAAGCGGCTGCTCGCCAGGTATATCTGGGCCATAACATCAATATCACCAAGATCACTTTATCTCTACCTGTAGGTAGTGTTATCACCAATGGCAAAGGCAATGCTACAAAATTAGATGCTACAGACACTGACTCCTATCGCTGGACCGAATACAGTCCGTTAATGTCAGTAACGGGCACCACCACCCTCGATGCTTCTGTGGCAGGCTACTTAGCGGCTGGCACTCCCTCACCCACGCCTACTCCCAGCGCAACAACAGAATCTTCAACCCCCACCCCTGCCACTTCAGCTATGCCCACTCAGAGCACTAGCGCCACAGCCCCGGCTAAGGATTCAGGTTCCAACACTGGCTTGTATGTAGGTATCACCATTGCAGCAGTAGTAATTGCAGCGATCGCAATTGCCGCCGTCGTAATTATTAAGAAGAAGCAGAGCGCAACCCCCAGCTACAACCCCTATCCTGCCGCAAGTAGGCCTGGTATGAGAGCACCACTGACTCCTGGAGCGCCTCAGCCACCGTATCAGCCTGGCCAGGGCCAGCCGCCTTACGGATCAGACCCAAACTATCCACAGGCGTAAAAAGTTAGGCGCCCCATGCGCTATGCTCTAAATAATCAATCATCCGAGGAGGGAACATTATGCGTCGCAAACTGACAGCATTAATGGCACTCTTAACACTGGCCGTCACAGGCGCGATTGCACCCACTGCCGCCGCAGAAGAGCTGGAGGCAGAGTATATAGCCGGCATGAAATCAGACGGCACATTCCTAGAGGGAATCTCTGTTTCAGGCGCCACCGCTGAGGATTGTAAGTCTTCAACATATCAGCCACTTTATGATGAAGCGACGGTACTTGCACGGTTGGTTATCAATATAAGCCAGAAAAACTTTATGGGGCGCTATCGATTCAATTAACTCCGCTGGGAGATAACAAGTATTCCTTTGAGTTTACTGCCCTGTCTTTTTCCTCACTCAAGTCAGAAGCTGAAAGTCTGTTTTCTGGCCGCACACTAAACTTCACAAGCATCAGCCTTGGTATGCCTAAAGGCACCACCTTCTCATCCGGGGTAGAAAAGGCAACAAACGATAGTAATGATAAATACGATATTTATAGGTGGGATGATGTAAGCACCTCTATTTATGTCAAGGGGACCACTACCTTAGATGCTTCTGCAGCACAATACATCACGGGGAATAGTGATCCTTCTGAAAGCGAATCACCCACTCCCACACCCACCACTGAGTCAGCCACACCCAGCCCCACCAGCGATCGGCTACTCCTAGTGCCACCGCCACCGCGTTGGCTAGCAACAAATCAGATTCCAACACTAGCTTGTACATTGGGATCGGCGTTGCTGTAGTGGTACTCGCAGCCGGCGCAATCACTGCAATTGTGCTTGTAAACAAGAAGAAGCAGCCTACTGGCCCCACTTATCCCGGCCCTTACCCGGGGGCTTACCCCGGTGGTCCGGGTGGTCCTAGCGCAGGCTTTGGTTCAACCGGCCCAGGCGCTCCCAGCACTGGCCCAGGCCCTCGGGGCGCGGGTTTTGGCGCACCCCAGGGCGGTTATCCAGGCGGTTACAGGCCCCAGCCCTACTCAGGCCAGCAGCAGCCTTACCAGCCGCCGTCGGCCCCCTCAGCGCCAAGCAACCAGGCCCCTTACAACCCCGGAAACCAGCCGCCGTCGACACCTTACGGGCCTGGTAACGGGACCGGCGCAAACCACTAAGGGGAGTTATCCCCCAAGAAAACTCAAGATATTTTTAGCCCTACGACACTAGGATAGAGCTGGGCCCGATCTATATAGAGATCTATAAGACCAGGCCCAGCTTTACTAGCCGCACCTGCGGCATACAGAAGAGGACACACAGATGCGCGCAAGATTGTCAGCATTAACAGGAGTATTGGCACTCATACTTGCCTGCTTACTTGCCCCTGCAGCAACTGCGGCAGACAGTTATGATGGCATTGCCATCACCATAATGGACAAGAAGGGAAGCATCAACCAGGGCATAATGATCTACGATGACACTGGGTCATTGAGTAAATCTGATTGCCAGGCTAGCGGCGACTACCAAGCATACTTTTCGCCCAAATCCTCAGGCTCTACGTGCTTAATTTACAAGACCTACAGTTCTACTTTGCCGCCTCTAGGGGTCACTGTCACCAATAAGACTTCTAGCTCTTATGACTTTACGTTTAAGGGCTATTCAAACATTCTTAACTCCATCGTAAAAGGCAAAAGCGGCTTAGATATCACGCTAGCGGGAACCATGCTCGGGGTTCCCAAGGGCTCAAGCGTTACTGCTGATGGAGCTGAAAAAATGAATGCCTCTAGCTCTGATATCTACGGCTGGGATACAGACACTTCTACTCCTGAAGCTTCAGGTAGCGTCAACTTCAACGGTTCTAGTGGCGGTGGCTCCAACGGTGGCGGCGGCTCAAGCAGCAACGGCGACCTTGGTATCGGCGATCTGAATGGCAACTCCGGCGGCTCTGGCGGTTCTAACAACTCCACCGCTTCCCCCGCCCCCAGCGACTCGCCTACCAGCGATCAGAAGGGTGCCACCCCCGCGCCTAGCGCCACCTCAACTGCGCAGACCTCCAGCAGCTCTAGCTCCAGCTCTGACGACGACGACAACACCACGCTTTACATCGTTGCCGCTGTTGTAGCCGTGATTGCGGTTATCGGCGTCATCGCCACCGTGCTAGTGGTCAAGAAGAACGGTAAGAAGAACAACCAGGCTAACTTCGGCCCCTACCCGGGCGCTCCCGGCACCGGCTTTGGCCCTAACGGCCCTGGATTTGGCGGCCCGGCTGGCCCCAGTGGCCCTGCTGGCCCCGGCTATGGTCCCAATAACTTTGGTGGTCCTGCTGGCCCCGGCGCCCCCGCTGGTGGCATGGGTACTGGTGGCCCCAACTACGGCGGCCCCAACGGCCCTGTAGGCGGACCCAATGGTCCGGTAAGTGGCCCCAACTATGGCGCCCCTAACGGTCCTGCTGGCGGCCCTAACTATGGTGGCCCTAACGCTCCGGCCGGCAGCTCTGCTCCGGTAGCTCCTAGCGCTCCTGCAGCCCCTAGCTACCCGCAAGGCGGTTACCAGGGTGGCCCCGGTGCTGCTCAGGGTGGCCCCACCCAAAACGGCGCTGCCCAGGGCGGCTATCAGTCCCCGAACCCGTCAGCTCCGTCAGCGGGATACGCGGCAGCTCCCTCAGCTCAGTCCGCTGCGGCCGGCAGCCCCTTTGCTGGCCAGCCCGCAACCCCGGCTCAGCCCGCAACCCCCGCCCAGCCGCTTCCTTCCAGCTCAGCTGGTGACGACGTCGTCCTGCCCCCGCAGGTAACCCCCGCTCAGCCGCAGGATTACGACGCCGCGCCGGCAGCTGGTGGCGACGCTGAGGACTACTACCCCACTATCCGCCTGGGACAAGACGAGGGCCTGGCTCCCACTCGCCAGTACCCGAGTTTCAACCAGAACAACTAAAACCAGGATTCACAGTGAATATGAATGCGCGCGCAGCTGCAGCTAAAAGCCGCAAGCCGCTACGTAAACGCACGCTGCTAGCACTGTCTGTAGCTGCGGCTGCATGTCTGTGCGTTCCAAGCGCAGATGCAGCTGCCGCGCACAGTTTCACTGACACTCCAAGTGCCGCAGTTAGCTCAACCCAGTTAGTTTCTAGCCAGCTAGTTGCTAACGGGTTGAGCGAGACTGGGCTCTCTACCGGGGAGGCTGGGGTCTCTACCGGGGTAGGCGAACGCGTCGATAATTCAACCGGGCGCTCCAACATTCAGGCCCGTCGCGGTGGCGGCAGGGGCCGAGGAAGCAGAAGCCGCTCTTCTCGCAGGCGTTCAAGCTATCGTTCAGGCTATCGCACGCGTTACCACTACTACCATCACCACCACGGATCCCGAAGCTCAAACTCGACCATGACTGATCGCACAGCTATGATCATGTTTGCATTATTGGCAGTGGTGCTCATTTTCGTCTTTGTATTTATCTGGCGCGCTCGCCAAAACGCCTATGCACAGGACCAATACGCTCCTTACGGCAACGGACCGGACGGCTATGACCCTAATGGCTATTCGCCTGATGGCGGCTATAACGCGGGTGGATATTCTGCAGGAGGTTACTCTCCCGGAGGCTACTCGGCGGGAGGGTATTCAGCGGGAGGCTACTCTGACGGAAATTACTCTGCAGGTAGCTACGGCCAAACCGGTTACGGCCAAACCGGTTATGGACAAACCGGTTACGATCAGGGCGGATACGACCAAGGCGGCTACGGCGCTGGTAGCTATGGGCAGGGCAGCTATGGTGACGGCAATTATGGCGCCGGTAACTACGACGCCGGCAGTTACGATGGTCAAAACGGTTACGCCTCTAGTGGCTACGACCAGAGTGGTTACAGTCAAGGTAACTACGGCCAAGATGGCTATAACGCGGGTAGTTACAATGAAAACGGCTACTCACAAAACGGTTACGGCCAAAACAATAACTACAACCAGAATAATGGTTGGCAGAACTATGATCCCAAGGATTATGGTTGGAACACTAAATAAAGTGTTCTAGCAGGGCTGGCGGAGTATTTGAGACTTAATACCCGCCAGCCCTGCGCCGTTAATAGAATATACTGCACTCACAGTTGTTTGTAGTAACTCAATGAGGATGAGCAATGATGCGTCGTATACTCAATGCGCTAATAGCGCTTAGCTTATTAGGCACATGTGCAGCTTTGATGCCAGCCACATCTGCAGCAGATACAGAGCTAAGCGTCGCCTACGTTTACAAGCTGTTCCCTGACGGTTACACCCTAGAAGGTGTGCAGGTGATCGGCTCTGGTGTAACCAAAGAAAACTGTACTAAGACTAACGCTACGAGTCTTTTCCAAGTTGAGTATGGCCAGGAGCAAGACCAGACTTTCTGCACTATTACCCGGGAAATTTTACCCAGCGACTCGCAAGCAATTAAGTTAACCCCGCTGGGCGACAATAAGTACTCTTTATCTTTTAAGAGCTTAGATGTGCAGTATCTGGAAACGGCTAAAAAGTATTTCCCAGACTACACGCTTACCACTAAATATGTGACGCTAAGCCTGCCGCAAGGATCTAGTCTAGACACCAAAACCTATGACTATACGCGTCCAATCCTTAACAACACCTTTATCGAATACGACTGGGCTACCTCTACCCCGAATGTAGAGGTTTCGGGGAGCGTAAAGCTAGATGCTAGCGCTGCTACCTACTTCCGCATATATGGGGGTGACTCCCCAGCACCTACCCCTAGCGCAAGCAGCTATGCTACAACTGAGTCTGCTACACCAGCACTCACTACTAACGCAGCGCAGTCTACTTCTTCCACTAAAGACAACACTGTCATGTATGTGTTGGTAGCCGTTGTTGTGATTGGGGTAATTACTGCAGTGTTGTGCGCGGTTCTTATTGCGCGTAAAAACAAGGCAACCAAAGCGGTTATGCCGCCGTCTGGCTACCCGAATTACCCGCCGCGCGTGTAGCCACTGACAGTTAGGTTGAGCCTGGCTATCTGGTCAGGCGCGACCTCTAACTAAATCACTACTACCTCAGGAACAGCCGTGAGCACATTTTTGCCCATATCTGCAGCTAAATTAAATACGCCGCTTCGCAAGCATGCTTTGCTAGCTTTAGCCACTGCTGCAGCCGTGTGCCTGTGTGTGCCTAGCGCCGGTGCCAGCGTTGTACGCACTGCTGTCAGCTCAATTTCAAGCGGCTCAGTAAGCAGTAGCCAGTCAAGTTCTAGCTTAACCACAGCAATTGGCCGCAGCGTGGCTCCGGCACGCCGTGGGGGCAGCAGTGGAGGTTCAAGCGGGCACAGTTCCTCTAGTTCTTCTTCGCGTCGCAGTTCGAGCTCTGGGCGTTCCAGTTCCCGCTCTAGCGGCTCGCGCTCTGGAAGTTCAAGTTCCGGACGCTCTAGCTCCAGAAGTTCTTCACGTCGCAGTTCGAAGGGTTCCAGTTCAGGATCTTCGCATCGTAGTTCAAGTTCTGGGCGTTCTAGCTCTCGTTCAGGTAGCTCCAACTCCAGGGGCTCTAACTCCCGTAGTTACTCTGGAAATTCCAACTCGCGTGGATATTCAGGGTCCAACTCTGGCAGCTCCAACTCACAGGGGTACTCCGGTAACTCCAGTTCACAAGGATACTCCGGTAACTCAAATTCTCGGGGCTACTCAGGGTCCAACTCTGGCAGCTCCAACTCACGCGGCTATTCCGATCCTTACTCAAGCAACTCAGGATCTCAGGGTTACTCTGATTCTTATTCAGGTAATTCCAACTCGCAGGGTTATTCAAACTCGCGCTCAGGCAGTTCTAATTACTACAACCGCTACGGCAACAATTACTATAACAACTATTACTATGACGACTACGACGACTACTACAATTACCACCGCTATGACGACAGCGAGGGACTAGGAATCGAATTTTCAAAGCGCACGGCTTTAATCATATTAGCTGTATTAGTAGGTTTAACAGTATTGGGTGCCGTAGCTAAAGGCGTGAGCGAAGCCTTGCCATAATTTTTCGAGCGAAAATATCTACAGATAATTTAAATATGCAATTTCGCAAACACGCTTTGCTGGCCTTGGTCACTGCTGCAGCCGTATGCCTGTGCGTCCCTAGTGCCGGTGCCAGCGTTGCACGCACTGCCGTTGGCTCACTCCCCTTAGTGGCTGGCAGCCAATCAACTTCTGTTACGACCACAGCTATTGGTCGTAACAGGGTCCCCACGCGTGGCCATGGCGGCGGTCACGGCGGTGGGCACAGTGGCGGGCACAGCTCAGGGCACTCCAGATCAGGCTCTTCGCACCGTGGCTCTAAGCAACGGCACTTTCGCTCAGGTTACGTAGGCTCTAGCTACAGCGACTATGACGACGATGAAGGCGGCCTGACCTATAGTGACGAAGCAGAGACCGAGATTACAAAGCTTACAGTTTTAGCCCTATCAGTTGCAGGGGCAGCAGGCTTAGGACTGTATCGCTTAGGTAAATCCCTGGACGCTAAAGAGCTTTAAAGTCTGGCGGTGAGTTAGGTGTGGAGGCGGGGATAGTTCCCCAATGCCCGCCTCTAGAGCGACGGTTATTCTGATTAGGAACTAGTTTTAACTACATCAGTACTACTTCAGGAATAACCGTGAGTGCGCTTTCACCCATGTTTGCGACTAAATTAAATACACAACATAGCAAGCACGTGTTGCTGGCTTTGGTTACTGTCGCAGCCGCGTGCCTGTGTGTTCCTAGTGCTGGCGCCAGCGTTGCTCGCAGTTCTATTACCCCAATCTCAAGCAGCTCAGTAAGCAGCAGCCAGGCAAATTCTGTTGCAACCACAGCTATTGGTCATAACAGGGTCCCCACGCGTGGCCATGGCGGCGGTCACGGCGGTGGGCACAGTGGCGGGCACAGCTCAGGGCACTCCAGATCAGGCTCTTCGCATCACAACTCTGGGCGACGACACTCTAGCTCAGGCCACGTAGGCTCTAGTTACAGCAGCTACTCTGATGACGATGACTACAAAAAAGACAAGAACCTGAAAATCACACTTTTTATCTTAGCTGGATTATCTTTGTATTCCCTCTTTAGGCAGCTGAAACCGAAACAGTCTAAAGTCTGAAGCAGCATCACCGTGGCGGCGGGGATAATTCCCCGATGACCACCCCCAGAGCAACGGTTATTCTGATTAGGAACTAGTTTTAACTACATAAGTACTACTTCAGGAATAGCCATGAGTATGTTTCCACCCCTTTCTACCACTAAATTAAATACGCACCTTCGCAAACATGCTTTACTGGCTTTGGCCACTGCCGCAGCTGTGTGCCTGTGCGCGCCTAGCGCTGGTGCCAGCGTTGCTCGCAGTTCTATTACCCCAATCTCAAGTATTTCAGTGAGCGGCAGCCAGTCAACTTCTGGCGCAGCCACAACGGGGCGTAATGCGCTCCCGGCAGGCCGTGGAGGCAACAGCGGAGGTTCAAGCGGACACAGTTCCTCTGGTTCTTCCTCACGTCGTTCAAGTTCCAGCGGTTCTGGCTCTTCTTCGCGTCGTTCAAGTTCTGGGGGCTCTAATTCCAGCGGTTCTGGTTCTTCTTCACGACGTAACTCTTGGTGGGGACGTTCTAACTCTCGTTCAGGAAGTTCTAATTACTACAACCGCTATTACAACAATTACGATAGCGATCAGTCTTACGACGACCCCAACAATGACACCTACGGAGATCCGTCTTACGACGATTCGACCAGCGACAATAGTTACAGTAGCCAGTCTTACGATAATTCCGGCTATAGCCAGGAACAACAAGACATGGATTCTAGGTTTATACCTCTTGCCGTAATTATTTTAGTCATAGCAGGAATAGGTATGCTTGGCATGATCGCGGCGACTCAAAAGCCAAAAGCCGCAGTTGGTAAGCCTCAGCCTAGATTTAATGCATCACCCATGAACTGGCTATCTGACAGCGATGACGTTAGCAACTATTACGACATTAGCGACGACGATACCAGCTACGACAGCGACAGTAGCAACGACGACAATAGTTACGACTGCGACAGCGGCGACTACAACTATAGCGATGACAATAGTTACGATAGTGGCAGCGACAGCAGTTGCGACAACGATAATAGCTTCTTTGACTGGTGACATCACCGCAGGTAACTAACACTCGGCTATAGCAACTATACTGCTGCTATAGCCGAGTTTTCTATATTTACCGAGGATACTCATGCGCCGCTTATTTAGCACACTCATGACACTAGCACTACTAGGATTAGGCACAGTCTTAGCACCCGCCACGGCCGCACATGAACATACTGCACCCATAGAATATTTAGAATACCCAGATTTTACCTACACCTTACTTCCTACTGGTTACACTGAAGTAACTCTCTCAATTAAAATCAATAATGATCTCAAAGATAAGTGCATTCAGCGAGTCAGAGACTATCTGGCCGAATATTCACACAGCAGCACATACGACACAAGCACCTGCACAATCACCACCACTTTTAAACCAAATGAGTCTCCAATATTTAAATTAACCCCTTTAGGCAATAATCTATATTCACTACATCTAGAAGAGCCAAATTCTTACTATTCAAAATTCATAAAGAAGTATTACCCTGAGTTTACCCCTTACACAAAAACAATGAACGTAAAAATACCGCTTAGGTCTATTGTCACTTTTGGTTTACCAAGGGATAATATAAGTGAAGATGATTATTTCAGAAGACGAACTGTATACGACAACTCTGTCAGTTATACCATGATGGCCACCATGCCTTACGGAATAGTACGTGGAACCGTAGAGTTAGGTGAATCCGCAGCCAAGTATTTTCCTAAAGCAACTGCGACGCCTACCTCAATAGATTTCACGCCTGCGCCCACACTAACCCCGGTAGCAGCTAGCTCAGCAACTTCAAGTACCGTCAACCAGGGCCTTAGCATGGCCAATATTGTCCGCATCAGTGCTGCGCTACTTGCTACGGCGGCATTAGTTGCCATCTTGCTCAAACGCAAGACTGCCTCAGCCACTGCTAGCACCACCTCCACAGACTCGCCAGCTAGCCGCTAGAGTGATCCTCCAGACTTTGTGAGCTTACATCCTTGACGTACTCGCGTTATGCTTAAGACAATTAACGCGGTATTGGACGTAATTGGAGATAACTGTGACGCAAGTAGCTAGCTCAACCCGGGCGCTGATGTGCCCTGGCTTTGTGCTACCTACTCTTCGTTTCGCCGTCCTACCTCTGCTACCCCTCATGGGACGAATGCCGAACGCTCGCTGAGCCACATCTGCGTGCCTTGGCGAGCGTTATCGCATCTGTAATTTTGCGCCTCTGCGCGCCCAGATTTAGAAGGCATTCCCATGAACCGCAACCGTCAGCTTCCGCCTGCCCCCGTATCCGGCGCTTGGAAAATCACCGACCCACGTGCTTGTCGCAGCTTCGCTAATGTGGGCGATTTGCGCCTCGAAAATGACTCTATTTTGCCGGCAATTACGCTCGCTTATGAGACTTGGGGCGAGCTTAACGAAGACCGCTCCAATGCCATTTTGATTGAGCATGCCCTCACCGGCGACGCCCATGTTATTGGCGAGACTGAGCCTGGTCAGCCTACTGCCGGTTGGTGGTCGCAGGTGGTGGGCCCGGATTTGGCTATCGACACTAACCGCTACTTTGTGGTTGCCATTAACGTGCTGGGTGGCTGTCAGGGCTCTACCGGCCCGGCTTCTATTGCTCAGGACGGCGCCCCTTACGGCTCGCGTTTCCCGGTGATTTCCACCCGCGATCAGGTGCGCGCAGAGGCTCGCCTGGCGGATCTGTTGGGGATTGAGCGTTGGAACACGGTTGTGGGGGCCTCGCTCGGAGGTCACCGCGCTATCGAGTGGGCCACCATGTATCCGAGGCGCGTGGAACGCCTGGTGATGGTTGCTTCAGGTGCCCAAACTACCGCTGAGCAGGCGGCTTGGGCTCACACTCAGATTCGTGCGGTGCAGCTTGATCCGCACTGGAATGGTGGGGATTATTACGACGACGCCGTCGGCCCGGTAGCGGGGCTGGCACTAGCCCGTCAGATCGCCCACACCACCTACCGTTGTCCCAATGAGCTCGATGAGCGTTTTGGGCGCCTGCCGCAAAACGCTGAGGATCCGCTAACCGGCGGACGCCTGGCGGTGGAGTCTTACCTGGATTATCACGGCGAAAAGCTGGTGCGTCGTTTTGATGCAGGCTCTTATGTGGCCCTGTGTCGCACCATGATCAGCCACAATGTGGGGCGTGAACGCGGCGGGCTGCGTTCTGCGCTGCGCACGGTTACCGCTAAAACGCTGTGTATCGCGGTAGACAGTGACCGTCTTTTCTTCCCCGCCCAGGTCAAGCGCATGGCTGATCTGATCCCTAACGCCAGCTACGCCCTAATTCACTCTGCTCACGGCCATGACGGCTTCTTGATCGAGTTTGATCAGGTCAACGAGCTGCTTGCAGATTTTTTAGATTCCGGGGCTCGTCAGAATCTAAGTTACTGGGCTAGCTAGCTCCCAGTTTTAGCTCCCGCTGGCCACGAAAGCCAACGGGAGCTTACGGCGTCGAGCCCACAACAGTAGGTGCGCCGTCGAGCCTAGCAGGGAGCGGCGTAGAGCCTAACCGAGAGGCGGCGTCGCACTGCGTCGTCGGCACTTTAATTACGCGGGCGAGTGAGCTTATCCTGGCCGTAATCGAGCAGCTCACGGGCCACGGAGGGCACATAAACACTCAGGCCCCCGTCACTGACCGGGAAAGTAGACCCAACCTTCCTCATCCACCTGGACAGTGTCTTGCTCGCCAATCATGCACGTCCAGTAGGAGCCGGCGTGTGCCCGGCCTACATACATGCGCTTGGTGCCGGCCCGGCGATCTGAGAACAGCACGGCCACACCAGAAGCAGGGCGGTAGTCGTCACCTTCACGGGTAAAGCCCACCACGTCGGCGTCGTCGAAGTAGTCGTGCTGGGGGCCGTACGCCAAGAAGTGGCGGATATTCATCAAAACCGGCAGCTCAGTAACCGCAGCTAGGTCCCCCGTTTCGGGAGTGCCAAACAGATCGCCCCAGAACACGCAAGGCATCCCCTGTTCACGCAGCAAAATCAGCGCGTAAGCGGAGGGTTTAAACCAAGCCTGCACCGGCGACTCTAGCGACTGGCCCGGCTGAGTGTCATGGTTTCCACGAAGGTAACCGCGCGCTCAGGATCCGCCGCTACCAAAGTGTCATTAAACAATGCACCCAAATCCACTTCACCATTCGAGCATGATGCATAAAATAGTTTAAAGTGCAAAGGCACATCAAACAGACTTATGTAGGGTACAGTAGCCAGGTATGAACGCAGCACGTTCACATCCCGCGACCAGTACTCCCCTACCGCCGGCAGCGCCTTGCCGGTCCGCTGGCGCAGCTTGGGTAGCCATAGCGCGAAGAAGTCAGCGCCCACGTGCTTAAGCGCATCTAGGCGCAGGCCGTCAATGCCGGTGGTTTGCACATACCAGCGCCCCCAGGTGTCGAGCTCTTCATGCACCTTAGGGTCAGATACGTGCACGTCGCAGCCCATTAGGTAGTCGTAGTTACCCAGCTCGTCATCAACGTTCTGGCTCCAGGACTTGCCTTCAAAGAGCCACAGGCCGGTTTGCTGGCGTGCATCATCCCAGTCCACAGCCTTAAAACAGGTGTGATCCCAGATGAAGTCAGAGTATTTGCCATTGCGTCCGGGGAAGGTGAAACGGGTCCATACCTGGATATCTTCAGGCCCGCCAATGATCCGACGCCGGTCATAGGGGTCCACCTGCATGGCTTTTACGTTCTCTAGCTCATCTGCGCCCATGCGGTGGTTAAGTACGATGTCTGCCACCACTGAGATGCCGGCGCTGTGCAGGGCGTCGACGGCGGCCAGGTACTCATCCTTAGTGCCGTACTTGGTGGGGATGGAGCCTTTTTGGTCAAATTCGCCCAGGTCATAGAGGTCATAGACCCCATAGCCGACGTCTTCTATGCCGGTGTGTCCTTTATAGGCGGGCGGCAGCCAGGCTGCAGTAACCCCGGAGTCTGCCAGTAGCTGCGCATTGTCAGCTAGCAGGCGCCAGTGACTGGCATCAGCGTTTAAGTCCCAGGCAAAAGCCTGTAACAAGACTGGATTAGCTGCGTCAGGATCTAGTTGATGCATAGGGTGATTTTACCTTTCGCTCTAGCTCAGCAGACTAAGCTTGCGGTTGTCTTTTAGCTAAGCGCGTCGGTTACGCGCAATTTCACTGGTTACTGCCCAGCGGGTGTATCGCTGTTCAGCAATAATGCGTTCTTGGTTGTTAAAGCATGCGTAGCTGGTTGTTAAGCATGGCTCGGTTCTGGCTTTCAATGCGTTGACGATGCATATCGCCTTCATAAACATTGATCACTTCTTGCAGGGTAGAGGCACGATAGTTATCAACTAACTGCCACATGTAGGCCACAGCATTTGCCAGCAAATAGGCTGCCGGGAATTTACCTTGGTAGTTATCCCGATATTCACCTACTAGGGAGTTAATCTCATCTACTACCGCTTTTTCAAGCTCATGAACCTGCTCATTATGGGCTTCGCGAGACTTAGTGGCCGCATCTTCGCTGGCATTGTGGCGCTTAACTTTTGCATTATGCACCACGAGCATAATGACACTGATCAGCACACCTAAAACCAGGTTGCCAAATAAAAACAACAGTACCGTAATCAACATGGACGTCGTGGGGTTTTTGGACCCGAGGAAAATTAACAAACCCAACAGCGTCCAGGACAGCAAGAATGGCACCAGGTGCGAGACAATTGCCAGCGAAACAAAGTGTTCCTCTTCGCAAGCTTTCAAACGCGAGTAGTCTTTGACACCCTTAGTGGAGCCATCATGCTTAGCTACCAAGATTCTCCTGAATGCATGATGGAAAAGCTTTTGCAGGCCAATGTAGAAACCAATAGTCCATGGCCCGATTGTGAAAAGCATATACATAGCCGCCAGAAGACTTCCATTGGCAACCGCAATAAAAAGTACCACAAGGAGTACCAGGAACACCCACGAAACACAGCGGGCCGTATTGGCAAAAAATTGGGGTCGCTTCCAGATCTGCAAATGGTCGGCGTAACGATATTGCCCGCGAATGCCATTGAGGTTCTCGTGCAGCTCATCGCTACGATGCAAGATATAGGACAAGCGCCCCAACCAGTTTTTGAGCTCCTCGCGCTGAGTTAGCTGCTCAGACTCCCCCATGCCCAAATTCCTTTCCTATAATCAACACTTTCACAGTGACTGACGCCATAATCTACCACTGGCAGAGCGGCGTAACCAGTCCCTGCCAGCGGTTAGACCTGCGCTCCAGGCGCGGGCCTGAAACAAGACTTAAACGGCGGCGTCGGAATCTAAACGCCGTGCGCAACACGAACCTTAACTAAGGCTTTTCTAGCCTTTTTAGTGGTTCATGATCATGTTTGTTACCAGCACAGTGTTTGCATACTGTTGCTGCGCAAGGATCTGGTTTTGGCGATCAAGGATCGCGCGCTGCTGATCGGCCAGCTGCTGCTGACGTGCGTCAGCTTCATAAACGTTGATTGCTTCTTGGAGCGTGGAGGCACGGTGGTTGGTAACTAGCTGCCACATATAGTCAACCACTCCGGGCCTTAAGTAAGCGGCAGGGAAATTACCCAGGTAGGTGTCTGTAAACTCTCCAACTAGAGTGTTAATCTCATCCACCAGCTCTTTTTCGCTGTCATAAACGCGCTGGTTGTGGAGGTTTCTAGCTTCAGCGTCAGCAGTTTCAGCCGCGTTATGTGTCCTAACCTTGTGGTTGTGCAACAGCAACGTTACCACACTAGCTACCGCCCCAACCAGCAGGTTTACAAAAAGCCCGATAGCCAGCATCAGCGTTTCGTTAGCCACGGTGGGCCCATTAGTCGAGGCTCCCGCCATCATCAGCCAGAGCAGCAAGAACGGCACCAGGTGCCCCACCGCCATCGGCAGAACCAAGCGTTCTTTACCGCGAATACGCATCCGCTCTTGTCGCTCTAGAGCTTCAGAGCTTAATTTTTTTAACCAATACTCGCTCTGTCACAAAATACGTGAGCTTATATACTCCGTAATAAAAGCAAGATTAAAAATTATTAGAACAGCAACATTTACAAGCGATTTAGCGGCGCCAGACTGTTTGCTATCAGCTATAAATAGTGGGATTAAAACCACAGCAAAAAGCAGCAATAATGCAAACCCAGAGTATTTAATGGTGTTAGCCAAAAATTGGGCTAACTTCCAAGGCTGCCAATAGTCAGGCTGCTTATACTGTTTTCTGACATGCCCCAATTTTTGGTGCAGATGGTCGCTACTGCGCAGAATATAGGATAACCGCCCCAGCCAGTCCCTTAATTCTTCGCGTTGAGTTGTTTCTACTTGCCCCACGGGCACGCTCCTTCATCATAGCCACACTTTCACGGCGCTCAATACTCTTCACGGTACTCAGCACCTACAGTGTTTTGGCCGCTTAACACACTTCGCTAACTGGCTTTACCAGAGGCCAGTTTGCGGTAAACCAACTCCAGTCTACTAACACAATCGTTAATGTCATAGTGCGCACCAATGTTTAAGTATTTTTGTGCCTCAGTTTGCCGGCGGTCATTATCGCTAAGCCAGTAGTCGATGGCGCACGCCAAGGCTTTAGGATCGCGGGCCTTGAAGCGACTGTGGGCATCTAGAGCGAATTGGCTTGTGGCCGTAAGCGGCGAGTGTGCGATTACTGGCACCACCCCGTGGCGTAGCACCTCCAGGCAGGACAGACCTTCCACCTCGATGAATGCGGCGTGAATGTAGAGGTCGGCTTGCTCAGCTTGAGCGTCCAACCCGGCGGCGTCGAAAAAGTTAAAGCTGGGGGCGTGTTTTAGCACCCCGTCGCGCACTAGGCGACTAGCTGCGCGACGCAAGGATTTTTCTGTGGGCCCACGACCGGCGAAAACCAACTGGATTTGGGAGGCGTAGCGGCTGTGGAGCATGGCTTTGAGGATGGTGGCCTGGTCTTTTTCGCGCGAGAAACGCCCCACCACCAGCAGCCGGTAAATCTGCTCACCCTCTGGCTGCGCTTCCCCGGGAGTTTGCTTAGTCTCGACTTGCCGCCCGCCTGGCGCGCAGTACTCAGTTTTTGTGCCCGGCACTGGTTCTGCGCCTCCAGCTGGTTTCGACGGCGCCAGGCCCACCCCGTTGGAAATGGTCACTAGCTTGTCCCCCAGCCCCCAACGCTGCAGGCGCTGGCGCACAGAATCTGAGGGGCACTGCACCACCTGCGCCAAAGCGTAGATGCGCCGTCGCCAAGATGCCAACAAAAGCGCATTGAGTGGCCAGAGGCCGTCTAAGTGAATGGTGGCGGTGATGTTTTCGGGGTGGATGTGGTAGGTAGCCAGCACCGGCTTAGCTGCGCGTTTAGCGGCGTGGGCGGTACGGGCCTGCAAGCCGAAGGGCTCCTCCAGGTGGACGACGTCGGCCCAGGCCACAGCCTGCTTAATCACCTTACGTTTGGGTTTAGCGAAGGCGTAACCCTGGGCTGAGATGATGGCGTCGGCCAGCGGGAAACGCATGGCGGGCAGAGTGAATTCCGGGGTGGTGAAGTTACATGCCTGGGCTTGCTCGGCGGTGCCGGAGCTGAGTACCCGCACGTCATGCCCACGTTCGCGCAGCAGGGTGATGGTGCGTCGCGCAGAGGCGGACAGGCCGTTGCCACGGGTGTAGAGATTGTTGATAACAAACAGAAGCTTCAGCGGTTCGGTCCGTTCCATGGGCTAAGTGTGACACGCAACCCTTAAAACTCGCCGAGACTTGTAAAACCGTGCTGAACTAGTCCAACACAACTACATTTTTGCCCGGTTTGGCGCGGTTTGCCCCGCCTTACCCACTTCCCTACCTACGGCCAAGAATTGACTTCAAGCCCAGGTCAAAGCGGTGATAGTGTGCGATTAACGTATTTTTACCGAAAGGAGCAGAGAAAATGAAGCTGTCTGCACGCAACCAGTTCCCCGGCAAGGTTGTTGAGGTAACCGAGGGGGCCGTTAACGGTATCGTAAAGATTGAAATCGCCCCTGGCCTGGTAATTTCTTCTTCCATCACCAATGCCGCCATTGAGGAGCTAGGCCTGAAGGTTGGCGCCGAGGCTGTGGCGGTTATCAAGGCTTCCAACGTGATTGTTGGCATCGAGGACTGACCCGCGCCGGCTACTTTGCCGCTTTGTGCCTAGTTCCAGGCCTGCACTCGTTAACGACGACGCCGCGCCGCAGCGCCTGGCCTAGGCGCTTAGTTTTTGTGCTGCTTTGCCACCAGCTTTTTTGTGCACCAAGTTTTCGGCGCCAAGTTTGTGGCGCCTTGCCATCAATGACGACGGACCATCCACCTGCCAAACGAAGCGCCGACTACAGTAACCACACTAAGCGCAGCCGCAGCGGTTAGACACTGTGCAGCAGAAGTTTTTCCAGCTGTGGGTTGTTTTTCCGGCGAGCCAACCAGTTCCTGGCTGTTAGCAGGTGACATGGCTTCTGACCTTGTTTCAGCAGGCAAGTTTTTATCACCTGAAGCCGCTGGCAAACCAGAGCTACTTGCGTTCTTTGTAACCGTATCGCCATAACTAAAGTATTTTTGCGCCCAGGAAGCAAATCTTGAAACTATAAAACCAGCAAGGAATGTTATCCCTAAAGCTGCCGCACAGGAGATAGTCAACTCACGGAAAGAAATCTCATAATCAATAATGGAGGCCCTTGCATGATAACATTTATGATTGCTTTTACAAGCCCACAAAAGACCATAGGATTCAATAAAACCTGGCAATAATATTCCGATTACTATCAACAGACCTCCAACAAATTTCCGCCCCCATTCCGCAGTATACTCGTCACCAATAAGAGCCATATTAACTATCAACCCAAACCAGGCCAAGACAATCAAAAAGTATGTTTCAGTGCTAGAAAACAAGCCAGTCACGTCTCCACCTACATAAAAAGCCGAAGCTCCAGAGGGGAGAAAATCATACACCATAATACAGGACAGAATAAAAACTGACTCTATCAACAAATTGGCAAGCACCAAAATACGGAAAGGCAAGCGATGTAGCATCATCCCAAACCAAAGACCACAGCTAATAGCGAGCAACCAAAATACCGTTAGTTGCTCAGCTAAATAATGATTAGTCAACCACTTTTCGCCAATCTTAATGTAACCAAAAACTACTAGTGAAATAAGTAGTGAACATAGTCCAGAAAAAAGTAGCCAATATTCTACTAAATTATTAAATTTAAAAGATTCGAAAATCCCTCGAAAGATAGTATTCTTAATATATGAAACCATGGCACCATATTATCAATATCTGCGATATACGCCACCTTATAGTCTGCTTACACCAGATCACCGATCAGCTATGCAAATCGCTAAATTCTTAGCTTCACTTACCGCCTATCTCTGGGAGCGCTTACAGCCACTAAAACTGGGTTGAGCCCAACCCAGCGAACCGCCAGCTGGGTGAGCACGTCACTGGCTTGCATCGCTTCAGCATAGTTAGTGGCAACTGCGCGGGTTTTCAGGCCACCAAGGGCCTGACCCAGCCGGGCGACGTCGTCGTCAGCTAAAGCCACCTGGGAGCTGACAATCCGCCCAAACCGCTTGGCCAGGGCAGTAAAACCGCGATCCCAGTTGAGGCCGCCATTGTCGTAAATCTCGTGGGAAATGCGGCCCGCAATACGGACAGCCTCGCCTTGCAAAGACCGCGCCGGCCCAGAGCTGGGCACCAGCTGCTCCCACAACTGCTGGAACTGGTCTTCAACCTTAAGTGAGCAGTCAATTTCGACTCGCTGCCCCACCTGCAGGGCTTGGTGTGGCACGGCCTGCTCAACCCCGAAAATTTCGCACAGCTGGGCTAGCGCCTCCACGTTTGCCTCAAAAACTGCCGGGTCTGCGTTGTGCCCATGGGTGATTAGCCGGCAACGCTGGCCATCCATGCCTCGCAGCGAGTCCTGTTCCTTCCCGCCAGGGCGCGCCCCGTGTGCCAGCAGCACTCGGATCACTTCTAGCAGCTTGCGTGCGTCAAATAGACGCCGTCCAGCTAACGCATATTCGGTGAGCGTGTAGTTGCCGTACAGCCCAGAGTTCGCCTGGGCGTGCACATCTGCACCCAATTTGATCAGCTGCTCTACGTCGGCGCTGGCCAGGTGCGCCACAGCTGCAAACAGTGCGGTGCGATCTGCATAGTCGCGAGCGTTAATGTCGCCGCCGCGCGAAATCAGGAACGGTACCTGCTCACTATGACCGCCGCGCACGCGCCAGTGGATGGGGGTGCACTGGTAGCGGTCTAGGCTGTTGATATCCTCGCCGCGCTGCAGGAAAAGCTCTGTTATTTCCTGGCTGGCAGGAAAATGCATGAGCTGCGGCTTGTATGCGTCTGTGCGCAAATATGCCCCCACCTGGCAGTTTTTGACGGCCCGCGCCACCGCCTCAACATCGCCCGAGGCGATGATCTGTTCAATGTCTTCCGGCAGGGTTTTCCGCATCCGCGCGCCCACATTCGCTCCTTCTTTGGCTGCTTGGCTCAGTTTAGCGCGGCCTTGTTTTTCTTCCCGACGACGCCGCTGCCGGTTCGACGCCGTCGACTTACGTACTTGGGAACCTACCAAGCTTCCTTTTTAAGTAGACGTAACCCTGTGCGTCGTCGACACTACAAGCTTTTTCGATCTGCGAGCTGCCAGATCAATTACCTGCCCGTCCTCATAAACAGCAGAGTTATCAGGGAGGCCAATCCAGGCAGAAATAAGCGCCCTGGGCACACCCGTGGCTTCTGCGATTCGCCTGGGTGAAAAACCAGGCCAAGCGCGCGCCGCCGCCTGCGCAAAGAGCGTAGGACGTTCCACAGAAACCTCAACGGGTTCCTGATATCGCCAGCCGCGCGCATTGATCTGCCCATATAGGCTTTTTGCTCGCATTTCAGAGATTAAATGAAGTCGCTGAGCACGCGTAACAATTGCCATTAACGAGATACCAAAGCGGGCTTTAACTCGCAATAAATCTGGCAGAGTAGAGCGCTCATTTACGCTTTCACGCATAGGCCCCTCCGGTAAAAGGAGAGCTCCAGCAAACTCGAAGGCCCTGCGTTCCTGCGGGGAACGAGAAGTTGGAGGGTTCTTTAGATCATTGTCATAGAGCAGATGCGCTAATTCGTGTGCAATGGTCATGCGCTGCACGTCGCCACGCTTGGGTGCCAAAGTGGCAATTACAGGGCGATCCTCGCTAGCAGAAGGTCGAGAAATTCCAACCATATCTGTTCCATATGAGCGTTGTGGATCCAAATTAGCCACAACAGCTATCCCCATACGTTCAACCATACGGGTCACTGAAGGTACAGGGGCATCAGCGCGTAAACCTGCCACTTCACGCAGCATTACAGCACCATCTTCAACATCCAGTTCATGCACATCAGGAGGCGTGAATGGGTAGTAGCCAGATTTTTGTGAGGCTTCACGCCACAGATCATTAGCTAATTGGCTGAGCACACCAACCCTACGTTCCTCAACAGAGCGCGTTGTTGACTTCTTACGGAAGGTCACCGCAGCGCGGTCTGAGTCACGTGTAGGGCGGGCGAAAAATGAGCGAGGCACGCCAAACTCTAGAGCTAAGCGATTAACTAACTCTGCAGACAGCGGGTTCACTCCGTTAATTAGCTTTGAAACGGCCCCTTGTGACATTCCTAGGCGCGCTGCCGCCTCGGTCTGTGTGATCCCCTCTAGATGCAACAGGGCCTCTAAACGAGCACCATAAAGTTCAGCTGGCCGTGTCACTGTCCTCATTTGCCTCAACATCGATTTCAGCGAAGAAGTTTTGTTTCATCTTCGCTCCTTCTTTGGCTGCTTGGCTCAGTTTAGCGCGACCCTGATTTTCTTCCGACGACGCCGCGAACGCTGCTAGGGTTGAAGGTCTACAGCGGCCTAAGCGCCGAGACACTCTATCTAGCAAAGGAATGAATCATGCTGGTAGTTACCACCCCAACCGTTGAGGGTATGCCGGTTAAGCAATACATCGGGATGGTTTCTGGCGAGACCATTGCGGGCGTGAACATGTTTAAGGATTTTGCCGCTGGCCTGTCCAACATGTTTGGTGGCCGGGCAAGCAGCTACGAAAACGAAATCGCCAACGCCTCACGCACCGCAGTTAACGAGATGTGCACCCGGGCCCAATCGATGGGCGCGAACGCCGTCGTCGGCGTGCACGTAGATTACTTCACGGCAGGGGCAGACAACGCCATGCTGGCCGCAATCGCAACCGGCACCGCCGTCGTCCTATAAAAACTCTACGTAACTGCCGCCAAGCAGCCCCGCCAATCACGGCAGACGTAACTTTGCAGGCAAGCAGGCGCGAGCAAAGCAGTTCTATAGGCAAAAGCAGATCTGTGGACAAAAGCAGGCTACCTGGCTAGCCGAACTGATAGCATACAAATATGTGGGCTGTATTACCTATCATCCTGGCGCTAGCGGGGCTAGCCGCTCTCCTCTATTTTGGGATGGGAAGCTACAAGGCCATCATGTGGTGGCTGCTGCTTTCGCCTGACTACTTGCTGTTCTTGGGCCTCACCTGGGTTTACACCCTTGATTACGTGTCTTGGCAGGGCATGGCCAAGCTTGGACAGTACGCCTGGACGATTGACGCGATGCTGCTGGTAGGGGTTGTCTATTTCATCCTCAACTCGGTTTTGTATGGCAAATCCACCCGCCTGTACAAGATTGTCAGCGCCCTGGTGATCTTGGCGTGCAGCCTGTACATCATGCTGGTGCCGGTTACGGACTTCGTTGAGGGAATCGGCCCCAAGCCGGCCAATAACCTTTCAACCAGCCAGATGGTTTACATCGGTATCGCCGTAGTTATCGCCGCAGTCACTTGGTTCATGCGCCAGTCCACCATGGCTAAGCTTGACCTAACCTTGCAGGACAAAGCGGCTTCCTAGGCCCTGCAGGCTGACCCCTGGTCAAAATATAAGAACTTTTATTAACGCTTATTGTCAGTTCAGCTAAGCTGATAGGATAAAATCATGTTTGGGTTAATTCTTCTGTGTTTATCGCTAACTGCATTTTTCCTGTTTCTGCGCTTTGTGATCTGGTATCACCTAACCGTTGCATTCTGGATCCTGTTCTCTCCTGACTACCTAGTTATCGTTGGTGGAGCTGGTGCCTTCGTTGGTGACCACACCGGGTGGCTAACCTCTTCACTGGGCGGCAAGATTGCTTGGGCAATTATTGCAATGATGGCTGTTTGGGCTGTCTACTTCACCTTCAACTCAGTTTTGTATGAAGCATCCAAGCGCATATACAGGATTGTTAGCTTCTTGCTTATTGTCGGCTGCAGCTTGTACATCATGCTTAGCCTGGTTTTGCGCCTTATGGAAAAGGTCGGCCCACAGCTGGCCAACGATTCTGTAACCAACCACATGGTCTATGTATGTATCGCCGTTGTTATCGCCGTGGTTGCCTGGCTCAGGCGCCAAGCCATCATGTCTGAGTTAGACGAGGATGACAAGATGAAACTTGGGGGCCGTAGGCGCTCTAAAGCCGAGTAGGTTTAGTCCCCTAAAACAGGCAGACCAGGACGCCGTCCCCACGAGCTGGGGGCGGCGCCGTCGTGTCTAGACGTAACCGACGCCGTCGCCCCCATTTGCCCGAAAAGTACCTAGCGCAGGCAGGTGTGCCGGTCGATTGAGCGAGTCGCCCACAGCCCCATGACCAGCGCAAACAGCGGGATTAGCACGTAGGCGCCCAGACCAAAGACCGTGGGGGCAGCGCCAGTGTCGAGTGTGGTTTGGTAGGAGGACCACATAATTTCGCTGCTCAGGCGACCAGAGAAGGTTATAGACAGCGGCAGGAAGAACGTGCCCACCCCACTGAGTACCTGATTGACCAGGTAAACCCCCACAAAGCCGATGAGCGGCGCCGCGAAACCCATGTGGTTAAAGCGTCCCTGGGCCCCAATAGTCATAACTGCGCAGCATTGCACCGCCCAGCAGAAGCAGGAAAACAGCTGAGCCGCCACCAAAGCCAGCAGCACCGACGTAGAGAAAGGCGCTAGCGCGCTGCGAATCGGGGCGGTGTACTGCGACAGGCTAAGCCCCTGCGTCCAGGCAGATGTGGCGGCCACGGCCACCAACCCACCCACCATGAAAGGCAAAGCGGCCAGGCAGGCCAGGGCCATGCGGGTAATTTTTGCCCAGAAAATCTGTGCGCCACTGGCAGGCAGGCTCATGGTGAAGTAGCCGCGCTGGCCGTAGAGGGTTTTCCAGTAGTCAACCAGCCCCACAATCGCCACCACCACGGGCATCGCGACACAAAGCGCATAGGCCAGTATCTCAGTGGTGGCGCCCAGGCCAGGAATATCCAGGGCCCGCACACCGATCGATGCGGCCACCACCGCTACCAGGGCGGCCAGGATGCGCACGTCGCTGCGGACTTGGGCGCGGATTTCGTATGTCAGCAGTTGCTTGTACATCAGCGGTACTCCTTTCGGAAAATGGCGTCGAGGCTGTCTGCGCGGGCGGCGCGCAGGTCATCAGCGTCGCCCTGGAGCAGAATGCGGCCTTCCTTCACGAACAGGGCGTAGTCAACGAAATGTTCAATGTCTGAGATCAGGTGGGTGGAGACGATCAGCAGCGACTGGGGGTCAAATTCGCGCAGGATACCTTCCAGGATCACGTCGCGCGTGGCCGGATCAACGCCACTGATGGGTTCATCTAGCAAACACGCGGGCGCGGCGCGACATAACCAGGCTGATCTGCAGCTTCTCCCCCATGCCCTTGCTCATTTCGCTAAGCGGGCGGTTGGTGGGCAGCTCGAAGAAATCCACCATAGAGGCGGCTTTTTTGGCGTCAAAGTCCGCAAAGAAACGGCTGTAGACGCTGATGGCCTGCTTGGCGTCCCAGGTGGGGTTGAGGAAGTCCGCGTCGGGCAGGTAGGAGACGATCTTTTTGGTTGCTACCCCGGGGGCGTGGCCGTCAATGGCGACGACGCCGCTGTAGTCGGCTAGGACGCCGGCCAGGATTTTTAGCAGCGTGGTTTTGCCGCAGCCGTTTGGGCCCATTAAACCCACGATGTGTCCGGCGGGCAGATCCAGGCTGAAATCACGCAGGGCTGTGGTGGTGCGGTAGTGCTTGGTCAGGTTTTCCACATGGACTAAAGCGTTTGCCTGTGCGGCACCCGCCGCCGACGCCGGGTTGGGCCCCGCTTGAGGCGAGCTGACCCCTGGCGCGGTGGAGGGAGGTTTTGCGGTCATTTTTGTCTCTCCTGGACTTAAGTGTCCGCGTCCCAACGCTCATCTATGAGGCTGTGGGCCTGTTCCCGTTCCACGCCAAGTGCACGGCAGGCGCTGATGTAGGCGTCTACTGCGGCTTGGGCGTTGGCTTTACGTAGGGCGTGCAGGGCGACGTCGTTAGTGGCGACGAAGCGGCCAGCGGTCCGTTTTGGGACGGTGAGGCCTTCCTCGTCGAGGGCGGCGAGGGCACGCTGAACGGTGTTGGGGTTGGTGGAGGCCTCGATGGCGAGGTCGCGGACTGAAGGAATCTTTTGGCCGGGTTTCCACGTGCCGTCAGTGATGCGGGCGCGGAAGATCTCAGCCAATTGGATCCAGATGGGGCGGGTGTCATCGATGCGCATCGATGCATCCCTCCTGTCTTACTGTATTAATACACTAATACAGTAAGACTGCTGCCCAACTGTGTCAACCCCTTAATACAGTTACTCGGTTTGGCCTGCTGTCGGCAGCTTCAAGCCCACACCTAGCGCCCAGACATGAGTGCATGGCACAGAACTGCACACCCAACCATGAAGAAGCCGAAATAGAACGGAAAATAGACCAGGATAACCAAACCTTTGGGTCAAGAAAAACCCATTCTTTGATTACTTCACAAGATTTTTTCCAGAAAGATTTCTCTTCGCAAACAAGTTCAGTATCTTCCGCGAGGTTTAAATCTGCATTTACAGGGAATGCTACTTTATCTACACAGCAAGGGTTAAGGGAGAGAAATGGGATTTCTTTTTTCCCCTCAATAACAGCATTATAGAGCCTCCGGTAGGCTTGTTCTTGCCGCAGATAGCTGGCATCGATATAGCCAAAAAGGAGGACTGCAGCAATGCCCAGAAGTGAGACACTTACGGATTTCTGAGTCAAAGCATAGCCATAGGTAGCAACCACAACCGGCAACAGTAAGCTCTTAGTTTGAACTGACGATTGTGCCATGCGAGCGACAATTGCTTGAATGAACTCAAGGTGCTTTAAGTACGCAGAGTCGTTGACATTTTTGTGCCCCGACATTTTATTCTTAGACATAACTAAAGCTCCTCGTAACGCAAAGAACAGTGCGAATAAACTGAAATATTGATTTCATCCGTCACTAATTCTTTCACCGATATACTCCAAGCCCCAAGCAAGGGTCTACCCACCGTTAACTATTCCACCTCAGCATCAGGGCCGAGGGGCGGAAGAGGGCCGTCAATCTCTACAGGAATCCGTTCAAGTTTTCCGTCCGGTAAGACAGCTAATCGCCCAAGCCAACGCCAGGCACCAGCGCTAGCACCAATTACCTTGGTTCGGTCAGCACTTAAAACAACACGCTCACCTTCAAGCAAAGTAGTAATAAAGAAGCTCGCTTGTTCTCCAGAAGTCACATCCCAGATACGAATCTCATTCCTCCGAGTTTTAGTGAGAATATGCCTGCCATCAGGCGACCACGCAACCGACTCAACCCCACGGCCACGTTCTAGGCTAAGCAGTTCCTTTCCAGTAACAGCATCCCAAACCCGAGCAGCACCAAAAGAACCGGTAGCAATACGGCTGCTATCAGGCGACCACGCAACCGACTCAACCCCACGGCCACGTTCTAGGCTAAGCAGTTCCTTTCCAGTAACAGCATCCCAAACCCGAGCAGCACCAAAAGAACCGGTAGCAATACGGCTGCTATCAGGCGACCACGCAACCGACTCAACCCCACGGCCGCATTCCAGGCTAAGCAGTTCCTTTCCAGTAACAGCATCCAAAACCCGAACACCATCACCAACAAAACCGGTAGCAATACGGCTGCCATCAGGCGACCACACAACCGACCGAACCAGGCGGCTGCGTTCGAGGCTAAACAGGCCCTCCCCAGTAACAGCATCCCAAACCCGAACACCACCAGCAGAACCGGCAGCAATACGGCTGCCATCAGGCGACCACACAACCGACCGAACCCAATGGCTGTGTTCGAGGCTAAACAGGTACTCTCCAGTAACAGCATCCCAAAACCGAACACCACCAGCAGAACCGGCAGCAATACGGCTGCCATCAGGCGACCACACAACCGACCGAACCAGGCGGCTGCGTTCGAGGCTAAACAGGCCCTCCCCAGTAACAGCATCCCAAACCCGAACACCATCACCAACAAAACCGGCAGCAATACGGCTGCCATCAGGCGACCACACAACCGACTCAACCTGATTACCGTGTTCTAGGCTAAGCAGTTCCTCTCCAGTAACAGCATCCCAAACCCGAACACCATCATCAGAACCGGCAGCGATACGGCTGCCATCAGGCGACCACACAACCGACTCAACCTGACTGCCATGTTCTAGGCTAAGCAGTTCCTCTCCAGTAACAGCATCCCAAACCCGAACACCATCATCAGCAAAACCGGCAGCGATACGGCTGCCATCAGGCGACCACACAACCGACTCAACCTGATTACCGTGTTCTAGGCTAAGCAGTTCCTCTCCAGTAACAGCATCCCAAACCCGAACACCATCATCAGAACCGGCAGCGATACGGCTGGCATCAGGCGACCACGCAACCGACCGAACCCAATGGCGGTGTTCGAGGCTAAGCAGTTCCTCTCCAGTAACAGCATCCCAAACCCGAACACCATCATCAGAACCGGCAGCGATACGGCTGGCATCAGGCGACCACGCAACCGACCGAACCCAATGGCGGTGTTCGGGGCTAAGCAGTTCCTCTCCAGTAACAGCATCCCAAACCCGAACACCATCATCAGAACTGGTAACGATACAGCTGCCATCAGGCGACCACACAACCGACTCAACCCCACGGCCGCATTCCAGGCTAAGCAGTTCCTCCCCAGTAACAGCATCCCAAACCCGAACACCATCACCAAAACCGGCAGCGATACGGCCGCCATCAGACGACCACACAACCGACTCAACCTGACTGCCATGTTCTAGGCTAAGCAGTTCCTCTCCAGTAACAGCATCCCAAACCCGGATAGTAGCATCATAAGAACCGGTAACAATACGTCTGCCATCAGGCGACCACGCAACCGCAGTCACACCATCAACGTGACCACTAAAAATCTGGGTTTTCGGAAGAATATTAAACTCAGACCGTTCTAATAATGGAGCTACAAGCACACCAGACAAACCTTGCTCATATCCACTTGTATACAAAAGCTGAGTACGGTGACGCTTAGCTTTCTCTAAAGAAGTCCTAGATAAATCACAATGGCGGAAAATAGTCCCAGATAAATCCGCGCCATTGAAATCTACATTACTCATCCCACAATACTCAAAAACTGCCCGCTGCATAGAAGCTCCAGAGGCGTTAACGCAATCCAAACATACATGGTTAAAGCGAGTATCATCCAATCGCGCACTTCTAAAGGACACGCCACGCAAGTCTAAGGATGCTCCTTTAAAACCTATAGTCCACTTTTGCAAATCAGTACCTGATAGATCCAACAGTCTTGGATTAGGATGAGGCAAATTTCGTTCTAAAGCCATCAATGTGTAAGCAAAAACGTTAGTTCGTGCAGCAACAGTTCCTTGTTTACCGACTTTTTCAAGACAGCTTAACGCTTGACCGCGCTCAATATCAGAAAGCCTATCAATTAGTTCAGCTAGAAAGCCGAAAGTCTCATCACTTGGCTTAGTAATATTCCAAACTTCAAGTGCCTGATCCTCTTCCTCTTCAAACAAGCAATCACAAAGTCGCTTAGCTAAGAAAAACTCCAACAATGAGGAATGAGTAAAAGAAAAATCATCCCCACGACGAGACAAAAACGTAGCAGTACGAAAATCCTGTTTCCATTGGTCATGCATGCGACGTTCATAATCAAGTTCCATCTCTTGATGGAGGTGAAGGAATTGGAGCATCCACTTTTCCATCCAACGTGCTGACCACGTCCTAGAACCCGAACGCCATACCTGCCATGCTAGATGCGTCATAAACAAGGTTTTGTGCTCCGGAATCAGAGTACGCTTCCCCGCGTCACGAGTTAACCATTGATCAACGAAACGCTCATAAAGATCAACCGACCTAATGCGACCTCCCCTACTCAGATCATTTTCAATACTGGACAGAACCTCACGAATCATATCAAGCATAACCGGCTGAACAGCCAATGCCCTCAAATCATGTACTGAACGAATCATCTCAAAAAGCTGATCAGAGTCAGAGCCAGGAATATTAAGAGCTAAATACTCACGAATCTGGTCTTCATCGAAAGGTAGCAAAGTAAAAACAATATAGTCTTCACCACGTACGCGTTCACGTCCTTGTCCATCAAAGAAAGCGAACTCTTCTTTAATGTTTCTGAAGTACTGTGTCCTGCAAGATAACAAAAGACGCGTTTGAGGAGCTGATTCTTCTTTATTGGAGTTAGCCAGCGCTAGGATTTCAAGTAGCGAGCGTGTCAAGCGTTGCTCATCGTCAGGCGATAGGTGCACTAAAATTTCGTCCAAGCCATCAAAGATGACCAGGGTGTTCTCACTGCGGATAGTGTCTAACAGATCATCAACTTCCACAGGCGACGCAGTAGAAACGCTAAGAAGACGGGCAAGTACTGTACGCAGGCCAAAATCAGTTAGTGTCTTAGGAGACAAATTACGCAAGTCGAAATATATGGGCAGGGGAAGTTGCCTATCAGATTTTCTGAGCTCTAGAAGCTTACGAGTAAGTAGAATAGACGTAGTCGTCTTACCAATGCCCGAGTCACCCAAAAGAGCACAGAAAGTTAAGCCATCACCATCCGCCTTACATGCCCAAGTAACTAGGCTTTCTACAACATTATCAATTTTTTTTACGAACGCTCCTTTATACCCTACATCATTCGAGTTAGCCTCGGTTTGCAATTGTTCTGCATGCGCAGCTATAGTTTTAATTTTATTATTAAACTTCCTGCAGCTAATTAATTTATTTGCCAACGCTTCTGAAGATAGTTTAGGCGATTTTGCCACCACTCCCGATAAGCACTTAGAGTTACCCATATGATTAAGTTCGCGCTCAATCACACTAAACACCCTATTTGCAAACTCTTGCTCAGTCTTTTCTTTCCCTTTTACTTTGCTAAACGAATTCCCTCCAACAACATCACTCGCCGCAAAAGGATCGACTGCTACAGATTTATTAACATCCTCAAGCATTACAATGATGGGATGCTTGTGCCTGGCATACACTCGTTGGGACTCAATTTTATTATTTCGATAGTTATAACTAAAAAGGACAATAACCAGATCTGCACTCTCAACCCTCTCGTCAAGAGTTTCGCCAATACGCTCGCCTACCGCAACATCATTGGTTTTGAAAAATTTGGCGTTATAGCGGCCCGTTAATCCACCCTTAATTGTGCGCTCCAATACTTTAATACACGTTTTTACCAACCTTCTATCATCTTCATGAAAACTGATGTAAATATTTAAGCTAGGAAGCTCCTGCTCCATTTTAATACACCCTTCCAGCCAGCCTCAAAAACAAGCGCTACTTTCATAACCCATATAGGAAATAGAGAACAATAACCGATTTATCGATACCCTATTTTGTTCTCAACTCGCGCCACGACAACTTCCCTAAAACCTTCAACAAACTTTTTTTAGAATAATCGCTTTTACGGCTAATATAAGAAGATTTACCGGAGATGCCTCGATAAATTTGACGCTTATCAATCTGATGAAGCTCTATTGAGCCATCAAGAGACACATCTTCTATCATTACTGGTAACGTCTTCTTGAGGGGCGCTTCACCTACGCCAGGAATCTCGTATTTCCGAATAAAATCGGACGTAATGAAGGAGTAACTGATGAGCTGAACAATATAGTCAGACTTATCCAGCATTTCCATAATTTTAGGCTGCCATTCTTCTCCGGGAAGGATAAAAGTGTCTTCCCACCAAGTAAACTTATAAGCTTGCACCGCTTTTAATCTTGGCTTAAGGATCTTAAGAAAAGAGTTCTTTAACTCCTCATCATCACGTGACCACGAAAGGAAAAGTCTAATTTCTGACATGCCGCCCCTCGCTTCCATTGGGAGAATAACTGCTATGAAGAGTTTAGGTAGACTATATCATGCATGTAGCTACAATCGCAGGATGGCCTAAAGTCAGACTCAGCTCTCAAACCCAAGCACGTAAGCGCCCTGTATGGCCCTACCCAGATAAGCTATCCTTCCTTGAGTCATTTGTTGACAGCCACAGTACGGACACTCCATAAGAACCACAATTGAATCTTTTCAATCCATCAATACCCGACCAATCGATCCCGCAACTATCTGTGCTAAGCGCACCGGCACAGCATTGCCTAGCTGGCGCATCGCCTCAGACCAGGGACCACTGAAACGATAATCGTCTGGAAAAGTCTGCAACCGCGCCGCCTCACGCACAGAAAAATACCGTACTGACCCATCTACCCTGCGAAGCATATTCTCTCCCCCGGGCACACCATGCACACCTGCTTTAAGAGCTTTAGCAGGTGAATCAATAAAAGAACCAGTATGTCCCGGATAGACTCGGGCCCCTGGTTGGAGCACATGGTCAAAGAAAAGCGGAGAGGTCTCCATAATCGGCTCTGGCAAACCAACCAAAGCGTCACGAACAGTCAACCAAGGCAGCAGCTGCGGATCTCCACTGTTTCTGACCTCAATTTCTGCTGTGATTTTGGGACACGATAACTGTCCCAGTATTCTCCCGATTCCTGAATTGCACGCAATGCAGCACCCGAGTGAGTAGGTGACGGGAAAGACCACTCAGCGTCGACGTCGCACCTAAAGCCCACAAAAAATACTCGCCACCGCTGCTGGGGCACGCCGTAATCGGCAGCATTCACTAGCTGAGTAACCACTTTGTATTGCAGATCGGTGTGCGCTGAAGTGTGTTCAGCCTGGAGGCGCCCATAGTGATCTGCCCAAGATTCACCTTGGCGAGGTGTGATATCAGGGTGGGCCAGTCGAAGCTGGATATAAGAAAAATAGTTAGTGAAAGCTGCGCGGGTAAGACCTCGAACATTTTCAATCATGAAAGCACGCGGCTGAAGCTGGCGAATCACCTCAGCAGTAGCTGGAAACATGTCACGGGGATCTTCAGCCGCCATAGCTTTGCCACCCAATGAAAACGGTTGGCAGGGGGGACCACCACTTACCAGGTCAACTCCGGGCGCTACCCCACTCCAATCAATATCACGCACATCGCCTTCACAAACCTTCACCTGAGTAAAAGCCTGTTTGGAATCGTTGGCAGAATAGTTGGCACGCAGTGTCTGGCATGAGCGCGCATCCCATTCAGCAACAAGCTTCGTTGAAAAGCCAGCCAGATGGGTGCCAAGGGCAAGCCCACCCCCGCCCGCAAAAAGCTCAACACTACGCATGGCCTAAATTATGCCGCGCTCAAGCCCAGTACCTCAGCCCAGCCCTCCATGGCTTGCTGTTTTAGTAACTTCCTCCTAATTTTCTGGCAAATGACTCCTTATACTTCTTAAGAAAACTGAAGCTTTTAAACAGCCGCACAAGAAAAACCACAATAACAATGCTCGCAAAAGCAGCAATCCAGAATTGTTTAATGGCTCTTCATAATTGAGGGTGTAGTTGGGGTCTGAATCCTCCGGTTTCGAGGAGGCAGCGGGTGATGTAGTGGGTGAGGTTACGGAACCCGAGGGCACAGCCGCGTAGGTGTTCAAGGCGGCCGTTGATGGCTTCGGTAGGGCCATTGGAGGTGTGAGGATGATCGAAGTAGGCCAGGATGTCCCCGGCTCGGCGTTTGAGTGTCCTGCCCAGCGTGATGAGCTCGCTCAGACCCCTCGGTACACGCGTGCAGGTCAGGGTGTTGATTTCGGCTTCCATCAGGGCCTTACTGTGGATTTTGCTGGGATCGCGGTAGGCGTCGATGATGTTCTGGTAGACGCTCCATGTGACTTCGAGTGCGACGTGGCAATCGCTGGCGAACAGGTCGAGGATCTGGTGTTGCTGGCGTGGCGTGAGCAGGCAAGATCTGGTGTGTAACATCCTGCGGGCCTTGTACAGGGGGTCGGTGGCACGCCCGCGCCGGTGGTGGAGTTCTTGCTGAATGCGTCTGCGGCACTCATCCAAGGCGTTGCCAGCCAGGTGCACGACGTGGAAGGGGTCCATGACTGCCCTTGCGTCTGGGAGTTCTTCGGCGGCGGCGCTCTTAAACCCGGTGAATCCATCCATCGCGACGATCTCAATATTCTCGCGCCAGGTTGTTGAGCTGGGAGGCCAGCCAGGTTTTGAAGACCTGCTTGGAGCGACCCGGGACCATGTCCAAGAGTCGGCAGGGGCCGCTGCGTTCTCGGATGGGCGTCAAGTCCAAGATAACGGTGACGTATTTGTCTCCGTAGTGGGTGTGGCGCCACACGTGTTCATCCACCCCGATGACACGCACGCCATCGAACCGAGTTGGATCATTGATCAGTAGACGCTGGCCTTCACCCAGGACAGCGGTGTTGGCGGTATTCCAGGACACACCCAGGGCCTGGGAGATACGCGCCACCGTCAAATGATGAACGACCAGCCCCGTGAGCGCCCAGCGCACCGCCGCCCGTGAGAGCTTGGCGCGTGGATCGGCCGCTTGGCTCATATCTTGGCGCCACACGTGAGCACATTCTGGGCACCGGTAGCGGCGCACGCTCACGTGCAAGATCGTGGGGCGCCACCCGTAAGGCTCGTGCGCCAAGCGCCTGATAACCGTGTCACGCGACTCGCCCTGGCATACGCAGCGTCGACATCACCGGTCTTCACTAGCGATCTGGCAAGCCAACACTGCATGGTCTGGCCAAATGCGTTGACCCGTCACTTCCAGCCCCAGGTCATCCAGGCGTGTGAACGCGCTCAGGTCAGGATGATCAAAGGTAGTATTGGCCATGTCGAGGTCTTTCAGATGGACGGTGTAGGAATCTCCATCATCGAAAGACCTCGACCCCTACCCGGCCACGACACGTCCAACGCCGCCCACAACACCTACACCCTCAAATGCGAAGAGCCACTAAAGCTCCTCGTAGCGCAAAGAGTAGTGCGAATAAACTGAAATATTGATTTCACCCACTACTAGTTCTTTCATGGGTATAGCCCAACCCCATGCAAAGGTGTAGCTACTGTCAACTATTCCACCTCAGCATCAGGGCCGAGGGGCGGAAGAGGGCCGTCAATCTCTACAGGAATCCGTTCAAGTTTTCCGTCAGGCAAGACAGCTAATCGCCCAAGCCAACGCCAGGCACCAGCGCTAGCGCCAATTACCTTGGTTTGGTCAGCACTTAAAGCAACATACTCACCTTCAGGCAAAAGAGTAATAAAGAAGCTCGGTTGTTCTCCAGAGGTCACATCCCAGATACGAATCTCATTCCTCCAAGTTTTAGTGAGAATACGGCTGCCATCAGACGACCACGCAACCGACTCAACCCTATAGACGTGTTTGAGACTAAGCACGTTCTCCCCAGTAACAGCATCCCAAACCCGAACACCATCATCAGAACCGGTAGCAATACGGCTGCCATCAGACGACCACGCAACTGCAGTAACATAATCGCATTCAAGGGTAAGCAGTTCCTTTCCAGTAACAGCATCCCAAACCCGAACACCATCATCAGAACCGGTAGCAATACGGCTGCCATCAGACGACCACGCAACCACCCAAACCCAATGACCGTGTTCTAGGCTAAGCAGTTTCTCCCCAGTAACAGCATCCCAAACCCGAACATCATCAAAACTAGAACTGGTAGCAATACGTTTACCATCAGGCGACCACGCAACCGACTCAACACTATAGCCGTGTTTGAGACTAAGCACATTCTCCCCAGTAACAGCGTCCCAAACCCAAACACCATCAAAAGTAGAACTGGTAGCAATACGGCTGCTATCAGGCGACCACGCAACCGACTTAACCCGATGGTCGTGTTTGAGACTAAGCACATTCTCCCCAGTAACAGCGTCCCAAACCCAAACACCATCATCAGAACCGGTAGCAATACGGCTGCCATCAGACGACCACGCAACCGACTTAACCCGATGGTCGTGTTTGAGACTAAGCACATTCTCCCCAGTAACAGCGTCCCAAACCCGAACACCATCATCAGAACCGGTAGCAATACGGCTGCCATCAGACGACCACGCAACCGACTCAACACTATAGCCGTGTTTGAGACTAAGCACATTCTCCCCAGTAACAGCATCCCAAACCCGAACACCATCAAAAGTAGAACTGGTAGCAATACGGGTGCCATCAGACGACCACACAACCGCCCAAACCCAATGACCGTGTTCTAGGCTAAGCACATTCTCCCCAGTAACAGCATCCCAAACCCAAACACCATTATCAGAACCGGTAGCAATACGGGTGCCATCAGGCGACCACACAACCGACTTAACTACATCACCGCATTCCAGGCTAAGCAGTCCCTTTCCAGTAACAGCATCCCAAACCCAAACACCAACAGCAGAACCGGTAGCAATACGGCTGCTATCAGGCGACCACACAACCGACTCAACCCCACGGCCGTATCCCAGGCTAAGCAGTCCCTTTCCAGTAACAGCATCCCAAACCCAAACACCATTATCAGAACCGGTAGCAATACGGGTGCCATCAGGCGACCACACAACCGACTTAACTCCATGGCCGCGTTCGAGGCTAAGCAGTTCCTCTCCAGTAACAGCATCCCAAACCCGAAGATCATCAAAAGTAGAACTGGTAACGATACGGCTGCTATCAGGCGACCACGCAACCGACTTAACCCGATGGTCGTGTTTGAGACTAAGCACGTTCTCCCCAGTAACAGCATCCCAAACCCAAACACCATTATCAGAACCGGTAGCAATACGGCTTCCATCAGGCGACCACGCAACCGACTTAACCCGATGGTCGTGTTCCAGGCTAAACAGGCCCTCCCCAGTAACAGCATCCCAAACCCAAACACCATTATCAGAACCGGTAGCAATACGGCTGCCATCAGGCGACCATGCAACCGCAGTCACATCATCAACGTGACCACTAAGAATCTGGGTTTTCGGGAGAATATTAAGCTCAGACCGTTCTAATAATGGCGCTACAAGCACACCAGACAAACCTTGCTCATATCCACTTGTATACAAAAGCTGGGTACGGTAACATTTAGCTTTCCCTAAAGAAGTCCTAGATAAATCACAATGGCGGAAAATAGCCCCAGATAAATCCGTGTCATTGAAATCTACATTACTTAGTGCACAATACTCAAAGACTGCCCGCTGCATAGAAGCTCCAGAGGCATTAACACGGTCTAAACACACATGGTTAAAGCGAGTATCATCCAATCGCGCACCCCTAAAGGACACGCCACGCAAGTCTAAGGATGCTCGTTTAGAACCTATAGTCCACTTTCGTAAATCAGTACCTGACAGATCTAAAGTTCCTGGGCGAGGATACGGTAAACCTCGTTCTAAAGCCATCAATGTGTAAGTAAAAACGTTAGTTCGTGCAGCAACAGTTCCTTGTTTACCGACTTTTTCAAGACAGCTTAACGCTTGACCGCGCTCAATATCAGAAAGCCTATCAATTAGTTCAGCTAGAAAGCCGAAAGTCTCAACACTTGGCTTGGTAATATTCCAAACTTCAAGCGCCTGATCCTCTTCCTCTTCAAACAAGCAATCACAAAGTCGCTTAGCTAAGAAAAACTCCAACAATGAGGAATGAGTAAAAGAAAAATCATCCCCGCGACGAGACAAAAACGTAGCAGTACGAAAATCCTGTTTCCACTGGTCTGTCATGCGACGTTCATAATCAAGTTCCATCTCTTGATGGAGGTGAAGGAATTGGAGCATCCATTTTTCCATCCAACGTGCTGACCACGTCCTAGAACCCGAACGCCATACTTGCCATGCCAAATGTGCCATAAGCAAGGTTTTGTGCTCCGGAATCAGACTATGTTTCCCATCATCACGAGTTAACCATTGATCAACGAAACGCTCATAAAGATCAACTGATCTAATGCGAGCTCCCCTACTCAGATCATTTTCGATACTGGGCAAGACTTCACGAATCATGTCGAGCATAACTGGTTGGGCAGCTAGAGCACTCAAATCATGTACTGAACGAATCATCTCAAAAAGCCGATCAGGATCAGCGCCGGGAATATTACGAGCTAAATATTCACGAATCTGGTCTTCATCGAAAGGTAGCAAGGTAAAAACAATATAGTCTTCACCACGTACACGTTCACGTCCTTGTCCATCAAAGAAAGCAAACTCTTCTTTAATGTTTCTGAAGTATTGTGTCCTACAAGATAACAAAAGACGTGTTTGAGGAGCCGATTTCCCCTTATCAGTGTTAGTCAGCGTTAGGGTTTCAAGTAGCGAGCGCGTCAAGCGTTGCCCATCGCCAGGCGATAGGTGCACTAAAACTTCGTCCAAGCCATCAAAGATGACCAGGGTATTCTCACTGCGGATAGTGTCTAACAGATCATCAACTTTCACAGGCGACGCTGTAGAAGCGCTAAGAAGATGAGTAAGTACCGTACGCAGACCAAAATCAGTTAGTTTATTAGGAGATAAATCACGCAAGTCGAAATATATGGGCAGGGGAAGTTGCCTATCAGATTTTCTGAGCTCTAGAAGCTTACGAGTAAGCAGAATAGATGTAGTCGTCTTGCCAATGCCCAAGTCACCCAAAAGAGCACACAAATGCGAGTCATTTTTTTCTAGGCTACGTGACCACTCTACAAGTCGCTCTACAGCAAGAAACGAACCTGCATTTCTCGCATTAAAAGATCCAACTACAGCATAAGCAGAGACTGGGTCATTAACAGGCTCAAATTTTGCATGCGTAGACAAATTTTGTGCCATAGTTTCTGACACATACTTATATGGCAATAACTGATAGCTAGCAAGTTCAAGGTCTCGTTTTACCAGATCCAACACTCTGTTTGCAAAATCCTGCTTACTCGTACCCCCTTCATCTTTAGCCTTAGTAAATGAGTTACCCGAGACGACGTCACCCCTATCAAATGGATCAAATGACACAGATTGGCCAATATCTTCAAGTCTCACAATAATAGGATGTGGATGCTTGGCAAGTACTCGGTCAGCTTCATCCCTGTCAGTCAGGTAGTTATTGCTAACAAGTACAATGGCAAGGTCTGCATCATTACTCATCTTATCGAGAGTGCTACTGATAGATTCACCTACTGCAACCTGATTTGTTCTGAAAAACATAACATTATAGCAGTTACGTAATCCAGCCTTAATCGTACGCTCTAACAAGTCAGCACATGAAACCGCACGTTTTCCGTCTTTTTTGGAAAAACTAATGTATATACGTTTAATGTCTCCAATAGCAAAAGCATCAACCATTTTCTCAGAGACAGTATGGCGACTCGCCTGGCTCTCAGTATAGTCCTCAATATCCTCAATTACAGGATCTGTGCCCGTAAAGTAAAGTTCAGTCCCCTTCCGCCCATCAAACACAACGGTAATTTTCCCATCTGCTTCCTTATTGAAGCGGGACTTAAACTTACGAAGGTAGTCAGTAGGTTCCTTACCCGGGATTTTCTCTAAGACTTTGTCGATAGTTGTTTTGTTATTCTCCTCAAGTAACTTGCAGATCATATTCGCAGTCTTTACGTTACCTTGAGTCATATTTTCAAGGCCGCTCAGGATTCGACGTACTGTAGCAGCAGAGAGGGGGCGAGATGGCATTAATGAAGAGTTAGACATCAGCGGTACCCACCTTTATCTTCGATGCGATTGATTATTTGTTTTACAAAACCATCAACGAATTGGATACGCTGCAATTTTGTTTTGCAACTAATATAGGAGTTACGTTTAGAGGAGGTACCACGGTAGATCTGATTATCATTAATCCCAAAAAATTCTACTGCACCCCCAAGGGGAACGTCCACTAGCATAACGGGTAGTACGTTCTTCATAGGAGCATTCCCAACCCCAGGAATCTCATAGGTACGAATGAAATCGGAGGCCAGAAAGGCTGGGCTCACGAGCTGGACAATATAGTCACTATCCTCTAAGTGTCCCAAAATCTGAGGTAGCCACTTTTCACCAGGAAGAATGAATGAGTCCTCCCACCAGGTAATCTCATGGTTTTTGCAACTCTCTAAACGGGGTTTAAGTAGCTTAAGAAAAGATTTCTTTGCCTTTACCTCTCCGTGCGCCCAGGACAGGAAAAATTTGCTACGATACATATTAAATCTCCAATATAAATTAAAAGCTAGCTACACCGTTTTTCGAATTCCTGTATCCAACCTTATCTTTAACACTGTTGATAAGGCTCTCAACAAATCCATTAACAAACTGGTTGCGTTGAAATTCGTCCTTGCAGCTGATATAGGAAAGCCGTTTAGAAGAAACCCCACAATACACCTGAAGATCTTTGATTCCAAAACATTCGATCGCGCCATCAACTGTTAGATCTGCTACATCTATCAGCAGGACAGGGAAAATCTTTGTAAACGCCTCACCAATTAATGAATCCTCCCCCCTCTTCATGTTAGCAAGGAGTTCTGGACTAAGCAGCGGGACAACATAGTCGGCCTCACGCAATCGCTCGTTAATCTCAACTTTCCGATCCTGTCCTGGAAGCACAGAAGAGGGGGTCCATCGCAAAAATTCATGCTCACGCAGACAGTCCAAACGAGACTCTGCTCGCTTCAAGAACTTATTCGCAAGTTTCTTATTCTCGGGAGCACTATATACGAACAGCTTTGTGGTAGGCATTTGAAACCTCCAGTTGAGCAAATTATCTATCGGGACAATCTTGTCACGTTCGTGACCTAGTGTCAAGCATGTACTTACAGTACCTAGATAGAAGCTGTAGTCTCATAGATTTTCCTGAGATTACAACGATTTTGACTACACACTCAGCAGTAGATTCGATTCTGAAGCCCCTTTGCCACAGTCACCCTCACTGAATTAGGCGGATCTTGTCACGTTCGAGATGCAACTTCTAGCTTGCTAGAGGCAACTTTGGATAGAACCAGCAACTATCTGCGCTAAGCGCACCGGCACAGCATTGCCTAGCTAGCGCATCGCCTCAGACCAGGGACCACTGAAACGATAATCGTCTGGGAAAGTCTGCAACCGCGCCGCCTCGCGCACAGAAAAATACCGTACTGACCCATCTACCCTGCGAAGCATATTTTCTCCCCCAGGTACGCCATGCACACCTGCTTTAAGAGCTTTAGCAGGTGAATCAATAAAAGAACCCGCATGTCCCGGATAGACTCGGGCCCCTGGTTGAAGCACATGGTCAAAGAAAAGCGGAGAGGCCTCCATAGTCGGCTCTGGCAAACCAACCAAAGCGTCACGAACAGTCAACCAAGGCAGCAGCTGCGGATCTATAGTTCCCATACCTGCCCCCCAGTGAGTTTTAACGTTCAGGATAGGTGACTAATAATTTAGTCCACTAATACCCGCACAACCTAGCGCAGCTACAGCCCACCCGCTATGTGCCCTCTTAGCGCAGCCCCGCCGGGTCAACTAGGGACAGGGCGCGCGGGGAGCGTGAGACCTGCACACTTTGACCCCAGGTGAGGGTGAGTCGGTCGGATTCTATGCCGTCACCAAAGAGCACCAGGGATTCACTGCTCACCACCAGGCTCAGTTCCTCCCCCTCACCTAGGATTCCTTCGGTGCAGTTGGTGCCGGTGTGGGGTGAGGGCCAGGCTTCGCGCACAAACCACGCCAGGGAGTGCGAGGTGGGCGTGGGTAGATCCCCCATGTGCCGCCCGCGTTTTAGGGAGGCGCCCCAGCCCGTGGCGCCGGTCCCGGTGGAAACAACGACGCCGGAGGAGGACTGCCGCTCTGCGCGGGAGCCCAAGGTGAGCTCGTAGCGGGCACTTTGGTGGCTTGGGTGCCCAATAAATACCTCATTGAGGGCGGTGAGTGTGCGCGAGTCGTCAGCAGCCGCGCGCACCATAGTCAGCTGGTCAACGCGCATGTCAGAGCCAGTTTCCAGGCGGCGCAGCGCCCCCACCCCTTGCTCAGGCGTGCAGCGCACAAGCACGCCCGCATTGGCTTGGGGCACAGAGTTAACCCCCACCACTACCTGCTCGCCCACATATTTGGCCACGTTAGCCACCAACCCGTCAGGGCCAACCACAACAATTACGTCCTCGGGCGCAAACAGGAAGCGAGACAGTGAGTCGCGTTCGACGTCGGCGCTAGCCCAGCCGTCCGGGATCCCCGCCCGCACCCGCGCCAGGGCGGCCAGGTGGCACTCGTGCGCGCGCTCCACCTCCTCAAGGCTGCGCCCGCGTGAGCGCAGCACAAATTCAACCTGGCCGCGCGTGGAGTAGCGGTCCATGAGCTCGTCATATTCGGTGGGGCGGCGCACAATCACCGCGCGGCGTCGCATTACTTGCCTGCCTTGGCTGAGCCGGTGAAGGCCGACACCAGGTCGCTGAGCACGTCAGCGGTGATGGTGATGTTGCCGAAGGAGGGCATGTGACCTGCCAGCTCCTTAAGTGCCAGGGCGCGCGCCACCTCAGGCCCGGCCTCGGCGACGGCCTGGATGTAGGCCGCGTCATTGGCGGTTCGAGCGCGCCCGGCGGTGTTCCAGTCGGTCTCGAAGGCCTTGGCTTTTTCTACGATTCGGCGTGATTCAGCCTCGACGGCGATCGCGTCAGCGGCGGCTTTCTCTTCAGCTTCGCGCCTGGCGTTGTGGCCTTCCTGGTCAACCAGGTCGGCGCGCTTGCGGGCCAGGTCAAGCTTGGATTGCATCTCGTTTTCGGAGATTTGGGATTCACGCTCGACGGCGAGGGCGCGGCGCTCGTAGAGGGCACGGTCAGCCTCGGCGCGCAGCTGCTCAAGCAGTGGGGCGCGCAGGGATGATTCAACCCCTTCATCAGGGCGCAGGGACAGCAGACGCACGTCAACAACGCCCACGCCGGTGGCTTGTAGCTGCTCGTTTGCGGCGAAAGCCTGGGTCAGGAGCCCGCTAACTCGCTCCAGGGAACCGGAGATAGCTTCAGACAGGCTCATGGCGCCGATAGTTGAGGCCAGGGCGGAGTGGGCGATGCGGGTGACAGTTTCGTCGATTTGCCACAGGCCCTGCGCATCTTTCTTTGCTTCACGCGGGTAGAGACCAAAGTCGTAGTGCGCGGCGGCAGCTTCGGCGTTCTCAATGCAGTAGGTGATGGCCACTTGGGCGTTTACGTTCTGCTGGTCGCTGGAGGCTACCTGTACTAGGAAGCTGTGGGCGCGGTTAGCGGTGGGCACTTCCGCGAGCGCGCAGCGGCCTTTGCGCAGCCAGAAGGATTGACCAACCCCTGAGCGGATGGTGCGTCCGGCGCTGATCTGGACGACGTGGTCGCCGGCGCCGCCCTGGTAGCGGATGAAGAAGGGGTGGTTGTGAAGGGTTCCCATGATGACTCCTTAGGTAGTTCCCATTTGTTTATGTCACTATGACGATAAACCCCTCCAGGCTTTAATGTCAACTTGACGCAAATAGGTTAGGCTAGAGCCATGATCGAACCTGTCACTTTCCCGATCGCCGTCGACATCGTCGCCCTGACAGTCATTGACCACACGCTTCACGCCCTCGTGGTGCGCCGAGGCATCGAACCTTTCCGTGGCCACCTGGCCCTACCTGGCGGTTTTCTGCGCAGCGGTGAGCAGACAAAGCAGGCCGCCGCGCGCGAACTTGAGGAGGAAACTGGCGTCACTCCCCCAGGTCACCTTGAACAGCTACGCACTTACGGCCCTCTTGGGCGTGACCCGCGCGGCCCGGTTCTTTCCGTGGCCTACCTGCTCTTGGCCCCTTCTTTCTCCCCCACTCATGCGGGGGGCGACGCCGCCGGGGCGCTGTGGCAGCCCGTCGAGGCCCTGCTTGGTCCCGATTCTCCCCTAGCTTTCGACCACGCCTCTATCTTGGCCGACGGCATCGAGCGCGCCCGCTCTAAAATCGAATACTCGCCCCTGGCCACCTCTTTTTGCGGGCCACAGTTTACGATCACCCAGCTGCGCACCACCTATGAGGCTATTTGGGGCTCTGCCTTGGATCCGCGTAATTTCCACCGAAAAGCCACAAAAACGGCGTCGTTCATTGAGCCCACTGGAGACAGCGTGCGCGAAGGGGCCGGGCGCCCTGCCGCCCTCTACCGCCTGGCCTCGGGAGTTGATGCAACCGCTTTTGTCTTAGACCCGCCCCTGCGCCGGCCACCCGCCCAGACCTAGGCGAAGCCAGCAACCCACCTAGGACCAGGCAAACTGAGCGCTCACCCTGACGCGCAAAGCCGGCAGCCCACCCAAGCTCACAGCCTCCCTAGACACTGACAAGCGCTAGAGCGCCTAGTCCGCGAGCGCGTCAGCTGCAGCTTCGATCTGCTCGCGCTCCGGACAAGACGCCGGTCCCACTAGGGTCGTGGAAAGAGCGCCTGCACAGTTAGCCAGTAAAAGCGCTCGCTCTAGGGGGATTGCCTGCGCTAAAGCCGCCGCCAACACGCCAGAGTGGGCGTCACCTGCGCCGTTAGTGTCGATAGCCGCAACGCGCGGCGTCGGAATGTAAGTCACATCTGCGCCAGTATTCGCGTTGGCCGCCACCGGAGCCGCAACTGGTCCCTCTGCTGAAGCCCCCGCCGGAGCCGCACCCGGAGTCGCCGCCGCAGCTGCCGCCGGAACTTCCGCCTTAGCCCCTGCTGGCCTGGCAAAATATGCGCCCGCAGCTCCGGCACGCATCACAACGGGGCGTCCCAGCAAGCTGGCCACCAAGCCGGCCACCAAGCCGGCCTCACGCGCCTGGCCGCACCACTGGCTCAGCTCCTGCCCCTGCCCCAAGCCGCGCTTTGCGCTTTGGTTAATGATCTGCTGAGCTTCCCTATGGTTCATCGAGACAATTACGTCGCGCGCAGGTAGGCCCTGCGGGATGCCAATAACAGGCGAGACATCCAAAATGACCTGCACGCCCTCAGGTAAAGCCTCCAGCGCCCCCTGCGCCGCCTGACGGTTAGCCGGGTGGTCCATGAGGTAGCCGTCAATGTAAAGCACATCCCCCGGGCGCATCGTTGCGGTGAAATCCGCCCAAGCGTTTGCTGGCGCCCTCGTCTCAGCGCCCCGCGTGGAGATAAAGGTACGCTCCCCGGATTGGTCAGTGAACGCAATACAAAAACCGTTATCGATACCGTCAATGTGGGGCCCGGCGTCCGTAATTTCCGCGCGCTGCAGGGCCTGCTGGATGAGTAAAGAGTAGGGACCGTGGCCAATCGGGCTGAGCGAGACGGCCTGGGTTCCCATACGCCGCGCGGCCACCAGCGCGTTAAAGCCCCCACCCACATGCATTCCTTCATCGCTGGCCCATACATCGCCACCAGGGGCCGGTAGTGCCTCGCCACGCACAGCCAGGTCTACAAGGATCTGGCCCATCAGCACCACACGGCCCGCCGGGGCGCCTTTTTGTGGGGACGCGGCTGGGGTGAGCACGGGTTTTTCTGGGTTGGGCGACGTCGTAGCTGGTGCGGGGGCAGCGCCGCCGCCCTCCCTATCACGCAGAGCCAGCAAATCTGTAGCGACGCTAGGCAGATCAAGCTGCGAAACCTGCTCCACCTGGGCCAGGCCGTAAGCGTCAAAAACCTCAACACCCAAGCTTGCACCCAAAATTGCGCCCGCTATCGCACCAATTGTGTCAGTGTCACCACCCAAATTGGCGGCCTGCAGCAGGGCGCGCGGGGAGGGATCACGTGCCAGCAGCGCGAAAGCCATGGGGATTGCCTGCGCTGAGGCCACAGCCGTGCCGATCTGCCCAGCCAGCCACTCTAGGGACGACGACGGCTGGGCGGCCAGTTTTAATGCCCGGTGCGTGGCTGCCACAACATCCGGCTCTGGGCTCCAGGCGCCGCGCTCAGGTAGTGAGCGCACAAAAGCCACAGCCTTCCACAGCAGGTCTGTCACATCTGCAGCGCCGGCGTCGATCCCGAGTGACACGGCGGCTGCCACTAGCGCCGCTGACTGAAAGCCCTGACGGGTGGCGTGCGTGACCTGGCATGAGGACCATACGGCGTCGGCGAAAAGCTGCCGGTCCGACGTCGACGCCGCAATCCCGATCGGTGTCACCCGCATTGCCGCCCCATTAGTGGTGCCCTCACCGCCCACACGCAACGGGTTCTCGCCTGCGCGTACACGCTCAAGTGCCGCCTTCGTGGAGGGCCCCAGCAGATCTAGCGAGCCACGCTCAATCATGGAATCCTCCCAAGCCAGCAGGGCGTGGGAGAACTCGCTCGCATCTAAGTTCAGCCCAGAGCCGCGGCCTTTAAGCAGCAGGGAAGCGATCAATAATGCTTGCTCGGTGTCGTCAGTGACCGACCCGGCCGCCATACCCGGCGCATAGGGCTGAGTTTTATCCCCATCCACCAGGCCCGTGACCTGGCCGTAAACCGTTTGAATCTGCTGTGGAGACATTGCTTGCGTTGGCATACCCAGCGCATCGCCCAGCGCTAACCCAGCCAACGCGCCATATGCGCGCGAAAAACGAGGATCCATGAGCTTTTCCTCCCTATGCAGGCCGTGAGCACATCCAATATAGGCGGCCAATATCGAGTCAGAAAAGAAAGCTCCTTTAAAACTGCCCTACTTCACCTTTTTAAGACGAAAGCCCTATAGACTTAGGCGGTAGGGATTCTTAGACAACCGCACCTTTTAGTGCGTTTATCGCGGCAATCATTACGGCAAGCAACGCCAACCCTGACGGCAAGCAACACCGTGCGCCGTCGGCCACCTACTCAGATCAAAGAAAGAGCCTTCCCATGAGCGACACCAGCAAGCAGTCCGAGCAGAACGAAAACACTGAAGCGGACAGCACCCCCAACACTCCTTTACACACCTCTCACGGGGTAACCACCATCGACGAGAACGTCATCGCCAAGATCGCCGGCATGGCCACGCGCGAGGTGCCCGGGGTCTACAGCATGGGTAACGCCATGCGCCGCGCCTTCACCGCCATGACCGAGCGCATCCCCACCGCCCAGACCAACGTCACTGGCGGCATTAACGTACAGAAGGGCGAAACCCAGACCTCCATTGAAGTCACCGTGGTGGTTGACTACGGTGCCCCCATCATCGAGGTCACCGAGGCGATCCGCAACAACATCATTGAGCAGATCGAGACCAGCACCGGCCTGGAAGTAGTTGAGGTCAACATCCACGTCACCGACGTGCACCTGCCCGGCGACGAGTCTGAGACCAACAACCTCAAGTAATTTACGCCTTGATCTGAGGAGATCTCATGAAGACAACGCACCTGGCCCTCCTAGTAGGCCTGTTCCTTGGAACCGTTCTGGCTTTTGGCTCCTTCGCTGACTTTGTGCTGGTGTCACTGTGTGGCCTGGTTGGGTTAGGAGTGGGCCTGTACCTGGAGGGCCGGGTCGATGTCCGCAGCTTCCTTGAGCGGCTAAGGAAGTGACGATGGCGCCCCTCGCCTCACCTGCAGCCACCCAATCCTCAGGCCTCCAGCCCACAACCGGTCAGGCCGGGCAGCCGGGCACCGCCCAGCGCGGTACTGGCACCGCCCAAAGCCGCTGGCACCGACGCGGGCACCGCCCAGCGCGGCACCACCACCATTCCGGCTAAAGTCGTAGCCAAAATTGCCGCCGAAGCCGCCTATGAAACCGGCAATGTTGGCTCCAACGCCGGCGGGGTTTTAGGCATCGGCGCCCGCCGCAACTTTTCCTCCCGCCCCGAAGCCCAATGTGAGCTCTACGGGCAGGTAGCCGTCTTACACATGAACCTAGGCCTGGTTTTTCCCACACCACTGGCAGACACAATCGAGGCCGTGCGCGCACATGTACGCAGCCGGGTGGAGCACCTGACCGGGCTGAGCGTCGGCAAGATCAATATTGAGATCTCCTGGCTTAACCCCGCCGGCCCAGGCAGGAAGAACCTGAAATGAGAAAAGTTCCAAAACTCATTCGCCGCCCCTCACGCAGCGGCTCCAGCGTGGTTCTAGCCCTGTTGCTGCTTGCCGGCGGAAGCCTGGGGGTTTGGCTGACCGGCCAGCGGCTCATTACCGGCTACTGGCCGCGCCACGCCCTACACGCACTTGAAGCCATCAAATCCACTTCGCTTAGCTCCACTGCGGCGCTTATTGCCGCCGGGGTTGTGGCGGCCTGTGGCCTAATCATGATTATTGCGGCGCTATGGCCCGGGCGGCCTGAGCGCGTCGAAATTCTCCCTGATGACATTCCTGGCCAGACCGCAGTTAGGCGCCGTGACCTGGCCAAACTGGTGAGGCTACAGGTTGAGCAGCTGGGCGGTGCTAACTCCGTTTCGGCCACTGCCCGCCGCTCGCGGGTTAACGTCGTCGTCCACAGCGTCCTAGATGAGCTAGAGCCCGTGCAGCAGGCCGCCCAAAAGCAGACTGACCAGGCCCTACAAATGCTCGCCCCGGTGGGCATTAAAGGCAGCCGCGTGCGCGTCAAGCACGCGAGCTAAGGAGGCACGATTATGCGTTCAGTTTCCACCCCGCTAAACCGGTGCGTCCTGGCTATCTGTGGCTTTGTTTTGTTGGTCGCCTCCGCTTGGCTGCTGGCTTCGGGCCTGGGTTTGGCTCGTTTTTGGCCCGACGCCGCCCCCTACCTGGCTAGCAAGCAGGGGCGGGTGGGCGCCGTCGCCAGTCAAGCAAACTGGCTTTTACCCGTGCTTGCGCTGGCCTCAGTGCTTGCCATCCTTGGCGGTCTGGCGCTGCTTCTCATGCAGGTTCCGCGCCGGGTAGCGGCCTCACCTATGCGCCTGAGTGACTCTGAGGGGCTTTTACTCACTACCTTGGATCCAGAAGTTTTATCGCAGGCCCTATCTGAGCGGGCGCAGGGCGTGCCCGGGGTGGAGCGCTGCACGGTGTGGGTTAGCGGTACCTTGAGCCACCTGCAGATTCAGGCTGATGCCAGCGTGTCTCAAGAGTGCGAGATTGACTGGACTGTGTCTACGCTACGCAGCCGTCTTCAGCAGGATGTGAGCATCTCGCTGGGCTATGAACCTAAGCAGATTGACCTTTTGGTGCGCCTAGAGCGCCCCACCAGCTCTAAGGTTTTGCGCACCACTTCGGGCCAAGGCTCCCCCAAGCCCGCTAAAGACACCGACGCCGCCTAGGGGCCGCCGACGCCGTCTAAGGGCTGCCGACGCCGCACAGCCCAAGGCCAGCGCACACAAAAAGGCCGGGCCGCGCTCAATGCTCGACCCGGCCACTGCCTCGTCAGACTGAGTTGATTCAGGCGACTTCCACCGTCAAGAGGGGCACGATTCCACTCAACGTATCGCCTAGCGCGTCTTCGGCACGATCAAGCTCGTAACGCATCTGCAGGTTCATCCAGAATCCCGGGGTCGTACCGAAGTAGCGAGAGAGACGCATTGCGGTGTCCGCCGTGATTCCCCGCTTCCCATGAACAATTTCATTGATACGGCGGGGCGGAACACCGATAGCGACGGCGAGCTTGTGCTGCGTAATTCCGAAGCCCTCGATGAAGTCTTCCATGAGGACTTCGCCCGGGTGAATCGGAGCAATTTTAGTGGTAGCCAACAATCTCAACCCCTTCTGGACCAGCGTCGCCCCACCTGAAGCAGATACGCCACTGATCGTTGATTCGAATACTGTACTGTCCCGCTCGATCACCGCGCAGACGCTCGAGTCGGTTGCCCGGAGGGATCCGGAGGTCTTCCAGACGACACGCGGCGTCAATCTGACATAATTTGCGCAGTGCGACGCGCACGATGCGCGCGTCGAGGGAAGGAACAGGATCCCTCGCAAACAACCGCTCAGTCTGACGATCCCCGAATGACTGGATCATGACGCAAGAATATATCGAATCTCGTTATTAACGCAAACCGTTAAGCCGTGCTGTTCTTACATTCTCACTTTTCCTCTGCCAGACGGACCACAACAACAAAGCCGGGCCGCGCTCAATGCTCGACCCGGCCTTGTTAGAACCTATTTAAAGCTAGGCTCAGACATTAAACCTGAACTCCACCACGTCGCCGTCGGCCATAACGTAGTCTTTGCCTTCCATGCGCACCTTGCCGTGGGCGCGGGCCTCAGCTACAGAGCCGTACTCCACCAAGTCGTCAAAGGAGACAATCTCAGCCTTAATGAAGCCGCGCTCAAAGTCGGTGTGGATCACGCCGGCAGCCTGCGGGGCGGTCCAGCCCTGGTGGATAGTCCAGGCGCGCGCCTCCTTGGGGCCAGCGGTCAGGTAGGTTTGCAGGCCCAGGGTCTTAAAGCCCACGCGGGCCAGCTGGTCTAGACCAGACTCGGCCTGGCCGTTGTCGGCTAGCATTTCGGCGGCCTCGGCCGGCTCTAGCTCCACCAGTTCACTTTCAAACTGGGCGTCTAGGAAGATAGCCTCGGCGGGAGAGACCAGTTCACGCAGCTGAGCCTGCTTGGCCTCATCGTGCATGCCGGCGTCGTCCATGTTGAAAACGTAAATGAACGGCTTAGTAGTCATCAGCTGGAAGGTACGCAAAATGTCTGTATCCAGCCCGGCTGCCTTAGCGCCGGCCGAAAGCATGGTACCTTCCTCAAGCACCTTCAAAGCGTCCTTAGCGGTTTGCAGCACGGCGGGATCTGTCTTCTTACCGCGCACTTCCTTCTCCAGGCGCGGGATGGCCTTTTCCAGGGTCTGAATGTCAGCCAGCACCAGCTCGGTGGAAATAGTTTCGATGTCTGACGACGGTTCAACCTTGCCGTCTACGTGTACCACGTCCGGGTCGTCAAAAGCGCGGGTAACCATGCAGATCGCATCAGCTTCACGAATGTTAGCCAGGAACTGGTTGCCCAGGCCTTCACCTTCGCTAGCCCCGCGCACAATTCCAGCAATGTCAACGAAAGACACCGTAGCGGGCAAAATGCGCTCACTACCGAAAATCTGCGCCAGTTTATCCAGGCGCGCGTCGGGAAGCGGCACGATACCCACGTTAGGTTCGATGGTCGCAAAGGGGTAGTTAGCCGCCAGGACGGTTGCGCGGGTAAGCGCATTGAACAGGGTGGACTTGCCTACGTTGGGCAGTCCCACAATTCCGATAGTTAGAGCCACGCGCCTAGTTTAGCGGGTTTGCGGCCCCTTTGATTATTTGCCGGTTTCCTCGGTGTTCTTGGCGGGCTTTGCCTCATTGGCAGCCTTGGCGTCCTTAGCGCCGGCCTTTGCGTCCTTGGCGGGCTTGGACTTCTTCTTGTCTAGTTCCTTCTTGAAAGCCCACACGTTGATTTCCTGGCCTCGGTAGTCCAGGTGGCTTACGGCCAGCTCACGACAGCCGTTGTGGTCATAGAAACGTGCGTTCTTGGCGGTGTTGGTAACAAAGGCGTAGTTAGAGCCGCCGGTGGCTTTTACAAACTTGGCGATACCTACATCCAACATGCCGGTACCGATGCCGCGTCCCTGGTGTTCGGGGTGCACCGCAATAACTTCCAGGAACCAGTCATAGTGGGTGTTTAGTTTTACGTGCTGGTCAGCCGCGTCGGTAAGGGTAAGGAATTCTAGTAGCGGCTTTAGCGGGATGTACTTTAGTAGGCCTACACCGCCGTTAAGTAGGTAAGGCAAAAAAGGCATTTCTTGCTTTTGCAGTAGCGCATAACCACGCGGCTTACCGTCTTCACAAGCCACCAGCACAGATTCGCGCTTAAGGAAAATTTTCACCAGCATTCGGTGCAAGGCGAAGTGAAACTGGTCGAAGGTTACACCCGGTCGTAGTTCCGGCTCTGTCAGCCGAAACAGGGGGTAGTCTGAGAAGGCATCCGCACCAATGCGGGCCAAAACATCCAGATCCTGCACAGTACCCGCGCGGTATTCCAAAACGACTCCAAGATTGAGATCCAGCTTTACAACAAAACGGTAACATGCATTGGTCATACCATGTTGGTAGTTTGCCGTGACTTATAGCCCACATCGTATATAAAGCTTTACCGCAGTTAGTAACGACGTCGTCGCTAAGAGCGCAAAAATGGCGACTTTCTGCGGGGTATAGACCTGGCATAGTAGGAGATTATGAGTATCGTTAACGCAATTGCTCTTTTGTTGTTGGGTATCACACTTGGTACTGCCTTGGGTTGGGCTCTGGCCACGGCCCGCGCAGCCCGCCTGACAGCTAACGGCGGGGAGGTGGCTCGTATGAGGGCCGACGCCGCCGGGGCTAGTGCCCGCGCACAGGCCCTGGAGCAGCAGTTGCGTACCGAACAACAACGCACTTTGGAGGCTCAGCAGCGAGTCCGCCAAGATGGCGCGGTACTCACCGCCCTTGAGCCGGTGCGCGAGCAGCTTGAGCATATGGCGTTGCGGGTGGAGCAAATGGAGCTGCAGCGCTCCAAACAAACGCGATAATTGCTGAGCGTCTACGGGCTTCAGACGCTACCCAGGAGCGCCTGCGGGCCTCCACAGCCTCCCTGGAATCGGCGCTGCGTTCACGTTCAGCGCGCGGCATGTGGGGTGAGATGGAGCTGCGCCGGGTCCTGGAGCTGGGCGGGATGAGCGAGCATATCGATTTTGAGCTGCAAAAAAGCGTATCCACTTTACGCAAACAAAACCGCACTGGCTCTTTAAACGCGGCCCCTTCCCCCGCTAACGGCTCTGCGCGCCCAGACGCCACGATTTTGCTGCCCGGTGGGGAATTCCTGGCCATTGACGCTAAAGCCCCTCTGGATGCCTTCCTGCGAGGCGCTGATGCGGGCGCTAAAGGCGATCAGGACGCAGCCAACTCTTACCTGTCCGATCACGCCGCTGCGGTGCGTTCACACATTAATGAGCTCATCCGCCGTAACTACCCCGAGCAGCTGGGCCAGGGCCCCCAGTTCACCATCATGTTTATCCCCCTCTGAGGCGGTGCTTAGCGCCGCCTTGGAGGTGGATGCCAGCCTGCTTGAATACGCCCTGGCTAACGGGGTGCTGCTAACCACCCCCATCTCGCTGTTGGCGGTGGCCCGTACGGTTGCTGATGCCTGGATGCAAAACGCCATTAACGACGACGCCCATCAGCTACTGGCTATCGGCTCCACCTTGTATAAGCGCCTGGGTACGGTGGCTCGCTATATGGATGATTTAGGCGCCAGCCTGCGCCGCAGCGTGCAAACCTATAACAAGACCGTGAATTCAATTGAGAAGAATCTGCTGAGCACCGCCAAAGGTCTAGAAAACCTTGGCAACACGCTCACTAGCCCTAGCCCGATTGCCAGTGAGGCGGCCCAAATCAGGAGTTTTAGCGCACCTGAATTAACTAATCCTGATCTAGAGGGCCCGCGTTAAACCAACGCTAAAGCGCTAAACCAGGCTGGTGCATAAACCAGCTTAAAGCGTTAAACCAGGCTAAAACGCTAAACCAACGTTTAACCAGCCGAACCAGGTTTTAATGCGTTAAACCAGGCTAAACAGGCGTGCAGGCCGCAGCTAAGCTGCGGCCTGCACGTTTGGTCACTATTGCGTCAGGCTAGCGCCCGCGCCTACACAACGCCGTTATGCGTCGTTTTAGCTCCTCTAGGTTGGCGTGGGCTGAGCCTACGCCAACTAGAGCTTAGTCCTGAGCCGGTAGGCGGTGGGCTACGCGCTCGGGCACGCGGTCGGTGTCAGGCTGACCGATTAGGTCCTGCGGGGCCTGCTTGCCGCGCGAAATGTCGGCCATGGCGTGGCGGTTAACCACCTTGACGCGCTCACGGGTCTTGCCGTTAGGCAGCTCGCCAAAGTCCTCACCTAGCTGACGCTCGTAGGCGTCTAGCAGCTCCCAACCCTCCCAGGTGGTGAAGGGGATGTCACGGCTAGAGAGCAGCGCAATCATGGCGTCGTGCCCCACGGCGTCGGTGGTGGCGTGCAGCAGCCCAGCGTTAGCGTCAGCCACCAGGTTAGTGATGGTTTCCTGGGCGTCAGACTTGGTGGAGCCAATCAAACCAATCGGGCCACGGCGAATCCAGCCGGTGGCGTACATACCGGTCAGCGGCTTGCCGTCCTCACCCAGTACGCGCCCACCCTCGTTAGGAATCACGTGGCGCTTAGAGTCAAAAGGCATACCCTCAATCGGGCTGGAGGCGTAACCAATGGCGCGGTAAACAGCCTGTACCGGCCAGTCGGTGAACACGCCGGTGCCTTCCACCGTGCCGTCACCGGTTAGACGGGTGCGCTCAGTGCGCAGACCCACCACGTGACCAGCGTCGTCGGTGAGAACCTCGGCGGGAGACTGGAACAGGTGAATGTGAATGCGGTGCGAGGCGGTTAGCTCCTCAGGCTCCTGCATGGCGTAGCCTTCAAGCGCCTTAACTACCTGACGCTGCTGGTTGGAGGACTTGAGCGCAGCCTCACTGCCGGCGTCGTACTCAAAGTCAGCCTCATCCACCAGCACATCCACGTCACGCTGCTTACCTAGCTCGCGCAGCTCCAGGGGGGTGAACTTAACCTGGGCCGGGCCACGGCGACCAAAGACGTGCACATCGGTGCAGGGGTTGGTTTTAAGAATTTCGGCCACGTTCTCAGGGATTTCGGTGACCATCAGGTCCTCAGCGTGCTTAGCTAGCACGCGGGAAATGTCTAGGCCCACGTTACCCACACCCAGTACGGCTACTTCCTTAGCCTCTAGCGGCCAGGTGCGCGGGTGGTCCGGGTGACCGTCGTACCAGGAAACAAAGTCAGCGCCGCCATAGCATTCAGGGGCGTCAGCGCCAGGAATGTTTAGGGGGCGTCAGTGTCAGCGCCGGTGGAGAAAATAATGGCGTCATAGTGTTCGTGCAGCTCAGCTACGCTTACGTCGCGGCCAACTTCCACGTTACCGATCAGGCGAATGTCGCCGCGCTGCAAAATCTTGTACAGCGCCACAATGATCTGCTTGATACGCGGGTGGTCGGGGGCCACGCCGTAACGTACCAGCCCGTAGGGTGCAGGCAGGCGCTCGAACAGGTCAATGTTAACGTCCAAGCCTGACTTAGACAGGATGTCCGAGGCGTAGATGCCGGCCGGGCCAGCACCAATCACTGCAACGTTTAGAGCGGTCACGATTTTCCTCAAGAATAAACGGAGATTAGGAAGTAGGGGCGAGCTTTACGGTTAGCGCACTGGCAGCCCTCAGCAAGCGCTTCTAAGGCTACCCCAAGAAAACTACCCCCGCCGCTGGCGAGGGTAGTTTTGTGGTCAACGCGGCCCTTTAGTGAGCCGTTGTGCTAATTGTTAAAACACCAAAGTGTTTCAGGCGGCGCGATCCACCAGTAGGTGGGCGAAGTCCTCCAGGCCTCTGCGTACCAGCTGGGCGCGGCTACGGGCGCTTTCAACTCCCTGGGCCACTTCAGCCTCGCTTAAACCCTCAGCTTCCAGGCGGGTGCGGGTAGCTTCGACGACGGCGTCGTCCAAATCAGCTAGGGCTGCTACCGCCTCATCACACCAAGCCCCAGCCATAGCGCGGGTCTCAGCGGTAACCGGGTGGTTGCGTAGACGCTGCACCACATCGCTAAGCACCTGCTGGCGCTGCAAATTGCCGGTAGACAGCAGCGACAAAATGGCCTGGCCGGCGCTGTCGAGCTCACCGGAAGCCAAACGCTGACGCAGCAGCAGCACCGGCATGGTGTCTACCCCTTCCAGCAGGTCAGTGCCGGGGGTTTTACCAGTGGTTTCTGAGTCAGAGCAAATATCGATGACGTCGTCGGCAAGCTGGAAAGCCACCCCGATCTTTTCACCGTAAAGCTCCACAATCCGCTGAGCCTTGGCGCCCGCGCCGGTAAGCATGGTGCCGTAAAGCCCACACAGGGCAATTAGCGAGCCGGTCTTATCAGCTAGCACCTGAATGTAGTGATCTACCGGGTCCACGCCCTCAGGGCGCGGCAGGGTCTCATGCAGTTGGCCGGTGCATAGGCGCTCGAAAGTGCGGGCATGTGCCAGCACTGCGTCGGGCCCCAGCGCGGCCACCATCTGGGAGGCGCGTGCCACCAGAATGTCGCCGGTTAGGATCGCAGCTGAGTTACCCCACACCATCTGTGCCGACGGCGCCCCGCGACGCTTGGGGGCGTCGTCCATGACGTCGTCGTGGTACAAGGTGGCGATATGGGTTAGCTCCACGGCCACAGCCGCATCATGCACCTGCTGTGAGCAGGCTGCGGCGGCGTCGCCTAACTGGGCTGTAAGCAGCACCAGCATGGGACGCAGCCGCTTACCACCAGCGGCAGCTAGGTGTGAGGTGGGCGGGTTGATGGTCTCGTCTGCGTTGGAGACTACCTCCATCAGCCGCGCCTCTACCTCATCAAGCTGAGGAACAATAATTTCCTCTAGCTCGGGAACGTCTAACTGCAATGCGCTACTCACGGCACCAGCATAACGGCTACCTGGCTAAGCCAGTGCATAACCGGCTGCGGGTATACGCCCAGGAAGATAGTGCCAACCACTGCCGCGAAGATAGCTACCAGGGCAAAAGCCGTCGCTAACTACAACCTCCACACCCTGAGCTGGCTTGTGGAAGAACATGTTGGAGATAACTCGCACATAGTAGAAGGCGGTGATTGCCGAGCACACCACTGCGGCCACAACCAGCCATAGGGTGTTACCCGAGGCGGCGGTGACAAACAGCTGGAACTTACCCACAAAACCGGCGGTCAGCGGGATACCGGCGAAGGACAGCAGTGCCAGGGCCATAGCGGTAGCCAGCATCGGGTTGGTCTTACCCAAACCGGCGTAGCTGGCAATCTCGTTAGCTTCAGCGCTGATGCCGTTGTGGCTACGGCGCACCAGGCTGACCACACCGAAGGCGGCGATGGTAGCCAGGCCGTAAACCAGCGAGTACAGGGCGATCGCGGTCAGTGAAACCGCCTGGGCCCCAATAATGGCGATCAGCATGAAGCCGGCGTGCGAGATAGCCGAGTAGGCCAACATACGCTTGATGTCTTTTTGCAGCACACCGCCGACGGTACCTACCAGCATGGTGGCAATCGCAATCACCCACAGTGACCAGTACAGCACCTGGCTGGTGGCCGCCTAGAGAACAGCGGGTACAGCCCAGCAGTGAAGGCAAAACGGCACAGGGCGAAGAAGGCGGCAGCCTTAACCCCGCTAGCCATGAAGGCGGTAACCGGGGTGGGGGCACCCTGGTATACGTCCGGGCTCCAAGAGTGGAAGGGCACTGCCGCAATCTTGAACAGCAAACCAACCACAATCAAGATCACGCCCACCGGCACCAGCAGGCCAGGTGCACCCAGCTGAGCCCAGCGAGTCATGCCCTTAGCTAGCAGGCTGTAGTCCAGCACGCCGTAGACGCCGTAAATCAGCGCGGAACCAAACAGTAGGAAACCAGAGGCAAAAGCACCCAAAATAAAGTACTTCAGGGCAGCTTCCTGGCTGAGCAGACGACGGTGGCGGGCGGTGGCGCTAAGCACGTACAGGGGCAGGGAGATAATCTCCAGCACCACAAACAGTGCCGCCAGGTTGTTTACGTTAGCAAACAGCATCATGCCGCTTAGGCTCAGCAGAGTCAGCGGGTAAACCTCAGTGGTCTGCCAACCCAAGTGCAAGGACTGGGCTTCCTCAGCGCTACCGGGACGGTCAGCGGCCTGGGCGGCAATGGCGCCGTCGCGAGCACTAGTGCGGTCGGCCAGCAAGAACACGCTGAGCAGGCCAATCACCAGCAAGATCAGGGAGGCTGCCTGCGAGAAGCGGTCCTCCACCAGGCCCGGGGCGATAGACCCGTAAGCCACTGAGCTTAAGTCAAGCTGGCCCACATTTACCTGGTTAACCACCTCTTTGGTGGGGGTGAGGGTGTCTAGCCAACGCACCGTGGCCAGCACAATCGCCACCGCGACACCGGCCACAGCCAGTACTCGCTGAGTGGTGGGGCGCCAAGCGCGCGGCACTAGGGCCTCAACCAGCACCCCGAGGACTGCGGTTAACGCCACCGCTAGTGCGGGGGCCAAGGCAGCCCAGTTAAATTGGGCTGCGGTAGCAGCAGTTTCGTTCACTTGGCTTCCCCTCCCTGGGACAGGACTACCGAAACCTGCTCGGGCTGGCCGGTGTAGGCACTGATCAGCTCGGCTTGTTTGGCTAGCAAGTTAGTTAGCGGCGCAGTGAATAGACCCAGCGCCAGCATGGCGATCAGCAGCGGGGTGATCAGCAGCTTTTCACTCTTGTTCAGGTCACCGATACCCACATACTTTTCCTTGGGCGCACCGGTAAACACCTTCTGGTAGGGCCATAGCGCGTACAGAGCCGCAATAACCACACCCAGCAGGGCGAACAGGCCGGCCGCCGTCGAGACTGAGAAGGTACCGGTGAGCACCAGCCACTCAGGCACAAACCCGCTCAGGCCCGGCAGTGCAATTGAAGCCAGGGCGCTAAACAGGAAGGTACCGGCAATAACCGGGCTGACGCGGGCAATACCGCCCATCTCGGACAGGCGCGCGGTGCCGGTGCGACGCACCAGGAAACCAGAGATCAGGTACAGGCCCGCGATCGACAGGCCGTGAGCCACCATGTAAACCATGGCGCCACTGGCACCAGCAATCGAGCCACCGAAGATACCCAGCACCATGAAACCGAAGTGGCTTACCGAGGTGTAGGAAATCAGGCGGTACAGGTGGTCTTGCACAATGGCGGCCAAACCACCGTAAATAATGGCCACAATCGCCAGGCTCATCATGGTCAGCGAGACCCAGTGCATGTCGCTGGTCAGCAGCGGTACGCACATCACGATCATGCCGTAGGTACCGATCTTGTCCAGCACGCCAATCAGCAGCACGGATGTGCCCGGGGGTGGCCTGCTCGGCGGTGTCAGGCAGCCAAGTGTGCAGCGGCACCATGGGGGCCTTGATGATGAACGGCACCAGCAGGCAGATGAACATTATGGTGCGTTCACTCTGGCCTAGCTCCTTGTAGGTGGCAGCCATCTGGGTGAAGGTGAAGCCCTCCGGGTTGCCATAGGCGTGCACACCCACGATAGCTACCGCCACCAGCATGACCAGTCCCCCGGCCAGCGAGTAAAGCAGGAACTTCATAGCTGCACGACGACGCTGGGGGCCGCCGTAGTTACCGATCAGGAAGTAGACCGGGATCAGCATAGCTTCGAAAGCCAGGTAGAAGACGAATAGGTCCTGGGCGCTGAAAATCACCACAATGAACGATTCCAGAGCCAGTACGTGTCCGGTGAAACCGCCCAGCTGAGCTTCGCTAACATCAGAGCGAGCGGCGATAAGCACCAACGGCACCAGGGCCAGGGCTAGTACCACCATGGCCAGCGAGATCGGGCTCAGCGCCAGCGACCAGCTCACCCCGAACATGGGGATCCAGCTGCCGGACTGGGCGAACTGTAGCTTGTCGGTAGCCGAGTAGTCATAGTTGGCCAGCATGTGACCAGCTAAACCTAGGGTTACCAGCGAGAACCCCATGCCCAGGAGCTTAGCCTGGCGGCGGGTTGCAGGCACTAACCACAGTAGGAGCGCACCCAGCATGGGCACTGCCGCCGCGATGGAAAGCACCGGGAATGAAGCGTTAATTACTGACGTGTACATTTACATCTTCCCGTCAAATTTGGGCGGCGACGAGGGCGATCAACAAGGCGACAACCCCCACCAGCATGTAAGCGGCGTAGGAACGCGCGTAACCGTTTTGAGCAGCAGTAACGGCCTTACCAGCGCCCTTAACCGTGGCCACCAGGGCGGCAATGACGCCGTCGATGACGTAACGGTCAGAGCGGTCAGCACCATCAGCCAGGGCCTTACCCGGGCGCATGGCCACAGCCTCATTGAGGTTGTCTTGGTATAGGTCGTGACGTGCAGCTTCAACCAGAACGTTGGAAGGCTGAACCACGGTGGCTACCGGGCGACGCACATACATCACCCAAGCCAGGGCCACACCGGCCACTACCAGGATCAAGGTGGCAGCCATGATCACCGGAATAGCCAAAACCGGCTCGCCGTGCTCGTGGTGGCCAACTACCGGGGTGAGCCAGTTAGTAAAGGCATTACCGTAGCTGAGCGCGCCACTAGACCCACCGAGAACACCGACAAGATGATCATGGGGACGGTCATCCAGGGGCTGGACTCGTGCGGGTGGACCGGACCTTCCAGGTCAGCTTCAGTAGTCCAGCGGGCCTTGCCGTGGAAAATCATGAAGAACAGACGCGACATGTAGAAAGCGGTAATTCCGGCGCCAATCAGGGCAATGGAACCCAGGATCCACGGGCGCACACCTTCACCCACAAAAGCGGCCTCAATGATCTTGTCCTTGGAGAAGAAGCCGGAGAAAGGCGGCAAACCAAGGATGGCGATCCAGCCGATACCCATGGTGATCCAGGTGATCTTCATGGCGGTGCGCAGGTTACCAAAGCGACGCATGTTGACCTGGTCGCTCATGGCGTGCATGACGCTACCGGCACCCAGGAACAGCTGGGCCTTGAAGAAGCCGTGGGTGAGCAGGTGGAAGATAGCGAAGGCGTAGCCGATGGGGCCTAGGCCCGCGCCCAGCATCATGTAACCGATCTGGCTCATGGTGGAGGCGGCCAGTACCTTCTTCATGTCGTCCTTGGCGCAACCCACAATGGCACCAAACAGCAGCGTGATGGCACCAATGATGGCCACGGCCAGCTGGGCGTCAGGGGCACCCTGGTAGATAGCGCCCGAGCGCACCATTAGGTACACACCGGCGGTAACCATGGTGGCCGCGTGGATCAGGGCCGACACCGGGGTGGGGCCAGCCATGGCGTCACCCAGCCAGGCCTGCAAGGGGAACTGTGCAGACTTACCACAGGCTGCCACCAGCAGGAACAGGCCGATAACGGTCAGCCAGCCGGTGGATACGGCACCCGTAGTGGCGGCGGGCAGGACGGCGTCGAAGTCAACCGAGCCCACCACACTCATCATGGCCATCATGGCGGCCAGCAGACCCATGTCACCGACACGGTTCATTACGAAGGCCTTCTTGGCGGCGACGGCGTTCTTGGCGCTGGTGGCCTTGACGGCGTCGGGAGCGTCGGCGTCGGCAGTGTTCCAGAAACCAATTAGCAGGTAGGAAGCCAGGCCCACGCCTTCCCAACCCACGAACAGGGCCAGGTAGCTGTCACCCAGAACCAGGGTGAGCATGGCTGCCACGAACAGGTTCAGGTAGGCGAAGAAACGACGACGGTCGCGGTCGTGGGACATGTAGGCCACAGAGTAAACGTGGATTAGGAAACCCACGAAGGTAACTAGCCCAACAAAGGTCAGCGACAGCGGGTCAACCCGGATACCCAGGTCTAGCTCCCACTTGCCGGCGCTGAACCAACGCCACAGGTGGTGGTCGGTTACGCGCTGGGAAGCCGGAAGGCTTAGTAGCTTCCAGATCAGGGTTAGCCCAAAGCAGGCGTCAAAACCAGCTGCGGCCAGAGCCAGCCAGTGGCCCCACTTGTCGCTGCGACGTCCCAGCACCAGCAACAGGGCGGCGCTAGCAGCCGGGACAGCAATTAGCAGCCAGGCGTAGGCCAGCAAACCTGTAGCGGGCACCGCTAGTGCACCCTGGCTAGTGGCTTGTACTGCGAGAGGAGTAAAGTTCACCGGTTTTCCTCTCAGTGCTTGAGCAGGTCAACGTCATCAACAGATGCGCTCCTGCGGGTCTTAAAGATGGACACAATAATCGATAGCCCCACCACAACTTCAGCTGCGGCAACCACCATCACGAAGAAGGCGAAAACCTGGCCATCAAGGTTGCCATGCAGACGTGAGAAGGTAACCAGGGCGAGGTTAGCTGAGTTAAGCATCAGCTCCACCCCCATTAGTTCAATAATCACGTCGCGGCGCAGCAGCACGGTGAGCGCACCAATGCTAAAGAGCACCACGGCCAGGACTACGTAAACGCTTAGGCTCACTTTTCCTCCTTAGCAGCGTCAGCGCTAGTTTCGGCTTCAGCGGCCAGAGGCTGGCTCACCTGCGGGGCCGGAGCACCGTTCATGGCGTCCATGCCGGAGTGACCGTGCACTGCGTTTCAACCTGGGCCTCGGTTTCTACCGGGAAGGGTGCGCTGGCCTTAGGCACCAGGGCGCCCGTGTTTAGCATCTGGCCACGAATGCGCAGTACACGCGAAACCGACTCATCAAGCAGCTTGCCGGAGGCGTCCACCGCCGGGGCTGCAGCGCTGTTGGTGGTGGCGTAGACACCGGAGAAGGGCTTTTGACCCGGGTGCTCGCCGCGCTTGGCGTAGGCCTCAAGCTTGTCCTTAGCAACCTGAGCCTGACCGCGACGCTTAGTGGCGCTTTCGCGGTGGGTTAGGGTCAGCGCGCCTAGGGCTGCGGTGATTAGCAGAAGACCGGTTAGCTCCATAACTGTGGAGTAGTCGTTGAACAGCACCTTGGCTAGAGAACCAATGGAGTCGTCAGCAATTTCAGCTGAGAACTTGGCCGGCCCCACCAGCTGCGAACGCATTAGCGCCGTCACCAGGGTGACTACCAAGCCCAAGCCCATCAGGCTGGAGAGGAGTTTGTGTCCACTGACAGTGTCGGCAATGGACTCGTCTGCGGCCACACCCACCAGCATGATCACGAATAGCACAAGCATCATGACCGCACCGGTGTAGACCACGATCTGCACCGCTCCCAGGAAGGGGGCAGAGTTAGCAATGTAAAGGGTGGCCAAACAGATCATGATCATGATCATGTTTACGGCCGCGTAGACCGCACGCTTAGCGGTGAGCACGCCCAGGGCGCACACCACTGCAATGACGGCGACTACCCCAAACAGGATGCTTTCACCCAAGCCCAGTTGCGGGGCGGGCAAAAGGGCGGTGGCTAGTGAAGTTGCCATTAGCGCACAGCCTCCTTCTGGTTTACGACTTTCGCGGTGGCCAGGCTGGGGTCATCGGGACGGTTGGCACGTACCCAATCCACCTGGTTCTGGGTGGGGCCGCTAACCTCGCCACGGTAGTAGTCACCGTCTTCGCAGCCTGCGCCATCGGGTGCGGGGCAGCTAGGGCGCCTTCAGGCAAGGGAACTAGCAGGTTTTGCTTTTCATAGATCAGGCCTTCACGACCGTCACCTACCAGCTCATCGATTTCGTGAGTCATGGTCAGCGCGCGGGTAGGACAAGCCTCAATGCAGTAACCGCACAAAATGCAGCGCAAGTAGTTGATCTGGTAGACGCGCCCGTAACGCTCACCGGGAGAGTACTGGGCTTCGGGGGTGTTGGGGGCGGCCTCAACATAGATAGCGTCAGCCGGGCAAGCCCAAGCACACAGTTCACAACCAATGCACTTTTCCAGCCCGTCGTCGTAACGGTTGAGCTGATGGCGGCCGTGGAAGCGAGGCATAACCCGAGGCTTTTCAAAGGGGTAACGCTCAGTTTCCACCGGACGGAACATGGAGGAAATAGTTACCCCATAGCCGGCCAGGGGCGAGAGCAGCTTAGCTAGCGCCGAGGGCTCGTCACGCAGCCACTGGTCGTGGTTGGAGGCATCAATTTCTTTTTTTACTCACTTTTCAACCTCCTTGGCGGACTTGGCGGGCACCGCGTGGCGGGTAGAGGCAGGTAGTTCCTGCCCGGGCAGCGGCGGGACCGGGTAACCACCGGCGAAAGCGTCAAACTTGTCGCTTTCAGGTTCTTCCTTGTCGGACTTAGATTCAGGCCAGAAGAACAGCACTACCATAGTCACCACGCAGATCACGCTTAGACCCAGCAGCAGCTGCTGTGCGTCCATGTCGGTGAAGGCGCGCAGGCCCTGCACAATAGCTACCAGCACAAACCAGGCTAGAGCCACCGGAATCAGGAACTTCCAACCAAAACGCATGAACTGGTCGTAGCGGAAACGCACCAAAGTACCACGGGTCCAAATCATGAAGAACATGCAGGCCCACACCTTAGTTACGAACCACAGCACCGGCCACCAGCCAGAGTCGGCGCCTTCCCAAATCATGGTTAGCGGGCCGGCGCTCCAGCCACCTAGGAACAAGGTGGTGCACACGGCGGAAACGTTGAACATGTTGATGTATTCGGCCAGGAAGAACCAGGCGAACTTCATGGAGGAGTACTCCACCATGTGTCCAGCCACCAGCTCACCTTCAGCTTCAGGAAGGTCGAAGGGCAGACGGTTAACTTCACCAATCATGGAGATGACGTAGATCAGGAAGCTGGGCAGCAAGCCCACACACCACCACAGGTTGGTCTGTGCGGCCACAATCCCGGAGGTGGACATGGAGCCCGAAACCAGGAACACGGTCACAATGGACAGACCCATGGCCAGCTCGTAGCTGATCACCTGGGCGGCGCTACGCACTGCACCAAACAGCGGGTAGGTGGAGTGGGCGGACCAACCACCTAGCACAATGCCGTACACACCAAAGGCGGTGATAGCCAGGATGTAGAGCACCGAAACCGGGAAGTCAGTTAGCTGCAGCGGGGTGTGGTGACCAAAGAAGCTCACCGAAGGCCCAAAGGGGATCACCGCGTAAACCATGAAGGCACAGAAGGCGGCGATGGTGGGGGCCAGCAGGTAGATGAACTTCTCGGCGCCCTTGAGCCAGAAGTCTTCCTTCATGATCAGCTTGCCTGCGTCGGCAACAGCCTGGAGCAGACCTAGCGGACCGTTAACGTTAGGCCCTAGACGGGTCTGCATACGGCCCAGGCCACGACGCTCAACCCACAGCGCCATAATCACGGACAGGATCAAAAATACCGCTAGGAATACGGCTTTGATCAGCGTAATCCACCAGGGGGTGTCAGAAAAGTCCGCAGTTACCCCGGCTGCGGTTGGCAGCGTCATAACGACGGCGTGCATTTACTTCACCTCCGAGAGATTAACGATAAGACCTTGGCCGCCGCCTAGGCTCTGACGCACGGTGGAACCGGCCGAGCATTCGGGAAGCCAAACAGTGTTGGGTGCTAGCGGCGCGATTACCGCCGGCAAAGTGATCGAGCCGGTTTCCGTGCTGACTTGCAGCTGGCTGCCGGAGTGGATGCCATTAGCCTTGGCCAGTTCGCGGGCCACGTAGACCACCGGGCGGCGCGCGGTGGCGGCCAGGTGCTCTTCGAAGTCCTGTAGGCGTCCGCCGTCAAGCATGGGCTTGTGGGTAGCCAGGTAGGCCTGCCCGGGGGCCAGCTTGCTAGTGACGACGGCGCTGGTGGGCTGCATGTTAGGGTGCGTTGCGCTAATGCCCAGGCCGGCTAGCTCACGGTGTAGCTCAGCTAGGTCATTTACGTGCAGGTCAGATCCCATTTCTGCAGCCAGCATGGCCAGTACCTGACGGTCGGTGCGGGCGCGTGAAACGTGGGCCTGGCCGAAGGGACGCACGCGGCCTTCCCAGTTAACGAAGGTGCCGTTCTTTTCCACGGGCGGGGCCACGGGGAAGACCACGTCGGCGTGCTCGCTGATTTCTGAGCGACGCACCTCTAGCTGTACCAGGAAGCCAGCTTCGCTCATGGCGGTGCGGGCCAGTCCCGGGTCGCTAAAGTCGCGCAGGTCAACGCCACCAACTACCAGGGCGTCCAGACCCTCGGCGCTGAGCACAGAGTTAAGGATGGCCTCAGTGTCGCGGCCGGCAGCGCTGGGCAGGGTGCCCCATAGCTGCTCAACCTGGGCACGGGCGGCGGCGTCGGAAACTAGGCGACCACCAGGCAGCAGGCCCGGCAGGGTACCAGCCTCGATACCACCGCGTTCACCGGCACGGCGCGGCACCCAAGCCAGGCGGGCACCGGTGTTCTTAGCCAAAGCGTCGACGGCGCTGAGCAGGCCGGGCACCTCGGCGGCGCGTTCACCCACCAGGATGGTGGCACCCTCAGCGCTAAGGGCCTCGGTTAGCTCGGCGGGCAGGGCCTTAACAGCGGCAACCTCGCTACCGGGGGTGGCGCTGATGATGTTGGCACGTAGCTTTACCGAACCGGCGCTCTTAATCGGAGCCACGGTGTGCACCTTTGAGGCCACGGTTGTTCACGGCCTTGTGTAGGCGCAGGAACAGCGAACCACACTCATCCTCGGGCTCTAGGGCCACCAGCAGCACCGTGCCGGCGCTTTCCAGGCTGGTGTAGGTGACGCGGCCAAGGCCACGACCAGCCACGTTAGCGGCGATGAAAGCTTCATCCTCAGCGCCGGCGGGACGTACTCGCTGGTCGATGTCGTTGGTGTGGGCCACGGTGCGGGCAAAGCGAGACCAGGCCCAAGCGTCCTCTAGGGTCAGTCGGGCACCTGGTAGGAAACCCACGCCACCAGCGGCGATGGCCTTAGCTAGGCCGCGTGCGGCGACGTCGAGAGCGTCGGGCCAGCTGGTGGGAACCAGGGTGCCGTCAGCTTCACGTACCAGCGGGGTGGTCAGGCGGTCCGGAGCGCTGGCCCACGGGAAGGCGAAGCGGTCCTTGTCGGTGATCCACTCTTCGTTGACCTCGGGGTCGTTGCCGGCCATGCGGCGCAGCACCACACCACGACGCATGTCCACGCGGATGGCGGAGCCGGAGGCGTCGTGCTCGGTTACCGAGTCGGTGGAAACCAGGTCCATAGGGCGGGCCCGGAAACGGTACTTGGCGCTGGTGAGGGCACCTACGGGGCAGATCTGGATGATGTTGCCAGAGAAGTAGGAGGCGAAGGGACGTCCGCTTACATCCTGGTTGCCTACCTCAGCGCCGGCGGTTAGACCGTCCTGCACGCCGCTTTGACCACCGGGGCCGGCCAGGGTGGGGTCGGGAATCAGGTGGTGCTCGCCGCGAATGTCCTGCGTGCCCGCATAGTCGCCGGGCTCGTAGAAGTCCAGGGCGGTGGCGTCAAAGCGGCCAATCTGCTCGCCGTACATCCCCGAGTGCTCGCCGGCGGGGTGACCGCCACCGCGTCCTTGCAGGGCAATGAAGCGGTCGCCAGCGATCTGGTCTGCGAAACGCACGCAACGCTGGCACAGGATGCAGCGGTCACGGTCTAGCAGGATCTGACTGGTTAGACGCAGCGGCTTGGGGAAGGTGCGCTTGACGTCGGTGAAGCGGGTGACGGACTGGCCGCCCTGCTCCATGAGCTTAAGCGCTTGGTTCTGTAGCGGGCATTCGCCACCCTTATCGCAGACCGGGCAGTCTAGCGGGTGGTTGATCAGCAGGAACTCCATGGTCCCGTTCTGGGCCTTGGCAGCTACCTCGCTGGTTGCCTGGGTTTCGATCTCCATACCTTCCATGGCGGTCATGGCGCAGGAGGGCTGGGGCTTGGGCATCTTACGTACGACGCCGTCACGCCCGGGCATAGCTACTTCCACCAGGCACTGGCGGCAGTTAGCTGAGGGCTTTAGCAGCGGGTGGTCGCAAAAACGCGGGATGCGCACGCCCACCTGTTCGGCGGCGCGGATGAGCAACGTACCCTTGGGCACGGCTACCGTGGCGCCGTCGATCTTGATATTTACCAGGTCGGTCATAGAAGTCACCGTCCGCTTTCCGTGATTGCACTGGCTGCGTAGGGGAAGAGCTCGCAAGCCGGGGTGGTGTAACCAGCCTCGAACTCAGAGCGGAAACGCTTGATGCCGCTTAGCACCGGGGTGGCGGCAGCGTCACCTAGCGCACAGAAGGAGCGCCCAGCGATGTTGGAGGCAATCGACTCCAGCTTTTCCACGTCGCCCGGCAGGCCCTTACCTGCCTCTAGGCGCAGCATGATTTGGCGCATCCAGTAGGTACCTTCACGGCAAGGCGTGCACTTACCGCAAGATTCGTGCTGGTAGAACTCGGTCCAGCGAGTCACTACGCGCACTACTGAAACAGTCTCGTCAAATACCTGTAGCGCGCGGGTACCCAGCATGGAGCCGGCGGCGCCTACAGACTCGTAGTCCAGGGGAACATCGAGCTCATCTTCAGTGAAGATGGGGTGGAGGAACCACCGGGCACCCAGAACTTGAGCTGGTGACCGTCGCGGATACCGCCGCACATGTCGATCAGCTCGCGCATGGTGATGCCGAAAGGCGCCTCAAACTGGCCGGGGTTACGCACGTGCCCAGAGACGGAGAAAATACCGTGACCCTTGGACTTTTCAGTACCCATGGCGGAGTACCAGGCGGCGCTTTCACGCAAAATCCCAGGCACCTGGGAGATGGTCTCAACGTTGTTGATAACGGTGGGACGGGCGTACAGACCGGCCACAGCCGGGAAAGGCGGCTTGAGACGCGGGTGACCACGGCGGCCTTCTAGCGAGTCCAGCAGCGCGGTTTCTTCACCACAGATGTAGGCGCCGGCGCCGGCGTGGGCAGTAATGGTTAGTGGCTGCTTGCCATCCAGGCCGAAACCGGTGTCTAGCAGGCCAGATTCCATAGCCTCACGGGCCGCAGCCAGCAGGCGGCGGTAAACCTGGCTAACCTCACCGCGCAGGTATACGAAAGCGTGGTCGCAACCGATAGCGCGCGAAGTGATGGCCACACCCTCAATCAGGGCGTGCGGGTTACCCATAATGGTGGGGATGTCCTTGCAGGTGCCCGGCTCAGACTCGTCAGCGTTAACCACCAGGTAACGCGGCTTGCCGTCAGGCGCGGGCAGGAATGACCACTTCAGACCGGTGGGGAAGCCTGCACCACCACGACCGCGCAGACCGGAAGCCTTAACCAGCTCAACGATTTCGCTGGCCTGCATTTTCTTGGCCTTAGCTAGGCCCTCATAGCCGCCGTGACGACGGTAAACGTCCAGGGTCCAAGAGCGGTCCACACCCCACATGGAGGTCAAGATGGGCGTTAGCGTCCCTGGCGCACTGTAAGCGGGCTGTGCCACTGCAGTGTCACTCACTTGGTTTCCTCCTTCGGTGCGCTCCAGCCCTTTTCCTGGGCGATTGTCTGTCCTAGCAGGCTGGGGGCGCCAGCGCTGATGCCCTCATCTACCAGACCGTCTTCAAAACCAGCTAGTAGGTGCTCGTTTTGCTTGAAAGTGGGCACCTGCTTGGGGCCACGGGTGGGGCCTACCGGCTTGCCTTGACGCAGCTTGTCCACCAGGTCAATGGCCTTGGCGGGGGTCTGGTTGTCGAAAAACTCCCAGTTGACCATCACTACCGGCGCATAGTCGCAGGCCGCATTGCATTCGATGCGTTCTAGCGAAATGCTGCCGTCTTCAGTGACGCCGTCGTTACCGATGCCCAGGTGCTCACTAACCGCGTCCCAAACCGCATCTCCACCCATAACCGCACACAGTGCGTTGGTGCATACACCCACGTGGTACTGGCCGCCGGGGTGACGGCGGAACTGACTGTAGAAAGTGGCTACAGCGCTAACCTCGGAGGTGGTTAGGTTCAGGGTTTCAGCGCAAAAACGGATGCCGTCAGGCGAGACGTAACCGTCATAGCTCTGAATTAGGTGCAGCATCGGGATCAGCGCGCTACGCTCATGCCCGCTGGGGTAACGCCCCATAATCTGGGCGCTTTCTTCACGTAGACGCGTCAAAGTTGCTTCGTCATAACTCATCAGCGGTCCACACCTCCTAGTACGGGGTCGATGGAAGCCAGAGTCGGAACGATGTCGGCAAGCATGCCGCCCTCTCCCATAATGGCCATGGACTGCAGGTTAGAGAAGGAAGGATCCCTGAAGTGCACGCGGTAGGGGCGAGTGCCGCCGTCGGAAACTAGGTGCACACCCAGCAGACCCTTAGCGTGCTCAACCGTCTGGTAAACCTGCCCTGCGGGCACGTGGAAACCTTGGGTGACTAGCTTGAAGTGGTGGATCAGGGACTCCATGGAGGTGCCCATGATTTCACGCACGTGCTCTAGGGACTGGCCCTGGCCATCAGCGGCTAGGCTCATGCGGGCCGGCCAAGCAATAGCTGGGTCATCCACCATGGTGGGCTCGCCCTCTAGCTGTTCTAGGCGCTCAAGGCACTGGGAGACAATCTTGAGGGATTGGAAGCATTCATCCATACGCACGCGCATACGGTTGAAGCAGTCAGAGCGGTCGTAAACCGGCACGTCAAAGTCGTAGGTTTCATACCCGCAGTAGGGGGCGCTCTTACGCAGGTCCATCGGGTAGCCGGTGGCGCGCAGGCAGGGGCCGGTCAGGCTCAGGGCCATGGCCCCAGCCAGGTCGATCTCGCCCACGCCGATCATACGGCCGCGCAGAATCGGGTTACCCATGCACAGCTTTCCAGCTCGCCCAGGTCGCGCTTGATGTTGGGCAGGGTGGAGCGGATGAACTCTACCGCGCCTGCAGGAATGTCTTGGGCTAAGCCGCCGGGGCGCACAAAGGCGTGGTTCATGCGCAGGCCGGTAATCATTTCGTAGGCGCGCAAAATGTTTTCGCGGCCACGGAAGGCGATGGTCAGCAAGGTGGTACCACCCAGCTCGTTACCACCGGTTCCCACTGCGATCAGGTGGGAGGCGATGCGGTTTAGCTCCATGAGCAGCACGCGCACTACCGAGGCCTTCTCGGGCACCTGGTCAGTAATACCCAGGGCCTTTTCCACCGCCAGGGCCCAAGCCACTTCCTGGAAGAAGGGGGCCACGTAATCCATACGGGTTACGAAGGTGGCGCCTTGGGTGAAGGTGCGGAACTCCATGTTCTTTTCGATACCTGTGTGTAGGTATCCGGTGCCTACGCGCACATCGGTGACATGTTCACCTTCCACCTCTAGTACCAGGCGCAGCACGCCGTGGGTGGAGGGGTGGACGGGACCCATGTTCAGCACGATGCGGTCATCGCGCATGCGTTCTTCTTCATCGCGGGCAGCAATCTGGGCTAGTACTTCATCCCAGTCGCCACCGTTGGTTTGGAACTGGGGAGCGTCAGCGGCCAGAGAGTCTAGTGCTGCACCGGTTGCGTGAATGCTCATCAGCGGTAAGACCTCCGAGTGTCAGCGGGGGGCGTGGATGCGCCCTTGTATTCGACCGGGATACCACCTAGCGGGTAATCCTTGCGTTGGGGGTGGCCTACCCAGTCATCGGGCATGGCCGTGCGGGTGAGGCCGGGGTGAGCGTCAAAAACGATGCCCATCAGGTCCCAGGTTTCGCGCTCGTGCCAGTCGTTACCGGGGTAAACGCTAACTACTGAAGGCACGTGCGGGTCGGCGTCGGGAACAGCTACCTCAATGCGCAGCTGACGGCTGCCGTGGGTTAGGCTCATCAGCTGGTAGCAGGCGTGCAGTTCGCGGTCTTTGTCGCCGGGGTAGTTAACGCCCGAGACCCCAATGCACAGCTCAAAGCGCAGGTCGGGGTCGTCACGCAGGTACTGCATTACGGCCACCAGGTGCTCGCGTACCACGAAAATGGTTAGCTCGCCGTTTTCTACAACTACCTTCTCGATTACCTGGGAGGGTTCCAGCCCGCCCTTGCGTAGGTCTTCGATTAGGTCGTCGACGACGGCGTCGAACCAGCCACCGTAGGGGCGCACCGCTGCGGGGGCTAGGGTGATTACCTGGCTGAGGCCGTCAAAACCGGTGGTGTCACCGGCGTCTTTGGCCCCAAATAGGCCGTGTTCGCTGCCGATAACTTCCAGGGCTAGCTGCGGGCGTACGGCGACGCCGTCAATCTGGGCTACGGGCGCCTCGGTTGCCTGGCTTAGCTCTTCACTCATGCCAGCAGGCCTTTCTGTGCGTGGGTGGGGGTGGCGGCCAGGGCGGCAGCCTCGACGGCGCGGGCGATCTCCTTGCGGTGGCCCAGCAGCGGGCGCTTAGAGATCTGCTTGGTCAGCTCCAGCATGGCGTTGATCAGCATTTCGGGGCGCGGGGGGCAGCCGGGCAGGTAGATGTCTACCGGCACAATGTGGTCGGCGCCCTGCACTACGGCGTAGTTGTTGAACATACCGCCGGTGGAGGCGCAGGCACCCATGGAGATAACCCACTTGGGCTCAGGCATCGAGTCGTAGACGTTACGCACGATGGGGGCCATCTTGTGGCTTACACGCCCGGAAACGATCATTACGTCGGCGTGACGCGGCGAGGCGCGGAACACCTCCCAACCGAAGCGGGCTAGGTCGAAGCGGGGGCCGGCGGTGGCCATCATTTCGATAGCGCAGCAGGCCAGACCCATGGTGACAGGCCATAGCGACCGTGACTGAGCTAGGCCGGCCACGGTCTCAACGCTGGTTAGCAGGAATCCGGGGTTACCGGCTTGGTTTTCTTGGCTCATGCTTTATCCCCTTATCAGTCCCAATCCAGGCCGCCACGACGCCATTCAAGGACGTAGGGAACGGTGATTAGGGCGATGAAATAAGCGCTGCTACCAGCCCGAACAGACCTAGCTTTGCGAAAGAGCTGGCCCAGGGGTAGAGGAACACGACCTCAATGTCGAAAATGATGAAGGTCATACCTACCAGGTAGAACTTGACTGGGAAGCGCCCGTGAGCGTTGTTGGCAGGAGTTGGATCCACACCGCACTCATAGTTACGCACCTTGGTGGAGTTGCGCCGGTTGGGGCTGATAATGGCAGACATTGCCAGACCACCAATGGCGATAAGTAGCGCAACTGCCCCCATCACCAGTAAGGAGACATAGGGATTCACGGCGAGAACACCATCCTTTTACGCACAGAGATTGACCTTTAAACTGTAGTAGCTAGGTGCCAGGGGTTGCGCACACGACGCGTTTAACCTCTAGCTTTTCCCAATATTACGCCAAAAGTTCGTTTTTACGACGGATTGTCACACCTAAGTAAAATGCTTTATTACGCGCGGTTTAGCTTGCTTAAATCTGCGCTCATAAACTCTAAAACCTGAGATGATTACACCATGTCACGAGCCAGCCTAAATAAGGACCCGCGCGAAGTAGCGGGCATGTTCGACACTGTCGCCCGCCGCTACGATTTAACCAATGACGTCATGAGCGGTTTCCAAGTGCGCGCCTGGCGAGCAGTTACCCGCGCCGCCGTGGGAGCGGGCCCGGGCATGAAGGTTTTGGACCTGGCTGCGGGCACGGGCACCTCCACTAACGACTACGCCCTTGCTGGCGCCCAGGTGGTGGCCTGCGACTTCTCCATTGGCATGATGCAGGAGGGCAAGCGCCGCTACCCGGAGCTGCAGTTTGTGGCCGGGGATGCCACAGCTTTGCCTTTTGCCGACGACGCTTTTGACGTGGTCACTATCTCTTACGGCCTGCGCAATGTGAACGACACTTTGGCGGCTTTACGCCAAATGTATAGGGTTACTAAGCCCGGGGGGCGGATTGTGATTGCGGAGTTTTCCACCCCCACCACCCCGCTGGTGCGTGAGAGCTACAAGTGGTTTTTGGGTCACGTAATGCCCCCGGCGGCCCGGGTGTTTTCTTCCAATGTTGAGTCTTATGACTATTTGGCTGAGTCAATTTTGTCTTGGCCTAACCAGGAGGAGTTGGCGCAGCTGCTGCTTGAGGCCGGTTGGCGTCAGGTGGCTTATAAGAACCTCTCTGGCGGCATTGTGGCGCTGCATCAGGCGGTTAAGCCCAGCGCATGAGCGGTCAGCTGTTTTGCACCTCTACCCCGCTGTCGGTTAGCCCCGGCGTTGGCTTGACTGATTTTTTGTATGCGCCGACGTCGGTCAGCTGCTGGCTGCATGAGGGTTACGGCTTGGTGGGTTTGGGACGCCTGCTCACTTTAAGCGCCCCGCCCACGCCCACAGAGCCGGTCTCGACGCCGCCTAGGCGCATTGAGCAGCTGCGTCAGGCTTGGCGTCACGAGGTGGGCCAGGCTAGCTGGGTTGACCAGGTACGTCGCCCTGGCAGCGGGCCACTAGCGCTGGGAGCTATCACTTTTAGCGCCACTTCCCAGGCTAGTTCGGTGCTGGTAGTGCCCCAGGTTTTGGTGGGGCGCGACCGTCAGGGCTGGTGGCTGACCCGCTTTGAGCTCTCCCCCGCCCCGACGGCGCCGCGCGGCGAGGTTTTTAGGGGCCAGCCCTATAGCCCTCAGCTAAGTTTTGTGCGCACCGTGGCTGACAATACTGCCCTAGAAAACGCTGATTTGGCAGGCATTTTAGATTTTGTCTCCGTCTGCGCGCAGGGCTCTGCTTCTGCCACCAAAACCAGTGCAGGTGCGCAGGCCCAAGCAAGCGCCGCCACTAGCGCGAGCAGCCCGGACGTCGTCGCCCAAACAAACGCGCCCGCTGTCGTGCAAACAAGCCCGGCCGCCGTCGAGAGCGCCAAAACCAGCCAAAGCAGCACACTTAGCGACTCTCAGTGGACCGAGGCAGTTGAGCTCGCCACGCAGGCGCTGAAGCAAAATCGGGCCATCAAAGTGGTGCTGGCGCGCGACAGCTACCTGAGCAGCCCGCTCACGCTGGGCGCCACGCTAGAACACCTGGCCACGCGCTTTGCCACCACCTGGACTTTTAGCGTGGACGGGATGATTGGGGCCAGCCCCGAGATGCTGTTGCAGCTGCGTGAACGGGAAGTGTTTTCGCGGGTCCTGGCGGGCACAGCCCGGCGCCGAGCCAATATGAACCAAGGCGAACTAGAGCAGCTAGCTGATTGGCTGCGCAGCTCACCTAAAAACTCTCGTGAACACCAGTTGGCGGCGGCCTCGGCGGTTAAGGCGCTTACCCCCATCACTGAGCAGTTGCGCGTCAGTGAGCCTTTCGCGCTGACCCTACCTAATGTGATTCACCTGGCCACCGATATTTACGGCCAGGTAGCCGGCGATACGGGGGCGTTAGCGCTGGTGGAGGCGCTGCATCCGACGGCGGCAGTATGCGGCACCCCCACAGCGGCGGCTGCGCAGCTGATCACTGAGCTGGAGGGCATGGACCGCGAGCGCTATGCCGGCCCGGTGGGCTGGGTGGATTGGCGCGGTGAGGGCCAGTGGTGCATTGCTTTGCGTAGTGGGCAGGTTCTGTCTCCGACGGCGCAGCCAGCTGGCACACAGGGCGGCCCGGCTGGCTACCCGATGGGTAACCAGCCGGTGGGTTCGGTGCGGATTTTTGCGGGCGCAGGCATTATGCCCGATTCAGTTGCCGCTGATGAACTGGCGGAAACTAACGCCAAAATGGCGCCTATGCGCGCCGCTTTGGGCTTGTAAGTCAGGCAGGGTTTGCCGGCCCGAGGCTAGGTTTAGCGCCCAAGCCTGGGTTTAGCCCGCCGCCAGGTTTACCGCCCGAGGCCGGACGTGCCGGCCCGAGGCTGGGCGCGCGGCCCTTACTTGTCGTCGGGGCGCTCAACCAGTTTGACGGTAACTTCCATCTTGTTTGAGCCGCGCGCAACGGTGAACTTGACCTGGTCGCCGGCGCTGAACTGGCGCACGTAACCCATCAGGGCCGCCGATTCGCCTACTGCGTGACCGTCAACAGCCAAGATCACGTCGCCTTCACGCAGGCCCGCGTTGGCGGCCGGGGTGCCCGAACCAACCTTGGTGATCTTAGCTCCGGCGCGGGTTTCGCCGTTCACTGTGGCGCCGCCGTCTTCAAGCGAAACACCCAGGTAGGCGTGGGTGGCTTTACGATCCTTGATCAGCTGCTGAGCCACCTTGTTGGCCAGGTCAATGGGGATAGCGAAGCCGATACCAATGTTTCCGCTACGCGCGCCGCCCGAAGAGGAGGAAGAGCTAAGGGTGGCAATGGAGGAGTTAATGCCGATAACTCGTCCCTGTGAGTCGAATAGCGGGCCACCGGAGTTACCGGGGTTAATGGCGGCGTCAACCTGGATGGCGTTGGTGTAAACGCGTTGGTTGGCTGAGGAGCTAGAGGAGTCATCGCTGGACTCGCCCTTAGTGACTACCGGGCGGTCTAGGGCTGAGATGATACCGGTGGTGGCGGTGGAGGAAAGTCCCAGCGGGGCGCCGATAGCCATTACGCCCTGGCCTACCTTTAGATCCTTGGAGGAGCCGATTTGGGCTACGGTCAGGTCTGAGGGGGCGTTCTTGATTTTGACTACCGCCAGGTCATTGGCGGGATCAGTGCCGGTTAGTTCCAGCTCGTAGATACGCCCGTCTTTAAGCTGGGCGTATAGCGCGCTAGCCCCGGCTACCACGTGGTTGTTGGTGATGATGTGGCCTTGCTTGTCAATCACCACACCCGATCCACTGGCGCCGCCGTCAGAGAGCTTGGCCCGGATGTAAACCACGGAGCTGGAGACGTTTTCGGCTACCTTTTGCCAGTCAGGGGTTTGACCCTGGGTGGTTACCAGTTTTGTGTTGCCCTGGTTGTTTGCTGAAACGGTGGAGGTGGAGGTGATAGCGGGCCGCGCCTCTTCTGTGCCGCCAGCGTAGTACATGCCGCCGGCGGTGATACCTGAGGCCACCAGGGCGGTGGTCAGCGATAGGGCCATCACCCCACCCAACCTGGGGAGCTTTTCTTGTTGTCGCTGTTAGAGGTGTAGTTGGCGCCATTGTTGTAGCCGCCGGGGTAGCCGCTAGCAGGAGCGGAGGGAGCTGCGGGGGCGCTAGAGGGAGCATAGGGGGCCTGGCCGTAGGGGGCGGCGCCATAGTTTCCGGCCGGCCTAGCGCCATAGTTGGGGGCGTAGGGGTTACGGGGCTGGTAGTTATCGCTCATCAATAGTTCCTAATTGCTTAGCGGTAGCTAACAATGGCTACCTTATGGACGCTAATCATAGTGACGTGGTCATTTGGTGGAGTTAGCAGCAACCCTTAAACAAGTTTGACATGCACCAGGCTACGGCCCTCAATTGTCTTAGACAATAGGGATTGCAGCCCATCGACGTCGTCAATTACGCTCACATGGGCGCCAAATGCGGCTGCTGCCTGTGCGAAATCAACCTGCTGTGCGGTAGTGAAAAAGCGTAGGAAATAATTACTTAGCTCGCTGGCGCCATATTCAAGGCCGCTAAATATTTTGCCGCCATGATCGTCTAACACGATTACTTGCAGGTCCACCTCGGTTTCTGTAACTGCCTTAACCAGGCCGGTTAAGTCGTGTGCTGCCGCTAAATCTCCAATAATCACCCGCACTGGTTGGCCACTGGCCCAGGCTAGGCCCACGGCGGTGGAGATAGTCCCGTCAATACCGGCTAATCCACGATTAGCCACTACTGGGCCGGGCATCTTTTTCAGTTGCTTACCCGCAGGTAATCGAGCATCTAGATAGCGGATGGTCATCGAAGAAGCTGCCATTAAAGTAACGCTGCTTTCTAGGCCGTCGCTGTGAATTGCTGTTGATTGGCTATGAGATTCGTATTGTGAGGTGGCCTGCCAGGTAGTTAAAGCCATTTGTGCGGCTTTAGTTACGCTGGTGGCGTTTAGTTGTTGTTGGCCAGCTTGCAACCAGCGTTGCAGCCACAGCGGCGACGGCGCGTTTTTGCCAGCGCTACCGCCGACGCCGGCACCTGCCTTCCCACCGACGCTACCGCCGACTCCGGCGCTGGCCTCCGCAGCTGCACTCGCGCTGGCATCTCCACCTGCATCGGCGTCTGTGCCCGCCTCCGCACCGGCGCTGACGTCCGGGGTATTTAGACTGCTTAGGGCCTGTTCCAGGGTGGTTACGTAGGCGGCGCGCCCGCACACGTCACTCCAGCGCGCCCGGTTGGTGAGCACCACCTGGTAAATATCCGCCCGCGCCAGCAGTGCGCTAATGGGACGCGTGAGGGTGGGGTGCCCAACTACCAGCAGCTGCTCGATCTCTTGAGAAAGCTGGGCGCCGTCGCCACCAGCCGAGCCATCGCCACCAGCTAAAAGCGCGCTGTAGGCAGCTACCGCATTGGCGTCAGTGCGCACCAGCGAGGTGGGCTCAGCCAGTAGCGGCCACCCCCAAGCGTGGGCTAGGGAGGCGGCGAAGTGGGCTAACTCGGCGTCGTCGTTGTCCCCCACCACAATCACCCCACGCCGGGCGGGATCTAAACCTAAGCGGCACCCTACTTGGCTGACTGTAACCCCATTTAGCTGCTCCTCTAGGGGCTTGCGCGCACGCAGCCAGTGGGTTTTGGGTTCCAAATGCGGCACTTGCCAGGGGGCGGCGGGGGCCAGTGGCGGGGCTAGGCGCACGTTTAGGTGCACCGGGCCGGGGTCTAGGCTTAGGCGCCCTGAAGCTGCAGCTACCGCTCGGCGTACTTGATTGGCGACGGCGTCGCTTGCGTTAGTGTCGCCCAGGTCCGCCTGGTAGCGGGTGGCGGCGCCAAAAATCCCGGTTTGCACCGTGGTTTGGCTGGCGCCAGTGTTGACCAGGGCATGGGGGCGGTCGGCACTCAAAATTATTAGCGGCACCCCGGCGGCGTCGGCCTCCACCACGGCAGGGTGCGCGTTAGCTACCGCGCTACCGGAGGTCATAACCGCCACGGCGGGGCGAGCTAGGCCTTCATGCAACCAGTCGGAGCGGGAGGCACCTAAAGCCACAAAGGCGGCGCTGCGCTCGTCAACCACCACGCGCAGCTGCAGGTAGCCGGCCTGCGCGGCGTCGGCCAGGGCGTAGGTCAGCGGGGCGTTACGTGAACCTGGGCTGATCACTACTCGTTTGACCCCGGCTTCAACTAGGGCGGCCACTACGGCGCGGGCAAGTAAGGTGGCAGGGTTTTCTAAGGCGGGGCCGCTGGGCGCGGATGGTTCTTGGGGGGTCACAACTGGCCTAACTAGTTGGGTCTCTAGCGCGTCAAGGCGCCAGATGTGGTTTTAAGTTTAGCTAGCTAGCAGGGAGCTTAGGCGCACCAGGCGCTGACACCAGCGCTCGCGTAGAGGCTCGCTAGCGGGCGGGATACGCTCAACGGACACCGGCTGTCCCAGCAGCAAATGCCCATTTACCGGCCTAAAGGGCGCCTCAATCACGTCTTCTTGCAGCAGTGAGCCGGTGGCCAGGCCGCAAGCATAGGGCAGCTCATCTAGAGTTCCAGCTAGGCGCAGACCGGCGTAAATCCCCACCGAAGTGTCTAGGGCTGAAGAAACCACCGCCGGCATTTCTAACCGCTTATAGATTTCATAAGCAGCGCTTATGCCACCTAGTGGGGCCACTTTTAGTACGGCCACATCCGCCGCCTCTAACTGCCGTACTGCCATAGGGTTGGCATCTAGACGCAAGGATTCATCGGCGGCGATTGACACCTGGAGTTTGCGGCGTAAAACCGCCAGATCAGCGGTGGAGCGGCAAGGCTGCTCAGCGTATTCGAGCCCGCCGGCAGCGCGATCATACAGGGGTAGCAGCTTTAGGGCCTGATCCAAATCCCAGGCGGCATTTACATCAATGCGCAAAGCCGCCCCTGACCCCATGGCGCCGCGCACCGCCTCTAGGCGCTGTAGATCCTCGCTTAAACAATCGGGCTTGTCGGCCACTTTCACCTTGGCGGTGTGTATGCCTGCGCCCACTGCTGCGAGCGCGCGCGCCTCAGCTTCCTCAGGCCCCAGGGCGGCGATAGTGGTGTTAACCGGAATTTGGTGGCGTTTAGGCTCGGGGACGCCTTGGTCAGCTAGCGGTTTCGTGGCTTGGCTCAGGGCGCTGGCCAGCCATTTAGCGCTGTGGCTATCAGGGTGGTTCCAAAATGGGGCGCACTCCCCCCCAGCCTGCGGGGCCATGCACTAGGACGCCGTCGCGCATGGTGATACCGCGAAAGCGCACCCGCATGGCGATTGAGAAAACCTCTACCCGGTCAATGCTTTCCCACAGCGCAGCGGCTGGCGGGGGGCATTGCTTACGGATTGTTTCAAGCATAGCCCTCATTATTCCTTAGCGACGACGCCGCCCTGCCAGCCCCGCACGTCATCGCCTCTCCGCGCACCGGGGTGGGCGACATAACGTTGCCGCGCCGCAGTGGACACCACCTAGCGCCCGGCAGTGACGGCGGTACAACGCCGTCGCCGTTAGCGGACCCTAAACGCAACCAAGACCGCCTTAAAGACGGTCTTGGCAACTGAAAGCCTTATTGCAGCTAGCTATCAGCGGTAGGGCTGCTCCAAGGGAACTTCCGGGTCGGGCTGGCGGGTGATGCGGTTACGCAGGTCGCGGCGCACAATTTCAATCGACCACAGCCACACCACGTGACCTAGGGCTTCAGAGAAGTGCTCGGACCAGGTCTGGCCGCCCTCAACCCACGGGAAGGGGCTGGGCACCCAACCCAGCAGCGGCATGAACACCACGTGCGCACCGATCCACACCAGTAGACCAAAGGCAGCGCCCTGCCACAGCTTAATCTTGGGGAAGTACTCGGCGGCAATGCAGTACAGCAGCGCAAACGCAATGGCGAAGCTGATCAGCTAAAAGCACCGAAACGTACGCATAGATAAGTTTAAACTGACACCAGGTTAGGCTGCCATGACCTTAGGTACAGGCGGTTAACAAAGGCCTGTTCAGAGCCGGTTTTAGAAATAGTACGGGAAGGATGACCAGTCCGCTGGGCGTTTGTTGACGAAAGAGTCACGCCCCTCCACAGCCTCATCGGTCATGTAGGCCAGGCGCGTAGCTTCACCAGCAAAGACCTGCTGACCGGCCAAACCATCGTCGGCCAGGTTGAAAGCAAACTTAAGCATACGGATGGCCTGGGGAGATTTGGTGGCCACAATCTCGCCGTATTCAATGGCTTTATTTTCCAGCTCGGCATGGTCTACCACCTCGTTGACCACCCCCCAACGCTCAGCGGTTTCCGCGTCATAGGTGCGCGCCAGGAAGAAAATTTCGCGGGCACGTTTATCGCCCACCTGGCGTGCCAGTAGGGCCGAGCCGTAGCCGGCGTCGAAAGAACCCACATTGGCGTCGGTTTGCTTAAAAAGCGCGTGCTGACGTGAAGCAATCGACAGGTCACACACCACGTTTAGGCTGTGACCACCGCCTGCCGCCCACCCGGGCACGGCCGCAATAACCACTTTAGGCATGGTGCGAATTAGGCGCTGAACTTCCAAAATATGCAGCCTACCGGCGCGGGCGGCGTCGATACGTTCACGCCTGGTGGTAGTGGAGGCCAGCTGCCCGCTGGGGTCTGGCGCTGCTATAGGTTCTGGTGCTCCCTGCGGCCCACTTTCTGCGGTTTTTTCTGCCGACGACGCCGGCTTGGAGGCCGGGGTGGGCTCAACTTCGTAGCGGTATCCGTCACGACCACGGATACGCTGATCGCCGCCAGAACAAAAAGCCCAGCCGCCGTCGCGCGCCGAGGGACCATTACCGGTGAGAATAACCGTACCCACATCCCCACTCATGCGGGCATGGTCAAGGGTTCGGTAAAGCTCATCCACGGTGTGGGGACGAAAAGCATTACGCAGCTCAGGGCGGTTAATGGCCACGCGCACAATCGGCTTATCAGTGCAGTTACCGTTTTCGTCGCGGCTAACTGCCCGGTGGTAGGTGACGTCAGTTAGATCCTCAAAACCGGCGATGTCACGCCACTTAGTGGGATCAAAAATTTCAGAAACCTGCTTGGGAAGCGGGTAGTGCGCGCTCATGGACACAGTTTAACTGTGCCCTAGACCGCCAGTAGGGCTAGGCCCAGGCTCAGGCCGTAAACCAGCTCGTAAATACCAGCCATTTTCAGGGCGCCAATTAGTTCACGGCCCTTAGCTTTAGCCGCTACCGGGCGCCAAGCCAACAGGGCCAGCTGCCCCCACAGCACAACCCCAACCACGGACACGGCGGCCAACACACCCAGGGAGCCACCCGGCTCACCCCCACCCCATAGGGTGGCCAGGCCCAATACCAGAGGCACAAACAGCATCACCTGGTAGAGGCGACTAGCACGCTCATAACCCAAACGCACCGCCAAAGTGCGTTTGCCGTGGGCCGGGTCGGTTTCAATATCGCGCAGGTTGTTAACCATCAGCAGCGAGCAGGCAATCAAACCCACCCCCACAGCGGTCAGCCAACCCCACCAAGGCACCGCATGAGCCTGCGTGTAGGTAGTGCCGGCAGTAGCCACCAGCCCAAAGAACACGAACACAAACACTTCACCCAAACCCAAGTAGCCATAGGGTTTAGCGCCGCCCGTGTAAAACCAAGCCGCAGCCACAGCCGCCACACCCACCGCAATCAGCCACCAGGTGCCACTCAAAGCCACCAAAATCAAGCCAAACAGCGCCCCGGCACCAAAGCAACCAAAGGCTGCGCGCTTAACCTTAACCGGCTCCACCAGCCCAGAAGCGGTCAGGCGGGCCGGGCCAGTGCGCTCGTCGTCGGTGCCACGAATCCCATCAGAGTAGTCATTAGCCAGGTTGCAGCCAATCTGCAAAGCCAACGCCACCAGGGCCGCCAGCAAGGCAGCCACGGCGTCGAACCTACCCAAAGCACCAGCCACGCCCGAGCCTGCCAACACCGGCGCTAAAGCAGCCGGCAAAGTACGCAGGCGCACCACCTCAGCCCACTTAGCGGCCTCAAGCCGACTAGCTGCAGATTTAGCCTTAGGCTCCGGATCCGGCTCCGGCTCAGCCACCACCTTGGTTAAATCTTCAGGCACAGGCTGAGCCACAGAGCGGCGCATAGCCAAAGGACGACGCGGACGACGCGGGGCTACTTCACTCACAAGCCAAGCCTATCTCGCCTAGGGCTAGCGGCACTGGCGCCCCGCTCAGGCGCCCAGGTCACAGGTGACAGCGAAACCAGTAGAAAGATCCTTAATAGTCACCTGCACTGTAGAAGCAGAAGAAACTACGTAACGCTCCTCAATCAGCGGGCCATTATCAATACGCTCCACCGCAACCTCAGCCAGGTCAACCCCCCGGTCCTCCTGCAGCTGGCGAGTGAAGGGGAACAGCACCGTGCCAGCCGGGGAAACCTCACCCACGGGCACACCATAAGCGTCCGTCTCGGTGTACTCCACAAACCGGAAGTGACCCACATTGTGAGCCGCCTGGTAGGTACGCACCAAGCTCACATCCCCGCTAGGAGCCAGCGACAAGTCAGCACCCAGCAGCGGGTCAAAGCTAACCTCCTGACCGCCACGCATCTCACGGAACACACCCACACCACGCGAAAGCTTGTCATACAGGGCGTAACCAGAGTCAGGGTCAGCCGCAATAGCCAAACCAATAGCGGTAGAAGCAGCCGTGTAGCTAGAACGGTGCACACGGTAGCCATAACGCTGCTTAAGGGCGCGCGTAATAGCCGGCAGGTGGGCGGCGCCACCAACCACATACAGACCCGCAGTCTCAGTGGTGAGCGCAAACTTACCGCGCGCATTAACATGCACCAACGGCTCCATAGCGGCAAAAGTACGCTCAATCAGCTCATCAATAGCCTCATAGAAAGCCTTAACCGGCACGCTCACGCTCTTACCCAGAGCCTCAACCGCCACCGAACGTGAGTTGGGGTTCAAAGACTCCTTAGCGATACGGCATTCATGCAGCAGCAGGTTCAGCTCACGCGAGCTTAGCTGCTCGCGCTCGCGGCCCAGCTTGGCCAAAACCAGGTCAGCTAGGGCAGAGTCAAAGTCGTCACCACCGAGCTGGTTGTGACCATAAGAATCAATCACCTCGTGGCGCTTACCCTCGCAAGAAACCAGGGAGGCGTCAAAAGTGCCACCACCTAGGTCATAAACCAGTACGCGGGTGCGCTTTGGAGTTAATGGTGGAGGCGTAACGCTGGGTGTATTCAAAACCGGCAGCACTGGGCTCATTAATCATGGACAGCACCTGCCAGCCGCCACGTTCAAAAGCCTCAATAGTCATTAGGCGCTGACCACTAAAAGCGTGGGCAGGAATACCAATTACCGCCTCCAGCGGTTCATTTTCACGCAGCGGGCTGATAGTGGAGGACTCACGCACCTGCTGAGCCACATAAGCCAAAAAGCCGCTAACTAGCTCCATAATGGGATAGCTGCGCTCCCCCAGGCTCACCTGGGTGTTAGGGGTGACGTCAACATCAGACAGCAGGCGTTTAATTGAACGCAGGAAATCGCCGCCAGTCAGGGCCACGGCTTCAGCTTCAAAACCGTAGACAAGTTTGGCTCCATCCCAGGCCACTAAGGACGGAATGTAATCGATCCAGTCGCCTGCTTCATTGCCAAAACTGACAACTGGGTAGTTGCCACGGTCCGCATAAGCGACGGTAGTGTGGGTGGTTCCAAAATCGACGCCGAATCTCATGTGCCAAGCCTATGGCAGTGCAAAGATTATAACCAATAGACGACACGCAAATGAGACGCAATATTGCCAGATAGACATGGTTTAATACACCTTCTTATAAAAACCAGCAGGTGGAGATTGAATCTAACGATGCATTCAATCTCCACCTGCTTAGTGTTCAGGTCTAGAGTTCAACGCGTTTGACCGCGCTCTAAACCTGTTAGGTGTGTTTTAGGTGCGTGTGCTTAGACGCGCGCCAGTGACTGCTTAGCCTTAGCCACCACGTTATCCACGGTGAAACCAAAGTACTCAAACAGCTCAGCGGGCGTAGCCGACTCGCCGTACTCATCAATGGCAATGATCTCGCCGGCGTCGCCAACCCATTCGCGCCACCCCATAGAGGAGGCAGCCTCCATGGCCACGCGGGCCTTTACCTGGCTGGGTAGCACCGACTCGCGGTACTCGGCGTCCTGCGCGTAGAACCATTCCCAACAGGGTACAGACACCACGCGGGTGGGGATACCTTCAGCTTCTAGAGCCTGGCGTGCCTCAACCGCCAAAGCCACCTCACTACCGGTAGCCAGCAGCAGCACCTGCGGCTTGGAGTTGCTGGCCTCAACCAGGGTGTAGGCGCCACGCAAAGTACCTTCAGCGGGAGCAAAGCCGCCCTCGCTGCGGTCAAAGATCGGCAGGTTTTGACGCGACAGCACCAATCCGGTGGGGCTATCGCGGTGAGCCAAGGCGCCTAGCCAAGCCTGCGCAGCCTCGTTGGCGTCAGCGGGGCGAACCACGCTTAGGCCAGGGATAACTCGCAGTGAAGCAATGTGCTCAATGGGCTGGTGGGTGGGGCCATCCTCACCCACGCCGATAGAGTCGTGGCTCCACACAAAGACAGTGGGTAGCTTCTGCAAAGCAGCCAGGCGCACCGCCGGACGCATGTAGTCAGAAAATACCAGGAAGGTACCGCCGTAGGCGCGGGTCAGCCCCGACTGCACAATACCGTTGAGCATGTTACCCATAGCGTGCTCGCGCACCCCGAAGTGGATAATGCGCCCGTAGGGGCCATTTTCCTCAGGGTTTAGTGAGCCTTCGGGTAGAACTCGCTGGCACCAGCAATGTTGGTCATGTTGGAGCCGCCCAGGTCAGCAGAGCCACCCCACAGCTCAGGCAGTGTGGAGGCGATAGCCGACAGGGTCTTGCCACTGGCTGCGCGGGTGGACAGGCTAGAGCCCGCCTCGAAAACCGGCAGGACGTCGTCGAGCTCAGCCGGCAGTAGGCCAGCACGTACTCGCTCTAGCAGCTCCAGGGCCTGCGGGTTAGCCTGCCCCCAAGCCTCAAAGCGCTTTTCCCAAGCGGCGTGCAGCTCAGCGCCGCGCTGGCCAGCCTGGGCCCGGGTGTGTTCCAGCACCTGCTCCGGCAGAGCAAAACGCTCGTTGGGGTCTAGACCAAGGTTCTGCTTGAGACCAGCCACCTCACTCTCACCCAGCTTAGCGCCATGGGAGGAGGCACTACCCTGCTTGGTGGGGCACGGCCAGGCAATAATGGTGCTCAGGCGGATCAGTGAGGGACGCTTGGTTTCTGCGCGAGCAGCTTCTAGGGCCTCGTGCAGGGCCTTTACGTCCTCGTAGTAGCCGCCGTCGCTACCAGCATTGCGCCAGTCCACGTGCGCGGTGTGCCAGCCCTGAGCGGCAAAACGGGCCTCAACATCGTCGCGGAAAGCTAGGGCGGCGTCACCTTCAATGGTGATGGCGTTGTCGTCCCAGATAACGATCAGATTGCCCAGCTCCTGGGTGCCCGCGAAGGAGGCGGCCTCAATGGTTACGCCTTCTTGCATACAGCCGTCACCGGCGATCACGTAGATGTTGTGGTCAAAAATTGACTCACCGGCAGGGGTGGTGGCGTCGTAGAGGCCGTGCTCACGGCGGGCGGCAGCGGCCATACCCACCGCAGCGGCAAAACCGGAACCTAGCGGACCGGTGGTGGCCTCCACGCCCGGGGTGTGACCATATTCAGGGTGTGCAGGGGTGCGCGAGCCACGCTTACGCAGCTGCTCCAGATCGCTAACCTCCAGCCCGTAGCCGGCTAGCACCAGCTGCACGTACTGCATCACCGAGGCGTGCCCGGCACTGAGGATAAAACGGTCGCGTCCGAGCCAAGTGGGGCAAGCCGGGTCTACTCGCATCTCCTTCTGGTAGAGCAAGTAGGCCGCCGCCGTCAGGGAGATTGCAGCGCCCGGGTGTCCGGAGCCAACCTTCTCCACGGCGTCTGCCGCCAGTGCCTTGCCAAACGCCACTGCACGCTCATCTAGCTCATTCCAGCTAAACGATTTAGTCATTCAAAAGTGCCTTTCTTATTATCCTGGCAAGCTACGGGCTTTATAGCACCCTATAAGCTTACTCTGGTTTAGTTCTTGGCGTTGGCGTTGAGGTGGTCAACCGTGGAGTGGATTTGCTCGCGTAGTGCCGGGTAACGCTCCATGTAGGTTTGGAAATAGAACTGGTATTCCTCGTGGGCCTCAGGGTTGGGCTCGATGGTTTCGGTTACGTGCACCATGTTCGCGGCGGCGTCCTCAATTGAGGAGTAGAACTCGCTACCTACCGCAGCCAGCATGCAAGAGCCCAGCACGACGGCGTCGCCCACTTCGGTCAGGGTGATGGGCACCCCGGTCACGTCTGCGTGCATCTGCATCCACTGACGCGACTTGGTTGCCCCACCGCAAGCCACCAGCTCCTTGGTTTCAATCCCGGCTTGACGCAGCTTGAGTAGGTTGTGGGCGACGTCGTAGCACACGCCCTCCTCAATGGCACGGTAGAGGTGGGCGGCAGTGTGACCCAGGGACAGGCCCGAGAAGATACCGCGCGCCTTGGAGTCGGTGTAGGGGGTGCGGTTGCCCTGGAAGTACTCGTTGACGATGAGGCCGTCGCAACCAATGGGTAGCTCGTCAGCCTTGCGGTCCCACAGGTAGTAGGGGCTCATGCCGGTAGCTTCAGCCTCAGCGGAAACGGCCCCGCCGAAGTTTTCCTTGAACCACTTGAGCACCGAGCCGGAGGAGGAGATACCGCCTTCAACAGTGTACTGACCCCGGATAACGCCGTCGGTGTAGGAACCGAAGAAGCCTTCACCGTAGCCAGCTACCGCGCTTTGACCGGTGATTACGTGGGAAGAGCCGGTGATCAGGGCTAGCTTGCCGGGGCTGACCACACCCAAACCGATCTGGCCGGCCCAAGCGTCGGGCAGACCCTGAGCTACCGGCGTGCCCGGCACTAGGCCCAGGTCGCGGGCAGCGACGGTGGACAGCTCGCCCACTAGTACACCCAGGTCATTTACGGTTTCAGGGAGCTTGTCAAAGACGTCGCCGGCGCCCACGTGGGCGTAGAAGTCTTCCGGCCAGCCACCGTGGTCGCGGTTGTAGTACATGCGCAGGGCGGCGGAGTTGATGTTGACAGACCAGTTACCGGTCAGGCGGTAGTGTGAGCCAGTCGGGGGCGTCAACTAGGCGGTAGGCGGCGTCGTAAATGTCGCGCTCGTTTTCACGCAGCCAGGCGGCCTTGAAGGGGTACCATTCGGCGGTTGCCGGCATGGTTCCGCCACCGTTATACAGGCGCGCCCAGGAGTCTGAGGTCAGCGCCCGCTCTGCCTGCTCAGCGGCGCGCACGTCCATCCACATGATGGCGTTACGTAGGGCGTTACCGTTTTTGTCCATGGGCACCACGGTCATGGTGGTGGCGTCATAGGAAATGCCACCAATGGACTGGGGCGGAATGTAGGCGTTGTCCATGGCTTTGCGGGTGGAGGCCATCAGGGCGTTCCACCAGTCGTCGGGCGACTGCTCAGCCCAGCCCGGGCGCGGGTAGTGGGTCTTGTAAGGGGTGGCCGCGAATGAAATCGGGTGACCTTCTAGGTCAAAAATAGCCACACGACACGATTCGGTACCGAAATCAATACCCATTACAAATGGGCCGTTAATGTTTACAAATGCCATCATTTGCTCCTTTTGCGTTTAGTAATTGCACTGATGAAAATGCAATTGCTTGTGGGACTACCGTGTCCCTGGTTAATAGTCAGCCCGGTGACTTAGCTATTTAGCAAGGAAGCCACCGGGCTGTAAGAACCGGCGCGGTTAAGCGCTAGTCGTCTTCACTCCAGCCTCAGCTGGGGCCAGTACCGTAGCGGGATAAGTTTGTCGATGCGATCGAGTATGTAGCGTGGGCGCTGAGTTTTTGTGCACGTGCACGCACGTCATCGAGAGTGGCTTCGCCGGTGAGGGTCATGGCACTGGCCATGCCGGTGTCTCAGGGCCATCTGGATGTCGGTTTGTAGGCGGTCACCCACCATTACGCAGTTGGCTGGCTCTACATCTAGACCCGCTAGTGAGGCGGTGAGCATCACCGGGTTGGGTTTGCCAAGGTTGGCGACGCATTTGGTACCGGTGCAGGCCTCGATGGCGGCGATGATCGAGGCCGCATCCGGCTGACCGTGTCCGCCCGGGAAGGGACAGAAACGGTCTGGGTTGGTAGCAATCAGGATGGCCCGCTTGTAAAACCAGATGGCGTCGAAGGCAATCTGTAGCTTGCGGTATTCGAAGGTGCGGTCGTAGGAGGCGATAACCACGTCAATTTCACTGGGGTCTTCGCTGATCTTAAAACCGGCTTCGGTTAGGGCCCGCTTAAGTGGCTCTTCACTGATTGGATAGACGACGGCGTCGGGGTGGTTAGCTTGCAGCCAACGTACCGTGGTGACCACCGTGTTGACGATTTCTTCAACCGGCGTCGGTAGCCCCAGTCGCGCCAACTTTTGCGCATATTCGGCCGGGTCTTTGGTGGGATTGTTGGATAGGTAGCGCACGGGAATATTGCGTTCGTGCAGCTGCTCGATCATCCGTTTGGCACCGGGTAGGAGGTGGTCTCCTAGGTAGATGGTGCCGTCCATGTCAAAGATGTAGGCGGCGTAAAAGTCCGTGGGGGTTTTAACGACGTCGTCCATGACGGTTTACACCTTAGGCTCCAGCAATCTGGGCCGCCGCCATGAAGATGGTGGTGGTGGTCCAAATAGCGATGGCCGGGGGGTCAATGTGGGTGTTACCACGGTCGTAGAACAGGCGGGCGGCAACTTCACCGATAACCGCACCGGTCAGACCACCTAGGGCACCGAGCAGCAGGTAGATCAAGCCCACGCCGTGACCCGGGGGTGAGGCCCAGCACCGGGATGAACTGGGTTACAGCCAGACCACCGGTGATGGTCATGTGGTGGGTTACGGGCACATTGTGGCCCAGGTTCAAGATCAAGATGCACAGGGCAGAGATAGCGAAACCGAATACCTGAGCGTTCTTGGCCTCAGCTAGAACCGGGAAGTGGTGGCTGAGCACCAGGGCGGCGCCACCGAAAGCCATACCCCACATAACACCTAGGGTGATGAACTGTGAGGGCTTTTCCTGCCATTCGAGCCAGCGGGCGCCTTCACGCGGCTTGAAGCCCTGCAGGGCCGGCTTAGAACCGAAGAGGGAGTCACCAAACATTAGGCGAGCCACGATAGCGGAGATGAACACGGTGAAGGCAACCGAGTCGGTGTGGTGGCCAAACCACGGGATCATCAGTACTAGCTTCTGCAAAATAGCACCGAATACACCGAAGGCGGAACCAACCAGCCATACATCCGGCTTACCTAGGCCACTAAGCGGGGTAACAATGTCTTTACCGTCTTCAATATAGCCGCGCTTAGCTGCATATGCTGAGGCTGCCGCGCCACCAGCAAAACATACGTGAGGGCCAAAGACGGGACCAAAGGCAATGTAGTCTAGGACGTAGCTGTCCTTGGTGGCCACCATGTAGCCTAGGCCAAATAGGGCCGATACTCCGGTGAATACGAATGCGTAGTTACCACCGATGCAGGCACCGATAAAGCCACCTGCGATAGCGGCGATAATCCAGTACACGGAGATACCGGCGACCGCGAGGTCGAGATCCATTTAATCTGCGCTCCTTATTGCAATTTCTGGGAGGTAGGTTACTTCTAGTGTGAAGTGCGGGTCATTCCCGGTTCAGACTGTAGTCGTTTAGAGCCGCAACTTTGGGGGCTGAGTGGGAGGTTTCGTCAAATACGTATCCCAGCCACTCTTTAACCAGTCGGCGAGCCAGTTCAATTCCAATTACACGCTGCCCCAGGGTTAGTACCTGTGCGTTGTTGGAAAGCACTAAACGCTCAACAGAGAATGAATCGTGAGCGACTGAGGCGCGGATTCCCGGCACGGTGTTGGCAGCCATCGCCATACCCATGCCCGTACCGCACACAATCAAGCCGCGATCGCCTTCACCGGCAGCAATTTTGCGGGCTACTGCCACCCCGATGTGCGGGTAATCAATGTCTTGTCCCGCATCAACACCTACGTCTATTACTTCGTCAACACGCGGATCGGCTTGCAGATCTGCCTTTAGACGTTCTTTGTACTCATATCCGGCGATATCAGCGCCAACAACTACTTTGAATCCCATATTTACAACCTCCTTGTCGCATACCACAGGTATAGCTAGTAGTAATGATTGCGGTTACTGCTTTGTATACAGCATCCAAAGGCTTACTTAGCCACTGACACAGTTTGCCTTGCTAGAGCCACTAAATGCCAGTCAAATTGGGATATTGGGCACATCTGTGCAACGCCAGCCACAGCCTTAGCGATATTTCTTAATGCTTAGGCATCACGATTCGGCTTGGCCCGCGCGCCAGTAGCCCATAAAGGACACTTGGCGCCTGTCCACGCCCCATTGGCGCACTAAAGCCCGCCGAATAGCGGCTACCTGGCTGCGTTCGCCGGCCACCCAAAAGTAGGGAGCTTGCGTCAGCGATTGGTCTTGGCCAAGGTCAGCTTGGGTTTCGGTGGTGGTTTCCCACAGTATGTCGGTGTCGACGTCGAGCTTGGGTAAGTCTTGTCTGCCGACGCCGCCTAGCGCTGCCACTTCACCCAGCCAGTCTTGCCATACTTGGGCTGCGGCGCGGGCTGCCTGCTCCACCCAGCCCTGGTTTACGGCGGTTACCTGCAAATGGTCCGGTCCTACCCCGGCCTGTTTAAGGTAGTCACTCCAAATTGGCGGGCCACTGAGCACCACGGTGAAGTGGCGGTCTGTTTTCTGTTGGGCTTCGTAGTGCAGGCAGGCGTTAATTGCGGGCAGGGCGGTGCCGTCGCCTAATAGCACTACTTGTTTAGCCGCCCCGGGCCGGTATTCCAGTCCACTGCCGCGCTGGCCCAAAGTAGAGGGCAGACGCTTGCCGGATGCGTCATAGCCGCGCCAGGGCGCCAACATTACGCAGCTAGCGCCGGCTTTAGCTTGCCGCGCCCAGCTCACGCCCGGCCCCTCATGCTCTGCTGGCATCCCAGTGACACCAGGTTCAACGCCACCAATTAGGATGTCGATAGCGACCCGGCTGAGCCTGCCGGCCTGGTCGTGGCGCTGGCAGGCCACCGTATAAGTGCGCATATAGCCGCGCTGGTTCACCGGCAGATCTAGCCATTGGTGGTACCAGCCGCCATCTAACTGGCCCAGAGCCAGGCCGGCGTCGTCGCTAGCTGCCCCCACAATCAGTTTGATGCGGGTATCACGCAACCCACCGAGGCCGCCGTCGTCGACTAAATGCAGCTGAGGCCCACTTAACCAAATACGGGCGTATCCAGGCAGGGGGTTTTCAACCTGCACAACTTTTAGTGCCAGCGCCCCGTAACTCACTTCTGCCCCCTCAGTGAGCGCACCGGCACCACCAGGGGCGTGCCCGAGACCGGGTCAGGCACTACCCGCGCCTCTAGCTCAAAAGCGGCCGCCAGGTTTTGGGTGGTGACCACTTGCGCGGGCTCGCCGGCCGCCAGGATTTGCCCCTCACGCATAAACACCAGATAGTCGGCGTAGCGGGCGGCTAAGGCTAGCTCGTGTAGCACCACCACAATGGTGGTTTGGTGGCGTCGGTTTAGCTCGCGCAGCAGATCCAGCACCTCGATTTGGTGGGTTAGATCCAGGTAGGTGGTGGGTTCATCTAGCAGCAGCACGCCGGTGCGCTGGGCCAGCACCATAGCGATCCACACACGCTGGCGTTGACCGCCGGAGAGGGAATCTACCTGGCGGTGAGCTAGCTCGGTGGTGTGAGTGTCGGCCAGGGCTTGGGTAAGCGCCTGCTCGTCCTCGCGCGACCAGCTGCGTAGCAGGGAGCGGTGCGGGTAGCGTCCGCGCGCCACTAGTTCGCGTACGGTTAGTCCGGCTGGGGCTTGGGGGCCCTGGGGCAGTAGGCCTAGTTCTTTGGCGACGGCGCGGGCAGGGCGTGAGGCGATATCGGCCCCGTTTAGGATCACTTGGCCTTGGCTGGGTTTAAGCAGCCTGGCTAGGCCGCGCAGCAGGGTGGATTTGCCGCAGCCGTTAGGCCCGGCCAGCACGGTTAGCTGGGCTGGGGGCGGGGTGAGGCTGACGCCTTTAACGATTGGCTGGCCGCCGTAGCCTAGCTGCACCCCCTGGGCACTTAACTGGCCCTGCTTGGCAGAAAGCTGGCCCTTGGCGGCCGCGTTCGGCTGGGTCTGACTTGCCGCGCCCTGCTGGCCCGGCTGGTCAGCGCTTAGCTGGGTACCCTCCTGCGGGCCTTGTCTGGCCGCGCCCGGCTGCTCGGCACCTGCATGCGAGTCGGGGGCCGGTGGTTTATTCGTCATCTGTTAATTTCCTTTACGCAGCAACACACTTAGCAGCACCGGTGCCCCCAAAGCGCCAGTTATCAGCCCCACCGGGTAGGGGCCGGAAGGCAAGATTTGTCCCACCGCATCAGCTAGCAACACAATCACCACGCCGGTAAGCGCACTTAAGGTCAAACTCCAGCGGCCAGTTAGCCGCAGCGCCAAAGGGCCGGCCACAAAAGATACAAAAGCAATCGGCCCGGCAGCCGCCGTCGCACTAGCAATTAGCGCCACCACCAGGGTCACAATGATCATGGTGTCACGCACCGGGCGGGCCCCTAAACCTGCGGCCAGATCATCACCCACCTCCAGCACCTCCAAATTACGACGACGCAGCGCCACCAGGGGTACTAGCACCGCCATCAGTGCGGCTAGCAGGCTTACCCGCTGCCAGGTGGCTGAGGCTAGTGAACCAGACAGCCACACCATGGCTTCGCGCACCTGGTAGGTGTTAGCAAAGGTGGTGACCATGATGATCAAGGAGTTGACGGCGGCCCCTACCCCCACCCCGATCAGCACAAAGCGGCCAGAAATACCGCCGCGCCCACCGGCCAGGAAACCCACAACGGCCACAATGGCAATAGCGCCCACAAAGGCCGCGCCAGACACTGGCAGGCCACGCAGTCCAAAAATCACCATCGCCACCATGGCGCACAGCGAGGCACCCGCACTTACCCCCAGCACGTCAGGGCTAGCTAGGGGGTTGCGCATAAGCCGTTGCAGCAGCGAGCCACCCAGCCCAAAACACACCCCTACCAGCACGCCTAGCACTATGCGGGCGGCGCGAAACTCCCACACAATTAAGGCGGCAGTGGAATCGGGGTCAGTTAGCGCCAGCCATAAATCCCCAAAACCCAGCTGGGGGTTTACTAGCAGCAGGGAAATAAGCGCGCCGCCTACAGCTAGGGCCAGCAAAATTGCGGCCACGCTTACGCTCTTGAAGCGGACTTTCATAGCGACACCACCTGTCGGCGTCGCACCAACGCCACCAGCACCGGCACCCCAATTAGGGCCACCAGCACCCCGGCGGGCACCTCCGCCGGCGGCCAAATTAGGCGCCCCACCGTGTCGGCGGCGATCACCAGTATGGGCCCAGCTAACAGGCTAGATCCCAGCACCCAGCCCATTGCCGGTCCACCCACGCCCCGCAGTAGGTGGGGCACAATAATGCCCACAAACCCCAGCGGACCAGCCAAAGCGGTAGCGCCAGCGCAGCAGCACACGGCCCCGAGTGCCCCCAGTGAGCGGGCCCGCAGCAGGTTAATACCCAGGCCGGTAGCGACGTCGTCGCCCATAGAGAGCCCATCTAAGGCGCGATTTTGCAGCAAAAGCAGGCAAATCCCGGCCCCTACCAGGCAGGCGGCTGGCCAAATCAGCTCCCAGCTGCGGCCACTGACCACGCCCAGAGTCCAGCGGCGAAAAGAATCCATATCCTGGCCGCGCGTGAGAATAAACAGCTGCGTCACGCTGGCCACGCCCGCGCTGGTGGCCGCACCCGCCAACACCAGCGTGATGGGATCAGCCCCCGAGGAGGCGGTGATAGTCACGCCCCACACCAGCGCAGCCGCGATAACCGCCCCCACCATGGCGCTAAAAAGGTATGAGGCGGGCGTGGCGTAACCAATTAGCACTGTAAAAACCACCACGGCAAGGGCCGACCCGGCGTTAACTCCAATTAACCCCGGGTCGGCCAGCGGGTTGCGGGTGATGGCCTGCATGGCGGCGCCGGCGCAAGCCAGCCCTGAGCCGGCCACCAAAGCCACTGCGGTGCGGGCCAGGCGCGCCTCAAGCACGGCGGCGTCGATAGCTTTTACCGGCTGGTCATCAATCCAGGCGCTAACCACCTGCCAGCTAATTGCGCGGGCCCCAAACATGAAGGAAGCCGCGCAGGCCAGGGCCAGGGTAATAGCTAGCGCCGCCGCCATAAGTAGACGTTTTTTAGCTAGCGTCAAGGCTACTTCTCAAGGACTTTAGCTACGCGCGGCACGTAGGACTTGAGCGCATAGGTGGCGCTGAGCGCGCTGAAAGCCGAGATGCTCATGGCGTCGGTCTTGTTGTAATCCAAGATGGCGCTGCCGTTGGCGATGGCCGGGATCTTGCTTAGCAGCGGGTCAGCCTTGATGGCGGCAGCGGCCTTTTCGTCATCAACCCAGGAGTGGAAGACGTCAGCCACCAGTTTGTCGGCCTGCTCAGCGGAGTAGTCGGAGTAGAAGGTTTGGCTCTTGGCGTCAATGGCGGCCACCACCGGGGCCTGCACTAGGCCCAGGGCCTGGAAGAAACGCGAGCGGTTGTCGCCGTGCATGTACAGGGAAATGGAGTGGTCTGCGCTGCCGATAGCGCCGGTGATGAAGGTGGCGCCCTTGAACTTGGGGTGCTGCTTGGCTACCTGCGCAAACTGGGCGTTGACGGCGTCTACTACTTCCTTAGCCTTGGCGCTGCGGCCGAGAGCTTGGCCCACCATGGTGGTTACTTCATTCCAGGGGGTGGTCCAGGCCCCGCCGGTCTTGGAGTAGGCGATAGTGGGGGCGATTTTGCTGAGCTGCTCGTATTCTTCTTTGCTGATACCGCTAAGTGCCGCCACGATCAGATCCGGCTTGTAACCGGCGATTTCCTGGATGGGCAGGGAGTCGGTGGAGGTGAACTGCTTGGGGTAGTTGGCACTGCCGGGGGCGGCACCGAGCTTAGTTAGCGCCTCGTCTTTCCAGGGCAGGGACTTGTATTTGTTGCCGCCCCAGGTGTTTGCGGGCATGGCTACGGGCACTACCCCCAAGGCAATAATGGCTTCTTCATTGCCCGAGGAGATGGATACTACCCGCTTGGGTTCAGCTTTGATGGTGGTGGTGCCGTAGACGTGGGCTACGTTTACCGGGAATTTGTCTGTGGCCTTGCTGGCGGTGGTGGCCTGGCTGTTGGCAGTTTTGGTGCCGCAAGCGCTTAAGCCTGCCCCAATGGCGACGACGGCGCTGGCGCCCAGCAGGTGGCGACGTGAAAGCATCATTTTTATCCCCTTTTAAACGGTTTTACCCTTAAGAGTGTGGCCTAGAACTCCAAAGCTAGCAAGGTTAGGTTTATCTCAGCAAAGTTGGGGCTTTGGCAGCTTGCAAATTGCGCCACTATCGCCGTGGTATAGGCGCGTTAGAGTGAAGCCGTGGCAAAAAAGGAAAGCTATCGCTGTAGTGAATGTGGCTGGCTCAGTGCGAAATGGCAGGGGCAGTGCCGCCAGTGCCAAGCTTGGGGCACTCTGGCAGAAGTTGGCGCCAGTGCTGGCCTAGCCAAAACCGCTGTACGCACCCCGATTCAAGCTGCCCAGCCCATCTCTCAGGTAAGTGCCGAGTCAGCCCAGGCCCGCCCCAGCGGGGTTGGTGAGCTTGACCGGGTGCTGGGCGGAGGGATCGTGCCCGGGGCCGTGATTTTGCTGGCCGGCGAGCCCGGCGTCGGTAAATCCACCCCTGCTGCTTACCGTAGCCGCCAACGCGGCCAGGCAAGCTAAGCTAACTGGCGCCGGCAGCGTCCTATACATAACCGGCGAGGAGTCTGCCTCCCAGGTGCGTCTGCGCGCGGCGCGCATTGATGCTTTAGCTGACAACTTGCTGCTAGCTGCGGAAACTGAGCTAGGGGCGGTGCTTGGCCAGGTTGAGCAGGCTAATCCGGCGCTACTGATAGTGGACTCGGTGCAAAACCATTGCCTCAGCTGATGTTGAAGGCTCAGCTGGTGGTACCAGCCAGGTGCGGGCAGTGGCGGCAGCAATCATTGCCCCTAGCTAAAGAACGCAATATTCCGGTGTTGTTGGTAGGGCACGTAACTAAGGACGGCGGCATTGCTGGTCCGCGCGTGCTTGAGCACCCTAGTGGATGTGGTGTGCCAGTTTGAAGGTGAGCGCCACGCCCGTTTGCGTCTGCTGCGGGCAGTTAAAAACCGCTATGGGCCTACCGATGAGGTGGGCTGCTTTGAGCTGGGTGAACGCGGCATTGTGGAGCTGGCTGATCCCTCTGGGCTGTTTTTGTCTCAGGCCCGCTCTGAGGTTCCCGGCACCTGCGCTACCGTCACTTTAGAAGGACGCCGGCCCATGGCTATTGAGATTCAGGCTTTGGTGGCTTCTACCCATGCCGGCTCACCACGCCGCACCACCTCGGGGCTGGATTATTCACGTACCGCCATGGCTTTGGCGGTATTGCAGGCCCGCATGAAGGTGGATACCTCCTCAAGTGATGTCTATGTTTCCACCGTGGGTGGGGCCAAAGCCATTGAACCAGCTGCTGACCTGGCCCTAGCTATTGCGGTGGTGTCTGCGGCCCGTAATTTACCAACTCCCCCAGGCCTGGTGGCTTTTGGTGAAGTGGGCTTAACCGGAGAGCTGCGCGCCACGGTAGGGGTGCAGCGGCGTTTAGCTGAAGCTGCCAGGCTTGGTTTTGACCGCGCAATTGTGCCTTTGGCTGGCTCCGCTGAGCTGCGCCCTATTAAAGGCATGAAAGTGCTACCGGTAGCTCACCTGGCCCAGGCGGTAGGTGCCGCGCTAACGCCATCAGATCAGTAACGACGCACAGCTTTCTTACCGGTAATTGCGCCGATAATTAGGAACAGCACGCCAGCCATCAACCCCACCACCAGGGCAATACCTGCGGGGATAAAGATAATCGCAAAGAAGGTGGCCACTGAGCCATCTTTAACATGGCTGATCCCCACCTGGGCCACGGCGCTGGTGTCGCAATTTACGGTGGCATTAGTGGTGGTGGAGGGAAACACGTGACCAACAATCACCGTGTCATCCTCTTCTAGGCGGTACTTGGAGTTTTCCAGCTTCACCTCTAGCTGCGCGCCGTCAGCGGTGGTCACGCTGCAAACTGGCTTAGCCACCTGATCAGCCTGCACCCCATCAGCTAGGCGCGCCCACAGCACGTTTTTACTGTCCGTAAACGTCTCGGTAAACGGGCCAGAGTTGTCATGCCAGGTAATCACCCGGTTCTGGCTAGCTTCTTTACTGAGCGTAAACAGGTTGTAGCCAGACCAGATTCCTGCCGTTAAGCCAAGCGCGGCGATCACAAAAGAAATAATCGCCAAAACTTTAAAGACGCTGTTCATCTATCTACCTACTTAACGATAAAAACTTGCTGGCCTACGAGCTCTTTACCATCCAGGTTTAACCGCAGCACGTATGTCCCCGCCTGGGAAGGGCCCGCTGAAGAACAGTCAGCCTTATAACGCTGCCCATTCCAGCTAACTGAAGTGGTGAAAGAGTCAGGGGTAGGGTTAGCCGATACATAAGCTGATTCCCCCGCAGCCTTAGCTGTCAGCGGCGCCAGCAGCATTTTGCGGCTGTTTGGTTCAACCTTGCAGGTGGCGGCGTCGTAGACAGTGTCTGTGCCGGAGGTGACCCGCATTTGCAGATGCTCAGAGCCCACATCAAATATGCAGGGAATATTGGCTTTATTAGCCACCTTCAAAGTTGACAGTTAAAGCCTGGCCGCGCGCCACTTGAGCCGGCAAAGTAATCGTGACATCCAGATTCTTAGTGTCGCAAGCCAGCGGGGTGGGCATACCACTACCCTGGTTTTGACGCGCCGCCTGCAAGTTTTGCACGCGCACAGTCTCAGTGACGTAGTTAAAGCCCCACACCACTAGCACCACTGTGAGCACTACCAAAAATACGTTACGTCCCAGCCGCATCAAGGAGGCTTTAAGTGCCGGGTCCATTGGCTGGCGCGGCGGCTTCTTAGGGCGATTAGCGGGTGGACGACGCCGTTCGGGTGCCTGCGATTGCGGGCGCGAGGGACGCGCACCAGGCGCATTAACGCGGCGTTTACCGGGGGCGCCTTGCGCCTGTTTACGCGGATTTTGCTGCTGCCCACCAGCCCTAGCGCGCCGGGCAGTGCTAGCGGCGCCGGTGCGTGAAGCAGCACCTTGCCCACCGCGTCCCTGGCCACTGCGGCCCTGACTAGTGCGGGGTTGGCTAGCGCGGCCCTGACCGCTGCGCGCCTGGCCAGAGTGGCCTTGGCTAGTGTGGCCCTGAGAACTACGCGCCTGACCCGCGTTTGGCCGCCTCGACTGGTGCCGCGCTGAGCATTACCGGCTTGGCCTGTGCGAGCAGTCGGCCGCCCCTGAGCGCGGCCCTGAGCATTACTAGCTTGCCCGCTACGGCCCTGTCCGCTATGCCCCTGGCCTGGGCGAGCTTGAGCGCTACTGCCCTGAGAGCTACGCGCCTGACCTGCGTTTTGGCCGCCTCGACTGGTGCTGCGCTGAGCACCTCGCGCCGAAGCATTAGAGCCCCTTTGCGCAGAGCCTTTTTGACCAGCTGCTTTTTGCCCAGCAGCCTTCTGGCTAGTTCCCTTTGCGCCAGGGCGTCCCGGAGTATTTCTCGACGCCGCCGACCCCTGCCCTGCCCCAGAGGCTGGGTGAGCCTTACGCGCTTGGGCGGAGCTAGCCTGCGAACGCTCGCCAGAGCGTGCTGCACGCAGCTCATTAGTGCGGGCTTTAGCGCCACGCACCTGCTGCCCATGAGAGCTAGCGCGAGCTGAGCCAGTTGTCCGTCCTCCTGTGGCGCGTGCACCACCAACGCCCTTACCGGCGCCACTAGGGCTGCGTGGGGCGGCGTCGTCGCTATCAGGTAGATCTTGAACCAGCCTTAACGGCGGGAAAGGTGACTTACGCCCACCACCAGTACGGTTGTTGTTGTCACCTCTAGCCATACCTAAGACTCTACCGGCTTATGGCTACCTAGCCCAATGCCCATGCGGTTGCGCCCCGCTAAAGCCAATACCGCCTGGGCCGCAGCCACATCCAAAACCACGTCAGTAGCCACCCGAGCGCGTAAAGCCGCCAAAATCGCCGGAGCCTTAGCAGCCGAAGAAGCCACCATCACACGAGTCTTAATGCGACTTAGCTGCGCCGGGGTAGGCCCAGAAGCACGCGCATTTAGCGAAATATCACGGTAAGAGCCATCGGCACGCAAGAACACAGTGCACACATCAGCCACCACCCCCTCAGCATCCAGTGCCCGGCGATCTTCCTCATTTAGGTAACCACCGGCATAAACCTGGCTAGGCACCGGGCTACGTAGCGAGCCCACCCCAAAGACAGCCAAGTCAACGCGTTCCTGAATTGCTAGCACGCGCTGCACCGAACGCTCACGCCACATAGCGTCACGAGTAGAGGCATAGTCAAACAGGGCAGGCACCGGGAAATGCACTGTACGGCCCCGGAAAGCAGCGGCAAACTGACTCAAAATTGCATCCGCATAAGGCAAGCCGGTTTGCGAAGAGTTAGCGGCACCGTTTAGCTGCACCACCAGCACCCGTTGCAACTCACGTGGAGGCAGCGACTGGGCAATCTCCGCCACTGTGTTACCCCAGGCCACACCCATGATGGTGCCGTTTTCTACCTTCTGGCTGATCATCTCGGCGGCCACCGCAGACACCTGGGAGAGGCGGTTAATCTCCGTAGCCCCCTCACGCACCGGCACCACGCGGGCATGTACCTTAAAGGCCTTCTTCATCTGTGAAGCCAGGGCGTCAGGGCGGCTGGGCTCATTGAGGCTAATACGCACCAAGCCCGCCTCACGGGCGTGCGAAAGCAGACGTGAAACAGTTGAACGCGATACCCCCAGGTGACGAGCAACGCCGTCCATAGTTTCAGACTGCAGGTAGTACATCATTGCGGCCTGGAAGGCCATGTCATCGCGTTCAACCATCTAAGCTGCCTTCTTTGGTTAGTTAAGGTTCCGATCAAGCTAGCGCCCCGTCGGACTATGCATGGAAATTCTTGAACGATTGTATCGCGCATTACACTACTGCTTGACCCCTTTTACCGCTTTCAGGGGAATTTAGGTCTGTGGGCCTAGCTGGGAGGTTAGGTTAGATCCAAGCATTAACGCGTCGGACTTAGAGGTCCGACAGCGCCAGGGATCGCCAAGCCAAACAAATCGCCTTGGAGAATCTTTGTGCGTCACAACGAAGTGGAAGGGATGAATTATGACCGAGAAGAAATATGTAATCGCCATTGACCAGGGCACTACTTCCTCACGGGCAATCCTGTTCGATCACGACGGCTCTATCGTGGCCATGAACCAGCTAGAGCACACCAACTACACCCCCAAACCCGGCTGGGTTGAGCACGACCCGGAAGAAATCTGGGCCAACGTGCGCTCCGTAGTTGGCGGGGTACTAGCTGAGGCTGAAACCAACCGCCACGAGGTGGCCGCCATCGGTATCACCAACCAGCGTGAAACCGCCGTGGTGTGGGACAAGACCACCGGTAAGCCGATCTACAACGCCATCGTCTGGCAGGACACCCGCACCCAGAAGATCTGCGACCGTCTAGCCGCCGGCAGCGAGCTAGGCACCGACCGTTACAAGGACAAGGTGGGTCTACCCCTAGCCACCTACTTCTCCGGCCCCAAGATCGCCTGGATTTTGGAAAACGTCCCCGGCGCCCGCGAGAAGGCTGAAGCTGGCGACCTGCTCTTTGGTAACACCGACACCTGGGTACTGTGGAACATCACCGGCGGCGTCGACGGCGGCGTGCACGCCACTGACGTCACCAACGCCTCGCGCACCATGCTGATGAACCTGGACACCCTGTCCTGGAACGAGGAAATTGCCGCCGACATGGGCATCCCCATGTCTATGCTGCCCGAAATTAAGCCATCCTCAGGCATCTTCGGTTACGGACGCAAGAACGGCCTACTAGTTGACACCCCCATCGCCGGTATCCTCGGCGACCAGCAAGCCGCCACCTTCGGCCAGGCCTGCTTCAACAAGGGCCAGGCTAAGAACACCTACGGCACCGGCTGCTTCATGCTCATGAACACCGGCACCACCCCGGTCCCCTCCAAGAACGGCCTGTTGACCACCGTGTGCTACCAGATCGGTGACCAGCCGGCGGTATACGCCCTGGAAGGCTCTATTGCCGTGGCCGGCTCGCTGGTGCAGTGGATGCGCGACAACCTGGGCCTGATCGCCAACTCTCGCGACATTGAAGAGCTAGCTGCCTCAGTTAAGGACAACGGTGGCGCCTACTTCGTGCCCGCTTTCTCCGGCCTGTTCGCCCCCTACTGGCGTCCTGACGCCCGTGGCGCCCTGGTGGGTCTAACCCGCTACGTCAACAAGGCCCACATTGCGCGCGCCGTCGAGGAATCCACCGCCTACCAGACCATGGACGTGCTGCAGGCCATGAACGCCGACTCTGGCGTGCCGCTAACCGAAATCAAGGTTGACGGCGGCATGACCAACGACCGTCTGCTGATGCAGTTCCAGGCTGACGTAGCCGGCGTGCCTGTGGTTCGCCCCAAGGTCATTGAGACCACCGCTCTGGGCGCTGCCTACGCGGCCGGTATCGCCGTCGGCTTCTGGTCCGGCACGCAGGACGTGGTGGACAACTGGGCTGAGGGTGCCCGCTGGGAGCCCGCCATGGAGCAGGAGCACCGCGATCGCCTCTACCGCCTGTGGAAGAAGGCCGTAACCAAGACCCTGGACTGGGTCGACGCCGACGTCGATGCTGAGGTGGAGTGATTCGTCCCTTTTAGGCCGGGCTTAGCCGCATACGAGCCAGGCTAACTAGGGCTTTCTAACCGTCATCCCCTACGGTTGGGAACAATACATAAGGGTGGGTCTGCATGGACCCACCCTTATGGCTTTTATAGCGCTTTAGGCGATTTTATCGCCATATAAAAGCGTAATTTCCTGGCTTAGCTGGGCATATTTTGGAGGGTCTGTTAGCTCACTGCACGCACGTTCACGGCTGTTGGCAGGCCCACTTACATGAACCAAACTGTTACCTGTTTGAACAGTTCCTTAATTTGGAGGATAGAGATGTCCGCAAACACTTCTTTGCCGTCTAGCGCTCTCAACGCCGAAAAGCGCCAGGCGGCACTTGATGCAATGACTGACGCCGAAGGTCTAGACATCCTAGTTGTCGGCGGTGGCGTCACTGGTGCAGGTATCGCAGTGGATGCCGCCAGCCGTGGGCTGCGCACCGGTATCGTGGAAATGGGTGACTGGGCGGCAGGTACTTCCTCCTGGTCTTCCAAGCTAGTTCACGGTGGTCTGCGCTACCTCTACCAGCTTGACTTCCCGTTGGTGGCTGAGGCTCTGGCAGAGCGTGGCCGCCTACTAACTGAGACCGCCCCACACCTAGTTAAGGCTCAGCCTTTCCTATGGCCGCTAAAGCACGAGGTTGAGCGCGCCTACTCGGCCGTGGGCGTGGGCATGTACGACGCCCTGGCACTGCTGGGTGCACGCGGTAAGGCCACTGTGCCGGTGCAGCACCACCTGACCGCTAAGGGCACCAAGCGTCTAGCCCCCTCGCTAGACACCTCTGGCCTAGCTGGTGCTATCAAGTTCTATGACGCCCGCGTGGATGACTCCCGCCTGGTCATCTCCCTGGTGCGTACCGCCGTCGAGAACGGCGCCCTGGCTGCTAGCCGCACCAAGGTAGTGGAGTACCTCAAGAACGACCACGGCCGCGTTATCGGTGCCCGCGTGGAAGACCTTGAGGCCAGCGCCAAGACCGGCAAGAAGGTTGTACGCGACATCTACTCGCGTCGCGTCATCAACGCCACCGGTGTGTGGACTGAGCAGACCCAAGAGCTAGCTGGCGTCACCAACGGTTTGAAGGTCCTGGCCAGTAAGGGTATCCACATTGTGGTTCCCAAGGAGGCTATTGAGGCTGAGACCGGTATCTTCCTGCGCACTGAGAAGTCCGTGCTGTTCATCATCCCGTGGCCGCGCTACTGGGTTATCGGCACCACTGACACCGCTTGGCACGAGAACATCGACCACCCGGTGGCCACCAGTGCAGACATTGACTACGTGCTGGACCACGCCAACGCGGTGCTAGAAAAGCCCATTAGCCGTAAGGACATCATCGGCGTCTACGCCGGTCTGCGTCCGCTGCTGCAGCCTGGCGTGAAGGAAGGCGAGAGCGGCGAGACCGCCTCCACCAAGGTTTCACGTGAGCACACTGTCACCGAGGTAGCCCCGGGGCTAACCTCCATCGCCGGCGGTAAGCTGACCACCTACCGCGTGATGGCTGCCGACGCCGTCGACTTCGCCCTCGGCGTGGAGCAGACCAAGGTACACCCCACCTGCACCGAGCGCCTGGCTCTGGTGGGTGCTGCGGGCCTGGACGAGGTCACCGCCCGCTCCGGCGAGATTGCCCGCGCCCACGGCTGGACCCTGGCCCGCGTTGACCACCTGCTTTCGCGTTACGGCGCTGAGACCCAGGACCTGATTGAGCTGATCGACGCTAAGCCTGAGTACGGCCAGCCACTGAAGTCCGCCCCCGCCTTCTTGAAGGCTGAGGTTGCTTGGGCTGTCACCCACGAGGGCGCCCTGCACCTGGACGACATCATCGTTCACCGCGTGCGCCTGGACCTGGAGCACCGCGACCACGGCCTGGCTGCTGCTGACGAGATCGCTGAGATCGCCGCCCCGCTGCTGGGCTGGTCCAAGGACGACGTCGCCGCTGAACTGGCCGCCTACGCTCGCCGCTGCACCGCCCTGGCGCAGGCTGAGAAGGAGACCGAGGACGCCGCCGCAGCCGCTCACCTGGACGGCTTAGGCCAGGTCTAAAGTTAACTAATCCAAACCTGAGTTAACTAATACTCATTAAGGGCGTCGCCTATTTACTTGGGCGACGCCCTTATGTATGCCCTTATACCCATATGTCTGCCTGGTAAAGCACCTTTGTCACCTACTGGGGCAACTCGACGTCGCTATTAGTGCCTAGGTGTGCAAGCAGCCGTCTAAAACTTGTTATGATCACTGAAGAAAAATGTTGTACTTAGCCAGGGTCCTTCATGCCGTTTAGTGTCGCTGCACTGGCAGCTGCGCACGGGGCTACAAACGCCACTGTCGCCGCTAGTCTGCCGCTTACATTTACCCCCTCAACCACTGCAGTGGCTGGCAACGTGTACCTGTCCGCCCTGGTGGGAGCCTCCCCGCTGATTGCTTTTTTTGCGCTGCTGGGTGGGTTTAAGGTTAAAACTCACCGTTGTGCGCTGCTGGCTTTAGGCCTGGCAGTTGTACTGGCCATGACGGTCTTTAAAATGCCGGTGTCTATGACGCTACTGTCGGCCTCACAGGGGCTAGCCTTTGCGGTTATGCCCATGATTTTTATCGTGGTGGGGGCCGTGTGGCTGTATAACCTAACCGAGTTTTCTAACCGCTCACAGGATTTGCGTGCAGTTTTCTCCAGTATCGGTAAGGCGGACATCCGTATTCAGGCCCTGATTGTGGCCTACACATTTTGTAACTTGCTGGAGGGTTTAGCTGGTTTTGGAGCGCCGGTGGCCATTACCTGTGCCATGCTGGCTACGCTGGGGCTACCCAAGATTAAGGCTGTGCTGCTGTGTTTGCTGGGTAACCTGGTTTATTTGGCTTACGGCGCCATGGCCACACCGGTGCTGACCGCCGGCCGTATGGGCGGCGTGGATCCTGCCCACATTTCTCTACTTATGGGACGCCTGATTGCCCCCTTGGCACTGGTGGTCCCATTTTTACTGCTACTTATGCTTGATGGGCGCCGAGGTGTGCGTCAGCTCTGGCCGCTAGCACTGGTTACCGGTGTTACTTCCGCACTAGGGCATCTTTTTATGCCGCTGGTTTCTTTTGAACTTACCGGCGTTGCCACGGCGCTTTTTACCCTGGCAGCCACCTATATTTTCTTGCTGTTTTGGACTCCGACGACGCCGCCCGAACAGCACTCTAAAGCTTCTGTTGAGGGTCTAAGCATTAGCCGCGTAGTGCTGGCCCTTACCCCCTACCTGCTGGTGGTAACCCTGATTGCCACCACCAAACTATGGAAGTGGGGGGTGGATTTAGATGCGCTGCTTAAATCCACCGACATCAATATTCCCTGGCCGGGCCTGTATGGGCACCTGCATAGCGCCGACGGCAGCGTAAACACCACCGCGATCTACCAGCTGCCACTGCTGTCTAACCCGGGTACCCCAATCATTTTTACAGCCATTGTGGTTACTGGCCTGTATGCCTGGTATGGCCGCAAAACCCGCTTTGCACTGCCAGTGCTGCGTTCCCTGGTGGCCCTGTGGCACACCGTTTATGGTTTGCGTTACACGCTGCTAACCATCGCAGCGGTTATGGCTTTGGCTTATGTGATGAACTTTTCGGGGCAAACCACCGCTATTGGCGCGGCACTGGCTTCAACTGGTCATGCTTTCACCCTGTTTGCCCCGATTTTGGGTTGGCTGGGCACAGCCGTGGGTGGCTCTACTACCAGTTCTGGGGCTTTGTTTGGCTCTATGGAGGCTAGCGCAGCCCACGCGGTTGGCACTGACGCCGCCACTTTGCTTGCTTCTAACACTGTGGCTGGGGGTATCGGTAAAGCTGGTTTCGCCCCAGAATTTGGCGGTGGCCGCCACTGCGGTTGAGGCGCCGGGCATTGAAGCCACTGTTCTGCGTAAGATTGCCCCTTACTCGCTGCTGATGCTGCTGGCGGTGTGTTTGTACACTTTTGCCGCCTGTTCGGGCTGGCTGGATTTCTACCTGCCGCATTTTTAAAAAGTATCCCTGGCCGCTTTCAGTTCAGGAAAGATTTCCGGCCGGGTATGCGCCCGGGCAGGTCAGGGCATTTGGCCCAGGCAGTAGCTGCATTAGCGCACTGGCTAGGTTGATACGCCAGCAGGCATAGTCGTGTCCACCGTTGTACACCATGTCTTTAACCTGCATTCCAGCCTCGCGCAGCTGGCAGACTGCTTTGGGTTGTAGGGGTGCCAAAATCCATTCTTGACTACCTACCTCTATCCAGGCCCTGGTGCCTGCTAGGGGCGTTTGCGTGGCATCTAGTGCGTTTAGTTCGTTAAAGAGCACGTCTTGCCACAGTGAGGCCGACTGGCTTATACCCGCCCCGATTAGCTGCGGGTAGGCCACTAGGGTACGCAGCACAGTTAGCGCCCCTAGACTCTGTCCAATAACTACCCGCTCAGCAGGCTTAGGGCTGATGGCGTAGTGGGTTTTGAGCCAGTTAAGTAGCGGCCCACTTAAGTAGCGACCAAAATTGCTCTCCCCCAACTCCTGCCAGCGCTGCTCAGTGCCACCTGAATCAATGAACACGATATAGGCCGGGGCGATCAGGCCCGCGTCCATGAGCTGCGCTAAGGCCAGGTGTAGGTGGTGGCGTTTAAGCCAGACTTCGCCGTCAAGTACCAGCAGCACCGGGTAACTTTGGGTGCGGCTAATCGGGGCGGGGGTGTAAACCCAAATTTGGCGCCCCAGGGTGTCTAAGTCGGCGACGACGTCGAGCCTGCCCGCATCTAAGCTGCCCGCATCGGCGTCACCCCTGCCCGCGCCAAGTCCGCCACCATCGAATCTGCCCGCGCCGGCGGCGTCGTCACTAAAGACGGGCCATTCCCCTAGCGGCCAGGCCGGCGCCAGGGGCAGCGACACCACAGACTGCACAAAACCACGCCGATTAGTGCAGGTAACCGGGTTGCCAGGGTCAGGCAGACCACCGTCTAGAGCCTGACGCAACCGCACCTGACTGCCCTGTAGCCAGGGCGCCTGGGCGGCGGTGGGGGCCGGCAGGAAGCAGTAGGAGGCGCGCCAATCGCCATCCATGCGGTAGGTCAGGTACCAAGTGTCCGTACCGGGCAGGCGCCGCATGTAGGAGTCGGCCAGGTTTTTCTCGTCCGTAAGCCGGTTAACGAACAGCAACACGTTGTGTGCCGCGCCCCGCCACATAAAAGTAACCAGGTATTTGCCTTCCTGGGTGGGGTCCGCCTCCAGCAGGGGCGTGGAAGTTGCCTGCTGCCACAGCTGTGCTTGTAGTTGGCTGGCCAGTTGCGGGCGCTCAAGTAGGCGCTGGTGCATAGCAGCCAGGGTGGGGCTGGTGGCCAGCGGGCGCGCTGGGGGCGCGGTAGCTTTGGTGGGGTGGGCCTGGTCGACGCCGTCATAGGGCCTGCTTTCTAGGTCGTGGCAGCACTAGTGGGGCGCCGGTTTGGGGATCATGTAAAAGCTGGCAGGGTAGGTCAAACACCTTTTCAATGAGCTGCTCGGTGACTATTTCACGCGGGTGCCCTTGGGCCACGATGGCGCCTTGGTGCATCACCACCAGGTGGGTGGCGTAGCGGAAAGCCAGGGCTAGCTCATGCAGCACGGCTACCACCGTGCGGCCTTGGCGCTGCAGGGCGGCGGCTAGCTCTAAAACTTCAACCTGGTGGCTGATGTCTAGGTAGGTGGTGGGTTCATCTAGCAGTAGCACGGGCGTGTCTTGGGCTAGGGCCATGGCGATCCATACGCGTTGACGCTGTCCACCGGAGAGTTCCTCAACCCGGCGGCTAGCTAGGTTGGCCACCCCGGCGTGCTCTAGGGCTTCTTGCACGGCACGTTCATCAGCTGGGGACCATTGGCGCAGCAGGCTTTGGTGCGGGTGGCGCCCGCGCGCCACCAAGTCGGCCACACTGATCCCTTCAGGGGCCTGGGGTGACTGGGGCAGTAAAGCCACCTGCTTGGCCACCTGTTTGGGGCTATAGGAGCTGATTGGACGTCCGCCCAGCTCTACCTGGCCGCTGCTGGGGCGCAGCACGCGAGATAGGGTTTTAAGCAGGGTGGATTTACCGCAGGCGTTAGGGCCCACAATTACGGTGAACTGGCCGCTAGGGACTGCGAAATCGACGCCGTCGAGCACCGGAGCGCCCCCATAGCCCACCACCAGGCCTTTACCGGCCAAACTGACCTGCCCGCTCATATGCCTTTCCTCCACTGCAACACCAAGAACAACACTAGATACAGCCCGCCTAATGTGGCTGTCACCACCCCCACCGCTAGTTGGGTGGGGGCTAGGGCACGCTGGGCCACAAAATCGGCTACCACCACCAAAGTGGCTCCCATCAGGGCGCTGTTGGTTAGATTCACGCCCGGCGCGCCGCTAGCTCGGCGTGCCAAGTGCGGGGCTGCCAACGCCACGAAAGCGATTGGGCCGGTTACCGCCGTCGCCAAAGCCACCAGGGTTACCCCTACCGCCAGCGCCCCTGAGCGGGTGGCTTGCACGCGCGTGCCCAGACCATGGGCGAGCTCATCACTAAAGCCAAGGTACTTAGCGGCCGCGTCAAGCAGGCCAGTGCCGGGGTGAGCACCACTAGAGCCAGAGCCAGCCAGGCTAGCCAGGCCCAGTTAGCGTCGTTAAGACTGCCCGCCTGCCATTGGGTGGCCTGCTGGGCGTTAGCTAGTGGGGCGCGCACAATTAGCAGCTCGTTAAGAGCGTGTTCTACGGCGGCCAGGCCTATACCCACTAGCACCAGGCGGTTGCCGGTGATGCCGTTTTTCCAGGCCAGTACGTATACCAGGGCCGCCGCGCCGACGCCGCCCGCAATGGCTCCCAGCGACACCCCTAGCGGGGAGGCTCCCACCAAAATGATGGCTACCAGGGCGCCAGTGGCAGAGCCGGTGGTGAAACCAATAATGTCGGGGCTACCCAGCGGGTTACCTGATACTGCCTGGAACAGGGCACCGGACAGACCCAAAGCAGCCCCAACCAACATAGCGGTGGCAATTCGTGGGGCCCGCACCTGGGTGACAAAGTAACGCGCGTAGCTATCTTCCTGCCCGTAGCCAAAGATGGCGGCGCTGACCTGGGCTGGGCTAACTGGGTAGGCGCCGGTGCTTACGCTGGCTACCGCCACCACGGTTAAAACCACCAGCAGCGCTAAACCCACCACCAGTGAACGCACCCCCAGCCGCAGCGAGTAGGGGCCCAGGCGAAGTAGGATATGCCGGCGAGGTTTAGGGGCAGCTTTGCCATTTGTAGCCGGCGTCTGCGGCCCTGAGCTGCTAGTTTCGCCTTTAGTTTTGCTCTGGTTTAGGTTTTTCATAGCGCCGCCACCTTTTTAGTGCGCACCATGGCAATAAAGCAGGGGGCACCGGCCAAAGCCGCCACCACCCCAACTTGTAGCTCTTGGGGGGCAATAATTACGCGCGCTAAAACATCAGCACTCAGCACCCACACCGGCCCCAGTAGCAGGCTAGCTAAAGCCACCCAGCGCTGATCAGGGCCAAGCACTGCACGTGCCGCCACCGGAACTGCTAAGCCCACAAAAGAAATTGGTCCAGCGGCGGCCGTAGCCGCGCCAGCTAACAGTGTCACTGCCAGGGCGGTAAGTGTGCGGGTAGCCTCCACGCGCACCCCTAAACCTTTAGCGGCCTCCTCCCCCAGGGCCAGTGCGTTCAGGCTAGGTGAAAGTACCAAGCCCAGCGCCGCCCCCAAGGCGATTAACGGCGTCGTCGACATAGCAATATCCACGCCGCGCCCTTCTAGCGAACCAGCCACCCAATAGCGAAACTCGTTAAAAGCATCCTGATCAGCCAAAATAACCGTTTGGGTAAGTGCGCCCAGGGCCGCTGAAACCGCTACTCCTGCCAAGGCTAAACGCACCGGGTTGGCCCCGGCTCGCCCAGTGGCGCCCAGCAGATATACGGCCACCGCCGCTGCGCCTGCCCCTACAAAAGCCGCCCACATATAGGTGTTAACGCCACTTAAGCCAAACAGGGCCACACTGAGCACCACCGCCAAAGCCGCACCCGAGTTAACCCCCAAAATGCCAGGATCAGCCAAAGGATTGCGGGTAAGGCACTGCATCAGCGCCCCGGCCAGGCCCAGCGCCGCCCCCACGCTAAGCCCAATTAAGGTGCGTGGCACTCGCAGCTGCCACACCACCGTGGCGGCGCTAGCTAGCTGCGAATGCTGCTCCGACTGCACACCCTGGGCCGGTAAGTTGACAGTGTCTGGCCCGAGCCGCAAAACCTGCCACACCAAGGCCGGGTCCAAAACTTTAGAACCCACAAATAGGCTCAAAACTACGGCCCCGGCCAAGGCTAGCAGCGCCAGCGTAAAAAATATTGGTTTAGCTAGGCGCATCTTTAGGCTGCAGGCCCCGGGAAATTGCCGACGCCGCCCACCCCGGCTGGCTTTCCGGCGCCAGCCCCGGCAGCGCCAGCCCCGGCAGCTCCAGCCCCGGCAGCAGCGGCGCCAGCTCGACGGCGGTTACGCAGCAGCACCGCGCCGATAGCAACCGCACCAATAAGCAGCGCCGCACTAAAAACACTCACGCCGAGCACCGGGAAAGCTGATTTAGGGCTCTGTTCCATGGCCACAATAGTGGTCACGGTGGTGGCCGCCGGCTGGGCCTGCTTTTTAGCTCTAGGTGAGGCGGTAACCTTCAAGGTCCCTGAGGTGGGCTTAGCTACGGCACCGGCGCTCGCAGTGGCCTGGCTGCCAGCACCAACGCCTCCCGCGCCCGCTCCAGAATTAGCGCCTGTAGTTCCCGCCTCTGAATCACTGCCAGCTGCGCCTGCACTGCCGCCAGCGTTGCTAGAGCCACCAGCGCCAGAAGCACCACTGCCAGAGCCAGCGGCTGTACCGCCTGAGCTCCCTTGACCGCCAGAGTCACTGGCTGAGCCGGTTACGGTAAATTGCGGGGAGCGGTTACTGAAACCTTTAGTGCCCCCACCTTGTGATTCAGGGATTTCTTGGCTGGCCAAGAACCTCAGCCAGTGAGTGCCGGGCTTAACATAGCTAGGCAGCACAAACGAGCCAGAAACTGAGCCGTTGGCACCAATTTTTTGCTGATGCACCACGCCGGTGCCGCTTACTGAATTGTCTGAGCCATCCAGGGCGCCGTCGTCAATTTTGATACTTACAGTCTCACCAGCAGGAAAACCGCTGAGGCTGAAACTGAGGGTACCACCCGCCTCCACCGAGCCGGTGACAGTTGAGCTGGTACCTTCAGTGGAGTCGCCTGCACCCCCTGGCGGCAAAGCTGCAGCGCTAGGCAGCACCAGGGCCAGGGCGGCGCCAGAAACCATGACAGCACTGGCGAGGGTTTTAAAAACCTTGGTCACTCTACGCATTTACTTTCCTTAAATTCGGGGCGTTAGGCTTTGCGGCGCAGCAGCAGGGCCACGGTGGCGCTGGAAGCCAAAATGACTCCGGCGGCAGCTAGCAGCCAGACGTCGTCGGGGCTGAGCCAGCCAGCCTTTTTGGCGCGTTTAAGCACCACTACTTGACTGACGTTTTGCGCGGGGGCCGCCTCAGCCGCAGCCGGGGCTCCCCCAGCCAGCACGAAACTGGACCAACCCAGCTGCTTGCCGTCTTCACCAATGGCCGCGAGCGCATAGTTGCCGCCGCTTAGGCCAGTGATTTCCAGCTTGATCTGGTGGGCGTCGTCAACCTGCACCCAACCCACCGGGGTGGCCGGGTCGTAGAGGTACATAAATAGCCACTGTCCAGTTTCGATGCTGGCGGGCACGCTTACCGTGATTTCTTTGCCTTTAGCGGCGACTTTAAAGCCCTGAGTGGGACTCTTGGCTAGCGCTTTTAGATCACGCGCCACCGAGTTGGGCATGGCGGCGGGCATGGGTTTGAGGGCCTTTGCTTGTGTGTTGGCTAGGGCGCGGGCTGCGGGGCGCAGGCTCACTGCCGCATAGCCACGGCGCGCGCTAACGCCGCCTAGCCTGGTGGTGTTGGCGCGGCTAAAGCTGGCGGTAAATGGGTTTAGCTGGGTGACTGTTCGCTGAGTGACGGCCCGCTGACCAGTTAGCGCCGTGCCTGTTTGGGCTACGCCGTGATGGGCGGGGGAAATAATTTTGATTTTGGCCGGCAGTTGCAGGGGGCTCCAGCCGATCACTGCGCCGGTTGGGTTTTGGGCCACCAGGGTCACTTTGCCGCCGGGCAGATCCGCTGGCCGCTCCAGGCTTACGCCGTGGTCTAAGCCCACTTGGTACCACTGGCCTTGCCAGGGGATACGCCGCGAGCCGTCAGGCAGGTAGGTGGATAGGTACACCCAGCTGCCGACTTTAGCTTGCGGTAGCTTCACGTTGATGGCCGCAGTGGTTAGGGAGGCTTGCATTGAGCCGGAGTTGGCGGCGTTTAGATCCTCACTGGGGCTGATGGGTGCGGGCACGCCGCTGGGGGTGTAGTCGCCTACGGTGAAGGGCTTGACCAGTAGGGTGCGGCCTTTGTCGCCGGCTTTGAGGGAGCCGCTCAGTAGGCGCAGACTGTGGGCGCCGGTTTTGAAGGCGGGGCTGGTGCCGCCCTTGGTTTCGCCGGCGGTGGGTAGGGGGATTTCTACCTGGAAGTTACCGTTAGCGTCGGCTTCAAAAATGGCCCAGATGGTGGCGTTGGGGGCCACGGTTTCACCGGCGCGGTGAGAGTAGCCGCCTTCGTCAAGTTTGACGGCAATTTTTGAGCCGCCTTGAGTGGGGTGGCACCAGCCACTACCAGCCAAAATGAGTTTGTCGCCGTAGTTGTAGCGCGGCCCGGTGGTGGCGTCTTTAGTTTGGCCTGCCGGGTAAACCAGGTGGGCTGTGGCGCTGGCCTGGCATTTTTGCGGGCTGGTGGTGGGGGCAGCGGTTGGCTGCGGGCTCGACGACGGCGCCGGGGTGGGCGCGGCGGTGGGGCTCACGCTGGGGGCCGGGCTGGGCTCACTGGTGGGCTGCGGGGCGCTGGTGGGTTCCGGCGCAGCAGTGGGCTGGGTAGTTGGGGCCGGGCTGGGCTCACTGGTAGGCTCCGGGGCTGGCTGCGCAGTGGGCTGCGGGCTAGGTTCCGCAGTAGGTTCACTGGTGGGCTGCGGGCTAGGGGCGGGCTCAGGGGTAGGCTCGACGGCGTCGTTAACCTCAAACCCGGCCACTTTAGATACCCGCTCAGAGCCATCATTGCCACCAAGCAGACGAATCCAGTGGGTGCCTTGGGTGGTGAATTGCGGCAGGTTTACCTGCACGCTGAAGTCACCGCCGGTGGTGGGCACAGTAATAGTGGTTTGGTCCGCGCTTAGCTCCAGGCCAGAATCCTGGGCGGGCAGTTTGGAATCTGCGCCCTTGCCATCGTCTAGTTTGAGGGCCACAAACCCGCCCTCGGCGCGGGGTGCAAAGCCAGTGCCTTTGACGGTGATAACTGAGCCAGATTTAACCGTTTGCGGCTCCACAGTTAAGGTGCCCTCACCAGCGGTGTTGGTGGGGATAGAGCTAGCCGCATAGACCTGGGCGCTCACATGCCCAGAGCCCTGGACGGCTGCCTTGGCACCTTGGGCAGACACATACCTGGCAGCTGAGCCTGCTAGCCCAGTGTTTTGGGCGGCCGGGTAAGCGAAGGCCGGCATAGTGCCAAAACCTAACGCCAGTAGCGCCAGGCTGAGCGTAAATTTACGTAGTTTCATGAGCCTATTTCGTTAGTTTTGTGGGCCGCAGTTTTAAGGCGCATGCCCGTTTTTAAAGGCACCAGTGCCTAGCTGAGCAGGTAGCGCTTGACGTCGTCGAGAATGGAGTTCATCAAAATCGCTGAGCCGGTAGAAGTCCAAACGGAGCCGTCAACCGGGTAGACATGCCCAGCTTTATAGGCCCCTAGTTCTGCAAACCCGGGCACCTGCGCGGCCTGCTGTAGGGCTTTAGCGGAGGCGGAGCTGTCGGCACTGCCGCCGGCCTTGGGGTTGGATACTGAGGAGCCAGCAAGGAAGCCAAAGAACATGTAATCGGCGTCGATCTGGGAGATGTTCTCTAGGGAAACCGGTTCGCTGTGTCCGTGTCCTTTGCGATCTTGGCTGGCTGGGCGTTTTAACCCTAGATCATTTAGGGCCACGCCGGCGGGCAGTTCTTTGAGGATCAGCGCTGCTGCGGTGCCCTGCCAGCGGATGATGGAGAAAGTTTTACCGGAGTATTTGGGCGCCAGGGCGCTAGCCATTTCTTTGACTCGCTTGTCGTAGGCGGCCAGTACCTGCTTGCCTTTTTGCTCCTGGTTTAGAGCGTTGGCGATGTTGGTGAAGTTGCGCCGCCAGTCACCGCCTGCATTGCCGGTGTATACGGTGGGGGCTATGGCCCGTAAAGTGGCCAGGGCCTTGGCATTATTGTTTAGCCCGGTGCCGTCCACCAGGATCAGGTCAGGTTTTTGGGCGCCGATTGCCTCAAAGTTGGGTTGTCCAATGGCCCCTAGGATTGGGATGTTTTTGGCTTTTTCGCTTAGGTAGTTAGGTACGGTTTTTTGGCCCCGGCCGGCGACGACGCCGATCGGTTTTAGTCCCAGCGCCAAGATGGCGTCGGTGGTGGGCTCTGACAGGGTTACTACCCGTTTGGGGTTGGTGGGCACGTTAACTACAGACCCGTCCACGTTTTTTACGCTGCGGCTGGTGGCAGTGGCGGTGGCTGCCGGGCGTGAAGAATTGGCTAGCCCGCAGCCACTAAGGGCAGCAGCTCCCCCTAAGCCCACGGCGGTCAGGATGGCACGGCGCGATAGTTCTTTCATTTTTGCCTCGCTGGGTAGTTACGGACTGACGTCAGCTGAATTTTGTCAGGTAGCTAAGCCTTAGTAAAGGTAAGCTCAACCATAGAGATTTTTCACGACTTCACGCAGTAAAAATCGAGTTTTGCGTCACAATTAGCACTATTCGCGCAGTTTCTTGCAATTTTCGCACTTGCCTTAAATGTTTTTATTAGCCTAGCCTCACTTAGGGGAACCTAATACACTCCCCTCTTTGAGCAAACAAATGACCGGGCTAATGCAAGCCCCTAAACCGCATAAGGATCACGCATGGCACATTTCTCCATTGCATCGCGCGCTAGCTCACGCACGCTCTCAGCCCTAGCAGTGCTAGCCATGGCCGCCATGCCGGCAGGCGCCGTCGCTAGCGCCACCACCACCCCTACCCCCACGGTAAGCGTGGCAACCGCCGAGCAAAACTACACCAACCAGGTAACCGTCACCCCTAATGTGGTGCGTCCTGGCGCCACCATCACCATTAACGGCACTGACTTTGCCCCGCGTGCAGCCGACGCAGCCATTGCTCTCAAGCTCGACGGCGGTGCTGTGGCTTGGCCGCAAAACCAGCCTGAAGGAGTAACTGTAACCCCCGGCTATATTGCGATTTCGGGCGTGCCCAACGCTGACGGCTCCTTCTCAGCCAAGGTAAACCTGCCTAACCTGGCCGACGGCGAGCACACCATCTCCCTGCTGGGCGGCTCACTGGGCTCTGACCCTAAGCCGCGCGTGGCTGTAACCGTTAAGTTCAAGGTTGACTCCCAGGCTCCGGTAGCCACCAGCCCCACTGTGGAGGCTACTAAGGCTTCTGTAGCCACCAATGGCGCAGTTTCCGTACCCTTCTCGGCCAAGGCTTTTAGTGCTGGCTCTACCATTTCGGTGACTGTTGATGGTCAGCCGGCTGGTTTTGCTGCTGGACGCGGCCCGGCAGTCAGCTCTGTCAAGGTTGAAGCTGACGGCACGGTCTCTGGCTCGGTTTCTATTGCCGCCGGCAAGGCCCTGGCCGGTAGCCACGAGCTAGTTTTCACTAGCTCCACCGGTGAAAAGGCCACCGCCCAGGTAGAGGTTGGGGTAGGCGCTTCCTTCGGCACTGGCGCAGTAGGCTCCAAGGTAGAAGGCACCATTTCGAACCTGCCCACCGGCGCCGTCGTTAAGGGAGTGGGCGTAGACGGTGCCAACTGGCTGGCCTCCCCTGTAACCGTCACCAGCGGCAACCAGGTCACCATTAAGGACCTGCAGATTCCTGCTTCCACCAAGGTGGGTGAGCCCATCAGCGTCACCTACGTAATTGATGGTAAGGAAACCACTCAGGTCACCGCCGCTGTCACCACCCCTTCCGCCACCCCACTAA